>Ga0206947_1186_pt2 | contig 12526 bp, 12 predicted proteins | sample Alteio_BWOrgHeat_3_FD_153239 | JGI IMG/M metagenome (GOLD analysis project Ga0206947, IMG submission 153239) | Enriched cells from forest soil in Barre Woods Harvard Forest LTER site, Petersham, Massachusetts, United States -... | ecosystem: Environmental > Terrestrial > Soil > Temperate forest > O...
CAAAGCGGACACCTGTTCCAATCGAAAGCGGACAGAATTTCAAATTTGTAACGCAGCCTTTGTGGCTGCATAGCGCTTCTTAAGCGGGGTTCCCCGTCCCGCCTCTTGACCCTTAGTAAGGGCTGGAGGCAAGTTGGCAAGGAAACCCATCGAGATGAAGAAGATTCGTGAAGTACTTCGCCTGCGGCTTGACCGCAAGGCAAGCGTTCGAGTAAGAATCCGTTTCAGTAAGAAAAGGCATTTGCGAAGAGCTTCTGAGTTGATATACTGAACGTTTGGGGGTGAAGACTATCAAGCGGATAATCCTTGGATTAGTCGGGTGCGTACTGATTTTACACGGTGTAGGATTTATTTACGAGGAAAGGAACGATGACTTCATTAATTCTACGATCAGATTGTTCATGGTTGGATCAGCGGTAGAAACGGCCTTTGGAATTTATACACTGCTTTCTGCCTTGAACGTGACCCGATCAAAGACCTGATGACGCAATATGAGCATCTGGCCATGTATGCAGTCCAGTCGACTCGAAACACAAGTTAGCTATGATGGACTACACCCTAACTTTCGGACACAGTCCGAAATTCCAAGCAAGGAAAATAGATCTTGTTGTCCCGTCGCACATTTTGTCGCGAATTTAAGCAGGGATGTAACCAATAGGGTTAAGACACTGGTCTACGGCAACGGCTCGAACCAGATTCAAGCCAAATACTCGGATGGCACGATCTTGTCCCTTGTTTACGATCCCATCAACCGCGTCACGACGATGTCGGACTGGACGGGAGTTACGACTTATTCCTTTGACGCCAGGAGTCTGTTGACTGGAAAAACCGATCCGGGATCTCTGGTTCAGGCATATTCTTACGATTCCAATTCGAACCGAACGCTCCTTGTGGATCCCGATCAGGGGCTTTGGACAAGCGTCTACGACTCGCTCGACCGGGTTCTTGCCGCTTACAAGCCCTCAAACCACATCTATTCGTTCGCCTACGATGCCGACAGTCGAAGAACGACCCTGCAAATGGGGCTTGAGACGGTTAGGGTCTATGCGTACGATTCTGCGAATCGGTTAACGACTCAGATTGAGTATTCAGGAGCAACTCCAATCTTTACGTTCATCGACTCTTACGATCCGGTGGATAACCGAATCGGGCGTAACCAGAACGGATCCATCTTCACCTGGACGTACGACGCCGACTACCGGCTTCTCGGTCAGCAAAACGCCGGAGGATACGCAACGTTCAGTTACGACTCCCGGTTCAATACGCTCGTCAAGTGGAATCAAGGCTCCGCGCCGGTGACGATGTCTTACGATGCGGCCAGCCGGATTGCCACGTCCATCTCGGGTTCGACGGTGACGACCTATACCTTTGACAACGCCGGCAACACATGGCTGGAAAACGCCAACGGACAGGTCACGACCAATCGAAAGCGGACAGTGATTCCAACGCAAAGCGGACAGTGATTCCAACGCAAAGCGGACAGTGATTCCAATCCAAAGCGGACACCTGTTCCAATCGAAAGCGGACAGAATTTCAAATTTGTAACGCAGCCTTTGTGGCTGCATAGCGCTTCTTAAGCGGGGTTCCCCGTCCCGCCTCTTGACCCTTAGTAAGGGCTGGAGGCAAGTTGGCAAGGAAACCCATCGAGATGAAGAAGATTCGTGAAGTACTTCGCCTGCGGCTTGACCGCAAGGCAAGCGTTCGAGAGATCGCCTCGGCCTGCAACATCGGTCGAACGACGGTGGACGAGTATCTGCACCGTGCGGCGGCAGCCGGCCTTGCTTGGCCGCTACCGGACGAGATCACCGATGCATGCTTGGAGCGCCGTCTTTTCCCGCCCCGCCCCTCCAAAGGGGAGCCTGCCAGGCCGGTGCCCGACTGGAACTCGGTCCGGGTGCGCCTTTCGCGCAAGGGCATGACGCTTCTGCTGCTCTGGCAGCAGTATCGCAAGGATCATCCTGACGGCTACGGTTACTCTCGCTACGCTGGGCTCTACCGCGACTGGCTCAGCAAGACCGACGTCCGAATGCTCCAGCACCACAAAGCCGGCGAAAAGATGTTCGTAGATTGGGCTGGACTCAGAATCGAGGTCACCGATGCTAAGACCGGCCAGGTCCACGCTCGCCCAATCTTCGTCTCGGCCCCCGGCCTGAGCCAGTACATTTTTGCCAAGGCCTACGAAAACGAACAGCTTCCAAACTGGCTTGGCGGCCATGTCGACGCTCTGGAGTTCTATGGCGCCGTCCCTGAAGTTGCGGTACCCGACAATCCCAAAACCGGCGTGGAGAAAGCATGCCGGTACGAACCCATCCTCAACCCTTTTTACGCGGAACCGGGCGCACCGATCCAGGACCGCTGGTCCAGGTTTACGGGTACGACCTGGCAAACCAACGAATCTCACTCAAGGACCCCTTTCTTGCTTGGGACTTCGTCGAGGCCGAGCAGGCACTTAGGCGAGGCGGTTAAACCGCCTCACCCAAATATGCGGCAATGACCTTCGGGTCGTTGCGGATCGCGCTCGGTGGCCCCTGCGCAATCTCTTCGCCGTGATCGAGCACCACGATTCGCTCGCACAGGTTCATCACGAACCGCATGTCGTGTTCGATGAGCAGAACCGTCATTCCGTGCTCGTCGCGGATCTTCTTCACCATCACGAGGAGCTCTTCCTTTTCGAGCGGGTTCATTCCCGCGGCCGGCTCGTCCAGAAGCAAAAGCTCTGGCCGGGTTGCCATTGCACGGGCAATTTCTAACCGGCGCTGCATCCCGTAAGAGAGATCCTGGCTCCGAACGTCTGCCACATGGGCAAGGTTCAAAACTCTAAGAAGCTCCATCGCTTCGCCCTTGAGCCTCTCCGTCTCCGCGATTGCCGGAGGTAAGTAAGCCAGCGCGCTCATCAAGCCCGTGTGATGCCGGAGATAGCCGCCGACAACCACGTTTTCCAGCACAGAAAGGGCTTTGAACAGACGGATGTTTTGAAACGTTCGAGCAATTCCCTTCGACGCGATCTTATTCGGAGGCGTACCTCCAATGCTCTTGTCCTGGAAGATGATTGAACCGGACGTCGGCTTGTAAACGCCTGTGATCAGGTTGAAGCAGGTGGTCTTGCCGGCCCCGTTCGGACCGATCAGGCCGAACAAGTCTCCCTTGTCGAGCTTGAAAGACACCGAGTTCACCGCCACCAGTCCGCCAAAACGAATGGTGGCGCAGTCGAGACTTAGCAGGCTCAAGCCGTCGCCCTCCGTCGTCGATTCGAAATGATCCTGGCGACCCAATTCCAGCTGAATTCATGGTGCGCAAACACGCCCTGGGGCCGAAGCAGCATGAGCACGATGAGGGTTACCGCGAAGATCACCATCCGAAGCTGGTCGATCATGATCAACTTGTCGTGCAGCTTGCCGACCTTATTAAAGGCAAGCGAGGCGATCAAGTAAACGATGAACGCTGCGACGAGCCCACCGACCGCGTACATGGCCCGCCTAAGCCGTGGAATTCCGTTGTCTCCGTAAACCCAGCGTAGTACCGAAACCGCGACGATCACCGCGACCATCCAACCGAGAACCGTGCCTCCCGTAAGCGTCAAGGGACCTCCGCTGGGACTGTTAAGTCCTCGAAGGTATTCAGGCAGGAGCGTCAGGAAGATCGCCGATACAACTGAGCCCGTGATCGAACCCGTGCCGCCAAGAACCACCATCGTGAGGATAATGAAGCTCACGTCCATGGCAAACGTCGCAGGAGTGATGAATCCCTCAAAGCTGGCTAAGAGCGCGCCCGCCGCGCCCGCAAACGCCGAGCCAAGTACAAACGCCGTGACCTTGGCCTTCGTAACATTTACACCCATCGCCGAACTGGCAATCTCATCCTCACGAACGGCAAGGAAGGGAAGACCGGTTGCCGTCTTGAGCAGATTTCGACAGATGGCGATACAGAAGATCGCCAGGAGCCAAACGACCGCCACCGACTTCACCTTGGGTTCCACGTTCATTCCATAGGCGCCGCCAAGAGCGGGCGTATTTTGAACTTGGATCCGAATGATCTCGCCAAACCCCAGGGTTACGATCGCAAGATAGTCTCCTCTAAGTCGAAGAGACGGAAGCCCGACGACAAAGCCCGCAACCGCAGCCGCCAGCGCCCCTGCCACCATTGAGACCAGAAGCCACACGATCGGCGGAAGGCCCGAGGAATGGAAATACTTGACCGACAAAAACCCGGCAAGGTAAGCCCCAACCTGATAGAACGCTGCATGCCCGATCGAAAACTGACCCGTGATCCCGTTGATCAGGTTAAGACTGACCGAAAGGGTGACGTAGAGCCCCGCCAAAATCAGCAATCGCTGAATGTAGTCGTTTTGATGGTTGGCGACCACTTGGAGACCGATGCAGCCGAATACGGCAATCAAAATCGATCCGATGCGTACCGGCCAAAACGTCATACCTTTTCCACCTTTGAGGAGCCCAACAGGCCACCAGGTCGGAAGAGAAGCACGACAATCAAAATTACGAACGCGATCGCATCCTTGTATTCGCTATAGCCGGCCCAAATGACAAGGGTCTCGGCCGCGCCCATCAAGAATCCGCCCAGAACTGCTCCAGGGATGTTTCCGATGCCGCCCAGCACCGCCGCCACAAAGGCCTTAACGCCCGGCAGCAGCCCGTAAAAGGTTGTCAACGGCGTCCCTTGGAACGTGGCGATCATCATCGCGCCCGCGCCGGCGAGCGACGAACCTACCACAAACGTGAAGGTGACGATCGAGTTGACGTTGATCCCCATCAACCCCGCGGAGTCAAAATCATGTGATACGGCCCGCATGGCTCGTCCCGCGCTCGTGTACATGACGAGATAGGTAAGCCCCGCCATAAGGACAAGCACGGTGATCAGCATGATGATCCGGCTCTGTTGAAGCGTCACGCTGACCCCGGCCGAATCTTCCTTCCGCTTGGCGTCTTGATAGGTCTTTTCCGCCTCCATCTTATCGCTGCGGATTTTCTTGCCCTCGGGCGGGAGGCTGAATTCGCTGAGTCCGGTTTTCGCGATGTAGTCGTCGAATGCCTTCTTCGTGGACTCGTATGCGGGAGTCGCCTTAACGACTGCCTCATGAAGCGCGGTTGGGGCCGGAACGATGTGCATCGTAATCGTCTGGCGATACGGGTTCACATCTTCGGAAATGCTTGGAGGGGGGCTGTTGGGTAGGAACAGCGCTCCGCCGTTCTGTATCAACATCGACACCCCGATTGCCGTGATCAGCGAGGCAATTCGCGAGTGAGCACGCATCGGCCGGTAGGCAAATCGTTCGATTACGATTCCAACGATCGAGCAGATGAACATACTCGCGAGCAGCATGATCACCAAGTTCAGTGCCTGGGGTTGGAACTTGCCAACGAATACCGCAAGGACGCCGATGACAACGAGCATCCACCCAACCGCCTTGACAAGGGCCGGTAATTTGGGAATCTTGAGTCCCGCGATACCTCCTGCAAGGCCAATCACAATCATCACCAGCCCAACCGCAAGAACCGTGTGGGGCGACATGATCGGGTTGGGATTTGCCCCGACCGCAGATGCCGACCCGTAGCCGAGCATGTACGAGGCAAAGAGCGATATATAGGCGCCAAGCATATAGACTTCGCCGTGGGCGAAGTTGATGAGGCGCAGGATCCCGTACACCATCGTGTAACCGAGAGCCATTAGCGCATAGATGGCCCCCAAGAGGAGGCCATTCACAAGCTGATCCGGCAACGTTGAGAAGTTCAACGTTGCCAGAGCTAGGTGATCAGTGAATCCCATCCGCTACTTGGGCAGCCTCGTCTTTTCGTCGTAGTCGTATGCCTTGGCAAACGTCTGACCGTCTTTCGTGAGCTGAACGACGAGTGCGCGCTTCGGAGGATTTCCGCCCTCGCCTTTCAGCGTGATGTCGCCCGAAACGCCATGGAATCCCACTGTGTCGGCAATCGCTGCCCGAAGTCCCGCCGCATCTTGCGTCTTCGATCGCTTGAGAGCGTCGCATGCGAGCTTGGCTGCGTCATAGGCCAGTGCGCCCATCGTGGTCGCCGGATACTTGCAATCATAGCGAGCGCCCCACTTTTGGAGGAAGTCCTTGACTGCGGGTCGATCTTCCTTGTTGTTGTAGTGGTTGCAGAAGTAGCTTCCGATGATCGCATCGCCGCCGGACTTCAGAATCTCACTGCTGTCCCAGCCATCGCCGCCCATCATCTTGACGTTTAGTCCCGCATCTTTCGCCTGGCGGGCGATCGGGCCCGTTTCGTTGAAGTATCCGCTCATAAAGAGGCCGTCTGGATTCTTCGCCTTCAGGTTCGTGAGCTGGCCCGTGAAAGTGGTGTTTCCCGATTCGTAGAATTGCTCGTCGACAATTTTTCCGCCGAGCTTCACGAAGTAATCGCGGAAACTCTGGCTAAGACCGGTCGAGTAAGGCTGCTTCTTGTCCGTCATCAGCGCGACGTTTCGAAGTCCGAGCTCCTCGTAGGCGAATTTGGCCATGACCGGACCCTGAAAAGCGTCGGTGTAGCAAACGCGAGAGATATTCGGGTGACCTTGAGTCAAGTCTGTTCGAGTCGCGCCAACCGCGATGAGGGGGATGTTCTTCTCGTCTGCGACGGTGCCCATCTGGGCGGTAATTCCCGAAGCAACTTCTCCGAGCAGGCAGATGACTTTGTCTTCCGACGCAAGTTTCTCGGCTGCGCTCTTGCCTTGTTCCGGCTTTGAGTTGCTGTCCTCGATGTAGAGGCTGACCTTTTTGCCGTTGACGCCACCGGCCGCGTTGACTTCCTCAATCGCCAACCGGGCGCCCTTAACGCTGTCTTCGCCCCATGGCTTCAAATCGCCGTTTTGGCTGGCGACGAGTCCGATGGGGATTCCGCCCGGCGTTACGTCATCCGGTACGGGGGTTGTATCGGCTTTACACCCTGGAATAATCGAGTTATCGGTCGATGTACTCGCCGAAGTTGACGGATTCGTCGATGGCGACGGACTGCTCGTGTCGCCGCACCCACAGCCAGCCATAAAGAGGGCGCCGGCAGCGAGAACCGCCATGCCATGTCCTAAGGAGAACCTATTCCTAATAATCATAATGTTGGTTCCACCACCTTCCCTGTTGAGAATTGCCCGAGAACAAGGTTCGCGGTGGACGTAGTATACAGAATGAGACGCTCTTAACGTTACATTGGGATAACGTTACTTTTCGCCACGATTTGAGCCTCGGAGGAAGGTCGGCAGATCTTTAAAGACGTGGAATCCCCCACCGAAAAGCAGCTCACTCTCAAATTTTGCTCGACCTGTCGCACGCCCGCGGTGGTCGACTGGGGGGAAATTGCCTCGCCCGGAATCGGTACACTCCAAAACCACCCCAAGCAATGTCAGACGACCGCGTACGCGTCCTAATCGAAACTGCGACCAACGCCCTCAAACAGTTCAAGTTTGCCGAGGCGTTGGAAAATCTTGACGAAGCGGCCAAGGTTGATCCCAACTGCGCCGAGGTCTACGAGTTGCGCGGAATCGCCTTCGCTGAAATCGGACGCGGAGAAGCCGCCATCGAATCGGTTCGAAAGGCCACAATGTTGGCCCCTTCCGCCAAGAACTTCTACAATCTCGCAGTCCTTCAATATGAGATTGGAGATAACGGACTTGCTTACGATTCGGTTCGAGCCGCACTTGAGCTCGATCCAAAACATCTAAGCGCAAAGAAACTCCTTCGCAGGATCGGTGGCGGGAAAGGAGGGGACCCTTCGTTCGCAACGGCACAGGGAGCCGTTCGGCCGCCACAAATGTCGAAGCGAACCAAATATGGGTTCGGCAAGAAGCACCTGTTCGAGGTATTCGGCGAGCATCAACGCGAATGGACGAATATGGGCTGGGCAATCGTTGGCCTTGCCATCGTGGCTTCGATCCTGATCAAGGTGAATTTCCCGCTCGTGGCCCCCAAAGTTCCCGACATGAAAAATCTGCTTGCCGGCTATAAGCCCGCGAATACACCGGCAGCATTTCTGACGATCGCATACTTCGTGACGATGATCCTGGCAAGCATGATATGGACGTCTGTCGATCTGATCGACCGCCGGGGCCGCGCGTTATGGATGGTTCCGATGATGCTGGGGTGCTTCATGTTCATTCCATTTCTGCCCCAAGCCCTGTACATGGTGGTCGGACGCCGAGACGTGAAACCCGCCTGAGCCGGACGGTGCAAATTGAACGCAACACGCTGAGCTCCCGTCAACGTATACAATCACCGTAGCTGACCGAAACAGGCCACGAGCCACGAGCTCGGCATCAACGATCCCATGCCCTTCTTAACCCCAATTCTCGCACTTGCCGTCCTTCAATCACCCGTTGAAGTGCCCTTTCGTATGGGTGACAGCGCTCTGATCGTGGATGCCGCCGTGAACGGTCGAAAAGTATCCGTTATGTTTGATACCGGATTCGGCGGGGCAGTGGACCTCTCGAATACCATTGATATCGGGGAACCGACCGGAACGATGACCCTCCGCGACTTTGTCGGCGAGATGGAAGCCCAAACCGTGAAGATCAAGACGTTGACTCTCGGCGCCAAGAGTGTCGACGTAACCGGAATGGAAGCTGTCTTATCCCGGCCTGAAGACTACTCCTTCATCTTCGGATCCCACTGCGACGGAATCATGGGATTCGAGGTGATCAAGAACAACATCACCGAAATCAACTTCGAAAAGCAGAAGTTCATCTTTTATCCGAACACGTTCGACATCACCACCAAGCAGCCAGACAATAAGAAATCATTCCTGGTCAAGATGCTTCCGTTGGGCACAAACGCCATCGAGCTCCCAGTCCGAACCCCAACGGGGCAACTTCTAACGATGGCTCTCGACACCGGTAACTCGTTCTTCGCGACCTCTCACCGCGATTCGCTTGAGCGAGTCGGACTCTGGGAAAGCGGGAAGGATCCGAAGTTCACCACGATGGCCGGAGTTGCTTCCGGTGCGGTCGTCAGTTGGAACAAGAAGATGTCGAACATGACGATTTTCGGGGTCCCGGTTCCCGAAAGCACGTGGGATATCATCGACCTCCCATCCAGTTCCGCCCAAGCGGACGGCACGGTCGGTTACCAGTTCCTAAAGAACTTCAACATCATCATTGACTACAATCGGCGTCGCGTATGGTTCGAGAACTGGACCAACAAGGTCGACAACGACCCACCGGGTGAACTCGGCATCTCCGCCGCCTACAGCAGCGTGACTCGCAAGGTCTTCGTGTACAATGTGTCCCCCAATAGCCCAGCCGACGTCGCCGGAGTAAAAAAGGGCGACGAGCTGCTGTCAATCGGGGACATCGATCTTAGCGGAATCATTTCGTTTAAGAAACTGCAAAAAATGCTCGCCGGCCCGGCCGGAACGAAGATCAAGATCGCTACGTCGAGAGAAGGCAGCCTCAAACGGTTCGACTTAGAACGAAAAGCACTCGTCAACGATTAACAGTCGTTGGCGCCTAGCTCGTAGGCGACTCTGAAAGTCGAATCGTCCTCGACTGGCAGTCGACCTCCGTCCCGATTCCCAATGGCATAACCCACTGTGGCTCCGTGTGGCCGAAGTCAAGATTCGACACGATCGGCATGTCCGGCCTGCCGAACTCCTCGGAAACCGTCCGCACGAGAATGTTGTCCAATTCCGCCTTCTCGAGCGGGGAATAGGACCGAGCCCGCCCAAACATGAGCCCGGCCGCTCGTTCCAACACCCCCATCGACCCGTAATTTCGTAGCATATACATCACGTTGCTCACCGATGGCTTATCCTCCGAAGTCTCAAAGAACATGACGACATCGTTGAAGAAGTCCAGTGTGGGCCAGAACCGAGTTCCCTTTAGGAACTCGAGAACCTCGATACACCCCCCGAACAATCTGCCGCGAGCGACCGATGTGCCTTGCAGCCAGCGCCACCCTTCGTCATTGGCAAACACGGCTTCGACCTCGCCTTTGTAGCCGGGAGTAGACCACGGCGCGTATCGATCGGACCACGTCGAGTACGGTCGAAAGTCGTAGGTCTCAGGAGATTCGAAAAGCAACTCCCGAACATGTGTTTCAAACGCCTTATCTAGATGCTCCATCTGAGCAAAACCCGCCATGATTGATGGGCCGTTGTACGTCACCAATCCCTGGGTGTTCAAAAACGTTAGAAAGGTGGCTGAGTCCGAGAATCCCATTAGGATCTTTGGGTTCGCCTTTATCAGGTCCAGATCGAGGAAGGGAAGGATACGCACCGAATCGTCTCCGCCGATACTGGCAAGGATCGCGGTAACCTCCGGGTCCTCGAACGCTCGGTTCAAGTCGTCAGCGCGAAGCTTGGGGTTTCGATAGATCGTCTCGTTGTCCATCCGAGCCGTCGGAAACTCTTTGATCTTCAGGCCGAACTTTTGCTCAAGGTTCCTCAAGCCCAAATCGAAAACGTGCGGATAGAGGCTCGGACCGCCCCAAGACGGTGACAGGGCCGCAACTGTATCGCCCACCTTGAGCCGATTTGGCTTAACAAACCTCATCCGCAAATTATAGACATTCGAGTTACGTAGACGATTTGGCAAGGTGAGGTTCGGATGGAGTATCGGCAACTAGGTTATTCAGGTTTTAAGGTCCCTGTGCTCAGTTTTGGAACTGGCACGTTCGGTGGTTCGGGAGAGTTCTTCAAAGGCTTCGGAAGCACGGACGTCGCGGAGGCGACCCGGCTCGTCGACCTTTGCCTCGAAGTTGGTCTAACAATGTTCGACAGCGCGGACACCTATTCGCACGGTCTTGCCGAAGAGATCCTCGGACACGCCATCAAGGGCCGTCGCGACCAGGTCATTATTTCGACCAAAACAACCTTCGGTCGAGGACCTGGCCCGAACGATGTGGGCAGTTCTCGATACAAGCTCGTGAAATCCTGCGAAGCCAGCCTAAAACGCCTGGGCACGGACTACATCGACCTCTATCAAATGCACGCGTTCGACGCAGTCACGCCCATGGAGGAAACGATTAATGCTCTCGACGACCTTGTTCGAGCCGGCAAGGTTCGTTATATCGGTTGCTCGAACTACTCGGGATGGCATCTAATGAAGTCACTCGCGATCTCGGACCGCTACAATCTCGCAAGAATGGTAGCCCACCAAGCCTATTACTCGCTTATCGGCCGGGACTATGAGTGGGAGTTGATGCCGCTAGGTCTGGACCAGAAAGTCGGCGCCGTGGTTTGGAGCCCGTTAGGGTGGGGCCGCTTGACCGGAAAGATTCGACGAGGGCATCCAATCCCGGAAAACAGCCGTCATCAAAATCCGGTCACGTCCGGAGCCGGTCCACAAGTTCCGGATGAATACTTATACCAAGTCATCCAGGTGGTCGATGAGATCGCGGAGGAAACCGGAAAGACTGTCCCACAGATCGCCCTCAATTGGCTCCTTCAACGTCCGACTGTCTCAACCGTGATCATCGGGGCGAGAAACGAGGAGCAGTTGGTTCAAAATCTCGGATCGATTGGCTGGAACCTAAGCAAAGAGCAAGTTGCGAGGCTTGATGCGGTCTCCAAGACTCCGATGGCCTACCCGTATTGGCATCAATACGGCTTTAGCCGAAACCCGTTCCCCGTCTAAGCCTCGCGGCTCCAGTATTCATCGAGCATCTTCTTGGAGGCATGGGACATCCAAGTCTTCTCTATCCGGTCCTTAAGCTCGTCCGGGTCAATTACGTTGAGCCGAACGAGAACCGCCGGATAGTCTTTGTAGTGGTCGGTTTCGAAGTAGATGTGCGGCGCCGACTGCATGAGGAAATGCTTGTCGTCCATATCGCAAAGTAGGACAAGGATGTTGGGTTCTCGAATGCGAACAAGCAACTTTCCACGCACCTTTAAGGCCGGCGTTCCGTAGCTCCTGCTTTCCTCAACCCCCGGCCAACATGCCGACCGCCAGACCTGCCGAACAAACTCAAAGGAAGCATCTAGTTCGTCCACCGCCGTATTGTACAGAACCGAAAGGCGGACTACCGAATCCGCTTTTCGAATAGCACAAGACCGACCGTCCGAACTTCGATCGTCCTTCGTTCCTCATAGCGAATAGCCCGATAGAATGCCGTCGAGGTTGGATTATGAGAGTACGCGTCAAGGCGAATAAACTCAAATCCCCGGTCCATCGCAAGTTCCTCGACGCCAGCCATCAGAAAGGAACCGATCCCCCGACGCTGTTGAGAGGGTAGGACCACTAAGTTGAACACACCCAACGCCGCTGCCTTGGGATCCTGCCAATAACTGCGTTTCCAGAATCCTGGTGGGAAGGTCGATACCGCGACCGATCCGACTGGTTCGGTCCCTTCACAAGCGACAAACAGGGTCATTCTTCGAAGAATTCCGGGGTCCGCGCAATCAATCCGTTCCCGGATCGACTGCAGCCGGCTAAACCCGCTCCAATGTCCTCCCCCCAATCGCTCGGTAAGGTCGATCGCCGACAATCGACGCATCGTCTCAATCCCCCGCCCATGTTCTCGCCGGGCCAATTCAAACGTCAATTCCAGCCTATTCATGCCTCAGTCTGG
>Ga0206947_1212_pt1 | contig 12092 bp, 15 predicted proteins | sample Alteio_BWOrgHeat_3_FD_153239 | JGI IMG/M metagenome (GOLD analysis project Ga0206947, IMG submission 153239) | Enriched cells from forest soil in Barre Woods Harvard Forest LTER site, Petersham, Massachusetts, United States -... | ecosystem: Environmental > Terrestrial > Soil > Temperate forest > O...
AAATCGGGCCTGAATTTTTGGATATGCCTGATATCGCCCGCAGCAGGTTGCAGGTTTTTATAAACGGATGAGCAGCCGGCCAATACCAGCAGGCAGCTACTTAATAGCAAACAACGCATCTGGAATAGGGGTATTTAATTCTCTATTGGTAAAACGGATGATGGTGTTATCACCGGAGTTCTCGTTCATCTCAATAGTAGTTACCGAATAATCTTTCTTATCAATAATTACATCAATGCTTTTAAAAAACTCTTTTAAGGTCTTACCAACAGGCGACATTTCTATCAGGTACGAGCCTTTGCTTTCGTAGGCTTTGGTTACAAAATCAGGGTTGTTAAACACGGTTCCCTGTACGCAATCAACCGTTATTTTATTGATTTGCTGAAAAATTTTATTTGACTTTACGGCTACCTTACTTTCCTTTTGCCCGTCTTTTATATACATGTTGTCCTTGTTCAGTATCATCAGGTATTCAAATGGCTTGCTATATTCCATACGTAACAGGTTTTCCTTTTTAAACCAAAACTTTCCTTTCGATATAATTTTTTCCGACAACATGCTTAGGTTTTTCTCCTGTGTAAAATCGCTTTTTATAGTTTCTGTTTTCTTTGCAATTACAGTAAATTGCTCTTTAAATTTAGCCAAATCAGGAACCGGACTATAACCGGCAGGCTGCGCATTGGCCACAAAGCCTAAAACAATAATAAAAAGTACTAAAATTAACTTACGCATAAGCCTGCAAATTTAACATTTTATCGGGCCTTATTATTTGATACCCGTTGGTGTGAATATATTTTATAAATGCCGGTAGTATAGCCACCGTAGCATCGCTGGTATCATGAAACAAAAAAACAGCGCCGGGCCTTAATTTGCCCATCATCTTACTTAAAAGTTTCTCCTCATCTTTAATTACCGTATCCAGCGAGCGGGCATTCCAGCCCACGGGTATATAGTTGCCGTTTGTTATCGCTCGTTTTAGGTTAGGATTGGTGATGCCATAAGGTGGTCTGAACAGTTTCGGTTTTTTGCCAATTGTCTCGTTTGTCAATTCATCCATCAACTGCATATCGGACAGCATTTTTTTTGATGAGAACATATCAAACCAAAAATGATGGGTATAAGTGTGATTTCCTATCAGATGCCCTTCGTTGTACACTTGTTTTAATACATCTTCGTTGTCCGCAATCCGGTTACCGATGCAAAAAAAAGCAGCTTTAACGTCGTTGTCCTTTAACGTTTGCAAAATTTTACCAGTATTGCCCGCGACCGGGCCATCGTCAAAGCTAATTGCAACAACCTTTTCATCTGTTTTTAACGAACAGATAACCGGGATAAAAAAATTGGAATGAACAAAATAACACCCGTAAAAAAGAATGATACTATACAAAAACGGCAAAATCAGGTAAACATACCACGCAATACCAAATCTAATATCAGCGCCAATGGTTAACGCCAACAGCGCGAGAAATAGTATATTGACGTTTCTGAAATTTAACATGCCGAGAGCAAAATTAAGGAATGATAGCTGTTTTGATAATGGTTATAAATCAATACCTTTTTTATTGGCGTTGCAATGGCTGTCCCTTCATTTAATATTGCGGGAATGCTATTGGTTTTGATCATTTTCGCACCTATCCATAAAGCAAAAGCTGTTGAGGTTGGGTATTCGCCGCATAAATTTTTGTAGTTCACAGTAGGAATACTGTCAAATACAGAATGCTGCAGCGCCGAATATACGGCATCGTTTTTTTCATCACCGTTATTACCGGTAATTAACAAATCAATATCATTCTTATCAACGCCTTCGGCCGCCAAAAAGGATGTTACCTGCTCCGTTGTTTCTGTTATATCCACCGGCTTGTAAAAAGTACTGACCGCATCTATACAGGCAAGATCACCTTCCGTTGCGCTATTTGCCAGTAAAAAGAACGCTGAGCCTTCGCCGTTTATCGTTCCCTTTGATTTTGCCTCGAACAAATTAATATTTGAAACCGGCTGTCGCTTATACAAACCGAGTCTGGTTAATACGGCGTGGCTCATATCGGTTATTTCGTCCATGCCGCCAACCAGTATATTGGCGTTATTTTTTTCTGCCAACAGCATCATGCTATCCGACAACGCGTTTTCAAACGACGCACCGCCGCTTACAAAGGTATTGTTATAGCCCTTACACTTAATTAACAACGCAATTTGGGCGCCTATGGTATTATGAGTTGATTGTACAAAAGCAGTTGGCGTAATGGGATCTTCATCCTGCTCAACCATGCTGGCCAAAAAAGTACCCGTATCTTCCAGGCATCCGTAAGCAGTACCGGTAACAATGGCATCTGGATTAGCTACCCTGGCTTGCTTTAAACAGGCTACTGCGCTTACTACGCTCATTTTTATCACCCGGCTCATCCGGCGGATTACCCGGGGATCAATAACTTCGCTATAATCGGGTTCAATGCAAGTTAGTTTATTATCCTCATAGGTTACCAGTTTATCCAAAAACGAAGTACTATTGAACGTTTTTTGTGGTGATATACAAGCCGCCGATCTGATATACACTTTCATCATTACAATTTTGAAAAGATTAATGATGAACAGTTACCACCAAAACCAAAGGAATTTGATAATACGTGTTTAATTCTTGTATCAATTAAAAACTCCGTTTCAGGAATAAACGGAAATGCGGCCATCGGCGTTTGCAGGCGAAGATTGGGGTAAACAAACCCTTGTTGCGCCGCCAAAGCAGAAAATACAGCTTCAATACCCGCACTGGCGCCGAGCGTATGCCCGGTAAATGATTTGGTTGAACTCATTTTGGGATAATACGGATCGAACAACCGTTTTATAGCCATTCCCTCCGAACTATCGTTATTTAGTGTTCCCGTCCCGTGAAGATTAATGTAGCCAACATCCTGCGGCTGCAAACCGGCCATGCTTAAAGCGCCGGACATTGCTGCAAAAGGCCCATCGCCTTCAGGCGAGGTTGCCGTTTGGTGATATACATCATTGGCATTGCAATAACCGCTGACAGAACAGTATGAATCCCGTTTTAACAAGGTCGCCACGCGTGGTGATACCAACACCACGTAACCAGCGCCCTCACCAATGTTTAAGCCTTTACGGTTTTCATCAAATGGTTTACAATATTGCTCGTCCAAAATCATCAGCGTATTAAACCCATTGAGGGTGAAACGGGTAATAGCATCAGTGCCGCCGGCAATTACAGCATCCAGTATGTTATGCTTTATTAACCTTGCGCCATACATAATGGCATTTGCCGATGATGAGCATGCCGTGCTAATGGTACTGATATGATTTTTTATCCCTATCTTTTCTGCTACCAGGGCAGTGACGTTTCCGCACTCGTGATTGATGATATCGCGCAGTCTGCCCTTGCTCCTATCGGCAATAAAATCAATAACAAAATCCTCGGATTTGTCCATGCCGCCAACCGTGGTTGCCGAAACAAAACCTGTACGCAAACCCCGAATAGACGAAATACCCGAATCTTCTAATGCCTCGCGGGCCGCGACCATGCTTAACATAGCATTGCGTGGTGCGGATAGTAAAAGGCCCGACAAAGCTGCAAGTTCAGAATTATTCAGCTTAACCTCACTTGCGGGTAACAGCCCGCGGTGATTAGTTTTAAGATTTTTTATTTTGCCAATACCTGCATCACCGTTCCGCAAGGAATTAAGGCATTCGGTTACATTGTTACCTATTCCCGATATTACCCCGGCACCGGCAACAAAAACAATAGCATTCATTTTTTATGCGGTTTGAACCTGCTTCTCAGTTATATATTCGGCCATGCTTTTTATCGACCGGAATACTTTTGGCCCATCTTCGGCATTGGTAACCCGAAGCTTATATTTTTGCTTTAACAAAACGATCAGTTCCAATACATCTAAAGAATCAAGACCTAAACCGGAACCAAACAACGGCTCTTCGTCCCCAATATCCTCCGGCGTAAGATTCTTTATTTTTAACTGATCAATGATCTGTTCTTTCAGATCGAACATTAACTTATTCATGTACCTATTTATTATAAGAGAGGCACGATGCAAGAAAAAAGTATAACTTTTAACCTTTCGTTTCTTATCTCTTGCTTCTTATCCTCTTGTTTCTTCACTCTTGCTTCCTGACTCTTAGCCTCTTGTTTCTCAACCCTTGCTTCTTTCTTCACATCTCCTCGCCCGCCCAAACTTCTAATTGAATAGTTCGCGCCAACTTTTTTAATGCAATATCATGATTTTTCACAAAAGGATTATCCAAATCCCACACATACCCTGCCAAAACCGAGCAAATCATTTTTTTGTACGCCAAATTTTGAGTTTTGGCAAAAAATATGGTGTCGAGTGTTCCTTCATACCAGGCCATTACATACGAGCGGAAAGTATTTACACCCTGTAACAGTTCTTTGGTGTACTCTTCATCCCAATCTACAGCTTCGCCCTGCAGTGTACGGATAACCAAATGAGCCGCTTTTTGGCTTGAAACTGTAGCAAGGGTAACCCCTGACGAGAAAATCGGGTCCAAAAACTCGGTAACATTGCCGGTAAGCACAAAACCATCACCATAAAACTTTTCGGTAGTAGTTGACCACGACTCTAAAACCCTGGGTTCGAATACAATTTCAACATCTTTCAACCGTTCGGCCAGGTATGGCTGGGTCGAAATCAATTCGCGCCACACCTGTTCGTTAGTACCTTCATATTGACTAAAAAACTCCGGATTACCTACAAAACCAACCGACGTAACCCCGCTTGAAAATGGGATAACCCAAATCCAAACACCGGGTTGATGTACAATAATGGTAATGCGGTTTGGCTCATCATCCATGGAACGTTTTAAATCAACCGTATGGGTAAACAAAGCTCTGCGCGGCGCCAAATTTGAAGGCTTATCCAAATTAAACAACCGCGGAATTACCCGACCATAGCCGCTGCCATCAATAATAAAACGGGCTTCAATTTCGCTTTTATTAGCATTAATATCTTCAACCGTAGTTACAGAATCTGTGCCGTTAAATACAATCCCGGTCACTGTAGTTTCATAACAAACAGGCACCCCCATTTTTTCTACAGTATCGGCAAGCGTTTTATCAAATTCGGCACGAGGCACCTGCCAGGTCCATTCCCACCCGGGCGTAAATTGGTCGGCAAAATAGTAATCACAAATTTGGCCGTTTTTCACAAATTTAGCACCAAATTTTTGCTGAAAGCCTTTTTCGGTTACGGCATCAATAAAACCGGCTTCGGTAAGTGCTTCCATACAGCGCGGTAACAAACTTTCGCCAATAACAAATCGAGGAAACTTTTGCTTCTCAACAATCTTGACCTTATAACCCGCCTTATTAACAATGGAGGCAGCCACGGTGCCTGCAGGCCCTGCGCCTATTACCAAAACGTCTACTTTTTCTGAAATCATTGCTAATGTTTAGTGGTTAAATTTCTAATTTACTGTATTGGTCATCGCTAAACCAGGTCATACTTCGTCTTCCAATCCTCAAAAAACTGAGGATTAGCCAACTGTAAAACCAAATTATCTTTACTCAAAAACACCTGTAGCGTTGAGCCGGTTACAATAACTTCGCCTGTGGCTGCATTGAGCAGGCGATATTTGAAATTTATTTTAGGGGGACCACACGGTTCATAGGTTGTTTCAATAATTATCCGGTCGCCATAGCGTAAAAAACGCTTATAGTCGCACTGAATGTTTACAATTGGAACAACGTAGCCTTGTGAATAAAAATCAAGATAAGCCAGGTTGTATTTTTTGCCGAACGCCTCTCTGCCATCTTCAAAATAGCGTACATAGTGCCCGTGCCATACTATGCCCAACGAATCAACCTCACTAAACCTTACTTCCTGTTCAATAGTATGTGTTAAGTTCTTTTGCAATATATTTTTTTAAAATTCAGTTTGCTAATCCTTGATCTTTTTGCCATTTTTTAAAATTAGCGCGTATCCCTCCCAGAACAGCATACAACGGACTTGCCCAATAATTCCTCAAGCCGAAACCACCTGGCTTACCCGTGCCATACTTTGTTAACAAAACAGTTTTCGATTTCATGTCAACAAAAGTTGCCCAAACGCCCATCAACTCTTTCGATTTACTCATCCCCTCAACAAAAAAGATGAGGCCAATTCCGTCATTACCCCCGAAATCGTAATTTTTTACCAGGTCGGCTATCTTCGTTTCATTTAGCGTTTTGAAGTCCGCAGGGTTAGTGGAAAAAAACTCCTTTTCGCCCAGCGCCAGGTTTGCTTTTGCCGTTACATCGATGGCATACTTAACCGAGTCACGATGCACCGCCCCTGCAACGTCGTACTTATCTTTTTCATAAATAAAAAGATTGTTCCACTGCGGGGTATACACCAGCTTGAATTGGGTACTGCTTAAAAACCCGCTTTTGGTAGTAATTTCCTTACTGTCCGAACAAATCACCTTTGCCTGGGAATAATCAACACCCAGCCAGGTAACAGGAACTTTTTTATCAAAGATATCGGCTTTTGTTTGAGCCGATATCGTTTGAACGTTTACCACAATTAGCAGTAAAACAATAAGCGCTTTAAATTTGGCAATTATTTCCACGACCTTAAATTCATTTCCTTTAAGGCAACGAACAGCGGTTTTGCCCAGTAATTCCTAAATCCTGAACCTTGTGCTTTCGATGACACATAGTGGGTTAATAAAACCGTTTTAGTGTCCATATTTACAAAAGTTACCCATATACCTTCTTCTGTGGTACCCTTATCCATACCTTCTACAAAAAACATCATCCCCATACCTTTGTTGCCCTGAAAATCATAATTCTTAACAGCATCACTGATATTCGATTCAGTTATGGTTTTGAAATCCCCGGGGTTATTCGAGAAAAATTCTTTTTTAGTAAGTTTTTTGTTGGCATTTATGCAAACATCAATGGCATAAGCTACCGAAGAACGGTCAATTGCTTTGGCAACATTATATTTTTTTTGCTCATCAATAAACAACTGGTTCCATTGCACGGTGTACGAATCTCTGAACTCATCATTGGTTACTATACCATTGTCTGTTTTTTTAACAACCGTCCATGGGCTGTAAGTAACACTTGTGTTGGTTGGTGTACCTATATGTTTGGCGAACTGATAATCAACACCTATCCAGGTAACAGGTACGTTTTTATCAAAAACATCATCCCTTGTTTGGGCCAGTAGCGATTGAGCACTTACAGTGATTGGAACTAAGGCGATAAGCCATTTCAATTTGTTTACGGGTTTCATATTGTATTGTTTTGTGGTTTATTTTTGTATAAATATTTTCATCTCGCATTTAGCGAGTAATGCACCTCTGCATATAACGCTCCCGGCTATCATCGTTACATCAAAAACCATCTTTTCAATTACTACTCCGGTTTCAATAACATCGCCCACTTTGGGTAATGCGTAAATTTCCAGATTTTTAATAGCGCCTATATAGCCTGTTAAAACAGGCTCGCCATTTTGTTTAGCAATATATCCTACTCCTGCCGCTGCTGTTTGTGCAATATTCTCTATTAATCCGGCTTCACTAAATTCACCGTTATCAACCAATATATTTTCATCCCTTACTTTCGTGGTTGTTTGCGATCCATTTTCATCACAACTCACCAATCGGTCAACCATAATAAAGGGCGGCCTTTGCGGGATGATAGATAAAATATTTTCTTCTAATATAGTCAAATTTATTATTGCCAAAAGTTATAATAATTAAACCATTGCTCGGGATATTCTTTTACTTTATTTTCCATATCGCTAACAAAATCGTGCAATACCTGCTGTAAAAGAGCCTCTTTGTTTAAATCCGGATACTCTTTTATTTCGCTGCCGTAAAAATGATAGTGAAAAGTAGTCTCTTTTAGGGCGTATACAAATGACACCGGCACTTTAAAGCGCGACGCCAGCACAAATGGCCCGGCCGGAAACTTCGCTTCGGCCCCCAAAAACTCCGCACTTACTGTTTTGTTGCCGTCCAAAAAACGATCGGCCGGCATACAAACCAATTCATTATTTAAAAATGCGTTGCTTATTTCAAAGATATGCGACATATCATCCTTTATAATAATGAGGTTAACGCTGCTTTTGCCAATCACCGATGCCATGTATTCCTTAATGCCTTCATCTTCGCCATCAAAAGTCACAATATTGATAGTGGCGCCAATATGGTTTAATAAATGGCTTGCTATTTCCCAATTACCGATGTGCGCAGTTAACAATAAACCGCCTTTTTCCAGTGCAACTATCTTTTTCAGGTTCTCGACGCCGTCGAAATTAAAAGTAAATTTATTAGGGATGCCGGCCATGATTACCGTTTTATCGATAAGCGACTGCCCTAAAAAATTATAATTTTGATATACCTTATAAACCGACTTGATTATCCCAAAACCGTGCCGTTCGCGAAAATAGGTATAGGTGCTTTTGGTTGATTTATACGAAAACAGCAGGTAATAAAAAGTAACAAAGCGTAGTAAGATATAAGCTGGAATAACCCCTCCTATCCTTAATACGCTTACAAAAATGCGGTAACCCAACGGCTTCCCCTTCGATTTACCTTGCCAGGATGGCATTATACCAATTCTTTTGTTTTATTAATACTGGTTATTACATAATCATAAAAATCCTGAAAAGTTACAATACCTGTAAAATCTTCAGGTTTCACTTTAAACGGAAAATTACTTTCAATTACCACAACCAAATCAATATAATCCAGGCTATCCAACTCCAAAGTTTCCTTCAAATTGGCTTCCGGTGTTATTTTTTCAGCGTCTATTTCGAATTCTTCCGCTAAAAAGCTATTTATCTTTTCAATTATTTCTTCATTTTGCATATATAAAATATGGGTTTAAGTATATTTTTTAACAATTAGGGATGAGTTTGTGCCTCCAAAACCAAAGGAGTTCGACAAAAATACATTTATTTCTTTTTCAACTGAATTTTTTGCAATATTTAGTTTAGCCGAGTCTTCATCAGGGTTCTCGAAATTAATATTCGGCGCCACGAATGAGTTTTGCATCATTAGCATGGAGTAAACAATTTCGCTGGCGCCAGCCATCCAGCATTCATGACCTGTCATTGATTTGGTAGAACTAACCAATGGATTACTGTCGCCAAAAACCTCATAAATAGCCTTTGCCTCGCTTGCATCACCTGCCGGGGTCGACGTAGCGTGCGCGTTAATGTAATCAATTTCGGCGGCCTGCAATCCTGCATCTCTCATCGCCATAGCTAATGACCGCACGGGGCCCTCAACCGTTGGGTTTGATATATGTGCGCCGTTGGACGAAAATCCATAACCTACCACTTCTGCCAAAATATTTGCACCGCGTTTTTGCGCTGATTCCAAACTTTCTAAAATAACTGTTGCTGCGCCGCCGCTGGGGATAAGCCCATCGCGACCGCGATCAAATGGTCGTGATGCTTTGGTGGGATCAATTTCGTTTATCGAAAACGCCGACAGTGCATCGAAGCTTCCCATGCAAAACTGGTTAATTTCCTGAGCTCCGCCGCAAATAATGCAATCCTGCAAGCCCGTTTTTATAAAATGATAGCCCAAACCAATGGCATGCGATCCGCTGGCGCAAGCAGCGCTAATGGTGAAATTTATGCCCTTTAGTTTAAAAATAGTAGCCAGGTTCATAGTCACGGTAGAGTTCATTGTTTGGAACACCGCGCCCGAGCCTATCATCATCGTATTTTTTTTCTCGCGGATGATATCAGTAGCGTCAATAACCGCTTTTGCCGAACTGTCGTTGCCATATAATATGCCAACTTCGTGATCGTTCAAGTAATCCTGATCGATACCTGCAAGTGCTAAAGCCTCCAACGTGGCCACATAAGCATATTCGCCCTGCTCAGGCAGCATAATGCGCGAACGCCTGTCTAAAAGCTGTTTTAAATTTGGTCTTTCAACAAATCCTGTAAGGCCCGAACGGTAACCAAAATCCTTGCGTTCCTGATCAAGAATGATACCTGATTGTCCCTTATAAAGGGCTTTGCTCACCTCTTCAAGGTTTTTACCTATACATGAATATATCCCTATACCCGTTATTACAACCCTATTCATATAATGGAACGCTTATCTTTCATTTTTACTTTGAATGCGATAAAAATACAAAAGTGCTTCAAACTTCAAAATTGTATTGTGTTAATAAATTGTTTTAAAAAAGAGCAAGAAGTCTAAAGAGATGCAAGAAATCAAGATAAAAGAGTCAAGACAAAATCTTTTGATCTTCCTTTTCTTGTTTCTTGCATCTTCATTTCTTGTTTCTATTCCTTTTTCTTGATTCTTGCATCTTGATTTCTTGCTTCTATTCCGCTATGAGTAAAGTCCCCCATTAATCGACAATATCTCCCCCGTAATATAAGCAGCTTCTGCCGATGCTAAAAATCCCACGGCGTGCGCAACTTCTTCAGGTGTGCCAAATCGTTTAACCGGTATCATAGAGCGTAATTCCTTTTCGTCCAATCCTTCGGTCATATCAGTTTTAATAAATCCGGGAGCAACCGCGTTAACAGTAATCCCCCTGCGGCCGACCTCCTGCGCCAATGCTTTGGTGGCCCCAATAACACCGGCCTTGGCCGCCGAGTAATTGATTTGCCCCGGCAAGCCTTTTAATCCCGATAAGGAAACTACGTTAACAATTCGCCCGTACTTTTTTAATAACATGCTGTTTAACACCGCGCGGGTAACATAAAAAAAGCCATCCAGACTGGTTTTTATTACACTGTCCCATTGCTCATCCTTCATCCACATCATCAGCACATCGTCTTTTATACCTGCGTTGTTTACCAATACCTCTATGTATTTTTCAGTATTGCTTTCAACCCAGCCGCCCAGTATGGTAGAAATTTCTTCTTTATCGGCCACGTCAAACTTTAACAGCTCACCAGCTTATCAATAAACTTCGAGTTTTGAAAAATCTCGTTTAGTTTCTCAATCTTCTTGTCCTGGGGTATTATTTTCGAAATATCTTCTTCATACTTTACCTGCAGGGCAAAGTATGTGATAAGGGCGAATGTCCCAGCAAAAACAAGGTAAAAGATGCTGCGTTTTCTTGAAAAATAGCTGTAAATGCTAAGGAGGGCTTTTTCCATATCCTGTTTGGCTTATACCGCCGGTATCGCTTTTCTTTTAAATAATTTGAGCAATACAAATGTTATTAATCCGGCAGATAAACCGGTTATAATTGCCAGCGATATGCTGCCATATATATATTGCTCCAGGTGTTGGCTTATGGAATGGATGCTTATGTGATTGGTAAAGGCCATCTTTACGGTTTTGCTACCCATCCAAAACTCACCGGTTTTATAGCTTAAAAAAATCACTATAGGGATCATTGGAGGAAGGCTGACATGCGACGAAAGCATAACCAGCAATTTGTTGAGCCTGAAAATAGCCGCGAAAAAAAGTGCTACTATTAGCTGAAATCCCCAAATTGGCATAATACCCATACAAACCCCCAAAGCGACCGACGCTGCTTTGGTATGATCGGGCTGGTTAAGGGCAAGTATCTGCTCCATGAACATTTTTTTACTTTTTTTTTTATCAAAAAGCGTCCTGAAAAAATCGCGGGGTTTTATCCAGGCAAAGGCAATAATTACCAAAAATGTATTTAAAACGCTTACGCGGCTAAAATCCTGAAAGGGACGGAAATGCGATATCCTTGTTTCTTTTGGCTCGTAATGTACTGTTACCGGTACCGAATCAATTGCAATGCCTTTCCATGCGGCGCGTACCAATACTTCAATTTCAAATTCGTATTTTCGTGTGATGAATTTGAAATTTTTAAGCAACTGAACGGGGTACATACGAAACCCGGATTGTGTATCCGGACAATTAATACCTGTTTCAACCTTGAACCAAAAGTTGGAGAATTTATGCCCGAAGTTGCTTTTACCGGGAATAGTATCCTGATCCATATTGCGCGAACCTACAATAATAGCATTCGGTGTATCTTCAAGCTTAATGATAAAAGCAGGCAGATCAGTCGAAAAATGCTGGCCGTCCGAATCTATCGTGATGACGTAATCATAGTTTTGAGCCGCCGCATATTTAAAAGCAGTGCGCAAAGCCCAGCC
>Ga0206947_1215_pt2 | contig 11945 bp, 7 predicted proteins | sample Alteio_BWOrgHeat_3_FD_153239 | JGI IMG/M metagenome (GOLD analysis project Ga0206947, IMG submission 153239) | Enriched cells from forest soil in Barre Woods Harvard Forest LTER site, Petersham, Massachusetts, United States -... | ecosystem: Environmental > Terrestrial > Soil > Temperate forest > O...
ATGTTGCAAACATTAGCAAGTAAATACGGAAAACGTTCGCTTTCATAAGTTTATGTTTTTATTGATTGTTGTCTTGGTTCTTGGGTCTTTCCGTCTTGCTTCTTCTTATCCTACCCCCAATCAAAATCCACCACGTTATTATTTAATTTCCACTTTGCGGGCCGTGCGTTGGTTAACCAATCCAAAGGCTCGGCAATAGGCTGCACTTTGGCTGCTTTGGCAAAGCTTTCTTTAATTGAAGCTTTTTGTTCGGCGCCCAGTGCATCGGGCTGGGCCGATATAAAAAGCGGCGCACTGCTTTCGGTAAGTAATTGCAGCCATTGTTTATTTTTTTCCCATGGTACTTTGTTGGTAAGACCTACACAATCGCCGTCAACGGCATAAAAGGCATTGTGTTGCGGTAAGCGAAAACCAAGGGTGTTTACACCCATTTTTAAAGTGCGCGCCCATTCCTGCCCGCTGGTATCATCACCAATGCGGTTAAGTTCAAACAGCCCCGCCGACAAATGACTCATGGTATTACAACCAATAATATACATATCGCCTGCTGACTCCCGAATAGCATGGTATAAATGATTAATAATCTCGGCCGTTGTTTTGCTTTTGTCGTTAAAACTCCATCCGGGTTGGGTAATGCTGTCAGTCATTTCAAAGCCCCAGCGACCGGTAATATCGTAGGTGCTAAAATCGTGTTTTACCATTTCATACCCCCATTGCTTGTACGTGCTAATGTTGTGTTTTACCCTTTCAATATTTTCGGTTATGGTAGGGTCAAGTATCGGATTCCTGACATCATCGCGGCCTTTTATTTGGGGGGCCAGTAAAGAAGGGCTTTCATCGTGCCTGGCACATAGTGCGCGCGTCCAAATACCGGGTCGCATTCCCAGGCCTTTAACCTGATCGGCCATCAGGCGCATATCGGTAAACTTATCATTCGGCTTCGAAAAATCTTCCGACCAGCAGGAGGCATCGCCCTGCCATAACGGCGAATACTCGGCCCAGCCCGCATCAATTACCGAAAACGGACGGTTGCCGGTATCGGTAACCAAATCGGCCATTATACCGGTTATTTCATTGATAAGCTTTTGCGAGTTATTTCCATAAGCAAAATACCAGTCGTTTATGCCGTATACCGGCTGTTTGGGCAGGCGTGCTTTGGGGCACATCAGCTTGCAAAAACGTTGCGCCGTGGCAAAAGGGTTTTCGGCCGCTGTGCTTTGGGTGGTGATGATATCGGCCGCATGAAGTTTGCGCGTTCCTAATTGTACACCAATACCTCCAGAGTGGGTATCCAGCGTTAATTCAATGCTATCCGGGTTAACTGTCCAAAAACAGATGGCATTACATCCGGTTTTTACGCCGAAACAGGCAGTTTGATGGTCGTCATATAATAGAACGTACCATGGATTTTTAACGCCCGGTGCAGGCGATTTCCAGGCTACATCGCCATAGGTACGCTCCCAATGATCGCCTAATGATTTGGTGGTACTGCTAACCGGATGCTTCCATTTTAACCGTACGGCCGTTAATGCTGTTAACGGCGATTGAATGTAAACACCCTTTGCATCGCCGTTTGTTTTTAAACTTACTTCGGTGTCCTTGTGCACAAAAAGCGAATCGCCGGTTGACGTCAGCCGGAACCAATCACCATCTGCCTGGCCCCAAACTTCATCGGGTGTGTTTATTAATGAATGGTTGCCCTGTGCGTGGGTAATCCTGCTGAATAACAAGGCAGCCATAGTAGTGGCTGATAGTTTTACAAAATGCCGTCGGTGCATGGGTTTATTACTACGTTTTATAACGATGTCAAATTAACAATAAATCTGCATCATTTTAGTTATGGCGCAACCAAATACTGCGGGACCCAAAAAACCGTCTTTTATTTTGAAGAAGGCATAGTGTTATAGCGCGTTTTTTATTTGAACGCCCACTTCGTCCGCATGCACCGATAACATTTATATTTTTTTATCGGCAGCCAAAAAAAATAGGTTTTTAATATGACGCCGCGCGGAACACGATCTAAAGCAGAGCGGCTTGTTTTACCGCAAGGGCATAACGGCTCGGCAACAGTTGATTTAGGGGAGGCAGATGTTGACATGGTAAATCCTTTTAAAGTAAAACAATAAAACAGCTTACTTCTCGCGATCTATAATGGTATATCAAAAATAAGAAACGTATTTTATTTGTTACAATAAAATGTAAAAAATCCGCCCGGTTGCTTAAATATTGTAAATTACGCAACCAAATAATCTTAAATTAATGTTTAAAACAACTGTTCCGTACATCGTTATTGCGCTACTATTGTGTGTTAGCTGCAAAAAAAAGACTGATTCCAAACAAACCAATATCGTTAATACACCTCCAAACGCGCAGCATATCTCTGTACTTACCCAGCATAATGATAATACAAGGGCTGGATTGAACAACCAGGAAACGGTGCTTACTACCAGTAATGTTAATAGTCAGTCATTTGGTTTGTTGTTTACATTAAGTGTTGATGACCAGGTTTACGCCCAACCTTTAATGTACGGTAATTTAGCAATTGGCGGCCGCAAGCATAATGTGGTACTTATTGCTACGGTAAATAATTCGGTTTACGCCTATGATGGGGATAGCGGTAGTTTATACTGGCAAAAAAACTTTAGTGCCGCCGGTATGCGGCCTACAAAAAATACTGATATGACCGGAGCATGCGGAGGATCGTACCAGGATTTTAGCGGCAACATTGGCATTGTAGGCACACCTGTTATTGACTCTGCCGCGCAAACGGTTTATTTCGTTGCCAGGAGCACCGATGGAACTAATTTTGTGCAGTACCTTCACGCTGTAAATATCGCAAACGGAACAGAACAGCCCGGAAGCCCTGTTATGATTACTGCAACCTATACAGGCAATGGTGACGGAAGCGTCAACAACACATTGAGTTTCGACCCTCAGCGTAATAATCAACGGGCTGCATTAACGCTGCTTAACGGTATTGTGTACGTTACGTTTTCTTCGCATTGCGATTGGGGGCCATATCATGGATGGATATTGGGCTATAATTCAAAAACATTACAGCAGCAAATAGTATATAACGATACGCCAACCGGTTCTGATGGCGGCATTTGGGAAAGCGGTATGGGTATGGCTGCCGATGCCCAGGGCAACTTATACGTGGTTGTAGGAAACGGGACAGTGGGCGTTAATAATGATCCGACTAATTTAACCAACAGGGGCGAAAGCGCCATGAAGTTAACGCCCAATGGCTCTACGCTGAAGGTAACGAGCTATTTTACACCGTTTAACTATTCGTTCCTGGAGGACAATGATCTGGATTATGGTAGTTTGGGTGCATTTTTAGTGCCAAATTCCAATTGCTACTTTACAGGATGTAAAGACGGCAATATTTATGTGTTGAATAAGGATAATATGGGTGGATTTACCGCGTCGTCAAACCAGGTACAGCAGATAATTCCGTTAAGCGCTAATTCAAATATGCATTGCCAGGCAGCTTATTACAAAGGATCGGCCGTTGAATACGCTTATATTTGGCCCGAAAATGACCAGTTAAGGGCATTTCCGTTTAACAGAAGTAGCAATACTTTTGATGTAAGTAGTCAGTTGGTATCATCGGCAAACGGGCCTACGGGGCAAAATGGAGCGGTAATATCTGTTTCGTCTAACGGCTCGGCAGATGGCACGGGTATTGTTTGGGCCTCGTACGCGGCAACCGGCGATGCCGAACATACTATAAGCCCCGGCATACTAAGGGCCTTTGATGCCAATAATATTACTAAGGAACTTTGGAACAATAACCAGCTACCTGCGGATGGTGCGGGCAATTATGCAAAGTTCTCGTCGCCTACCATTGCCAACGGGCATGTATATTTGCCTACTTTTTCAAATAAAGTGGCGGTATATGGGTTAAAATAAATTATAATAAATGTTACAGGTATGGAAGATGGGATAAATTTAAGAGCGCAAAAAATAGAGTTTTATGACAAACTTGTTGCCACTCATCCGGATGCAGTACGAAAAGGCGATACAATTCCTTATACTTCGTTAAACGGTCACATGTACAGTTATTTTACAAAAGATAATTTTATGGCGCTTAAGCTTCCGGCTGATGAGCGGTTAAAGTTTATCGAGAAATACGGAACCAAACTGGTGGAGCAATATGGAATTGTACAAAAAGAGTATGTTATGGTGCCCGATAGCCTGTTGAAAAAAACTGATGAACTGAAACCTTACTTTTTTATTAGCTATGCTTATACCAGCACGTTAAAACCCAAACCAACCACCAAAAGTAAAAAGAAGGAGTAGCACCAGCCTACCGTTTCAATTTTCTTGCCATTTTCGAATCAATATGTTCCGTTTTTTCGGATATGGTTTTGATGATATTATCCAGTTCGTAGGCCGATGACAGGAGGTGCCCCAGTAACTGGCTTTTTTCAATATCGCTGTTTGGGAAATTTTTAATCAAATCAACCAGCCCCATAATTTTTGCCAGCGGCGCCCTAACCCCGTGCGATTGCATCCAGGCTATTTCCAGCAGTTTTTGATTTTGTTTTTCAATTGCCCCGATATGTTCCTGCATCTCGGAGATATCTTTCATTACGCCAATCATTTTAACAGCCTGCCCGGCTTCGTTCCTGATGATGTAGCCATTGCCTTCAATATAAGCGTAGTGGCCATTTGCCTTTTTAAAACGATATTCTGCACTCCAGCGGCCCTTTGTTGGGTCGTTAAATATGGCCCCTAAATCAGTTTCTACTTTTTTTATATCAGCGGGGTGCACTTGTGTGCCCCATTTGCCAAAAGATAAATTCTGCATATTAGTGTCAAATCCAAACAATCTGAAAAAGCTGTTGCCCAGCGTAACCTTATCGTTTATCAAATCCCAATCAAAAATAGCATCGTTGGTGGCTTTGTTTACATACTCATATCGCTCATTACTTATTTTTAGTTCATTTTCTGCATTCTTTAAATCGGTAATATCAAGCCCAATACATTGTATTTCGTCGGTTTTTCCGTTTGGTCCTGATAAGCCCACAATATGCCATAAAGTAGGCTTTACGCTGCCGTCTTCCTGCAATTTATCTATTTCAACCTGGTAAACTTTGTCGGGGTTTTCAATGCATTTTTGCTTTATATCGGCAACCAACTGATGATGATAAGGCTGTACGCCGATGGTGGCGTCGGTATCGGTCAAAATTTTATCGCGTAAAATCCAGTCAAAATCTTCCAGGTATTTTTTGTTGCAATAAATATACTTCCCATCAAGATCCAGGCGGGTAACATAATTAGTTTGGGCATCGGCCAAAGCCCTCATCCGGTTTTGGCTGGTTTGTAATTCTTCGTGTACCGCTTTGCTTTCAGTGATATCCAAACATGCGCCGATCATCCTTACTGGTAAACCGTTTTCGTCTGTTTTTAACTTCCCCCACGATTTTAAATGCCTTATTTCGCCCGACGGTCGTACTATTCTTTCCTCAAACTCGATATCCTTCCCATTTTTTAGCACGGTTTCAATAATTTTGTATACCCGTTGCCGGTCGGCAGGATGTAATAATTCCTGATAGCCCTCAAACGTTGCCTTAAAATCTTTCTTGTTTACCCCATATATGGAGTAAAGCGCGTCAGACCAGCTTACCACATTATTTTGCACATCCCAGCTCCAATTGCCAAAGTGAGCCAGCTCCTGGCCCTGAATCATCAGCAAACGGGTTTCCTCCAGTATTTCTGATTTTTGACGATTCTCTAAAATTATTTGCAAAAGGGCGGTAACCCGATCAATCACTTTTAATTCTTCGGCCTCGGGCTTGCGTATCTGTTGATAATACATGCCCAGGGTAGCCATCACCTCGCCGTCCGAATTAACTATCGGATGCGACCAGCAGGCGCGCAGGTTAAACGACAGCGCAATGTGTTTGTAAAGCACCCACCTGGGATCGTTTTCAATATCGCTTACTATAACCTTTTCCTTTAAAAATGCTGCAGTTCCACACGAGCCTACGTTAGGCCCAATAGACAAGTTTTCAATTGCCGCTACATAAGCTATAGGTAGCGATGGCGCCGCCCAACTGTGTAGCCTGTTGTTTTTAACCTGAAGTATGGAACACTGCATTTTGGGAAACATCCTTTCAACCTCGGTAAGATAGTGTGTTAGCACTTGCTGAATGGTCACCTCATTCCGGGAGTTTAATTCCAGCACATCCCGCTCCAGGTGTTCAAGCGCGCCCGATCGTTTGACGGCTGTAATGTCTTGTATTAAGCCCCTCAATTTTAGGGGTCTGCCCTTTTCGCTAATTACCGAAACGATGTCTTTAATCCATATAATCCCTCCATCGGCTTTAATCATCCTGTACTCAAACGAGTAACTGGTATGCTTTTTAAATTTAAGCATACGATATTTTAAAACTTCTTCCTTGTCGGCCTCATGAATATGGTTTTCGCGAAAATGCGGCTGCGTTAACCACTCTTCGGGCAAAAAGCCAAGTATTTGTTTGACATTGTCGCTCACAAAAGTAAATTGTAAAGAATCAGCTTCAGCTTCCCAAACGGCTCCTTCTATGGTTTGCAGTAAAGAATTAAATTGACTACGCGAATCCGCCAGCGCCTGTTCTGTATTTTTTTGAGCAATAGTTTGTTGTGTAACATCGTTTACTGAGCAAAAAATAAATTCAACTTCATCATCCTCATTTAGCATAGGGGTATTGGTAATTTCCCACCAGGTTGTTTCCTTTTGACGACCTGCTTTAACGGCTACCGGCCCAATTTTATCGACTTTTTTTTGCAAAAGAACTTTTTGTAAAGAATCATCCCATTCTGACAGTGTAACATAAAGTGCTAAGTCTGCCCGGTCTTTACTCATAACCTCCTGCTCCGAAACTTTCTTTAATTGCAGCCAGGCGTCATTCACTTCCAGTACCGAAAATATTGGTGCGTCTGGTAGCAAAATCATCATCGGCGAAACGGAAAGTTTGAATAGCTCTCTCAAATATTTTTCGCTTATCATATTTGTTCTATTGTAAGATTTGGTAGCCTCTTGTACAAATGGCCGGTACGAAAAGACGAAATTTAAGCTGTATAGTTAAAATAATTTAATATGGGTTTAGGTTAGGGCTAAACACACACGTTATTATATATACGTAATTACAAAACACTAAATTAATTGGATTAGTAAAAATAGGTAATAAATTAATTAACACAGCGGTTTAGGTTAGTTAATTTTCCTTTTATTTGATGATCACAGGTTTATAAAGGAGCAGATGGGGAAATATATCATGTGTTAGGATATCGAATCGTGATTTGATACCCAGGTTATTCAATTCATTCTCTATATTTACTTTTTCAGCTTCACCCTCATCATCATTTAACAAAAAGGCACCCTGAATGAAAGTTCCCTTCCCCGATACCAATAGTCCTGCTGATGCGGCATCCGGAAAACATCTGCCCTCAAAAAATCTGGCAAAGCTGGCCTGGATTTTAGTAGGATCGTACAAAAAATGGCTCGTTATTATTTTTATCGCCATGGTGGTTGAAACTGCGGTGAGTTTGGCTACGCCCTGGCCATTGAAAATAATAATTGATAATGTGATAGGTCACCACAAGCTGCACGGGTGGTTTGGCTATATGGACGATGTTTTTATTAACGAAAATAAAATGCAGTTTGCCGCGGTAGCCGCGGTTAGCCTGATATTGATTGCAGCGGTAGGCTCAATTGCCGGCTATGTAAATAATTATTTTACCGAAAGCGTGGCCCAAAACGTAGCCAACGATCTTCGCAAAAAAATATACCATCACCTTCAACGTCTGTCGCTGGAATATTATGATACCCACCAAACCGGCAAATTGCTAAGCACTATTACTACTGATGTGTCAACCATACAGGATTTTGCCGCATCCACCTTAATGAATATTGTGGTGGATACGTTAACCATTGCGGGGATGCTGGGCATAATGTTTTACTTAAATGCTGGTTTTACGCTGGTGGCGGTTGGAGTTACCCCCTTTTTGCTGCTGTTTGTAAACCGCTTTAAAAAGGTGATGAAAAAGGCCACCCGCGAAGTGCGGCAGGATCAAAGCAACATGTTGGCCGTGTTACAGCAGGGTCTCGAATCCATTCGCGCGGTAAATGCATTTGGCCGGCAGGAGTTGGAAGAAGAAAGGCTGAAAAAAGTAAGCCTGGAAACCGTTGGCGCAGCGCTAAAGGCCCGGCGGGTAAAATCGGTATTGAATCCGGTCATTACCATTACGGTATCGGTATGCACAGCTATTGTTATATGGAAGGGTACTGACCTTGCCCTTAAAGGCGCCATGACGGTTGGCGCACTTACCGTTTTTTTGTGGTATTTGAACAAGTTTTTTTCGCCGGTGCAGGATCTGGCTAAAATGACCAGCACCATTGCCCAGGCCACCGTTGCGCTCGAGCGGATACAAGCCATATTGGATACCGAAATAATGGTATCTGAGAAACCCGGGGCAGTTGATCCGGGCAGGCTGAGCGGCAATATTGTTTATGAAAATGTGGCCTTTGCTTACGATCATGCATCGCCGGTTTTAAAGGATATTAGTATCAGTATAACAAACGGGCAGCGTATAGGTATTTGCGGGCCAACGGGTTGCGGTAAATCAACCGTGGTTGGCCTGTTAGCCCGGTTTTACGATGCCAACGGCGGCCGTATTCTGATTGATGGCGAAGATATTACCAATTTTACACTCGATGGCTTGCGGTCGCAAATTGGCTTTGTTTTACAGGACACCGTACTTTTTTATGGCTCTGTACGCGAAAATATTGCTTACGGCCGCCCCGGCGCTACCGACGATGAAATAATAGAAGCCGCCAAACTGGCCAACGCACACGAGTTTATCAGCAAAACCCCTCATGGTTATGATACTTTGGTGGGCGAGCGGGGGCTTACCCTTTCGGGTGGGCAACGGCAGCGCATTGGCATTGCCAGGGCTATTGTACGCAATTCGCCTATTTTGGTGCTTGATGAACCTACGGCTGCACTGGATGTAGAAGCAGAAAAAATTGTGATGGAAGCATTGGAGCAGTTAATGGAAGGCAGAACCGTAATAACCATAGCGCACAGGCTGAGTACTATTAGCGATTGCGATAAAATTATCGTTCTGCATGACGGATATGTAGCCGAAGAGGGCACACACGACGACCTGATGGACCGGGGCGCCATTTATGCAGAGTTGTATAAAATTCAATCGCGCTCGAAACATGCACATCATAAAATTATTTCGTAGTTTAGCCTCATGTCTCACCGTTCAATTATTGTTTTTCCTGACGATACAGTAAAACCCATACTTGATGCTATTAATAGCGCCCAAAAAACCATTCTGATAAAAATGTTCCTTTTTTCGGACCCCGGATTGCTGGAGGCGGTTATAGCAGCAAAAGCCCGTGGCGTTAAGGTAAAGGTGATGCTAAACCCGGCCCGGCGAAGCGGAGAAGATGAAAATGAAGATACCAATGCCCTGCTTGAAGCCGCCGGAATTGAAGTGCGCGATACCAATCCAAGTTTTATCATCACGCATGAAAAATCAATGGTGATTGATAGCAAGCTTGCCTTTGTAAAATCATTAAACTGGGAAACCAAAAATTTGACGGAAACGAGGGATTACGCCATTATTACCTGGCACCACAAAGAGGTGGAGGAAATTATCCTTTGCTTTGAAGCCGACTGGCACCGCACCGAGTTTGAGCCCGGCGATGATGCCCAACTGATATGGTGCAGCCTGAACGGACGAGCGAAAATAGCCCATTTTATTGACCAGGCAGTACATACCCTGTTTATACAAAATGAACGTTTCCAGGATTTAGTAATTATAGAGCGTATAGTTCGCGCCGCCCGCCGCGGCGTAAAGGTGCATATAATGGCGGCCCCACCGCATACGCTTAAAAAAGACAAACTGGTTGAAGGTGTTGGCGGTCTGCGTATTATGGAAGATATAGGCATAAAAATACATAAGCTAAAACACCTGAAACTGCATGGTAAAATGCTGTTGGCCGATGGCTGCCGCGCTATTGTTGGCTCTATTAACCTGGCCCCCGGCAGTTTTGACCACCGTCGCGAACTGGCAATTGAAGTGCACGACGAGCACGTAATAGAACGCCTTAAAAAAATTGCCCATCACGACTGGGAAAATTCCCACACCCTCGATCTCTCGGACGAAGGCTTATTTGATGATCTGGAACGCCGCGGCGAAGGTGGATCGGAAAAGTTGGTGTTGGATGTGGATGAGAAGAAGAAAAAGAAGCACAAGCATCATAAGGAATAACGTGCCGCTATTATATCGTTAAAACGCGAGACCAAATCTGTTATTGAGGTATATTTTGCTTTTGTAAAATTGCTGTAAAATAGAGGCGTAGCCCCGGCCCATATTGTAGCCGCGGGTTTTAACCCGTGGAACGAAAAGAAAAAAGCGATTGAGATCCGTAGGACCGGCCCATATTCTAAAAGCGTTGTATGTTGTTTGAATAAATTGCAGCTGCCGGGAATTTGTTGCGAAATATGGCCGTGCCGATGGGACTTTTGTTGTTCGTGCGGCGATTCCCCACGGGTTAAAACCCCTGGATACAACATGTTTCTGGCCGCCGGCCCTTGCAGAAAAGTCTAATCAATAAACCTTGTATTTAAATTACAAGCATCAGCGAAATACATTATAGGCGCCCCTGGTAATTATTTAAATCAAATACTTCCCCCTCCCTATAAAAACGCTGCTGCCACATAAGCCAGTACCGAAACCGCTATGCCGTACATAAACACATCGTACGAAATACGCAGCAAACGGAATTTGCGGCCCAATATTTTGCCCTGCCAGTAAATATCTTTTATCAGGCTGCCGTATAAAAACTCGCTGTCGTTCATCATTTCCCTTATGCCGTGGTCGAAGTCTTTTAGCTCCATGTTATAAAAACTACCAAAAAAAAGCAGGTTTACCGTTTTCTTTTTTACTTGCTCGGGGGTAAACGTACCGGCCGGGATGTTGGGCCGGGTGGCCAATACCGAATAAATAATGGCTACTACGCTTATGGCCAGTAGCAGCATAGTAGGCCAAAGCATATTTGTTTTTTGAGTGAATTTTCCAACATATAAACCAACCGCTACCGATATGATAATTGAATTTACCGTTATCATGATAGAGGCCTTATTATCGGCCATTAAACTCAGCCGCTGATGGTTTGACGACGAGTTTTTAAACATGGTTTGTACGCCCTGCAAATGGTGCTTATTCTTTTTTAACTGTGATACGTAAGTTCCTGTCAAATCGTCGGAGCCAACCGGTTTACCGGCCAACACATCCTCGGCAATTTCTTTAGCCAACAGGTTCTCTTTTTGGGTTTGCGCATTTTGTTTAAACTTTATGGCGGCCAAATTTTCGCTTTTTGTTTTGCTTAAAATCAACTGGCAGTAATCAGTCTGATACTCGTATGTTTCTAATAATTCAATTGTTTGAACACGCCATTCGTCGCTGTTAACAGGTGCGTTGGTCAAGGCTTCGGTTTCTTTTTTGATCAGCCGGTTATCGTCTTTAAAAGTTTTATCGCCTAAATAAAACAGTTGTGCATCGCAAACAATTTTTTCGGCAAGTGAAACAGCCCCGAAAGGAGCACGTGTTGCGAGGATACAGCGTTTTACAGCTTCAATGTCGGCATCATCCACCTGGATACTTTTTAAAAAATTTGCGGCAAGTTCAGCGCTTTTGGTTTGATAGGACGGCAGCCCGTTAAAAAGGATACCTGTGTCATGAAACCAAAGTGCGGTGTTAACAATAAAGCTATCGCGTTCATCCAGTTGATGATAGGCGTTAATTTTTTTAACCGCTTCAACCAGGCTGGCTGTACGCGATAGATTATGATAGTACAACCGCTCATCCTGGTTTTGAATAAAGAGCAGTACGGCGTGTTCGGCAATGTTTTTTGAAAGTTCCGGGTAACTCATACC
>Ga0206947_1166_pt3 | contig 11904 bp, 10 predicted proteins | sample Alteio_BWOrgHeat_3_FD_153239 | JGI IMG/M metagenome (GOLD analysis project Ga0206947, IMG submission 153239) | Enriched cells from forest soil in Barre Woods Harvard Forest LTER site, Petersham, Massachusetts, United States -... | ecosystem: Environmental > Terrestrial > Soil > Temperate forest > O...
GTCAAGGAAGCGTTGCCGGGATTGTGGACACATGGCGACAAGGAGTTGATCGCAGACTCAATGCTCCGTCAAATGAAACTGGGCTTGAGCAGCCTTTTCTTCGCTTGCCCGTTGACACACGAGATGAATCTCGCCATATTAACCGGCGGGGAATGGCGAGAGATTCTCCAGACAGTCGATCGGCGATCCGCGAAATACCCACGCGAATACGTGCGTTACGACACCATTTCGCAAATGGCGCGCGCGAAGTGTGAAACGCATCTGGCCTCGGTTGTGGTGGAGGGCAATGGGATGCAGGTGAGTTTGCGCGGGTCGCCAAAGCATGATGTTCCCGTCACGATTTATACAAACGAGGGCGACAACTGCCGCGCGCGGAACCATCGCGTTGCCGCGTTTCAGGGGTGGGTTTCGGTGGGGTTGTAGGTTGTTAGTTTGCCAATGATTGAAATCGCGGCAGAGGGGCGTGCCGCCTGCGCCACCCAGAGGGTTCCCGGGCCGCCGCGGACTATACGCAAGGGACAGCAACCGAATTATTGATGACCAGTGTAGTATACCGGTATCGTGTCCTCCGGCAATCCGCTTCCTAACGGGCGCGGCTCGGAAAAATATAACATTTAATATAGAGTCGAAAATTCATGAATCTACCAATACGGGTGGCAGTGGTTGGGGGGCGGCGCGGCGCTACTTTTGCGCACAGCGCTCAAAGTTTGGCGGATAAAGTTACTTTGGCGGCGGTGTGCGACACCAACGAAAAGGTATTGGAACCTTGGAGAACACAAGGCGTGCGTTGCTACAACGATTACGCAAAGCTATTGGAGGACGACGCCATCGATGCGGTGTGCCTCGCGACGCCCATGCGTTTGCATGCCCGCCAGGCGCTTGAGGCGATGGCCGCGGGCAAGCATGTGCTTTCGGAAGTGGCGGCCGCTTGCACAATGGAGGAGTGCTGGGACCTGGTGCGCGCGGTCGAGCGTGGTTCACTCACCTACATGATGGCGGAGAATTGTTGTTTTTGGCGGGACGCGATGATGGTGGGCGAGATGGTGCGGCGCGGCGTTTTCGGAGAATTAATCAGCGCCGAAGGGGATTATCTGCACGACTGCCGCGAACTGCTGCTGGACGCCGATGGCACGATTAACTGGCGGGGCGAATCGCGCCGCGACGATTTTTGCAACGATTATCCGACCCATTCGTTGGGCCCGGTGTGCAAATGGTTGGGCATCAATGAAACCGACGGGCTGGCGACGACGGCCACCTGGAACAGTGGATCATTCGCGACCGCGGCGTACATGCGCCGCAACCTGGGTGCGGAGCACGCCCTATGCGAGCCGACGCAATGGCGCTTGCCGGACCATGTCGTCACGCTGATTCGCACTCGCCGCGGCGTATTGGTAAAGCATTGTCTCGACCATTCTTCGCCGCGACCAGGCGCGGTGCCCGAGATTGCAGGCGCTGCGCCTACCGTAGCGCGGCGTTCGCATTCAACCAATCGTTATGCCTTGCAAGGCACGCACGCCGCGTTCACTTCCAATATTACTCCGGACCTGGAACCACTGATTTGGATCGAGGACCGCAGTCCGACAAAAGCGAACGGTATCGCCGAGGAATGGGAACCTTTGTATACCTATGCCGATGAGTTCGAGCATCCGCTTTGGCGCCAGTATGGGCACGAGGCCATTAAGGCCGGCCATCGGGGAGGAGATTATTTTCTGCTGATGGAGTTCGCCGATGCGATTATCGAGGGGCGACCTCCCTTGATCGATGTTTACGATGCGGTTACCTGGTCGAGCATCATGCCGCTAAGCGCCATATCGCTGCAAAATAACAATATGTCGGTCGAGGTTCCGAATTTTAAATCGGGATACGATCATCCCGGAAGCCCATAAGAGGAGTCCATGCAAATCGAAGAATTAGAGAAGCGGTTGGGCGGGGTGTGGTCGGCTACGCCGACTCCGTTCGATGAGGAGATGCAGGTCGATGAAGAATCGGTGGCGCGAATGGTGGAGCACCATCTGCGGCTGGGGGTCAAGGGATTGTTCCTGGCGGGCACCTGTGGAGAAGGACCGTGGCTCACCGATGGCCAACGGAGCAAGCTGATTCGCGCGGCGGTCGCGGCGAGCGGGGGGCGCCTGGCGATCGCGGTTCAGGTCACCGATAACTCGGCGCCAAGAGTCCTGGACAACATGGAGGCGGCACGGCAAGCGGGCGCCGACCTGGCGATTATCGCGCCGCCGTACATTTTGATGAACGCAACGGCGGAGAATGTCACCGCGCATTTTGTCGAGGCGATCCGACAGAGTCCGCTGCCGGTGGGAATTTATGACAGGGGCAAGCTAAATTCAGTCACCATAACCAACGAATCGCTGGCGACGATTTACGCCGAGGAGAAAGTGATCACGATCAAGGACAGTTCCGCCGATCCCGAGCGCCGGGAGATCGGCTTGGAAGCCCGTCGGAAACGGCCGGCGCTGCGTTTGCTGAACGGCAACGAGTTTCGTTGCGCGGAATACATGCGAGCCGGCTACGATGGTTTGTTGCTGGGAGGCGGCATCCTCCATGGTCACCTCGCCAATCAATTGATTGCGGCGGTATCAGCCGGAAATATCGACCAAGCGGAAGAGATCGAGGCGCGCATGATCCGCATAATGTATGCGGTGTACGGCGGCCCGCAACTGGAGTGCCGGTTGTCGGGATTGAAATATACGATGATGAAATTGGGCATTTTCAGTACCGACAAGGCGATTTTAAAAATTCCGTTGACGGATGGGTGCCGGGCCGCCATCGAGGATGTTATCAGGACCGATGGCGAGGTTTTGTTGCCGTGACGGCGAGGCGATTGGTGGTTGGGAATTCCCAGGGGTAGGACAGACAGGAGTGTCTGTCCTACTTGCGTCGCGCGTTGACGAACGAGATGACGCCGAAGATGAGATAGACCAGGCAGACGGCGGCGGTGATGTGTTTATCGAGCTCGGCGGTTGGGTTGGGAGCGCGGTGGGTCGGCATTTTGATAGCGGAACCCAGGAAACACAACAATGCCAACCCGAGCGCGCCGTGGATGGCGTGCTTGCGGCGCGCTTCATCTTGGGCGAGAATGCCGGCGATGAGAATGAGGATACCGAAAAACGCCGGGATTAGCGCGGTAGGGTGGCTGGCGCCGGTACCTACAAATCCGACGATGCCGATGAGGGTGAGAAGAATGCCGAAGCCGATGGTGGGTTTTGCCAAGTGGGACACTCCGTTGGGCGGGTTTATTTGTACTCTTGGTATAGCAGAGTTGGAGGGTTGGGACTTTGAGGCACAACCGTCACGACAATTTCCATAGAGAGGCTAATGCGGCCCGCTCTGAGAAATCCGGTTGAAACCGGGACTTTAGGCATCGCCGAGTGTCCACCTGCGTGGACACCACACTATGGGATGACCGATCAATTCGATATTAAGGACTCACCCTTTGTATCGTCACTAAAGGGCTTTCTCCATCGTGTTCTGTATTAGAAGCCATCCCAAAACCTCGCCCGGCGAATAAATTCACGGCTTCGACGACGCGAAGTCGGCCTACGCCGACTGTCGGAGAGCTTCCAAGAGAAGTCGAACTGTCGAGTCGGTAAGTTTTGGGATAGCTTCTAGCCAATCCCTTGCTTTGGCGCAAATTTATCCATCCACACTGCAAATGATGAGGACGATTACAATCCACTCCCTTACGGTCGTGGCTCGGAAATGTTGGTCATTTCAGCATAAAGTCGGGTTGGAATCCGAGCGCGTAGGGGCATCGGATGGGCAGGCGCTTCATGCGCTGATCGCCTAGGGGCGGCTTGTAGAAGGTGGCCATGGTGAGCGAGAAGTCGCAGACGGTGCCGGTGAGGATGCGGCCGTGATCGGAGTTGTGGAAGCGTTGCGGGCGGCGAGCATCGTTGACCGCGATGATCATTTCCAGCTCGCCCGGGGCCACCGATTCGACATCGGGGACGGATGGCTTCGCCAGCGCCCGGCAATTGCCCCAGGCCGGATGCGAATGGTAGGTGCCCAATTGTTCGAAGGAGGAAAGATGCGCCACACAGGTGCGCACGCGGCGATCGCGCAGGCCGTGGGGCACCACGCGGTTGTGGCCGCGGTCGGCGGTCTGGTAGGGCACGGCGTATTCGACGCGCCACTGCGTGTCACTGCGATAACCCAGCAGGAGGCCGTAGCACTCTTTTTTATAGGCCTCGACCGAGGATAACGTTAGAGACAAAAAGGCCAGTTCCGAGATATGGACGTTGATGGACCTCACTCCCCTTTCAATAGAACCGCAACGACGCAAAGGCGCAAAGAACGACAATGAGACAAAATAACCAGAGAAACAGGGGGACTTCGAATATCATCTCCCCGTCCGATTCTCATTTCTTATTTTCTTTGCGCCTTTGCGTCTTTGCGGTTAAATTCCAAGAATTCCCCTAAGGCTTCGCGCCAGTCGCGGAGCGGTAACATGCCGGCCGCGATGGCTTTGCGGTTGCTCATTACCGAATAGGCGGGCCGGCGGGCCGGGGCGGCATATTCGGCGCTGGTGACCGATTCGACCTGGCAGGAGACACCAGCCTGGCGAAAAACCTCGCGGGCGTAGTCATCGAACGAGACTTCGCCTTCGTTGCTCACCTGGAACAACCCCGTCGCTCCTGCCTGCAAGAGTTGCCACACCCCACGCGCCAGGTCGGGCGTATAGGACGGCGTGCCGATTTGATCGCTGACCACCCGCAACGACTCGCGCTCGCGCCCCAGGCGGATCATTAAGAGTGGAAAATTGCCGGCTGGTTTGCGGTTGGAACCGGCGGCGGGTTCGACCGCGGGACCGAACAAGCGGCAGACGCGGATTACCAGGTTGCGGTCGCTGCCAAGGAGGGCGATATTTTCGCCCGCCAGTTTGGTCGCGCCGTAGGTGCTGATGGGTCCGGTGGCATCTTCCTCGACGTAGGGCATAAGCTTGCGGCCATCAAACACGAAATCGGTGGAAAAATGAACCAACGGTATGCCAGCGTCGCGGCAGGCGTGAGTCAGGGTGGCGACGCCATGGACATTGATAGCAACGGCGGCGGCCATGCCGTCGCCCTCGGCGGCATCGACCAAATTGTAAGCAGCTCCATTGATGACGGCTGCCGGCTGATGCCGGCCCAGCGCGGCGCGCACCGCCGCGGCATCGGTGATATCGACCACCTCGCGAGTGGCGAGGGTGCACTCGAATTCCGGCGGGACGCTCAGGTGGAGCGCCTGCGCCAATTGTCCGTTGCCGCCGGCAATTAGGAATCGCTTCATGCCGTTACTTTGAAACCGCCCTCCATGACTGTTTCGGAGAGCGGACGGCGACCACTGGGTTTCTCGCGCTCGCGCAGTTCCGGGGGCAAATTCGCGGCATCGCCGTGTTTGCCCAATGCGATTACCGCGACCGAATCGAAATCCTCGGGCAGGCCCAGCGTTTCCCGGGCTTTGTCGCGGTCGAAGCCCGCCATGCCATGGGTAATGAGTCCATTCTGCACGGCAGCGAGGGCGAGGAAACCCCAGGCACAACCGGCATCGAAGGCGGCCACCGGGTTGGCCATGTCCCGGCTGGTAAACGTTTTCTTGGTGACAACAACGATCAAAACCGGTGCATTTTTAGCCCACGCCTGGTTTCCCGGCATGAGGAACTCGACGAAGCGCTCCCGATCTTGGGGGGTGCGGGCAATGACAAAACGCCAGGGCTGCTCGTTCATGGACGAGGGCGCCCAACGCGCCGCTTCGAACACCCGGTTGAGCGTGGCATCGTCTATCGATTCATTGGAAAAGGCGCGCGGCGACCAGCGGTTGAGGAACAACGGGTCGATTTCGTGATCGGGTACGCGATGCGACTGAACTTCTTCGGATATCTTTGAATCCATGCGAGGCAAGGCTCCTTCGAAAAACGATGAATTTGCGATACGCGAGCGACGAAAGGGCGTGGCTCATGGTGAGCCTTTTTCGTCAAGCAGATATCGGCAAGATGGTAGTGCGGTGAAGGGCGACGACGTGAGCCTATAGTTTAGTCGCTGGCCCAAGGTTTGGGTGCCCGATTTTTAAAAATATTCGTGAATTTTTAGGACGCGGCGAGGCAGAGGAGGTCGGTCATGGTGAGGATGTCGAGGGCGTTGTGGTGGACGATGGGGGCCATCAGGTGCGCGCCGGACCCGTCGGCGGCAAATTGGGAGGCGAACCGGCGATACTGGCGGGGAATATCTCCGGATGGGACGTCGCCCTCCCGGTTGCGTCCACAGAGATGCTCTTCGAGAGTCTGTAATCGGCAATTGGGCACGCGGTGGCGCCAAATTTGGCGAGCCAGGAGCAGGAGATCGTGGTGGACCGGCGGATTATCGAATCGGACTCCGTGTCGCGCGCCGCGACCTTTGATATAGGGCCAATCGAAGCTGTTGCCGTTGAAGGTCACCAGATTGCGGCCTGCGCAGCGCTCGCAAAAGGCAGCTAGAGCGGCGCGTTCTTCGGCTTCGCCACGAGCCAGGAAGAATTCGAGGCAAGGGCCCTCGTCGAAGCAAAGGACGCCAATAAGGAAGAGCGGGGTTTCGGACGAGAGGCCGGTGGTTTCAATATCGAGGAAGAGCACATCCTCCAACCTGGCGCCGCACAGGCGCATGGAACCGGAATGCCGCAAAGCAGCACGCAGGCGATCTTCCAGATCGGCATAGGAAGCGTGATAGGAATGGGGCGCGCGACGAATACGATAGTAGCTGCCGTGCTGGGGATGGAATGCGCCCGCACCGCTCAAGGCTTCGTCCAAAGCCTGCCGCTCACCGACCGGCGGGCATGGGATGTGGTAAAGCGAGGGCCGAGCAGGCTTGCCCCGGCGCATCGCGCCGGTGGCCAAGCCTCCGGTGCGCGCGCCTGAAGGTACGACTTCATTGGCGATCTCTTCCCAACTTTCACTCATGGGGCATCCCTGGAATCGATTCAAACAGCATTGTGTTTTCCCATTTGGAACCGGCGGGCACTTGGTAACCGGGACCTACGACGCACCTTTGCAAACTTGCTCCGGAGCCGATTTGCGCGCCAGCATACAACACACTATCGCGGATTTGAGCGCCCGCTTCAATACGGCTTCCGTGACCCAGCACGGCATTGACAAGACTCGCATCAGCGGCGACCTCGCAATCGGCGGCAATGAGAACCGGAGGATCGACCTCCATTCTATCGCCGCCGCGCAGTTTGAGGTCGCGGGGAAAACGTCCCAGCAGCGCATCGGTTTGCGCTTGGAGGTAGCGCGGCAGGGTGCCGACATCGAGCCAGTAGCCCGGATGGCGATAGGCCATCAAGGGTAAGCCGAGTTCGAGCAGGCGAGGAAACAGCTCGGTTTCGATGCTGGAAGGGCCCGACGCGAGATATTCCAGCACCGCCGGCTCAAAGATCCACAGCGCGAGATTGCCCCAACGTGAATCGGTGACGCCCGGCGCGGGTTTCTCATGGAAACGAGCGACCCGTCCATCGTCCTCGATTTCGAGAATCCCCAACCCCTCCGGGTTCTCCGTCCTGCCGCACACGATCGTGGCGAGAGCTCCGGTAGCACGATGAAATTCAAAAGCCGCCCCAAAATCGACAGAGTGCAGAACATCGGCCGTCGCCACCACGAAAGTCTCGCGCACTAATTCGGGCAGCCGGTCGGCGACATTGCGCACCGCGCCACCGCTGCCGAGAGGTTCGTTTTCCAGAATGTATCGCAACTCAATGCCCGCCGCTTCGCCCCGCCCGAAGCAGGCCTCGATTTGCCCCGCTTTATAGCCGGTAGCGAGCGCGGCACTATCGATGCCTCCGGCGTGCAACCCATGCAATACGTGCTCGAGCAGTGGCCTCTCCGCGATGCGGGCGAGCGGCTTGGGGAAATGGTCGGTCATCGGGCGCAGCCGCTGGCCGATGCCTCCGGCAAGGATGATGGCGGGTTTCATAGGATGCAGGATCGCGATGCGGAACAGGCTAGCTTGGTTCCAAAATATTTCTTTCCGAAACGCTGTAACCACAAAAAATGATGCTTGCGACTTGATTATCCTGCATCTTGCATCTTGTATCCTGCATCGATTGTTACCCTCTGTAATCCCTCCTGGGTTGCCATTTCCAATTGTTCTCCCGGAGTTTCGTAGTCGCCGCGAATGTAGGCGAGAGCGAGGGGGCCCAATTTTGGGGAAATGGCGCTACTGGTGGCGATGCCGGCGGTTTTGCCATTCTGAGTAAGAAGCGGGCGTTCGCCGAGGGGGAACGGTTTCTCAATCTTCAAGCGGAACAGGTGTTGCTTTACCTTTTTGTAAGTATTCAAACGGGCCACCACTTCTTGCCCGTTATAGCAGCCTTTGTGCAGGGAGATGGCATAATCGAAGCCAGCTTCCCAGGGGTTGATGTCCTCGGTCAATTCGAGGCCGGCCGCGGGAATCGCGGATTCCACCCGGAGCACGTTGTAGGTGGCATCGTCGACGCGAGGCAGTTCGGTGCGGGCCGCGAACCGCTCCGTTAGACCTCGACTCGCGGACCATAACAGGCAACCGCCGCCGGGCAGACGCCGGGTAAGCAAGGCGAGCGCGGGCACGCCATCGACCTTGATTTCCTGTGTCGTTCCCTCCTTGAGTTCGATTTCCGGAGCACCCATCATCGTCGCCAGAGTTGCTTGCCATTGGGGGCCAAACAAACCCACCATCGAGGTGGCGGAAGTGACATCGGAAATGTGAACATCTTGCCGATACACGATGAAGCGCTCGCAATGCGGGATGAACGCTTCGCGCCGATTGGGAGAAGTGACGACATGCAACTCGTTACCAATGCGCGACACGGTGAGCAAATCGAGGACGCGGGCCTTGCTGGTAATCAAAGCGGTATCGCAAGTGGAGCCATCTTTCAAGGCGCGAATATCGTTGGTGGTTAAATGATGCAACAGGGCCGCGGCTTCCTTGCCGGAGAAGACGAAGCGGCCGAAATGAGAGAGCTCGCGCCAGACGGCAGCATCGTGCGCGGTATTGTAGGTTTCGAGGTTCATAAGTGAAAGTACATCCAATCAAATGGGACTCACCAGGGGCACCAAGGCCCGGATGAGCACGACGGTCTGCAGCACTTGCAGGCCGATCAGCGATAGCCACAGCAGCAGACTTTGCTTGCGCGCGGGGAGTTGCACCAACGCGGAAGCTGCCAGCGCGCAACAGGGCGGGACCAGGAACAGCCACAGGCGCTCCACTTCGCCCATAACCTTGCCCGATAACGTGAGAGCCAGGATCGTGGCCACGACGGCCCAACCCAGAGCGCGCAGCAATGCGGGCCATTGTAAGTCTATGTCCACAGGGGATGCCGGCCAAAAGCGCAACACCAGACCCACCGCGACCGGCCAACCGAGAAACGCCAGGAAGAACGCCAGATTGAGCCATACCCACCAGCGATAGTCGCGAATGCCGAGGGTCGCTTTGCCGTGCGCCAACATGGCGTTGTGGAAGATGGCCGGCAGTCGCATGGGGAATACGATGACGATGAGGGTCCACATGGCGAGGAATCCGGCGGCGCAGAGGGCGAGGGACTTGGGGAGAGATTTTCCCAGCGATTGAAATCGCGGCAGGGGAGCCTGCGGCTGGCAGTCCGCCGGCGCGGACTGAGAGCTCGAATTGTCGGCTTTAGTTGGCGGGACGGTCGAGGTAAGGATCACCATCAGCCCCACGATCACTCCAGCGGCCATGGCGCCGAAGGAGAGGAAGGTAGTGAGGGCGAGGAGAGCGCCGGTCGCAAGGATCCAGAAGGGATTGCCATTTTTAAAATACAAAACGGTGCAGGCCAGCGCCCAGGCGGCACCGCAGGCGATGAGGATATCGATCGTGAAAGCAAAAAAGCTGACGCAGGGCGCGAGGGCGAACAGCAACGCGGCGACCATGCCGCGCGCTTCGGCCAATCCGCTTTCATTGGGACCAGCCGAGGCCATGATGTAGACCGCGGGAACGGTAAGAGCCAGTGCCAGAGTCAGCAGAAAGTTGCACCACAAAGCGGCGGGCACGGCGGCCACCGGCAGCCGCGTGGAGGGCCTAACACCAGCGGATCGGAAAGAGGATTCGCGCATCTGGTTGGAATTAACCGCAATGTTATCGAGCGTATCGTTCGCCAGTTTTTCCGCTAATGCCCCGAAAGTATCTTGCAGGAACGGAGAGGCCTCAATAGCGCGCCGCGCCCCGTAGTAGAACAAGACGGCGCCGGGCGGATGGGTGGCCACGTGGGCCTGCAACCGCGAGGGGGCGTCCTGCCATTTTTCGTCGTAGGTTGCCGTGAAGGCGCGGGCATCGTCGATCTCGTAGGCCACGGAAAAATACTGGTTGGAAACGTCGCTCCAGTTGGCCATGACTTGGAGCAATGTCCCAAATGGCCCCGATAACGTCCACGGCCACACCAGCGCGAACATGGCGATGGCGGCGATGCACCACCCCGTGGAAGCGGTTTGCTCCTTGCGCGTTTTGGCGCGCTTGAAGCGATCGTAGGCGAAGAAACCGATCAAACCGCCGAAGAGGAACAAGGCGAGGAAGGCCAGCGACATGGAGCGGAGCGGCAGCGCGGTATCGGCCACCGTCAGGTGCCAATCGTCGTGGCCCGGCGACCAGCGGCCGATCTGTAGCCAGGCAAAGGTCAGTAACACCAACGACCCCGAGATGGCGACCGACATCCGCGTCATCGGAGGCTCCCGCGAGATGGCGGTTTTTCAGTTGGATGTCGGAAATCGTAAGATTCTATGAAATCTCCCATTACAATAGTCCGGACAGTTTTGGAGTAGGTATATAGACAAAGAGCCGTCTTCGCAGTAGGTTGAAGTTTGCACACAACACCTACACAAAGACGACTCAATGCACTATTCCATTATAGCCGAAGTCTTGTGCGCGATGGGGGTGAGCCTCCCGGAGCGGAAGTTTTTGCAGCAATTGTTGCCGTTGTGGCTGTCGGTTCGCGGCCGCTTCAATTATGTGAACGTCAGCCGCTATAGTCCTTTGGCCGAACGCACGTTTCGGCGTTGGTTTGGACGTTGGTTTTCCTGGCCGGAGTTCAATAGCCTGTTATTGGCAAAGATGATTCCCGCAGGGCATGAGTTAATCGCCGCGTTGGATGCTTCATTTGTTCCCAAGAGCGGCAAGCAGACGTTTGGGCTGGGCAATTTTTTCAATGGTTGCCTCGGCCGGTCGCAGAAGGGGTTGGAGGTTTCGGTGGTGAGCATCGTGGATATTACTAAGAATACGGCCTATGCCCTGAGCGCAAAGCAAACGCCACCGGGTGAGGGCGGTGGAAAGGCTGCCCGGAAACCAAGCGGCAAGAAGTCCATGGATAAGAAAGACCCGGATAAAGAAACCCGTGTCGATGCGCATCTCGAACATTTCGAGGCCGTGTGCTCCTTTCTGCCAAAGACGATTCGGCATTTGGCGGTGGACGGTTACTTTACCAATTACAAGTTCGTGCGGGGAGTGTGCGCTTTGAAGATGGATATCGTAGGCAAACTGCGGCGGGATGCGAATCTACGTTATCTCTATCACGGCCCCCAAAAAGAGCGAGGGCGGCCACGAAAATATGCCGGTAAAGTCGAGTGGTCGAATCTGGACATGCGACGCTGGAAAAAGGAAGGCGAAATTGAAGAAGGAGTACGGTTATACAGTGCAACTCTCCATCACGGTTCCCTCAAGCGCTCGATCCTGGTCGTGCTCCTGCAAGAAACCAGGAATGGCAAAACGGGTTACGCCCTCTTGTTCAGCACCGATTTGCAGTTGAGCGCGCGGGACGTCGTGCGCTATTATAAGGCGCGCTTTCAAATCGAGTTCCTATTCCGCGATGCCAAGCAAGCCACCGGACTCAACGATTGCCAAGCCCGCAATGAACAGGCCTTACAGTTCCATTGGAACGCCGCTCTGTGCGCGGTCAATC
>Ga0206947_1047_pt2 | contig 11496 bp, 10 predicted proteins | sample Alteio_BWOrgHeat_3_FD_153239 | JGI IMG/M metagenome (GOLD analysis project Ga0206947, IMG submission 153239) | Enriched cells from forest soil in Barre Woods Harvard Forest LTER site, Petersham, Massachusetts, United States -... | ecosystem: Environmental > Terrestrial > Soil > Temperate forest > O...
AAGTAAAATATTTTTTTCATATAATGAGGGTTGGGTTAAAGGTAGAAATTTTTTGGAAAGGTGGAAGATGGGGAGGGAAGAAAATTTGGGTGGAATAAGGGCATTGCCTGCGGGCCCACGCTTATGCTGCGCGAGGCTTTTGACGCGAAGTCCGGTATTCGATATAGAGATATTTGATTTGCGATGTGATGATTATTAAACAAATTGTGAAACATTGTTTATTTTTGTTTGGTTACCCAATTTAATACAATGAAAAATTTAGAGCGTATTACACTAAATCCTGAAATAATGGGTGGTAAACCCTGTATTAAAGGCTTAAGAATGACGGTAGGTACCGTAATCGGCTTAATGGCTTCGGGCCTTAATACCGATGAAATTTTAAAAATGTATCCTTATTTACAATTAGCGGATATCATGGCCGCTTTGACTTACGCAGCCTGGCGTTCTGAAGAAATAGAAGTACCGCTTGCTACCGCATGAAATCTTAATAGACATGAATTTATCTCCTGATTGGGTGAGGGAGTTTAAACTTCATAGAATAGAGGCTACGCATTGGTCATCCGTTGGCTTGCACGACGCGCCGGATAATGAAATAATGGATTGGGCGCGTAAAAATCAATATTCAGTTTTTACCCACGACCTTGATTTTGGAACTGCTCTCGCTTTAACTAAAGTCGACAAACCGAGTGTAGTGCAAGTACGAACGCAAAATGTAACAGTAACATATTTGAGTCCAATATTAATTCCTGTAATCAATAAATACACTGATTTGTTAGATAAAGGGGCAATATTAGTTATAGATGAGGAAAAACAGCGAATAAGAATACTACCTTTATAACCGATCTACAACCTGCCCGGGCAAGTGTACACACTTGATCAAATGACGTTGTGAGCGTCCACGCTCACGCACAAAGGTCGCATGTTAAATTAAAAAGTTTTTTAAATTTAACCGTTATCGGTTTGTTTAGATCGTGAGCGAAGACGCTCGAAACGCCATTCAGCCAAGCGCAGACGCTTGGCCGGGCGGGTTAAAAAGAAGTAAAATATTTTTTTCATATAATGAGGGTTGGGTTAAAGGTAGAAATTTTTTGGAAAGGTGGAAGATGGGGAGGGAAGAAAATTTGGGTGGAATAAGGGCATTGCCTGTGGGCCCGCTGCACACTCAGACGCCTGCAGGCATTAAGCGCGAGGCCTGCATACGTTACTATCGCTAATGCAGATTGTTCGTTCAAAAATGGCATCTCGGAGGTAGTTAACGTCCGAAGTCACAGACATTCGGACAGCGTTCCGTAAACTACGGACATCAGGGAACCATGGACATCAGAAGTTCATAATGAATATAACTTTATATTTGTTAAAGCTCACGTTTAAATTTCTTAGCTAATCATTTTTAAGGATGACAGGAAGAAATATAGCCAAATGGCTCGATGAATTCATAGCTGGGCCAGCTGATCTCCGCAAGATAGCTGCCTCCAAGTTGATGAAAATTTCGGAATATTATTTTGATGATCATAAAGTTACACCTGAAGTGCGAAAATCAATCGTAATTAGGATATCAACATTACTTTCATCGCCGGAGCCAATCGTCCATGAATGCATAGCAAGTTTGTTGGGAAACCTTCAAGTCTGGACAGTGGAAGTGAAAAATATCCTTGACTGCTTATTGTCCAATGAATCTGAATCGGTATTGATTAATTCTGTTTGGGCAGCTGCGAGTTTAAAATCTAATGCTCAAACATTAGTGCCTAAGATATTAACGCTTCAGAATCATAATAGCAGAGAGGTACGATTCAGGCTTGCCTACGCGCTCAAAGAAATTGGTTTAAGCGATCAAAACGTAAGAATGGCCTTATTAAAATTGGCTAACGACGCTGATTGGCTGGTTAGGATGTATGCGTTTGAAGCTTTGTCAGTTTGTATCTCGATACCAGATAAGCATGTCGAAAGAGTATTGATTAGGGCACTGGATGATAGCGACCAAGCAGTACGGGCTGGAGCTTGTCGTGCTATTGGAATTTTGAAGGTAACCTCAAAAGCAGCGAAAAGAAAACTAACATTAATGGCTCCCGAAATACGCGATGCATTGTGGGCATTAAGCAACAATTGGCCTGAATTGTTACACGAGCGAGATTTCCGAAAACTACTTGAAGCAAACATCGGCTATTACTGGGTCGATGAATTGCTTGCCAATACACAACCTATAGTGGATGCAGAGAAAAACTGGTTTTCAAAATTATTTTCCCAATAGTCCGTATCTATAACCCTCGACTGCATTACCGGGGATTTGCAATCCCCACACGCAAATGCCCCTAGTTTTCCTGGATTACAACCCAACGAAAATCAGGTTGGGGACTGCAAATCCCCCCGCCGGTTCACGTGTCTCACTTCAACCCCAATAAATGTAAGCACCCCGCTTACAATGCCCGTTTTGCAATCTCAGAAAATATTCTGCTTATTTATTACCATACTGCATCATGCCGCAACGGACGAACTTTATTTGGTTGCCATCAGCGGGACGCTAACCGGAGATGTGATTCAAGCGAGACGCTTGAATCGGCCGAAGCAAGTACTTTAATCAAATATCGTTTAAATTAAGTGTTAATAAATACCTGCAACAGGTTTTCAAACTCCTATTCCGGCCTCCCTCAACAATAAAAATTTATATATCATTTTCAATTTAATAGTGTAACTATTTATTAATCAATATATTAAAATATAAATCACAACCTAATATCTATATTCGGCATTCGCCCTGTAATTTCCACGTAAGTGTTTAATTAGCTTTGAACAGCGTTAAGAACCAATTGCGCCTTTATAAACCGACACAAACAATTACTTTAAAATTAACCTCAGATTATGGAAACAAAATCCCTAAATCCTTTTGCCCGTTTTTGGCTAAACGGGCTAAAAATCATGATGCTGCTTTTTGCAGTGCTGTGTATGCAAAGCGCTCAGGCACAAGACCCGGCACAGTACGGAACTCCTTTTGCCGGCGTTCCCAACCCTATGGATGCTAACATTTACCAGGTGAACATCCGCCCCTTTAGCGCCGCCGGTAATTTGGCCGGGGTTACCGCCCGTTTAGATCAGATCAAAGCACTTGGTATCAACGTGGTTTATATCCTGCCGGTATATCCCCATGGCACCGATTCCAGGAGTTCTATTTCCCCTTATTGTATTAAAGATTTTGAATCGGTAGCAACAGAATATGGCACGCTGACTGATTTGCGTGCGCTGGTTGATGGTGCCCACAGCCGCGGCATGGCCGTGCTGATGGACTTTGTGGTTAACGGCACCTCGTGGGATCACCCCTGGATTACAGCGAACCCGAGTTGGTACGTACAATCGGGCGGGGTAATTCAGCAATTATCGTCGTACACCGATGTTGCGGCGCTGAATTTTTCGAACACGGCCATGAGGACCGCGATCATTAACTCTATGCGCTATTGGGTGTTTGCCGCCAACGTAGACGGTTTCAGGTGCGATTTTGCCAACAATCCTCCGCTCGATTTTTGGACGCAAGCCATCAGTAACTTAAGAGGCATCACTACCCATAAGCTGTTGATGCTGGCCGAGGGCGACAGGCAGGCAAATTTGCAATCCGGATTCGATTACAATTTTGGATTCAACATTTATTATAATGCTTTGGTGCCCATTCATAGCGGCAGCTCAGTAGCTACCATACAAACCTCGCTTAATTATGAATATGCCGATGCCACAGGCAGCCAGCAATTGGCACACTATACCGACAACCAGGATGTTAATGGCACCAGCACAGGCTTAACCGTTTTTGGCGGTACCGCTGGGGTAATGGCCAACTTTATAGTTTGCGCTTACATGAGGGGAGTTCCCTTTTTATACGACGGGCAGGAGGTAGCTTTTAACACCCCTATACCCTGGCCATGGAATACAGTGAAGATAAACTGGGCCGGCAATACCGCCGTTACCGCCGAATTTACCAAAGTACTGGGTTACAGAAACACCAGTACAGCCATCAGGCGGGGTACCATGACCAATTACTCCAATACCAATGTTTGTGCCTTTACAAAAACATCGGGCACCGAAAAAGTGGTGGTGCTGGTTAATCTGCGAAATAGCACCTCCACCTTCGTCGTCCCGGCGGCTTTGGCGGGTAGTTATAAAGATGCTTATACAGGCGCTGCTGTTACCTTAACCTCGGGCGCAACAATTTCTTTAGCTGCCTACCAATACATGGTATCAACCAACCAGGGTGCAGGCAGCGGCGGAACCACTACTTATTATCAAATTATTAACCGCTGGCAGGCTACCAGTTATTTATATGATTCGGGCAATGGTAAAGTATCCTACGGCACCACGCCAACAACTACCAATTACCAGTGGACAAAAGTTGATGCCGGAAGCGGCTATTTTCTGTTGAAAAATCGCGCCACAGGTAACCTAATGCATGTGGAGGATCAAAACGGCGCTGTTGAAGCTACCGTAGGCAACACCACCTGGTATAGCGCTATGTGGTCGGCCCCTGTAGCATCCGGCGCCTGGGTCAATCTGCAAAACAGGTGGCAAACAGCCGACCTGATCAACATTGAAGGCCTTGTTGGATATGCCCAATATGCAGGTGCGCAAACCAGTTTTTACAGTGCGCAGTGGCAGTTTGTAAACCCGGTAACCGGCCCATAAGCGGCTAAAATATGATCGTCAGTTAAAAATCAATTATTATAAATAAAACCTATAAATATGAAAAAGTTATCTGCGCTGTTGGTGATTACAACTGTAATAGGCCTGGCATCCTGTAAAAAGGAAAATAAAGTAAAGCCAGCTGCCCCGCTACCACAGCCAACGCTGAAAGCACCCGAAAAAGTGAATACACTGCCGTATGATTATCAAAAGGCAATGATGGTGAAGCACATGGCGAATGGGGGCAATTAGTTGGGCAAGGGTGTAAGGAGATGCTGTTCTGATTAAATTAGGGATTTTCCCCCTCTTTGCGCAGCAGAGAGGGGGTGGTTGAGCGAAGCGAAGATCGGGGGTGAGTTAACTATGCGAGCGAGGTTAGCGCCTGAGCACGCGACCCGGTTGACTCACCCCGGTCTTCACTGCGTTCGACCATCCCTCTCTACGTTGTAGAGAGGGGAAAAGTCCACGCTTTTAAAAAAGCAGGTTTCTAAGACACAAGCTTTTAAACCCCTGTCCGGCAAAACATCGCCACTAACAAAGGCCGTCTTCTAAAGAAGTATACATAAGAAAGGGTTAACGTCTTTTGGCGTTGCCCCTTTCTTTATTATTTTACATTTGGCAAAACCATAATGAAACCATTAAAGCTATTTGTTTTAATTAATTGTTGTTTATGCTTTGAAATTGCAGCCAAAGCGCAATCAACTACCGACAGCTTATTAAGCCAACTGAACGCAGTTTTGGCTAATAAGCAATTTTATGTAAATAAAAAGACTAACGAAATTGCCCGGCAAAACCGGACTTTATCGAACGCTGAAACACCCAAAGACAAATACCTCATTTACCAAGCGCTTTACGAGGAGTACAAATCATTCAGCTACGATTCGGCCTACACGTACGCAAAAAAACTACAGGAAATTGCCGCTGCACTAAACGACTCCCGGTTGATGGCTTCAGCTAAAATGAAACTTGCTTTTACATTGCTTTCATCGGGCTTGTTTATGGAGACGCTGCAGCAGCTTAATCATATTCCTATACAATTATTTACCGATACGGATAAAATTGACTACTACTTTTTAAAAGCAAGAACCTATTTCGACCTGGCTGATTATGACCGGAGCCTGGATTACTCGGCCATTTATAATCCGATGGGAATTAATTGCATTGATTCGGCACTCACATTATGCAACCCCGGTTCGTTTAGTTGCCTTAAGTTGGAGGGATTAAAAGATCTGCATGCCCATAATTATGATGCGGGAATGAAAAAGTATGCCGCGCTGTTAAAATCCCCAAACATTACGCCTCACGATTTTGCTGTTAATGCCTGTTGCCTTAGTTATATTGATGAGATAGAGGGCCTGCACGAAAAATCATTACAGTTGCTCATCAGGGCGGCTATTGCCGATATTCAATCGGCCACCAAAGAAACCGTGGCCATTTATAAACTGGCCGATGTGCTGTACAAAAAAGGGGATATTGAGGATGGGTATGCCTATATGCAGCAGGCCATGGACGATGCCACATTTTATGGCGCCTTGCAACGCCAGGTAAAAATAGGAAGTATTCTTCCCATCATCGAAACGCAACGAATGAACCAAATAGAGCATCAAAAAAAGCTGCTCTACACCTATTCTTTTATTATCACGCTGCTGGTAATATTTGTGCTGGTGTTTGCCTGGATTATATTTAAACAATTAAAAAAGTTGCGCATTGCCGATGAGGTGATAAAGGCCGCCAATGTTACCCTGCAGGATAATAATAAATCGCTTGAGGAATTAAACAGAAATTTGAGCACGGCTAACAAGATAAAAAACGAATACATTGGGTATTATTTCAACATCAATTCCATTTACATTGAAAAGCTGGAGAGTTTTCAAAAATCGATTGACAAAAAGCTAAGCAGCCGGCGTTATGAAGACGCCCAGGCAGCAGTTAAAAACCTTAATCTCGAAAACGAGCGGCAATTGCTTTTTCATACTTTCGATAAGGTATTTCTGCGCCTTTTCCCCGGTTTCATCGATAAATTTAACGCCCTGTTTGATAAGGAGAACAGAGTTTGTGTTCCCGAAGGACAGCTGCTAAGCACCGAACACCGGATATTTGCATTGATCAGGATGGGCATCCACGATAACGACCGTATTGCACGGTTGCTGAGTTACTCGGTAAATACCATTTATTCGTACAAAAACCGCATCAAGAACAAGTCGTTTATTGCCAATGAAGAGTTTGAGCATTGTGTGATGGATATTGAGGCTGTTTAAGCACGAAATTGTTAAACGAAACCTTTTGATGGTTCGTCCATCACTCGTGCTAAACTTAAACCAGGAAAGGATTTGCAGTTCCCATACACAAATGCGTTTAATTTTCGCGGATTACAAATCCACCAAAATCAGGTCGGGGATTGGAAATCCAGGCCAATGAATGAATTTATACTATTAATTATCAAATAATTAATAATTAACCAATGATTAATTAAATAATTATTTGACAATCAATTATTTAACAGCATTTCATAAATATTCCGAGTTCGTCGTTCCGAAAAAAATGCAATTCTCTTCAGGATGGGAATATTTTTAGTGTTAAACGCATCAATAAATGCCTTATAGCATTTTTTTGATAAAAATATGTAATTTTAAATAGTTGATTTACAGAGTATTCACAAATATTAACCTTTAATTAATATTCAAACATCTGATTATCAACTATTTAACACAAATAAACAATATTCCGCGTGTGTAAAAGTGGAACATCTTACTAAAAGGGTCAATTTCCGGGGGATGGCAAATTTCCAACTTGTAATATTTAACCTTATTTCACCAATTTATAAACCAATATCTTAAAGGTCCCCGGTATCACCGTCCTGGTACCCGACTGATAATCCGCAACCGAAAAATACAATTTATGCGTGCTCATATCCATCGCCATAGTTTTTGCCCTAACCTGCGTAGCTAAGGTTTGTATGGCGGTGTAGCTGTCGGCAGTGTTTTGTTTAAACACGCTGGTGGTTCCGTCGCCGTTTGATGCAATTACTAATTTGTTGTCGGCATCATAAACTACAGCGTCAACACCGGCACCAATGGGCAGGGTTTGCACCACCTTGCCGGTTGCAATATCTACAACACTCATTCCTTTATTTAAACGGCATACGGTAAACAGGCGATTGTTGGCTTTATCAATAGCCAAACCAGTTGGGCCGCCACAGGGGTTTAAAGGGTAGTTTTTTACAACCTTCATGGTATTGGCGTCAATTACATCCAGGCTGCTTTTATCCTCGAGGTTATTATAAATTAAGCCACTGCCATCCGAAACTGCAAATTCGGGTGCGCCGCTTAATTTAACAGTACCTACTTGTGTTAACGATTGCGGATCGATAACCGATGCTGCATTGCTATCGCCTTCAAACGAGAATATTTTTTTGGAAGCAGGGTCGTAAATAATGCCATCCGGACCTTTTTCTGATAACGGGATGGTTTTGATAATTTGTAGTGTGTTGACATCAAAGGCAACAACCGCATTTGCACGGCCATCAGTAATAAAACCGCGGTTTAATTCACTTACAATAGCAATACCGTGGGTACCCTTCATGCCGCTGATGGTGCCGATAACCTTTTCGGTTTGCAGGTCGATAACATTTACCGCTGTACCATGCGATGCGTACAGGTGATGGTTAGGCTGATCGATAAAAACATAATCGTAACCGCCATCGCCGGGCACGGCAATAGTTTTATCCAAAACAAATGTTTGTGCCGAAGAACGTGATAGTAAACCGGCAACCAACAGGGAAAGTAAAATAGCTTTTTTCATGATTTATAAGTAAAATAAATTGTAACGCGTTGGCAATATGCAACCCATTACTGTATAAATATTGTATTTATTCTACTCAATCATCCCCAGCAAATCCACATCACTAATAATGGGAATATTCAATTTCTGCGCTTTCTCCAATTTAGCAGGCCCCATATTTTCACCAGCCACCAAATAATTAAGTTTAGCCGATATACTGCTTACTATTTTACCCCCATTTTGCTCAATCAAATCTTTCAACTCATCCCTCGAATAGGTTTCAAATGTGCCGGAGATGATAAACGTTCTGCCGCTTAAACTTTCACTGGCTAAGGTCACCACTTTTTCCTCGGCCACAAATTGCAGCCCCTGTGCTCTTAATCGTTCAATTTCCTGCTGGTGCAGCGGGTTGGCAAAGTATTCGATAATGCTTAAAGCTATGCGTTCGCCTATTTCTTCGGCAGCAGTTAATTCCTCTGTGGTAGCAGCGGCAAGGTTGTCTATATTCTTAAAATGCATAGCCAGCTTTTTTGCCACCGTTGCGCCAACATAACGGATGCCCAAACCAAACAGCACTTTTTCAAATGGCATTTGTTTGGAAGCCTCGATGCCTGCCAGCATATTTGTTATGGATTTTTCGCCAAAGCGATCCATTTTCTTCAACTCATCATTATGCAAATACAAATCGTAGATATCGCTTATTTTGCTGATAAAACCTTTCTGATAAAGCGTTTCAATAGTTTCATCGCCAAGGCCATCAATATTCATGGCTTTTCGGTCGATAAAGTGTTGCATTTTGCCTACTATCTGCGGGCGGCACCCGGTTTCGTTAGGGCAATAAAAGGCGGCTTCGCCTTCTTTTCGTTCCAGCAATGTGCCGCATTCCGGGCAATGGGTAATATATTGTATAGCTGATGCATCAGGTTGACGCTTTTCTAAATTTACACTGATGATTTTCGGGATAATTTCGCCGCCTTTTTCAACAAATACCCAGTCGTGCTCATGCAGTTTAAGACGAACCTGTATTTCATCCGCATTATGAAGGGTGGCGCGTTTTACGGTGGTGCCTGCCAGTAATACCGGCTTTAAGTTTGCAACCGGGGTAACCGCACCGGTGCGGCCTACCTGGTAGCTAACGCTTAGCAGTTCGGTTTGTACCTGCTCGGCCTTAAACTTATAGGCTATGGCCCAGCGCGGCGATTTAGCTGTAAAACCCAGTTCCTGTTGCTGGGCAATGCTGTTTACTTTTATTACGATGCCATCAATATCATAACTCAGGTTAAACCGCTCTTTATCCCAATAGTTTATAAAATCAAAAACCTGCTCAATATTGCTGCAGAGGCGGCTATGTTCATTGGTATGAAATCCCCAACTTTTTACTGCCAGTAAACTGTCCCAATGGGTTTTATATAACACTTTTTCGGTGTATAAGAAATATAGAAAACAATCCAGCGGGCGTTTAGCCACCTCGGCCGAATCCTGCATCTTTATGGTGCCGGATGCAAAATTGCGCGGGTTGGCATAAGTGGGTTCGTCGTTCTCCAAACGCTCGGCATTCAGGCGCTCAAACGCTTTCAGGTGCATAAATACTTCGCCGCGTATCTCAAATTCATCGGGGTAATCGCCTTCGCGCAGGCGTTTGGGTATGGTGTTAATGGTACGTACGTTGGTGGTTACATCGTCGCCCTGTACGCCATCGCCACGGGTTACGGCGCGTACCAGTTTGCCGCCTTCGTAAGTCAAACTCATTGATAAACCATCGAATTTAAGCTCGCATACATATTCAAAATTATCGCCTATAGCCTTTCGTACCCGCTGATCAAAATCAAGCAGTTCCTGCTCATTATACGTGTTACCTAATGATAACATGGGCCATCGGTGCTGTACGGTAACAAATTCCTTCGTTAAATCGCCGCCCACCTTTTGGGTAGGCGAATCAGGATCGGCAAATTCGGGGAATTGCTTTTCCAGGCTACTTAACTCTTCCAGCTTTTTGTCGAAATCAAAATCGGCAATGGTAGGCATGGCCAGCACATAATAGTTGTAATTATGCTGTTTTAATTCGGCTGAAAGGGACTCTATCCGGTTTTTTGCTTCTTGAGGTGACATGGGGCTAAGATAGTGATTAGTGATTTGAGTTTAGAGATTAGTTAAAAAAACTGATAGTAAAAAACTGTAATTTGTCCCTTGAAATTACTTAAAGGCACTTTCTTCCAATCTGTGACCTCCAACCTATTATCTCTTCTTAACGGCTTTACCGACTATAAAAAAATAAACTAAACATTTTAACGAAATGTTTGTCGTACATACACATTAAAATAAATGTACCATGAAAAACATTAGTAAATTTTTAGGATTGTTAGCAATCGCATGTTTCTTCGCCATATCAGGCGTTAAAGCGCAGGATGTAGTAGTAAGAGCACGTCTTTATAGTAATCACAGTAACTATCACAGGCCGCCACGTCCGTCACGCGCTCATGTTTGGGTTTCGGATGAATGGACACCAAACTCAAACAGGGGCTACGATCATCACGATGGCTATTGGGCTCAACCACAACAACCGAGACAAGCCTACTACAAGGGGCACTGGAGAAGAGCACCTTCTGGTGGTGGTTATGTTTGGATGGCCGGCCACTGGGGCAGGCAATAATATTTGCCCCGGCTCCTAAAAAAGAAGATAGAAATTCAATTTCTTTAAACTCTTTTATCTTTTTATTGTCTTAATCATAAATCAAAATAAATTGTACCATGAAAAAGGTTAGTAAATTTTTAACAGTAGTAGCAATCGCGTCTTTCTTTGCCGCAGCCGGCGTACAGGCGCAAGACATCGTAGTTAGTGCTCGTCTTCATGGCGATAGGCACTTTGTAAGGCCGCCGCGCCCGTCAAGGCACCATATTTGGGTGTCTGAAGAATGGACTCCAAGTGGCGGTACCTATGTGCACCATGATGGCTATTGGGCCGAACGCACAAGCGAACACGCAGCATGGTATCCCGGCCATTGGAGAAGAAGCCCATCAGGTGGCGGATATGTATGGATGGCCGGCCACTGGGGCAGGCAA
>Ga0206947_1193_pt2 | contig 11474 bp, 9 predicted proteins | sample Alteio_BWOrgHeat_3_FD_153239 | JGI IMG/M metagenome (GOLD analysis project Ga0206947, IMG submission 153239) | Enriched cells from forest soil in Barre Woods Harvard Forest LTER site, Petersham, Massachusetts, United States -... | ecosystem: Environmental > Terrestrial > Soil > Temperate forest > O...
TCTGACCTGGTCGGGCTGAAGCATCGGCAATTTGAGCAGGTCCTCGACGGGCGCCGTTGCCAGCGCATGGTTCTGCTCCGTCGATAGCGGCGGCAGACGGTGACCGGATTGCGATGCAATCACGATACCGGAGCCGCCTTCGGCCATGACGTTGCCGAACAGGTCCAGAACCAGGGCCGTGCCGTACAAATCGACTTTCAGTATGGTTTCCGGGGAGGCCTGCGATGGCGAAACGCCAGCGGCATGAATAATGCCATCGACCTCGCCGATCGATGTCGCCTTCGCGACGAGGGCCTGCATCGAGGCACGGGAGGATACGTCCGCCGTCGCGATCGTCACTTCGAACCCTGCCTCACTAAGCGTTTTCGCCGCGGCCTCGGCGTTCTCCTGTTTGAGGTCGGCCAGCAGGGCATGCTTGCCCGCGCTGACCCGCCGCGCGATGGCCTGGCCGATCGATCCCGGTCCTATGACGACGTTCACTCGTGTCACGTCGAGTTCCTTTGTTGAATGGGTCAGCGATAAGAGAGTTCGAGAACGCCGGCCGGCAACCGGTCACCGACCACATCGATGGCGGAAAGGCTGGCCTCGATGGCGCTCATCTCGTCGGGCGACAGGCTGATGTCTGCAGCGCCCAGATTTTCGCGTACCCGATGAAGGCGCCGGGTGCCGAAGATCGGCACGATGAAAGGCTTGCGTGCCAGAAGCCAAGCGAGCGCGATCTGGGCGGCTGTGGCTCCCTTGGCGCTCGCCAGGCGTTCGACGGCATCCACGACCGCCTGATTGGCCGCCATCGCCTGCGGCGAGAAACGCGGTGACTGGGAGCGAAAATCGGTAGCGTCGAAGTTGGTCGCCGGCGCGACTTTTCCCGTGAGAAACCCTGCGCCAAGAGGACTCCACGGTACGAAGCCTATGCCAAGCTCTTCACAGAGCGGCAGCACCTCGGGCTCAGGTTCGCGCGTCCACAACGAGTATTCGCTCTGGACAGCCGCAACCGGCTGCACGGCGTGCGCGCGGCGAATGGTGACGGCCGCAGCCTCGGAAAGGCCGAACTGGCGGACCTTGCCGGCCTTGATCAACTCCTGGACGGCACCCGCCACGTCTTCGATCGGCACGTCTGGATCGACCCGATGCTGGTACAGCAGATCGATGGTGTCCATGCCCAGACGCCGAAGCATCGCGTCTATGGCGGTCTTCACATGATCGGGCCGGCTGTTGAGGCCGGGGCCGCGTGTTCCAGTTCGCGGGTCGATATTGAAGCCAAACTTGGTGGCGATCACGACCTTGTCGCGCATCGGCTTCAGCGCCTCGCCCACGAGTTCTTCGTTGGTCCAGGGTCCGTAGACCTCGGCCGTGTCGAAGAAGGTCACGCCGAGATCATACGCGCCGCGAATGACGGCGATGGATTCCGTCTTGTCCGGCGCCGGGCCATAGACAGAGGCAAAACTCATCGTCCCGAACCCGAGTCCAGAGACATTCAGTGGGCCCAATTTGCGTGTCTTCATCACCTTTTTTCCTTCTCTTCGTTCTCCGAGCCGCCCTGATATTGCGCGTCCGTGACTTTCTCCATCCAGTCGACCGGGCTGCCGTTTAGTTTTTCGGCAATCGCGATGTGCGTCATCGCCGTGGTGAGCGACGCGCCATGCCAGTGCTTTTCGCCAGGCGAGAACCAGATGATGTCGCCGGGACGAATCTCCTCGACCGGGCCACACTCGCGCTGCACCCGGCCGTGGCCGGCCGTGACGATCAGTGTCTGACCAAGGGGGTGTGTATGCCACGCTGTGCGCGCGCCCGGTTCGAATGTCACCGTGGCGCCGCTCACCCGGGCGGGCTCGCTTCCAGCAAACGGAGCATCGATGCGTACCGTTCCTGTGAAATAGTCAGACGGGCCTTTGGCCGACGGCTGCGATCCTCCCCGCGTCATATCCAATTTATTCTCCTATCAGAGCAGAAATTCCAGCTAGCGCGCCGACGCACTGTTTCGCCTGCCTGGAATTTAGCGGTTCCACATTCCATCGATTAGATGCTAAAATATGCATGAGCTTATAAGGTCACCTAATGAATGGCGCGCACGGATCTCAATGACATCGCGGCCTTTCTGGTGGTGGCAAGGGAGGGCAGTTTCACAAAGGCGGCGGCACGCCTGGGCGTGTCGCAGTCTGCGCTCAGTCAAACCGTGCGCAATCTCGAGGCCAGGCTGGGGCTTCGCTTGTTGACCAGGACAACCCGAAGCGTCTCACCGACCGACGCGGGTCAGCGCCTGATGGAGACCGTCGGCCCACGCTTGGAAGAGGTCGACGCCGAGCTGGCTGCACTGACTGCGCTACGCGACAAGCCCGCCGGTATTGTGCGCATTTCTACCGGGGAACATGCGGCGGATACGATCCTCTGGCCCGCCATCGAGAAGCTGTTGCCGCGCTATCCTGACATCACGGTAGAGGTCATAATCGACAATGGGCTGACGGATATCGTCGCCGAACGCCTTGACGCAGGCGTACGCCTGGGCGAGCAGGTCGCAAAGGACATGATCGCAGTGCGCATCGCACCCGACATGCGCCTGGCCGTAGTCGGTGCGCCGTCTTACTTCAAGGGCAGGAACAAGCCGGGCACGCCCCAAGATCTGACGGAGCACAACTGCATCAATCTTCGAATGCAAAGTTCGGGTGGGCTCTATGCGTGGGAATTTGAGAAGGGGTCGCGAGAGCTCAAGGTACGCGTTGAAGGACAACTCGTCTTCAACACCGCCACGCTCGCGGTCAAGGCGGCCCTGGCGGGTGCCGGGCTGGCTTTTGTACCAGAAGACCGGGTTCTGCCTCTCATCAAGGATGGCAAGCTTGTGAGAGTATTGAGCGACTGGTGCACGCCGTTTTCCGGGTTCCACCTCTACTATCCGAGCCGAAGGCAGCCGACCCCCGCTTTTGCCGTGGTTGTCGATGCGCTCCGCTACCTCGCACACTGACGCATCAACGGAATTCGTCGTCACAAGGGGGTACCAATGGAGAACGCCCCCGAAGCGGATGATAATTGGGCTCGTCTGATTACGCGGGCCGTGGTCATCGGACTTGGCAAGACGGGGTTTCGCGACACCCCCATGATGCTGTCACCTCGCAGCGAAAGCGTCGCCGCCCGTCTCGTAGCGGCGAACAAAAAGGTATCGATGTGTGCTCGACGAGCGGTCCGCATCTAAAATCGCGAAGGCCTGAGGCGCATGGTTTATATTAGGGGTTGAACCTTGAAGTCGTGAAGCTATAAGTTTGATTCCCCTACTGCTCGACATGTGCCGGTCAAGCAGTCGCCAATTTTCTTTAGGTCATCATGTCTCGCACGATCACGATCAGCGTTCCTCATTCCTTGGGCCAGCAAATGGCATTGGAGCGCGTTACATCCCTCTGCAACCAAATCCGGGCGCAATATGCCGACCGGATGAAGGTGACAAAGGAGGTTTGGACAGGAAATCGGCTGGATTTTGCGATCGAGGCGCTGACACGGACTGTTTCCGGAGCCATTGACGTCGAGGACAATGCCGTTGCCATTGCTGTCGATCTGCCATTCCTGCTCTGGCCGCTTGCCAGCAAGGCCAAGGCCCTGATTGAGCGGCGAGCGAAAGCAATCCTGCAGCCAGCGTGATCGTGGCATGAGTTCCAGGACCTGCGAATCCCCAGCATGACTTGAGGCACAAGCATGGATCGACATTGAGCGTCACCAGAACATTGCTGCGTAAGGTGCACGTAACTTACGAGGTCGACATCGTGCGTTTTAAGGCGGTCTTCGAGACGGCAAAAATGATCGAGGCTGTTGTGTCAGTGTTCGGTGCTATTTCGCAGCTTATCGAGATACCTCCTATCAAATCCTGCCCGTAACTGGCCATATGCCCTAGAGCACGCAATGAAGAAAAGTCTGGCTCTTTTCTCCCCGGTAATTTAACCTTAGAGGCCCACACTATTCGACACGCGGATGCGCCCTTGTTGCGGGTGCTTAGGGCCATAATACCCTTCCGATAACGTAGAGAGCATATTTCATGCCTGATTCCATACGCGACCAGATTGAACTCTCCAGGGACGCCCTGCTTGGGAATGACTGGGAATTCGGTCATCGGTCTGGAAAGATCCTGAACCGGGCCTTCCGGTTTGGCGAGTCGGGTAAGATCGAGGGACATTCCCATAATAATGAAGCGATCTGGGCCCTGCGTAACGGCGCTGTCGAGATTTACAAGGCAGACGGCAACCTCATGTGGCGATCGGCCGATGTATTCGTCGATAGCAGGAATCGTCTTTGCATCACACTGCGAACGCCGGTTGATCCCAATGTAGAATTCATGCTTGCGGAAGCATCCGCACAATCAAGCATCTTGGGTCTCAAGTCCACCGTACCTATTGGTGCAGCTGATTTTCTATTTCCCAAGGACCTTCAGGTCACGCCGACGAAATTTACTCGAATTCTGCTGGTCGGTTCGTGCCTCACCGCGTTGTATCATGAACAGCTGTCGCGGCGGGCGCCGGATGTCACCTTCGACTATCTGGTCTTCAACTTCGCTGGCTCTCTGCCGGAAAGTCCACCGGCGCCGCTGGACGAATACGACTTCCAATACGTTCAGATTCCGCTTCGCTCGATCGTGAGCGACCGCATCGTCTGGGCCACCCGCTTCAATGAGCCCGGCTTCGCCGAACAGATCCTCGCGGATGGCCGCGGGATTATCGACGTGATGCTCGCCTCGGCCATGCAGTACAATGTAGCCCACGGCATCCTGACCTTTGTCTCGAACTTCTTCGTGCCGCAGATGCCGGTGTCGCCGAGCCTCGCGCTTCGTAACACCACGGTCGATCTCGCCTCTATCGTGCGGGGCCTCAACGATTACCTCGTCGAGGCGGTCGGCCGCTACAAGAATGCCTATCTGCTCGATGTGAACGCGATCGCCGACAGCATCGGCAAGCGCTATCTCCTGGACGATCAGATCTACTTCCATTCCCACGGCGCCATGCACTTTCAGGAATGGATCGACCGTACCAATGAAATCATACCGCGGATTGACCTCATTCCGGCGATCGATACGTTTTACGAGTCGAAACGCGATGATTTCATCACGGCCATCTATGATCAGATGAGTGCTTCCTATCGCACCATCAACCAGGTGGATCAGGTCAAGGCTGTCATCTTCGATCTCGACAACACGCTGTGGCGCGGCCAGTTGGCCGAGCATTACCGGCCCGACCAGGAAAACTGGCCGAAGACCGACGGCTGGCCGCTGGGCATCTGGGAGGCGATCCATCACCTGCGCGCGCGTGGCATCCTGGTCGCGATTTGCTCGAAAAACGACCACAAGATGGTCGAGGAGTTCTGGCCGAACGTGGTACGTCCAGGATTCCTGGGCCTCAAGGATTTCGTGTCGGTCAAGATAAACTGGCTGCCCAAGGTCGAAAATATCCGAGCGATCATCGAGGAGTTCAACATCAAGCCGAAAAGCGTGGTGTTCGTCGATGACAATCCGGTCGAGCGTGCCTCGGTGAAGGCGGCGCTGCCGGATACCCGTGTCGAGCGCTGGCAGGGTTTGGATGTGCGCCTTTACCGGGTTCCCTATGGGGCGCGTACGAAGTCGTTTTGTGGCGGCGCCCATCACGAGGCCATGTGGATCCACAAGGCCGATCTGATGGAGGTCCTCGGTGCGCTGGGCTTCGTTACGCTGTTGACCGACCAGGAGAGCATGACGCCACACGGCAAAGCCGCCTGTTTCTTCGCCTCGCGGCGAAAGTCGATCGAGCCGGGGCAGGCTGCCTGAAGTTCCGCGCTCTGCAGTTTCAATCTCGTTGAGATAGTGTCGGCTCCAAGTCCCGTGCTTGCCATAGCTCGTCGATATCGAGATCGAGGATCGCTTCTGATAGCTGATGCGTCGCAAAGGCGAGTCCGATCGGCAGGCTCACGCCCCATCCGAGCGGCGCTACGCGCTCCGCCTGCGCCCCGATGTCGAATACGACAGGCGGGATTTTCAGTTTCAGTGCTATCGAGAGCGTGGAGCAAAAGGTTTCCGGCCAGATGCTGGGAATCAGGATCAGGTCGGGTTGCACCAGCCTGATCCGATCAAGCGCTTCACGCTCCGAATGCTGTCTGCCGGTTATGGAAACCCCACACTCCTTCAGCAAGCCATCGCTATCGCTGTGGCCGATCAAGGTATAGTCCAGCTTGAGGTCTCGATTCCGGGCATCGGTGGCCAAAGCGGTCAAGACGTCAATGCCTTCATGGTGACCCAGCGCCCCGATGACGACTATTCTCACCCGTTCGTCATGTGAACGCCTTTGCGCGTACGGGGTGTGGGGTAGGTGATCGGCGTGCGGAACGACCTTGAAATTGATGGAAGGGAATTCCCTCTCAAATATCGCCTTGGCCGCGTGGCTCGGAACCTCCACCACGGCTGCATGCGCGAGAAATTCGGCATAGGCTTCCAGACGCTTGTCCGGATCGCAGATATCCCTGCTTCCAGAATGATCGATCATTCTCGACCAGCTACGTCTTTCCGCTATCGTCGGCTCGGGAACATATATGCCGTCGGGCCTCAGGAGATGATGGCAGTGACTTACCGCGGAGTAGTCGTGACCGACATACTTGTATGCGGAACCACAGTGCTGGATCAGCTCCAGGAGCTTCTTTTGCCAGTGCCAGTCGATTCCGGCGACGCTGTTGACGTGTATAATCTTCGGCGAAAGCTTGAAAAACAGATCCCCCAGCAGCTGGAATTCACTGCGAAGGTCGATATCGCCGAGATTGGGGACGAACACGCCAAAATCGGTATCGACGCTGGCGCGACAATCATCATGCACCAGAATCGTGAAAAAGGAGCCTTGATTGGCCCTTAGTTTCTGTCGCTCACAAGCGAGGTAGGCGTCGATGCCGTCGTCCCCTTTGCGGGTCACGAAAATCGTTGCCCCGTTCATGGCGCTGGCGAGCCGCGCGATATCCAGCCTCCTGCGAAGATATCTTTCGGGATCGGCCCTGATGTGCGCGCGCACCAGCGGGAAATAGCTGGGGTGCTTGCCAGAAAGCGCCTGCTGGCCCTTGTCGAAATTCTCTTCCGTGATGGCGGAGAATGAAACCGAGCCCGTGTGGAATACGAAGACGTCGCCTGCGATGAGGTTCTTGTATCCACGGTTCAGCGCCCGCATGCAGAAGTCGTTCTCCTCACCGTAACCCAGTTTGAACGCGTCCGGATCAAATGCCCCGATTTCATCGATGATGTTGCGGCGCATGTATAGGCAGAACCCGACACCGGTAGGAGCTTCGACCGACAAGCCCTTGTTCGTCGTCGCGGCCATCGCATCCAACAACTGCGGGGAGCATTCGAGGGCTAGCAGGTTGTTCCGGTTCGGCAGTGGGTAACTGCAGATCGTCGCGTTGTTGGAGAGGGGCGTAACGGTGGCGACCTTGGGGTCCGAGGCATGGGCCCTCAGCCGTTTGAACCAGCCAGGGAAGACATAAGCATCGGAATTCAACAATACGACATCAAGGTCCCGGCTGAGTTTCTCGATGGCATGGTTACATGTTTGAACAAAACCGCGATTCATATCGCTGACGCGATATTCGAAAAGGCCGCGATCGGCCAATGACTGTAGTGCTCTGTCAATGGTCTCGTCCGGGCTCTTGTCATTCACCACCAGCAGGCAGTAGTTGTCGTCACCCCTCGATGCGACGGCGTGATAGATCGCCGTCATGGTTTCCTTGAAGCCCTGGTAAACCGGGACGATGACGACGGCTTCCGTCTTGTCCGTCATTCTGGCGGGCAAGAGGGCCTGCCACTGTGTATCTGCGGGCGCGAATGGTTCGAACCAGTATCGGTTGCCGATCGCGTTGGTGGGTGTGCCGGCGGCATGGCCTTCACGAGCAAAATGGGCGAGCGGAAATTCGGCTGGCTCTAGACTAGGGTTACGCGAACGGTAAAACGCGTGATCGAAGAAAGGGGAGGGGTTCCGACCCTCTTTCCAGCCGTGCAAAAGGTAGTGGGTACTGCCGTCTTGTGTTGCGGCGCGCACGTCCGAGTTGGTGCTGAGGTAGAAGGAATTATCAAATCCCAGTTCCATGGCCGATCTGACGTCTGCGTATTTTGATACCGTGCCGATCAAGCTGGAAAGTTCTATCGCGATCTCAGCAGATGGGAGCTTGTCATACAGCTCTTCGAGAATGGTGAGCGCACCCCAGATGTCGCCCGCCTGGCGAAGTCGCAGAGCATGCCGCAATTGGGCTCGCGGCTGCGAGCGCCCCTTGAAAAACGACCGGATACGCAATTGAAACACCTGTCGCCGATGGTTGCAACAATGCCGGGGGAGGTTTGAACCATGTACCCCAGGGGCAAAGCTGGGGAAACCCGAGGGACTTCAGTGAGGCAGCCTAGAGCAGAACGCGTTTAGGCGTAAACGCTTGCTTGCTCTAACTCTTTGTTTCGGCGCGTTTTTGCGATTACTGTCAATTCCGTCAAATCTCAAAACGCCCCAGGTCATGCCTATCGTCAATTGGCGCTTTCCAGACGGATGGATCTGCTACCAAAAGTTGCTTCGAGGATGTGCCCCCCACCTGCGACACGCACCTGCAAGATCGTTCCCTTCGCCAAATTGAAATTCGCGAGGTCAAAGGCAAAACCATGATGGCCGTTGCCAATACCAGCCGTGGCTAGATCCGGCCGAAAGAGATTGGCGGTCGTCGATGCGATCCGCTCGTTGTTGGCAAATAACTCCACCTCTATCGGGTCATCGTTTATCTTTGCACGACACCAACCGACGGCAAAAGAGTTCTTGATACCATCAAAATATCCCAAAACATCTGCGTGAAACAGCGAAATATATTTCTCGTCATTCGGTGTTACGATTTCGACGCATTTGTCTATTTGTTCTTTTGATAACTTCACCCCGCAAAAATCCGCCACGGTGGTCACGACGTTCTCTGGGAATAAAAGCGCTTTTTCGTAACTCAATAGCAGCGTCGGGTGCTTTGAGTTTTTCGCAAATCTTACGAGTGATTGCATTTGTAGAAGAATGTCTTCCAAGGCCTCGGTAACGGAGGCGGGCTTCTCATCCGACATGGTCGAACGCTTGGCGACGGCCACAGGATCTCTCGACATCAGGATGAGGTATGGGTTCCGAAAGAGATCCAATTGCGGTGGGAATATGTAGTTCTGCAAAGCCGGAAACTTAAATCCCCAATTCTTGAGCTTTGTGTTCCGCTCAAAAACGATCTTATCAAGCAGTTTGCGGTCGTAGAGTTGGAATGCCTTCAAAAAATCCTGATCTTCATGAACAGCCAAGCCATGCGTTTCGCCTAGAGGTATGCCCATCTTTTCGACGAGCCTAGCCATCATGCTCGTGCCCGAACGCCCAACACCGCTGACTATGATCGTCCGTGGCTCACTTTCCCGTACTTTCATTTCCTCGTGAAGAACGAGGTAGCCGTAATTGATGTGATCCACATCTTCCTCTTTATAAGTTGACCTAGAGAGTTGGCTCGGTTTTTTGGGTAGTCCGGGCATACCGAACCAAGTGGAATTCAACCCTTGTCATGCCGCTGCCTCAATTGGCATCGACGGGCTGAAGTAGACCTGATCGGACGTCCTTGCGTCAAGGCTCAAATGACACGTCCGGCTGTTGTGGGATGTCAGATATCGGCCGATCGAGGCGCCAACCTCAAAGGTGCGCAGATACCCTCGGGATGGTTGACTGACTTCCAGGCAGGGCAACAGCGGGATGGCCGGTTGCTCCAAGTGTTGAGAATGTGAAGCCACGGCTGACATCAAGCTGACCAGCCATCGCTTTACCCCCGAAAAGCAATTGACGGTGCCGCGTTTGACGGCGGGCCCGCTTTTTATTGACAGAAGTTGCCGCATTGCCCCCGCATCCAGCATCTTTTTTCGATAAGAGCACTCCTCAGCCTGGCGATCTCGTCCTCGAGCCGATTCAACTGCCAGGCTTCAAATACGCCCCAGGTCTCTCGACTCTCCCAGGTCTCTCGACTCTCCCAGGTCTCTCGACTCTCCCAGGTTTTCTCGACTCTCCCAGGCCTTTCGACTCTCTTAGGCCTTTCGACTCTAGAGCGTCGCTTCGCCGACCCCGCGCCTGCGCACACGGTCGGCGATCGTCATCCCGGCATTCGCTCCCGGCGCTGCTGGAAGTGCCCACCCACTATTTCGCCCGCCCATTCTGGCGAACTACCGCACTGCTGAGCGCCGTGCCCGCGAGTGCCGTACGAGGCGGGCTGGGATGCCGATAGCGCATTACGGTCTCAAGCTCGAAATGAGATTTATAGGCCTCCGTCGCGGTTCTAGATGTGCTGTGGACCCGATAACGGCAAAGAATTTCAGGAAGAAAAACAACGTCCAGGCCCTTATCGATAACTTTGAGCCAAAAGTCGTAATCTTCCCAACCTTCTTCTATATGAGAGAAGCCGCCTACCGAACTCCATGCCGATCTTTTTATCAGAGACATGACATCGACGTAGTTGTTCTTGTACATTCTCTGTACGTCCCAAAGATCAGCTGAACCGATCCCGGAACGTGCGCCAAATTCCACTATTTGTGAGTAAATTGCGTCAGCACCGGCCCTGACCATTCCCGCATGCAGTTTCGAAATTGCCGTTGGGAATATTTCGTTATCAGCGTCAATAACAAAAATACTCTCCGCCGAACAAAGCTCTATCGCGGTATTTCTGGACGCGGATGGGCCCTGATTCATGACGTTATGCAACAACAACGCGGAGACAAATCTACCCTCGTTGTCGGTCATCCATTTGAGAATTTCTGCCCTGGAGTTATCTTCGCAGGAGTTGTCGTCTATTACGACCAAACTCAACGGCTTATGAGTCTGTGCAGCAATCGAATCCAGACAGTCAATGACATATTTCTCGTAGTTATAATTGGTAACTACAACGGCAACGTGATCGTTTCCTTTATACGGATTCTTTTTCTCACTGCTGAACAATATGTCAGGCTGAGGTTTCCATGGCTTATTGTACATTGGCAGTAACCCTTTGCCATACAGTTGCAACGAAGTTGCGGATATCATTGAGTTTTGATTTCTGGAGATCCTTATCTCCGAACAAACCAAGACACGCAGTCTGAATTTCCTGCGCACGCGCACGCCCGTCCGCTGTGTCGAGCAGCCATGCAATCAGGTGAGGCATATGCCTCGGCGTCTCGGCGAGAAAATGAACGCCTTCCCGATAGAGTGGCGTTGGCAGACACTCCTCCGTTACCACAACGGTACCGCGAGCTGCGCCGTGGGAAATAATGCGATGCCATTCAAAATAGGGGTCGTCATTCCGATGGATGTTAAGGCAAATCTTGCTATGTTCCGCAACATAGCAAGGGATCCTACATAGAATCTCGTTGAGTCCTACCATCTCTATTGGGGTTTCCTGCTTTCTATAATAAATAAAGCAATTTCTCCCCGAGAGAAATTCGGCGTTCTTAGCAAAGAACTTTTCACGTTTTCCCGACTGATTGCCGAAGA
>Ga0206947_1218_pt1 | contig 11199 bp, 10 predicted proteins | sample Alteio_BWOrgHeat_3_FD_153239 | JGI IMG/M metagenome (GOLD analysis project Ga0206947, IMG submission 153239) | Enriched cells from forest soil in Barre Woods Harvard Forest LTER site, Petersham, Massachusetts, United States -... | ecosystem: Environmental > Terrestrial > Soil > Temperate forest > O...
GCCGCAGTTACGTAGTTTTGATAAAAATATTACAGAAAAGTTACGCGACATTTATAAAAATTTCAACGAAAGCGATGCTGAAAGCATAAAGTTGATAGAAAAGACCACCAATCATGATGTTAAGGCAGTTGAATACTTTATTAAAAAAGCTTTTGATAAACTTCACCTCGAACCCTATAAGGAGTTTATCCATTTTGGCTTAACCTCTCAGGATATTAACAATACGGCCATCCCCTACTCGTTTAAGGTTGCTTTAACCGAGGTTTATTACCCTGCTTTTAATGAATTGCTTACCCTGTTAAAAAAATATGCCGCCGATTGGGAGCTGGTGCCCATGCTGGCCCATACCCACGGACAACCGGCATCGCCGAGCCGCCTGGGGAAAGAAATACAAGTTTTTATTGAGCGTTTAGAGAACCAACTGAAACATTTAACCGCCGTGCCCTATTCGGCAAAATTTGGTGGCGCCACCGGTAACTTTAACGCACACCATGTGGGTTATCCGGGTATCGACTGGAAAGCCTTTGGTAATAATTTTGTAAATAACGTTTTAGGCCTAAGCCGTTCGCAATTCACCACTCAGATTGAGCATTACGATAACTTTGCCGCTCAATGCGATGCGTTAAAACGGATCAACAATATCCTGATTGATTTGGACAGGGATATGTGGGCCTATATCTCCATGAACTATTTTAAGCAAAAGATAAAAGAGGGCGAAATTGGTTCATCGGCCATGCCGCATAAGGTAAACCCTATCGACTTTGAGAACTCGGAAGGCAACCTGGGGATAGCCAATGCGTTGTTTGAACATTTTGCCGCCAAATTGCCTATTTCGAGGCTTCAACGCGATTTGACCGATTCAACTGTACTGCGTAATATTGGTGTGCCTGTAGCCCATACGCTTATCGCAATAAAATCAACCATTAAAGGATTGAATAAATTATTACTTAACAGCGATGCCCTGCATGCCGATCTGGAAGCCACCTGGGCCGTAGTTGCCGAAGCGATACAAACCGTATTGCGAAGGGAGGGTTACCCAAATCCTTATGAAGCTTTGAAGGAACTTACCCGCACCAACACGCACGTTAATGCAGAAACAATTGCTGTGTTTGTGGATGGTTTGGATGTGAATGAAGCTGTGAAAGCAGAATTGAAGCTGATAACACCGCATAATTACACGGGGATATAGTGATTAGAGGTTAGAGATAAGGAAAACGCTTTTCTAATCTAATTTCTAACCTCTTACATCTAATCGCTAAATACATCGTCAAATCCCCGTCATAACAAAACAATAATAGCAGATAAATCAAAAAGCTATCTAAATTTGTTAATTCAAATAATCAAAAAGAATTAAAATGAACATCAACGTATATACAGAATCAACCCCGAACCCTGCAACCATGAAGTTCATTGTGAACAAGTTGCTGATAAACGGCAGTGTTGACTTTGCGACTAAGGAAGCCGCCGAGAAATCGCCATTTGCAAAAGAATTGTTCAAATTTTCGTTTGTTAACGGGGTGTTCTTCGCCAGTAACTTTGTTACCGTAACAAAATTCGAAAACGATAGCTGGGACGATTTAATGCCGATACTAAAAGAGTTTGTAAAAGGCGCAGTTGAATCGGAGTTAAAAGTGCAGGATGAAGAGCAAGCTGAACAAGGTGATTTTGAAGGTACCGATACCGAAGTTAAAATACAACAAATATTAAATGACTACGTTCGCCCGGCTGTTGAACAGGATGGCGGCGCTATCACCTATAAATCATTTGAAGAAGGTGTTGTAACTGTTGAGTTACGCGGATCGTGCAGCGGTTGCCCGTCATCAACGGTAACGCTGAAATCCGGTATCGAAAATTTATTGAAACGAATGGTGCCTGAGGTTACCGAAGTGGTATCGGAAGCATTATAAGAGATTACAGTGATTGGGAATTGATTACAGTGATTTTAATTTGGGAAATTTAATCACTGTAATCACCTTCTTAAATCATTGTAATCACAAATTATCTAAAATGTTTTTGAATAGCCGATAGCATCTCCTTTGTTATCTCCCCATTAGTGGCCAATAACTCCCTGCTAATCAAACACTCATCACCGCCTTTAAAGTTCACCACATGGCCGCCTGCCTGCCGTACTATTAAAATACCGGCGGCTACATCCCAGGAGTTTAAATTATATTCGTAATAACCATCAAAACGACCGCAGGCAGTATACGCCAGGTCAACCGCCGCAGAACCTAATCGCCTAAGTCCGTGGCAGGTTTGCATTAATTCAGTAAATAACGCTATATAAGCCGGTTGCTTTTCAAAATCATAATATGGAAAACCAGTCGCCAACAAACTTTTGCTTAGTGTTGGGTTATCGCTCACCTTTATTACGTTTCCATTCAGATAGGCAGAGTTCCCTTTTTCGGCATAAAAACACTCATCCTGGTTTACTTCATATACAACGCCCAATACCAGTTCATCATATTCCTGTAAAGCAATACTCACAGAATATACCGGCAAGCCATGAATAAAATTGGTGGTACCATCCAAAGGATCAATAATCCAATTATAGCGTTCGCCGGTGCGGTTAATGGTTTTTTCTTCGGTGATAAAACCCGCTTCAGGCAATACTTTTGATAATGCGGCAACGATGATTTCTTCAGCAGTTTTATCAACGTACGATACCAAATCGTTAAGCCCTTTTATCTCAATTTTATCGGCGCTAAAGGTCTTTCGCTGTTCGCGGATAAAGGCACCGGCTTCTTTGGCTATTTCAATTACACTATTAATCATATAGGATGCGAATTTAATAAAACACGAATTTCACGAATTAAACGAATGAATACGAATTTTAAAAGGGCATAAATTCAGCCACTCAAGGGATATGAAACCGAATTAGTGAAAATTTGGCTAATTCGTGAAATTCGTGTTTATTAAATTTGCAAACTATTCTCCTTCGCCCACTTGATGATGTCTTAACGAAAGGCTAAACGAAAATAGTTTATGCACAAAATAGCTGGCAAAAAACAGGCTTAAAGCAGCGGTTATACGTGCAACCGGCGGATAAAAATGCAAATCCTGGATAAAGATTTTTAACACCGCCAAATTGGCAAAAAAACCGATGACAGCTACAGATACAAATCTGACGAACTGTTTAACGGGACGCGATTTTGATTCGGAAAAAACAAAGTACCGGGTGATTAAAAAATTAACTACTACCCCCATAAAAAAAGATATGGCTAATGAAGCAGTGGAGTTACGAACAGTGAGATTAAAAATCTCGTAGGTTGGTTGCACAAGCAGGTTATGATAAAAAAGGTAAAACGCCGAAATATCCACCAGGAAACCCACTCCCGCCGAGAGTACAAACCTGATAACCTGATTTTTTAGTAGCTTATGGCTAAGGGGTATATTAGTCATGTTTTGCTGATAACACTTTTTTATGATGAACTAATCCGGTGTAAATTAAAGCAGCGCCACCAATTATCATGAAAAGTGAAATCAATTCGGCTTGTGTAAAGTTTATCCCGGCAACGTGGTATTTTGTATTTACGCGTATCAGTTCTATAAAAAAACGTTCAACACCGGCTAATATCATATAAATACCAAACATAACGCCAGGAATTTTTATCCTGTTGCGAATGCTCCACAAAAAGAAGAACAAAAGGATGCAAATTACCGATTCGTAAAACGATGTAGGGTATACGGGTACAGGTAGCTCGTGGCAAAACTTGCCCACACAATTAAACATGGCAATGCCTTCGTTATTTACGTTATGAGGGAATTTAAACGACCACATCCAATCGGGCATCCAGCTTAACCAATGCGGCTTCATCGACAAATTTGGTAGACCCCAGTCGCCATCGCCCGACATCTGGCAACCAATGCGGCCAACGCCATAGGCTAACATCATACCGGGGCCGCCAATATCCAGCATATCCAATGGCTTAATGCCATTTTTACGCGCAATGTACAGCACCGCTGCGCCGCCGCATATTAGACCACCATAAAAGGTAAAACCACTGGTACCCCACAACATTCCAATAGGGTCTTTAACCAAATCGTCCCAGTTCTCAAGGCCATTAAATACTTTTGCACCCAGAAAACCAAAAACAGCTGCCCATAATAAAATGCTGCCCATTAAATCGCTTGGCGGCACCATTACCCGTTGTGTTTTTGGCTCGGGCAACAATTGCTTTTTATTATCGTAATAGGCCCATCCAGCGAAAATTGCAGCGCCAATAATACCTCCCGGCCAATTGCCGCGGGCTGATAGGATAAAATCCTGCGGATTATCCAGCATGGCGCTGTAATTAAACACCATGTCTAATATCTTATAGCCTAATAAAAATCCAAAAATGGCATTGCCGGCAAGTTCAATGGGAGATAATGGTGCGCCGATGGTTATGGTTTTCTCGAAAGAATGTACATATCCCAACTTTTCTTTGCGCTTAAATTCCTGGGTGAAGGCCCAATACCCTCCGATAAATGCAAAGGCCACAAAAAAGCCAAAAGTTTGAACAGGTAAGGGAATATTAAGCCCGGTAAGATACTGAATGAGCGAGGACAGGGTTGGGAACATTTTTAGTCGTTAGTAATTTGGGGCCAATATAGCGTTTAATGCACTAATATTTCTGCGCTTTCAGTTATTTCCACATCACCATCGGGTGAAATTTCTGTTAAGTACACGGTCTTTATTTCGTTCACCAGCACAGGGTCGTATTTCGTCCTCACTTTTACATAGTTACGGGTGAACCCGTGCATAAAGCCGTCTTTTATATCACCCTCAAACAATACCTCGTCCGATTTATTTAGCTGACTTTGATAAAATGCCCTGCGTTTTTTATCTGATAATATATGCAGCATTTTGCTCCGCTCGGCGCGTGTTGAGCCGGGAACAACGCCTTTCATTTCGGCAGCCGGTGTATTTTCCCTTTCGGAATAAGTAAATACATGCAGGTATGAAACGTCCAAATCATTCAAAAAATTGTAGGTGTCCACAAAATCTTCGCGTGATTCACCGGGGAAGCCTACAATCACATCAACACCAATACAGCAATGTGGCATCAATTCCTTAATTTTAGCTACGCGATTGGTATACAAGTCGCGTTTATAGCGGCGGCGCATTAGCCCCAATATTTTATCAGACCCTGATTGCAGCGGGATATGGAAATGTGGTACAAAGCGTTTGGATTGTGCTACAAATTCAATGATCTCGTCGGTTAGCAGGTTAGGTTCTATTGAGGATATCCGGATGCGGTTTATACCCTCTACCCTATCCAACGCCTGCACCAAATCAAAAAACTTATCCTGGCGTTCGCCATCCCTGATGCCAAAATCGCCCAAATTGACGCCCGTTAGCACAATTTCCTTTACACCGGAAGCTGCAATTTGTTCGGCCTGCTCAATAACATGCGCAATGGTATCGCTGCGGCTGCTACCGCGAGCCAGCGGTATAGTACAAAACGAACAGGAGTAATCGCATCCATCCTGAACCTTTAAAAACGTACGGGTACGGTCGCCAAACGAATAGCCGGAGATAAATTCTTTAGCTTCAGACACCGGTTGATTATAAACCAGTGCCTTAGGATTTTTGGTGAGGTCAGTAATGTAATCAACTATCTGGAATTTTTCGGCGGCGCCCAAAACCATATCCACGCCGGGTATTTCGGCAATTTCTTTTGGTTTTAGCTGTGCATAGCAGCCAACAATGGTTACGTATGCGTTAGGAGATATTTTTAGCGCCTCTTTAACAACCTTTTTACATTTTTTATCGGCATGATCTGTAACCGAGCAGGTGTTTATAACATAAACATCCGGCGTATCGGTAAAATCAACCGTATCGAAACCAGCTTTTGTAAACAGCCGGCCAATAGTGGAAGTCTCCGAATAATTCAGTTTACAGCCAAGGGTATAAAATGCAACTTTTTTCATTTTAAAAGCGCAAAGATAGGATTTTGATTTGGGATTTCGGATTTTCGATTTCGGGATTAGAATTTGACTATTGATTTAGTATTGATCGTAAAGAAGCATCAATCTTCACCGGTTATCGTTATATCCAATAACTCACTTCCAATTTTCAAGCCTAATAATAAGTTCAGCAAGTCATCATCGCCGCTTTCATTGCCATTCACAATCAAGAGTTTATATTTCCCACTCTCGCTCGACATTTCCAAATCTTCTATTTGCTTTATCCGTAGCGACAATGACAGGGATTTATTAAATGGAATATTAACAAACCATCTCTCACAAACCTCTCCCTCTATCAGACTACCGATTAAATAAAATTCATTTCTTCGCTTTATTGCAAAACTATCTATTACGCTAAATAGCCCCTGTCTGCTCTTTTTTGTCATCACTTCAATAAATCAAAAATAAATCCGAAATCATTCCCCCCATCTAAAGCCTTCACTCTCCAGCCCTATCAAATCAATCACCCTATTCACCACCGTCATCGTTAAATCTTCAATGGTTTTGGGTTTGCTGTAAAACGATGGTATGGCCGGGCAGATGATACCGCCTGCCTCGGTAATAGCAGCCATATTGCGGATGTGTATTAAATTAAACGGCGTATCGCGGGCCACCAATATTAACTTTCTGCGTTCTTTTAGTACCACATCGGCGGCGCGGGTTATTAAATCATCGGATATTCCGGCGGCAATCCGCCCCAAAGTACCCATGGAACAAGGCACAATTACCATAGTATCAAACTTCGCCGAGCCTGATGCAAAGGGCGCCATGAAATCATTTTTCGCATAAATTTTGCATGGATAATCGTTGTATTTTTCGTTATCCAGCTCCAAACGCCATACTTCTTTTGCATTGTCAGACATTACAATTGCTATCTCATTTATCTGATTTTTAAGTTCTTGCAATTTATCCAATAACAATTTGGCGTAAATAGAACCGCTGGCGCCGGTAACCGCAATTACAATCTTTTTCTTCATATCCGTGTCAACAAATGGTACCGGTAAAAGTTAAAGGCATAAAAAAGGGTCGAATATAAATACTCGACCCTACATCTACCTATGAAAAACATGCCCTTTGAGAGGGCACTACAAATGTATGAACAGTTTTTTAATTTTTAAACAATTTTTTAAAATAAATTTAACTGGGCTTTGAAAAATTCTTTTCAATCAACGTTTGTATGATCCCATCTACCAAACCAACAGTTGGAACATATATGTTTTTTATATTAGCGCACTTCATCACCGTCATGTAAATTTCGCAGGCGGGGATAATCACATCGGCGCGGTCCTGGTTAAGTCCAAGCACGTTGATCCTGTCTTTAAGCGAAAATGAATTGAGGTAAGTATACAGCGCTTTGAGCTTGCCAAAACTTAGCGGGGCTTTGTCTTTTTCCTCGGATAATTTGTATAGCTTATTGATATTTCCGCCGGTGCCAATACCCGATATGGTTTTAAACTGCCGTGTATTCTCGCGGATAAAATCCTTCATTTCTTCCCAGGTTTCTTCTTTATCCTGATTATCAAGCATCCTGATGGTACCGATATTAAACGATTTAGACGCCCAAAGCTCGCCTGCCGAAAATAATGACAATTCCGTACTGCCACCGCCTACGTCAATATACAAGTAGTTTTTGCTTTTGTCGATGCTTTGCTCAATGTGGCTGGCATAAATCATTCCGGCTTCTTTCTGCCCGTGCACAATCTCCAAATCGATGTTAGCTTCGTTCTTTATTCGTTGTACTATTTCCTCACCATTTTTTGCCTCGCGCATGGCCGAAGTAGCATAAGCCATATAATCAACAACTTTGTAAACATCCATCAGGTTTCTAAAGGCCTGCATAGTTTTTACCAGGTCAGCCGCCTTCCTGTCCGAAAGCCGGTGATCTAAAAATGCATCGTCACCCAGGCGCAATGGCACCCGTATTAACGTATTTTTTTTAAACGAAATTGAGCTATTGTTTTCTATTACATCAGCTATTAACAGCCTCACGGCGTTCGAACCTATATCTATTGCAGCGTATCTCACTATTTGTTTTTATTTTTCAGGTATTCGTAAATATCAATCTGCGCCCGGTGGGGTGTTCCCGAGTGGGTTTTATGATACTTATTGGTGTTATGACTATTTATCTCTCGCGATTTGGTGTTGTCTTCCAGTTGAAGATTAATAATGTCCCGTACTTCTTTGCGCAATCGTTCATCAAGGATCGGGAACCCCACCTCCACACGGGTGTCAATATTTCGGGTCATAAAATCAGCCGATGTCAGGAAAATGAGTTCGTCGCCGCCGTTGCAATAGATGTGCACTCTTGAATGCTCCAGGTATTTATCAACAATACTCAGCACTTCAATATTTTCGCTAAAGCCTTTGGCTCCCGCTATGAGGCAGCACATGCCACGGATAATCAGTTGAATTTTAACGCCGGCGTTATTGGCCTGGTACAGTTTGTTTATCAACTGCTCATCGGCCAGGCTGTTCATCTTTAATATCATGTAAGCCTCTTTGCCTGCCTTTGCGTTTTTAATTTCGTTATCAATCAACTTATAAATCGCAGGCCGGGCGTCGATAGGTGAAACAATCAAGGTTTTTAGCCCACGTGGAAGCAGATTTTTATTTAATGCTTTAAAAATTTCCACCAAATCGGCAGTTATCTTTTTATTAGCAGTGAGCAGCGTATGGTCTGCATATAACCTGGCCGTTTTTTCGTTAAAATTACCAGTCGACAAACAAGCATAATATTCGGGCTTGCCCTTTTCCATTCGCATAACCAGGCAAATTTTGGAGTGCACTTTATAACCGTCGATACCATACAGTACGTTAACGCCCTCCTCTTCCAACCTGCGACTCCAGCCTATATTGTTTTGCTCATCAAACCTGGCCCTTAACTCTACCAGGCAGGTCACTTTTTTCCCATTTTTTGCTGCATTAATCAAGGCATGAATTACCCTGGAGTTTTCGGCAAGCCGATAAACCGCGATGCTGATTTCTTTTACTTTGGGGTCGATAGCTGCCTCGCGCAAGAAATGAATTACATAATCGTACGATTGATACGGCGTGCTGATCAGGTAATCTTTTTTTGCGATCATCCCCATCAGGCTTTTGCCAAACGATAAGCCATCAACCGGCAATGGATTATTTTTTTCGTACTCCAATTCGCGCCGACCCACGTTTGGGAAAGCAATAAAATTTTTGAAATTATGGTACCGGTTGCCCGGGATTAAACTTTCGCCATGCAAACCCATTTTATGCACCAGGTATTTTAACATATCCAGCGGCATTTCCGAATCATATAAAAGACGCATGGGTTTACCCTTTTTACGCTTTTGTAAGCTTTTCGACAGAGAATCGATAAATTTTTCACTCACCTCCTTATCCAAATCCAGCTCTGCGTCGCGGGTAAGCTGTAACGAATAAGCTTCTACCGTATCATGCTCAAAAATGAAAAAGATATCTTCCAGGCTATAACGTATAATATCGTCCAAAAGGATAATAAACTTAAGATTATTGGTCTCGGGCAAAACCACAAAGCGCGAAAGCGAATCGGGAAACTCAATTAATGCCAGCCGTGATTTTTTATCTTTGGTAAGCTTAACAAAAAAATAAATGGCACGATCCCTTAACTCGGGCAACGGTAAACTTTCGTCCAACATAATAGGCACCAGGGTAGCCAGCAAGGTTTCCCTGAAATAGTTTTTAATAAACTCGCCTCTGCTTACGTTTAGCTGTTTATCATTAAGGATAAATATTTTCTCTTCGGCAAGCTGCTTTACTATTATATTCTCGTACAGGTTGTTAAACTTACGCTCCTGCCTTACTACGATATTTTTTATCTGATTTAAGATTTTTTTGGGATTGTACCCTAAAATTTCCTTGGCCTTTTCGTTCAAATTAGATAGCCGGCTCAATGTGGCCACTCTTACACGATAAAATTCATCCAGGTTGGAAGAAAAAATAGCCAGAAATCTGATACGATCTATCAGGGGAACCGTAGGATCGGCGGCCTCTTGCAAAACACGGTCGTTAAAGTATAGCCAGCTAATTTCACGATTAATTAAGGGTATGTGTTTAATATCCATATACAAAAAAGCAGGCCTTTCGACCACGTTTACAAATCTGCTTATTTAAATGTTAAGTTAATATTAACTCGGTGGTATTTTTTCTTAGTTCTTAGCAGAAAGTCCATGGACCATGGTCCATAGTCCATAGTAAGAAGGAGGTTGTCAGATAGTCGTTGAACCATAGCAAATATAAAACAGTATGGCCATAAAAGCACCTTTCTTTGATCTTTGTAATATCAACATGATCTTTGGACTTTTTTACTATGGACTATCGACCGTGGACTATGGACTTTTTTACTAAATTTGCCCTACCAATTTACCAGCTATGCCAACATTTGATATCGTAAGCAAAATTGACGGACAGACGCTTGATAACGCCATCAACACCGCCAAAAAGGAAATATTAAACCGTTATGATTTTAACGGCTCAAAAAGCACCATCGATCTTGACAAAAAGACCAACACGCTAACAATAGTTACCGAAAACGACATGCGCCTGAAAGCCATACAGGATTCGATAGTGAGCCGCATGGTTAAACAGCACATCGATCCCAATGCCATGGACTTTGGCAAGGAGCAGTATGCTTCGGGTAATATGATCCGTAAGGAGATAAAAATAAAAGAAGGCATTGACAAAGAAGCCGCAAAAAAACTCGTAAAAAAAATAAAAGACAGCGGTTTAAAAGTGCAAGCCTCTATAATGGACGACCAGGTACGGGTACAGGGCAAAAAAATTGATGATTTGCAAGCGGTGATTAGCCTTTGCCGCAGCGATGATTTCGGGCAGCCATTGCAGTATATCAATATGAGAGACTAGTTTTTGGGATTATAGTGATTTTAGCGGTGATTACGGTGATTTTGAAAAAATGATTTGCAAGGTACTTTTACATCATCAATCACTGTAATCAAAAAACAATCGCCGTAATCCCCAAAAATAAAAAAGACCGCCCCCTTACAGAGACGGCCTTCATCAAACTAAACCAACTTATTATGAAAAAACACTCTTTTTATTTCGGATTTCGAATGTTCGATTTACCTTAGTCTGAACATCCTACTTTTTCTTTTCGGACTTTTCCGACTTTCCGGACTAATTATTTTATCGAAATCTCTCTCGATTGAATTTTAGCTTCTTCTTTCTTAGCTACTTCCAATTTCAACACGCCATCGGCATATTCAGCATCAATTTTGGTGT
>Ga0206947_1219_pt1 | contig 11158 bp, 12 predicted proteins | sample Alteio_BWOrgHeat_3_FD_153239 | JGI IMG/M metagenome (GOLD analysis project Ga0206947, IMG submission 153239) | Enriched cells from forest soil in Barre Woods Harvard Forest LTER site, Petersham, Massachusetts, United States -... | ecosystem: Environmental > Terrestrial > Soil > Temperate forest > O...
ACGGCATCCACGAACTACGTTCCGACGATGACTCCGGCGACTTGGACAGACACATTTTCCTACGATCCGCAATTGGATTATTTGACGAGCGCGACCTATGGAACGAGTCCGACCGTTTCTTGGTCGTACGACGCGGCTGCCAACAGGACGGACTCCGTCTGCGATAATCTGAACCGGACAACCTCGATCGGGGGGATCTCGACGACTTGCGATATCCTCGGCAACCGAACCGCGTTCGGAACTTCAACCAGTTACACCTGGGACGTCCTAAATCGGATGACCGGCCTCACCAATTCAACTGCAACGAGCGCCTATGTCTACAGATCCGATGGAATGCGGACTCACAAGACGGTCGGCTCCGTCAACACTGAGTACTACCACGACAGCCAGATGCCGATGGAAGACGCAGTGATCAACGGCACAACGCTGACGGCGACCCGATACGGTCTGGGTGCTCGCCGAATCGACTACGAGGAAGAAGGTGTCGGAACATGGACAAATAGTGCGACTCGCTCTCCGGGGGCGTTCTCAAACGTCGGCTTCCCGATTTATGATTCCCATGGAAGTATGATCGCGACTTTGGCCAGGTCTGGGTCAAACTCGTTCGCGGTCAACAACCAGCGAACCTATGATGCCTGGGGCGCTCTAAGAACCGGAGCCGGGTCTGGAGATCCCAAGAACCGCTATTGCGCAAGCATCGGCCACCAGCAAGATGATGAATCTGGTTTAGTCTATATGCGGGCTCGGTTTTACGATCCAACGACCGGAAGATTTATAAGTGAAGATCGCAGCAGTCAGGGTCAGAACTGGGTTACGTATTGCCGCAACGATCCGGTGAACTCCATCGACAGCGATGGAAAGAAGCTGAAACCGGCCTGGGCGTGGTTTCTGGCTGGGTTGTTCCTTTTCATTACGGGCTACTTATTGCTTTTTGAGGGTGTAATACCGAACCTCGAAACGCGACTTGATCATGTCATGTGGGAAATTGGGAAAATCCCCGAAAGCCTTGAAGGTTTGCCTATGTCGAGCGATTGGAAAGCTCTTCAAGAGCAACGAAGAGGCAACTTGCAGCTTGAATCGTCCAGAATAGGAACGATGACAGGCATATTGAAGCTTATTGGCTACATGGAAGTGCTCTCTGCTATGCTGATCGATACCCAGCTTGCGGGTCAGGCCGAAGGTTTTGACATTCTAGGAACGCTTTTCGGGTGATAGATGGCCTTCATAGTCATTGCATTTGGAGTATTGTGTTATGCGGCTCTTAACGAGTGGTCCGATACGCTCGTTAAGCACGTCATTAGGCTCGGAACGGATGAAAGCTCCATCAATTTAGCCGTAATGACTACTCGGCTAATGCTCACTAAGTACTTGTCAACAGACCTGCCGTTTGCCTTGATAGCCATTGTCAATTATCCGATAGTCTTGTGGAAGAGTCTGATCGTGTTGGTCCTCCTCCTCTCTTTTCGATTAGGCATGTATGGAGCAATCGTTTATAAAACTCGGTCGGTTGGACTAATGATGACAATCTTGCACGCGATAACATCGCTCATTTGTATTGGCTTGCCAATTTGTGCAGTAGCTCAGAGGAGGTAATACACACTTGGGATTCTAAAGTATTTGGCCTCACTGTGAAGCTATTAATCATGAATGCGCAACGTGACTCCGAACGGGATCATCACCTGGCAATACGGCGACTACGCCGAGGTCGGGACAGCCGACAATCCGAAGCGAGTCCCGCAAACAATGACAAAGCTTAGCGGCGGGCTCAGTTCCTCGCTAACCTTCGAGGAGATGGATTACCAATACGACTCCAGAGGGCGGCTCACCGGGTCAGGTTTCGCGCAAACTCCTTACACTGGCTTCACTCCGTCGGGCTCGAACCCTTGGTACGACTCAAGCAATCCGGCACAGTCGCGGGCAAGAGCATTCTACGCATTCGATGGTGGAGGCCGCACGATCGCGTGCGAGCACTATTGGGAGGTCTTGACCTCGGGCACGACAACTTACGGAACGCCGACCACGATCACCCAGAACGATTGCATTTACGATCCTGTTTTGGGATTGAAAACGACTTCGGCGAACTACGTGCCGACAATGACCCCTTCGACTTGGACGGATTCATATACCTACGATCCTCAACTCGATTACTTGGCGAGCGCAACTTACGGCACAAACCCGACTGTTTCGTGGACGTATGATGCGGCGGGAAACAGGACGGATTCCGTCTGCGACAACTTGAACCGGACAACATCCATCGGCGGCGTTTCGACGACTTGCGACGTTCTTGGAAACCGCACTGCGCTTGGAACATCCACAAGTTACGCCTGGGACGTGCTGAACCGAATGACCGGCCTCACCAATTCCACCGCGACGAGCAGTTACGTGTACCGCGCCGACGGCATGCGGACTCACAAGACAGTCGGCTCCGTAAACACCGAGTACTACCACGATGGCCAGATGCCGATGGAAGACGCGGTCATTAGCGGCACGACTTTGACCGCAACAAGGTACGGCCTTGGCGCACGCGGAATCGATTATGAAGAGGAAGGTGTTGGAACCTGGACGAATAGCACAACTCGTGCACCTGGATCTTTCTCAAATGTCGGCTACCCGATCTATGATGCGCACGGGAACATGATCGCTACTTTGGCCCGATATGGGTCTAACTCGTATGCGGTCAACAACCAGAGAACTTACGATGCATGGGGAGCAATTCGGTCCGGTGCCGGAACAGGAGATCCTAAGAACCGATATTGCGGGATTCTTGGCCATCAGCAAGACGATGAATCAGGTTTGATCTATATGAGATCTCGATACTGTGAATCAGGAAGTGGCAGATTTATAAGCCAAGATCCTGATACGGCAGGCAAGAATTGGTACGTCTACTGCAATTCTGATCCTATTAACCTAGATGACTCGAACGGCAAAATTCCGGGACTGGCGCTATTGGGAATTCTCCTCGCGATATCCATCTATCTATTCCATCCGAATTCCCCTCAAATGGAGCTGGTTAAGAATATGATCGAAGCTACCGCAATTGCGATGGGAGCGATCGATATTATTTGCGACATGGCAAAACATGCATCGCCGGAGGAGATGGTCAAATCTTGTGCCTATATGGTATTAGCGGCAGGTGCCGCCGCTGTGTGTTTGTTGTGCCTTGTTCAGAACCTTGTAATCCTTGCAATGTTAAACGGTATGAGCGGCGATGACTACAAAAGAGCCGAAAATAATATCGAGAATAGTGGTCCTTTCCTGCCATTAGATATTACAGAATGAGATTAATACGTAAAGCTAGTAATTTAAAAGGGGTGATCTCTGACAATGCCGTTCTTGCTTTTGCGTCCGGTATTCAGATTGTTGTATGTTTTCTTGCAATTCAAAGAAAAGGCTTTTTGCCATGGTACCTATGCCTCCTGTATACGGCTGCTTCGCTTGCAGTCTACACATGGTTATTGTTTAAATCGAGGCAAGTAAAGGGACGTATCCCCACAATCCTGCCGAAGATTGCCTGCTTCTTGGGATGCATAGAGATATTTGTTTGGGATGATCATTAATGGAAGCGAACGGTGAACTAGGTGTAGCCTAAGTGCTCGCCCCTGAACGGAGTCATGGGAAAATGAATTCAAACTTCTTGCGGACCGGGTTCTTCCCTGACTGCTGAAGAGATGGACTACCTGTACGACTCACTCGGCCGCCTTACCGGATCTGGATTTGCGCAAACGCCTTACACCGGCTTCACCCCTTCCGGTTCCAACCCTTGGTACGATTCCAGCCACTCGGCTCAGTCAAGGGCGAGAGCATTCTACGCCTATGATGCCGGCGGCCGGACGCTCGCTTGTGAGCATTATTGGGATGTGCTGACCTCTGGAACGACAACGTACGGATCGCCGACCACGATCACCTGGCAGTATGGCGATTACGCGGAAGTCGGAACCGCCGAAAATCCCAAGCGGACGTTCCAAACGATGACAAAACTGAGTGGGGGGATGGGATCTTCGCTAACTGCTGAGGAGATGGACTACCAATACGACTCAAGTGGTCGACTGACCGGATCGGGGTTTGCGCAAACGCCATACACCGGCTTCACGCCGTCCGGGTCCAACCCCTGGTACGACTCCAGCCATCCAGCTCAGTCTCGGGCACGTGCGTTTTACGCGTACGATGCCGGAGGCAGAACGCTTGCCTGCGAGCACTACTGGGAAGTCTTGACGTCGGGGACGACGACCTACGGAACTCCGACCACGATTACCCAGAACGATTGCACATACGATGCTGTTTTGGGACTGAAGACGGCGTCGGCGAACTACGTCCCTACGATGACGCCATCGACCTGGACGGACTCTTACACCTACGATTCTCAGCTCGACTATTTGGCAAGTGCGACCTATGGAACGAGTCCAACCGTTTCTTGGACCTACGATGCGGCCGGAAATAGGACGGACTCCGTTTGCGACAACTTGAACCGGACAACCTCGATCGGTGGAGTTTCTACGACTTGCGACATCCTTGGAAACCGAACCGCGCTCGGATCATCGACTACCTATGGGTGGGACGTCCTCAACCGAATGACCGGCTTAACGAATTCCACCGCAACCAGCAGCTATGTCTATCGAGCCGACGGAATGCGAATACATAAGACGGTCGGCTACGTGAACACTGAGTATTACCATGATCGCCAGATTCCTGTGGAAGACGCAGTGATAAACGGAACCACGCTTACTACAACGCGCTATGGATTGGGCACCAGAGGAATTGACTACGAGGAGGAAGGGGTCGGAACATGGACCAACAGCACGACCCGATCGCCGGGATCGTATTCTAATGTTGGGTTTCCTATTTATGACGCTCACGGCAACATGATAGCGACGCTGACCCGGGCATCCGGAAGCAGTTTTACGGTGAACAACCAGCGAACCCTTGATGCTTGGGGCTCGATTCGCTCTGGTGGCAGTAACGGGGATCCGAAAAATCGGTTTTGTGCCAACCTTGGTCACCAGCAGGATGACGAATCTGAACTCATCTGTATGCAGGCCAGGTATCTTGACCCTAGTTCAGGCCGATTCATTTCGGAAGATCCAGCCATGAAGGACGTCGACTTCTTTGTCTATGCGTCGAACGATCCTGTAAATGCAGTCGATCCCTCAGGTTGTGGCACTACGTATACCTTCGGCGATTGGGTAATAAGACTTGACAGATACCTGGGGGGAGACTGGCATGCGTCGTATAAAGGTCAGGAGGTCCTCAGTAGGTTTTTTAATGGGACTGTCAAGCATAGCGCGAAGGATGCTGGAGAAAGGATGCTCGCTCAGTTTGTTGAGGACTTAAATGCTGTAATGAAGGCTGGAAATTCTCAAGCACTTGCCTGCGGAAGAAACATGCAAAGAAGCGGAGTTATAGGTGTTGACGTAAACTTGGGATTTGCGATAGTTGCTATTACTAGTATTGATGCTTATGCCCAAGCTAATCCGTCAGACTTCGCGGACTTAATGATGACTTTAGGTGGTTTCGGGAGGAACTGATTGCGAGGCGACACCGCTTGATGCGTAGGAAGTTTTTCTCTGACCGGCCGGTTGCGATGATACCGCGAAGAAAGGCTCATGTCGGACTCTTCGAAGAAGACCGGCAAGCGATAATAAGCAGCTTAGGTGCAAATGCTGCCGACGATGAATTCCATAAATCTCCCGGACGGCGCATTTTGATTGACTCATTTAGGGTCGATATTTATCCTGTAACCCGAGTGGACTTTCTAAGGTTTATCTGGGAGGTCGAAAAGCTCGTTCATGGGCCAATGCGCCAAAGCGAGATTCAGTACTGGAGACGCTTTGATCACACTAAGCCATACCACGATGACGCTCCGATAGTAGGTGTAACTTTCAACGAGGCCGTTCTTTTTGCTTGGTTTACGGGAGGCCGGCTACCGACTGAAGAAGAGTGGGAACTAGCATGCCGCGGTCCGAGGGCCCGAGGTTGTGTGAGCCTCTTTGAAGGCGCCAATACGCGTCAAAGTGCGGAGAACCGGTTCCCGGGTTGGAATGACGACACGAAGAACTTGCTTGGCGAGCACGACTACCAATTGCTTCTTCCCGTTAGCGAATGTTTTCAACCTGAATCTCCCTTTGGTGTCCAAGACATGGTGGGAAACGCTAATGAGTGGGTCGATAGTTGCTTTGACATTCGGTCTACGAATTTGCTTGGGAGAGAGATGCTCTCCGACGAGCAATGGTTATCCCGCCTTTCTTACGAACGAATCATGAAACATGTCGGGGTTGGCAGTCGGTTTCCACACCCTGGTAGAAGGAGCGTTCTTGAGCGTGAGTTCCGGTTTAGGAGGGGCCCCTATACGGGACAACTATCGCGCGAACCGTTGACGGGTTTCCGGTGTGCCTACGACCTTTAGAACTCAAAATCGTCAAGCCTCAGCGGAACGGCATGAAATATAGGAAAACTGTCAGACGTGCGCGATCCAAGCGTTGGACGGGCTGTCGAACCGCGCAAGTGTTTGCACGGCATCAAGAATGGTGGCATTTGTCGATAGCGACCTTGCGTCCAACTGGTCTGGTGGTCCCCCACAAAGTGACGGTCAAGACCGGGTTGCGCGCGTTGTGCACGCGCGCGCTGAAAGCGGACACAGTTGGCGCAAATAGGCGGACACCGTTGGCGCGAATAAGCGGACAGCGTTGGCGGAATTGGCGGACACGTTTGGCGCTCAAAGCGGACACCGTTGGCGTTGAAAGCGGACACCCATGTTTCGCCCTTAAGGTTTCGGTTTTTCTTTTTCTAGGTTCTCCCCGTCCGGGCTCATGTCTCTGCCTCAGGCAGAGCAAGGAGCCAGAGATGGCAAGGAGACCCATTGCTATGAAAAAGATTCGTGAAGTGATTCGTATGCGGTATTCCCTAAACGCGGGAATAAGGCAGATTGCCGCGGCGTGTAATAAGCGAACATACGAAGCTTGGGGTACCATCCGGAGCAGCAGCAGTACCGGTGATCCGAAGAATAGGTACTGTGCGAGGTTGGGGCATCAGCAGGATGATGAGTCAGGCCTGACCTATATGAGGGCGCGTTACTACGAGTCCGGTAGCGGAAGGTTTATCAGTGAGGATTCTGATGTCCAAGGTTGCAACTGGTATGTTTACGCCAACAATAATCTTATTGGGAATGTCGACAGGGACGGAAAGAAAGACAAGTTTGGAAAATATTTTTTGGCCGTATGGGAAGTTCTCGGATTTCTCGAGTGCACAGCAGGCATTTTGGCGTGCGGCATTATCTGCATGACTTCACGAATGGTCGCGTCGTCCGGCCTAGCGTTCTTAGCCAGTTGGTTTGGGGGTGGTCAAGACGGACTGCTCGGCCCGGAGGCACTATCCGATGTATAAACGCGAAGGCGAGTATGGACCTCACTTGCACATGCTTCTCGACGTGTCGGCAATGGTTCTCTCAATGCTCGTGGTGTTTGTGTCATCTCTGGGACCTGAATGGAGGAAGATTGGAATCTCCGTTTTCCTCGCGGCGATGGTTTGCAACGGAATCGTTACAAATCGCATCGAACCGTTGCGCCCACTTCGTTTCGTCTATTTGGTCGCTGCTGTTTTCACGACTCTGATGCTCGCCGCCTCAGCGTCGGTCCAAGCAAAATTATTCCTTGAACTGCCGATAGCACTCCTAGCTCTCATCGATCAATTGGTGGCTCTTGCCGCCTTGGCTTTCATTCCACACTTGAGGTTCATTGCCTGGCGCCTAATATACGTGGTCGGGCTTCCCAACTTAATGCTTTACTATACGGTCTACAGGAGTCATTAACGCGTTTCTGCCAATGCCCAAACACTTTGCCAAACCTTCATAACTGACGGAGTGGGATTCGTTGCCCATCCTATTGCCTTGGCAGTTGCTTCTGCAGCAAGTGGAGCGTCAGTAACGGTTAGGGCGGTTGACGCTATGAGAGCCAACTCGGCAATTTTTTCAACGTTTATGGCGCTCGAAAACCTGAAGCTATTGCTGGATTAGCCATCAGCGTATATATGTGCGACGTTCGAAATGCACTCGTGTGTGCTTTGGCAGGGGAGTAAGCTTGATGAATACCAGATTGACGATTGATTTATGAGTGCTTCTTTCGTTTGTGGTTGGCTTGACGGGAGGAAGGGCACTAGCGGGTTGGATAGTACTCGAAGTGCTGCTGACGGCGGTATGCGCAGGTTGTGGCTAGTCGTTTCAGGACTCGGATGCTTCGGGGTCGAGTGCCTTGGGCTGGTTTCGAAAGGTTAAGGAGGGGGCGGTGACCGATGGGTTGACTGGAATTACTTTGATGATCTCCTACCAAGCGACCGGCAACGGAATCGGGAACGTTTCTGAAGTCGACCAGAGCGCAAGCTCGACCGGTCCTGGGTATTCGGTCTACTACTCGTACAACTCGGCAGGAGACCGGACTCAGTCCGAGTATTCGACTCCGAACGGAATCATCACTTGGCAGTACGGCGACTACGCCGAAGTCGGAACCGCCGACAAGCCAGGTAGTGTTCCACAGACGCTTACGAAGCTCAGCGGTGGTTTGGGAACATCGCTTACTGCTGAGGAGATGGATTATCAGTACGACTCGACTGGACGGCTTACCGCACAGTGGCACTTAATTGATGCATTCAGGCTAAAATTGTTGCTTGGTCAGGACTTTTGTTCCTCGCAGCATGGTTCAATCTTGAGCTGACACCGGAAGGACAATCGATGAGTATCTCGAAGCGGGTCGGAACGTTTATCGTTGCACAAACAATTGTTTGCGGTTACGGTGCTGCGAGCGCTATTGATACCGGAATCGCTAGCAGTGCGGTTGAGGCGTGCGTGGCATATGCGGCGGCACTTGGTGCATTCTTGTCGCTAGAGTGTCTGGAGAACTCATGATTAGTCACCCTGCTACGAGATTTGCACTCATCGTAAACTACGCATTTCTGTGGGCAGTTTTTTCGTTTAACTGCTTTGAATCGAGAGTCCTATTCTTGTACGGCTATGATTTACGGGTAAGAATGATCGGAATAGGTCCGTGCATCATCAGTTGGCTTATGACCAGGTCGCCCAGCTTCAAACAAGTGCCCCGGCCACTGAGGATCATCTTCATAATGGCATCTCTCATGATTACCTCACTCGAAGTTGCTAACATGGTTGGGCTGCCAAGGTAGTAGCCGTGGACAGGCCAATCGTTGGCCTCAGTTATCGCCGCATTCCTTTGTGCCGCGGTCAATTTCCTGCCAGGCGCAGTATTAGCACTGACGGCGGCAGTAACATTTGCCTACTAAGCGCTTAGCTGTACTAGTTTTCCAGAGGAGTACAATAAGTCCATCAACTTGACAGCGGGCTTGTTGGCTGCTATAGTAGTTTGCCCAGTGGACATGGAGATTCTAACGAAAGAAGCGTTGACTTGGGGTATTGGAGCAATAATGGTCACCGCCTGGACGTCTGATATCGCTGCAATTGCCGGAGTCGATGTCTAAATATTATGAATCCTAGACTGGCGCTAAGGACCTGGTGCATTAGCTTTAACTGTGCGCTTTTATGTGCAGTTTTTGGTCGAAGCAGTAGCTTGGGGGGCGTGCTTAGCATGCTATGCCTGCTTGTATCTATACCCGCAGGCTACTATGGCTTCTCGAATGGGATAGGAAAGAGCGGAGTCCAAGGCGAGTCAAAATCGCAAGCTTCTCGAATATCTAGCGCACCATCATTCGGATTTCAACTTCCTGGAGATAGAAGATCACTGCTGCTACTCCCTTTCGTCGCTTTCGCACTAGGAGTTTTGCTGGGCGTATTGACCAAGTCTCATCTCCTAGGTATTTTGGGTTTTGGATTTACGGCGGTCATCACTTTTTGGCTTCTCGGCCTCTTTGGTGGTGCTCGCCGCGCAAGGCCCGTTGGAGCGCATCTATTTTTCGCTGCTCTTTGCGGAATGGGTCTCGAAGCCGGATATGTATTCATTCGTTTGGCCCATTTTTTCTTTACTTAGCCCCTGGTAAGTAAGTTCGGTTGGAAAAATGAGCAAGAGTAAGTTTTTGCGGTCGGGCATAGTAGAGCCCTCCATAGAACCACACGGCAAGTGGGAACTGATCGGGATCGAGGCGTATTGCATCGAGTCCGAGGTGGCGGTCAGTCCACTGGCTGATTGATGGAGACTGAAAAATGAGTTGTAGGCGCGGAATGTTCGTACCCGCGCAGAGCCGTTCGACGGTACGAGTCATCCATCGCCTACGAAGGCACAAAATGGGTTGTCGATCCGGTGAATGGTCGTATCTCCTAGAAGCGCTCTAGCAGGGCGTGCCGCCAGCCTCGTACGCTCACGGCGCAACCCGGAGCCAGAGTCGCGTTTAGGAAGCGCTCGACAATCAGTGCCCCGATGTGGAGAGTCTTCTCTCGTCCAGGCTCGATGCCAACGATTGCACCGCGCTCGACGTCGCTCAACCGCATCATCCAGCCTACTGAGCGACTGACTTCCTCGTAGTCCAGCCACTCGCCATGAACCCGATCCGGATCCCAGTGGGTCAGTTTTTCTCGGATGCTCACAAGATTCGTTCCGGTCGCGCCGAGCACGATCGCGTATCCGGATTGACCCGACTTGTACTCCATTCCGATCGTGTCATCGATCAGGGCCGAAGCGGCGAGGATTGCCCCAGGATCGGGGGATTCTTCGGGCAAAGTCGTGCTCCGCAAGCCAAGCGTCCCGATCGGAAAACTCTTTCGGAAGCTCATCGACCACCCTGAAGTCGATCGAGAAGCGGTCATGAGCTCGGTGCTTTGTCCGCCGGGATCGATGATTGTGATCGTGTCGTGACCGGAAAAAGACGGGTCCCCCGCAACCGATTCGAATCCAAGCTGCGCCTCGTCTTCGCCGAGAAGGACCTGGACTGGTGTGCCCTGAGCAGCGGCGCGGTCGAGGAACTCTCGTTGGTTCTTTGCGATCCGAACCGCCATCGTCGCCATCGCCTCAATCCTCTCTGCGCCCAACCCCTTTGCTTCGCCGAAGAACTCCGTAAGCGCCTGAAGGGATGCCAGCATTCCCCTTTCGCCGAGGACGCCGGTTGACTTGGTGCCTTCTCCGATGGATGTGATCGCGGTGCGCTCAAGGACCTTGTGCCAGTGCTGTCCGTCGAACTCCTCGACCACGAGAATCAGAGAGTTGGAGCC
>Ga0206947_1220_pt1 | contig 11078 bp, 8 predicted proteins | sample Alteio_BWOrgHeat_3_FD_153239 | JGI IMG/M metagenome (GOLD analysis project Ga0206947, IMG submission 153239) | Enriched cells from forest soil in Barre Woods Harvard Forest LTER site, Petersham, Massachusetts, United States -... | ecosystem: Environmental > Terrestrial > Soil > Temperate forest > O...
TCTGGGATACCGAAATAACCGACACCCTTGGCAATTTGCTGGAAAATGAACATCTGAAACTGTTTGATTACCTGGTTTATCGCTTAAAACAGCGCAATATCAAAATCATTATCACCCCCATTGCCTTTTGGGGTAATGGCTATCCGCAGCGCGACGAAAAAACCGCCGGCTTTTCATCCAAATACAATAAAAGCCAGGCTACTGTTACCGATAAAGCCATACAGGCGCAGGAAAATTACCTGCATCAGCTGTTACTGCACCTAAATCCCTACACCAAACTCAATTACCGCGATGAGCCAGACATTATAGCCGCCGAATTAAACAACGAACCCAGCCACAGCGGGCCAAAGGCAAGTGTAACCACCTACATCAACCGGCTGGCTCTGGCTGCCCGCAGTACAGGATGGAGTAAACCGCTTTTTTATAATATCAGCCAGTCTCCCTATTATGCCGATGCTGTGGCCAAAGCAGACGTTAACGGATTTAGTTTTCAATGGTACCCTACAGGATTAGTGGCCGGCCACGAACAAAAAGGTAATTTTTTACCCAATGTAGACCACTATGCTATCCCATTTGATACCATCCCCGAATTTAAAAACAAGGCCCGCATGGTGTACGAGTTTGATGCCGCCGATGTATTGCAAAGTTGCATGTACCCGGCTGTTGCACGTAGTTACAAACTGGCAGGCTTTCAATGGGTAACTCAGTTTGCTTACGATCCCCTGGCTACAGCTTATGGCAATACTGAATATCAGACGCATTTTTTAAACCTGGCCTATACTCCTGCAAAAGCTATCAGCTTTTTAATTGCCAACCGGGTTTTTCATTTGCTTCCGCGAAATAAGGATTACGGCTCCTACCCTGCCGATAGTGTTTTTGATGCTTATCACGTAAGCTATACCCAGTCATTAAGCGAAATGAATACCGCAAAAGAATTTTATTATTCGGGCAATACCAGCACACCGGCTGTCGACCCGAAAAGTTTAGCGCATATAGCGGGAGTGGGCAATTCGGCAATCGTAACCTACAAAGGCAGTGGTGCATATTTTATAGATAAATTAGAAAGCGGCATTTGGCGACTGGAAGTGATGCCCGATGCCATCACCATACGTGATCCATTTGAAAAAGCTTCACCATCAAAAGAAGTGGTACATATCGCATGGAATGATGAGCCCATGCAGATAAATCTTGCGGATTTGGGTGCTGATTTTGATGTAAAGGGTATCAATACTGATAACGGTTATCAAACAGCCGCCGCCAATGGCTCCTTTACCATAAAACCCGGCGCTTATTTATTAATAAAAAAGGGCAAAGCGACTGCACAGTGGACCGGTGAAAAAATGGCGGGCAATTTAGCCCTCAATGAATTTGTTGCCCCGCAGCCGGTAAGCAAGGACCCTTATGTGAGCCTTACACCGGCAATTGAAATAAGCGCCGGGAAAGCTTTTACGGTTAGCGCCAAAATCATCAATATAAACCACGATGCCAAGGTTGATTTGGTGGTAAATAAGGGTTTTGGCCAGCCGGCTGTTATCCACATGGAAAGCCTTACCCCCTATAATTATGAAGGCGTAATTCCTGCCGCACAAGTTACGCAGGGCATTTTAACGTACACGATAATTATCCATAACAAAAACAAAATTTTCACCTTCCCCGGCGGATACGAAGGCGATCCGTACCAATGGGACAACGTTAATCACGATACCTGGCAAACATTTGTTGCCAACCCTAATGGTGCTTTGAGCTTGTTTAATGCAAGTGTTGATAAAGGCCGCACCAACACCTACTTCCCAACCTTTACCCGCAGCGGCGGTGCGCAATTTGCTGCGGGCGAAGAAACCGGGCAGCAAAGTTTCAAAGCTTCTTCGCCCGCCATCAAACAAGGGCAGGTAATGGGCTTTCAGCTGTACGTTGCTGATAAACTCAAATACCGGCTCCCGGAGATTGCCGCTTTTACCAAAGTTGTTGTAAGGGCACGCTTAACAAACGGACAGGCAGGGAAATTAACATTGGCATTAATCAATACCGATGCTGCAACCTATTCCGCACAAGTTGAGTTAACCAGCAATTTTAAAGATATTGAAATCCCCTTAGCCGCATTTAAACCGGATGCCAGCTTGTTACTGCCCAGGCCGTATCCCGGTTTTCAGCCTTTGTGGTTTAAAGCGGGTTCGTTTAACGGATTGAATATTTCCAATCTCGATAAACTGGAAATTACAGCGGGGAACGGGCTGAATCCTGCCGATTACAATAAACCTTTTGGCATTGAAGTAGAAACCGTATCGTTAAAACCCTGATCATGATGAAAAAAGTATTTTTTATTGCGCTTGCAACGTTACTAATTGGCGGCTCTGTTGTCGCAAAATCGCCTCTACCGCCCCGTTACCATTTGTTAATGGATCGCGATTGGAAATTTTTTTTGGGCGATGATAAAAACGCGTCGCCCGAAAAATTCGACGACAAAGCCTGGCGAACGCTCGATTTACCACACGATTGGAGCATTGAAGGAGAATTTAGCAAAGATGCGGCTACAGGAGGACAAGGCGGCTATTTACCCACCGGTATAGGCTGGTATCGCAAGCAATTTAGTTTGCCATTCCCGGTTGGCGGCAAGCAGGTAAGCATACAATTTGATGGCGTGTATATGAATAGCGAAGTGTGGATCAATGGGCACTACCTGGCTAAACGGCCTAATGGCTACATCAGTTTCGAATATAATCTGACTCCATTCTTAGTAAAAGGCAAAAATACTATCGCCGTACAGGTTGATAATTCCAACCAACCCAATTCGCGTTGGTATTCAGGCTCGGGTATCTACCGCCACGTATGGCTAAATATTACTAATGGATTGCACATTGTACAATGGGGCACTTATGTTACTACGCCCGAGGTTACTGATGCATCGGCAACTGTATCAGTAAAAACAAAAATTGATAATACCAGGCTGGACATCGCCAATAAAATACTAAATTCATCAATAACTGATGAAAACGGACACGAAGTTGCTTCTGGTAACACGCCTATATCAATAAAAGACGATGCGCCTGTTGAGTTAGTGCAGCAATTGACTGTTAACAGCCCGGCGCTGTGGTCGGTTGATGCGCCTCATTTGTATACGCTGCACTCTACCATTACGTCCGGCAAAAAGATCATCGACGAAACCGAGACCTCTTTTGGTGTCCGCAAAATTGAATACAGCGCCATTAACGGATTTATGCTGAATGGCAAGCATATAAAAATGAATGGCGTTTGCCTGCATCACGATGGTGGCTGTGTTGGCGCCGCCGTTCCCGAAAAAATATGGGTGCAGCGATTAAAACTGCTAAAGCAAATGGGTTGTAATGCCATCCGTACGTCACACAATCCGGTTGCACCCGAAGTTTTGGATCTGTGCGATAAAATGGGCTTCCTGGTAATGGATGAAGCTTTTGATGTTTGGGAAAGCGGCAAAGTAAAAAACGATTATCACCTGTATTTTGATGAATGGTGGCAGCGCGATGTAACCGACCAAATCCACCGCGACCGCAATCATCCATCCATCGTATTATGGAGCGCCGGTAACGAAATTCCCGATCAAACCAGGGACCGGGGCGTTGAACTGATAAAAAATATATTGGGAGTATATCATGCCGAAGACCCAACCCGCCCGGTAACCACGGCTAACGATGATATAGCCGCTGATAACGGTGCCACAAAAATTCCTTTTATGGATGCCGAAGATATTGTAGGCTATAATTATGTGGACCGCTGGCACGAACGCCGCGAACTATTCTATGGCCTTGACCATTACGATCACCCTGCCTGGAAAATGATTGGTACCGAAAGTGAATCGTTAAGAAACCCGCCCGAATATTCGCTTGGCGCTGATATGGGCAAAGTACGGCCTAATTACCCTGGCGGGATGATCCGCGCCGAACAACTTTGGAAATTTGTTGCCGTGCACGATTATGTTATCGGCGATTTTATGTGGACAGGCATTGATTACTTAGGCGAGGCCCGCTGGCCGGGCAAAGGCTCCTCTTCGGGCGAGATTGATATGACCAATCGCCCCAAAGACGGCTACTATTTTTACCAAAGCCAATGGACAACCAAACCTGTACTTCACCTCCTCCCCCACTGGAACTGGCCGGGCCGCGAAGGGCAGATTATCCCGGTACTGGCCTACACCAATTGCGATACGGTCGAACTTTTTGTAAACGGAAAATCGTACGGGATCAAAGTACAGGAATTTCCGCGCCAGGGAAACTCGGGCGGCTGGAACAAATACGCTCAACCCTATGTAAATAGCAGCACCGCCGATTTGCATTTAACCTGGGATGTTACTTACGAACCAGGCACCATAAAAGCTGTCGGCCGCAAAAATGGCAAACAGGTAATTGTTGATGAAATCCACACCGCCGGCAAACCAGCAGCGTTGCGCTTAACAACCGACACTGCGGTTATTGGTGCCAATGGAAAAGATATAGCGATGGTGTACATTGATGTTGTAGATGATCAAGGCAACATAGTACCAAATGCGGATAACCTGATTAATTTTACGGTAACCGGGAACGGCAATTTAATTGGTGTTGATAACGGTAACCAACGCGATGATGCATCATTTAAACTAAACAATCGCAAAGCGTTTAACGGGCACGCTTATGCAGTAGTTAGGGCAGGCAAACTGCCCGGGAATATTTCGCTTGCCGTACAGGCTGATGGATTAAAACCAGCATCTATCAGTATCAAGACAGAAATAGCAAAAACTTCGGTAATGGCTTTTGAAGATTTGAAGTAACACATCCAAGGTCCATCATCACTTCACAATCGGCCGTGTGCCGCCACAAAAAAAAAGAGTTCCCAAAGGAACTCTTTCTGTTTTCATAGGTAGATGTATATGATGGTCAGGCTGCCTTTTTAAGGGTACCCCGTTTGTTTTCTTTAGTGGTTTTAAACACAAATAAATCGCTAAGCAAAATTGCTCTCAATTCCAAATCAATTGCTTTTAACATTACTGTGGCGGAGGTGGTTGATGTTTTCATAGTTAATTAATTTTGTTTTAGTTGTAAAGCTTTATGCTAACATTGTGCCATAATAGTGTCAGCTATAAAAATCCCATTAATTACAGTCACGGGCCTATTTCACAATAATAATAAGCCCTGAAATCAATAACTGTTGTATATTGGTATGTATAATAGTGTTCAGAAAACTATCCATTTTCATTTTTTAAAATAAACTTTTGTTGAAGGTGTAATAAAATTGGCGGGCGCCTTACTAATGCCTCAAAACAACAAAAATGAAAACCATCAATTTTATTAAAACTTTAATTATAGCACTACTGGTGTTTATTGGTGCAACTGCCTGCGCCCAGGATTTAGCAACATCCGCATTTAAAGTAACCGTAACCGGCAAGGGCCAGCCCATGCTGTTTATCCCCGGGGCAACCTGCAGCGGTGACGAGTGGAATGAAACTGCAGCACGTTATAGTAAGACCTATCAATGCCATGTATTTACCCTGGCGGGCTACGCGGGCCAGGCGCCGTTAAGCAACCCACCCTATCTGGAGACTTACAAAAACCAAATCATCGCTTATATCAACAACAACCATCTGAACCATGTAATTTTGGTGGGCCACTCCATCGGCGGCTTTTTATCATTGTGGATTGCATCCGAGTTAAAGGACCATCTGCAAAAAGTGATAGTGGTTGACGCACTGCCCTTTTTTGCCGCAATGCGCAACCCCGATGCTAAAAATGGATTTAACGAGGAACAGGCTAAAGGTTTGCTGGCTTACTACAGCAAGCTGGACGAGCCACAACTTAAAGCAGCGCAAATAGCAGTTGCCAAAGGCTTGTGTGCCGATTCGACTAAATGGGAGATGATTGCCGGCTGGGGCGCAAAATCCGACCGCAAAACCATGGCTTACAGCATGTGCGAAATGCTGGGCAATGATATTCGTCAAAATATTAGCGCCATACAGGTACCGGTATTGGTAATGGGCGCATTTGCAGCTAATCCGCTTTATCCGCAGTTTACTTCGGCTTATGTTCAAACAGCTTACGAGGCCCAATATCAGCAATGCAAAACCTGTGTAGTGCATGTAACACCATCGGCAAAACACTTTATTATGTACGATGCGCCCGAATGGTATTTCAGTCAAATTGATACTTTTATCGCAGCCAAATAAAAAATAAAACGGTGACGGATTTATCGAACAAACAGGAGACATTATTTAACCAATTGGTTAAGGACAATCATGCCGCCATATACCGTATTTGCAGGGCTTACCTTTACGATGCTTCGCAGGCCGACGACCTGTACCAGGAAATTTTGTACCAGGCCTGGAAAAGTATCCAAGCTTTTAAGGGCGAGGCAAAAGTAAGTACCTGGATATACCGCATTGCGGTTAACACGGCTATTAATTTTAATTTAAAAAATAAACGCCACCAGCATTTACCAATGCCCGATTTTTTTCAGCCGGCTTACGAAGAAACATTGCCCGAAAAACAGGCCCAGGAAGCACAGTTAAATAAATTACGTTATTGCATCAGTCGGCTGGAAACACAGGACAGATTAATTATTTCGCTGGTGCTGGAGGATAAAAGCTATAAGGACATTGCCGAAATCACCGGCAGCAATATCAACAATGTAGGTGTAAAAATAAGCCGGATTAAGGCACGGCTGTTAAAACTGATGGAAAACTCAAAACAATACAACGATGAACTTTGAAGATTTGCAAAAAAACTGGCAATCGCAACCAGTAAACGCTTTAACCGATACCACTTTGCTAAAAAAGGACTTACAAAGCAAATGGCAAAAACATCAGCGTAAGCTAATGCTGACAAACATTTTTTTAACCTTAAGCTTCATCGTAGTTTTTGCAGTTGTGGGGTGGGTATATTTCGCCTACCGAAGTGATTTTGGCTGGCAATTTTCTGCCAGTATCGGCACTATGTACCTCCTGCTCATTATTTACTTAATGGTGAGCTGGCGCGGTTATGCATTTAAAAAAGAATACCTCGATGTTTCGAGCACCGATTATATAAACTATCAGTTGTTAAAATTAAGCTGGCAGCGTAAAACTATTACCACCTGGTCGCTGGTGTACGCAGTTTTGTTATGGCTCATTATTATGATGTACGAATTGGAGGTTACTGCAAGGGGAACCCTAATGTTTAAAGCAACCACAATTGCAATTACCAGCGCTTACATATTTGGAACCACAATTTGGAGCCGTTTCACCAAACAGAAAAAGCAGTTGGCTAAGCTTGATGAAATGATTGCCGAACTGAATAACATCAATAAGGCTTTTAATTAGGAAAATGTTAATATTTTATTAATTAGAACGATAAATTATAAATTAGAAATAAATTTTGTATTTTTGATATCAATTAACAGAGTTCAAAATCTGTCAGTTAACAGTTAGTTAATCAAAAGCAGGAATAGCGCAAGGCCACCCCTGCTTTTTCTGCTTTTATAAGGTTAGATCAAAGCCGTTCAAAAAGTAATTCCTGCATACCGTGCTTCCAAATACTTTCGCCTAAAGTTTTAAGTAATGGCATATCTTCATCAAAAACTTTTGCGAAAATATTGCAGCTATCCAGCCCCCGGCCTTCACCATAGTAAATACCCATGCAATTTGAAGTTTTTGCCCGCAGGGGTTTTAAAGGACCGATAACAACTTCGCCGGGTTCGGCAAATACGGAGGCATTTTCCTGTATAATATCAAGCCGTGGCGACGCATCTGTCCATATTTCATGTCCTGATACCCTGGCATGTAAAAAAGTTTGGGTAAATGGCAATTGTGCATCAAATGCCGCAGTTGTTACCGGCGCGTCTTCATTATAATAGCTAAAGCGGATAACATTATGGTCAGCTGTTTCGATGATAAATCCCTTCATATCGCAGTATTTACATTTATTAATATTCTTACCTCTAATATATTGATTCTTTATTCCTATTGGTTACATTTATCGCTATATAAACCTCGTTATGATTTCAAAATTCTATCCGCTGGCAATTGCGGCAACCCTAACCTTGTTTAGCTTTAACGCCAGGGCACAAACACCCGCCGAAACAGCCCACACTAAAGGCGTGGAAGCCGTAAAATTAGAAGATGACGGCAAATTTGATGACGCCCTTAAACTATTAACCGAGGCGCAGCAGCTTGATCCGGATAACATTTCCTATCCCTACGAAATGACTTATTGCTACTACGGGCAGCAACAGTTTCAAAAAGTGGTTGATAACCTTGAAAAATTGAAAGACAGACCAGATAGCTTCGACAGATTATACGAGTTGCTGGGCAATGCTTACGACGAATTGAAGCAGCCAGATAAAGCCATTGCTATTTATGAGGAGGGCCTAAAAAAATTTCCAAAATCAGGCGCCTTATATTTAGAGAGAGGTATTATGCCACTCGCCAAAAAAAATTATAACGAGGCCTTAAACTACTTTGAAAAAGGCATTCAAGCGCAGCCCGATTTCCCATCCAACTACTACCGCGCAGCAAAATTATATTGCATTTCTGACGATTCGATGTGGGGAATGATTTATGGTGAAATTTTCATGAATCTCGAACGCAATAGCCAGCGTACGCAAGAAATGAGCAAACTGCTGTTCGACACCTATAAAAGCCAGATAAAGTTTACCGCACCGGGTAAAATTTCTGTCAGCTTTAGTAAAAACGCGGTGATTAATGTTGGCGGAAGCGATAAGATAAAACTGCCTTACAGCATGATTTATGAACCGACTATGGGGCTTGCCGTTGCCGGTGAATCGGTTATCGATCTCAATTCGATGGATCGGATAAGGCAAAATTTTCTGAAATTTTATATGGACAAGTTTAATAAAGATTACCCAAATGCTTTATTTTCCTATCAAAACATGATCAAAGAATCGGGCAATATGGAAGCTTACAACCATTGGCTGCTAATGAAAGGCGACGACGATGCATTTAACACCTGGATGGCCTCCAATAAAACCAAATGGGATAGTTTTGTAAAGTGGTATCTTGCCAACCCAATTAAACTGGATGATAGCAACCATTTTTACCGGGCACAATACTAAATGTAGGCTCTATAAATTACTCGTTGTAAAATTAACCACAGAGAGGCACAAAGGAGTCACAAAGTACACGGAGAATAGAAAACTTAGGGTAGCGAGCTATTATGATAACTAAGCTTTTGCAATTAAAACCGCTGTGTTCTCTGTGCCTCCTCTGTTTCTCTGCGTTAAAAATTAACAAAACTATTTTTTATTTGGTCTTCTAACCGTTATAACCAAAATATCAATGAAACTTAAACTCATCATATTTCTGCTATTCGCGAGTCAACTGGTTTTTGCCCAGGATAGCGTTTTTGCGCGCAAACTGGTTGACACCTTAACATCTCCCTATTTTTGGGGCCGGGGCTATACCAAAAATGGAATGACTAAAGCTGCCGATTTTTTAACCGCACAATTTAAAAGCTATGGCCTTAGCCCAATGGACGGTAAGGATTTTATACAGCCGTTCAGCTACCCTGTTAATACGTATCCGGGCAAAATGGAAGTCGCCATTAACGGGGTACAATTAGTACCCGGCCGCGATTTTATTGTTAGTCCTGATAGCCGTGGCGTTACCGGCGAAGGGACATTGCAGCAGCGCGACAGCGTAAGTTTTGTCGACCATAAAAACCGGATTGTGGTGGTTTTGGAAGATAAGCTCACTTGGTCGGCCGAGCAAAAGGTTTTAGATTATACGGTGATTGAACTGGATAAAAAGCTGCAAAAAACCTTGCCTGCTACCCTTAAAGTAAACGTCGAAAACCAAATGGTTCCCGAATTTAAAACAGGCAACATCTGCGGCATAGTAAAAGGAACTACGAAACCCGATTCGGTAATTGTTTACACGGCACATTATGATCATTTAGGCGGCATGGGCAGCGATACGTATTTCCCCGGCGCTAATGATAATGCCAGCGGGGTTACACAGGTATTAAGCATGGCTAAATACTATGCCGCGCATCCGCAGCCCTACACCATGGCCTTTATCCTGTTTGCCGGCGAGGAAGCAGGCTTATTAGGTTCAAAATATTTTACCGAAAACCCGCTTATCCCATTAAAAAACATTCGATTTTTAGTCAATCTCGATTTGGAAGGTACAGGTATAGAAGGCATTATGGTAGTTAACGCAACGGTTTACCCCAAGGAACTTGCGATGCTCAAACAACTCAACGAAAAAGGGAAATACCTGGTAAAAATAGGATCACGGGGCAAAGCCGCCAATAGTGACCATTACCTGTTTACAGAAAAAGGCGTGCCGGCATTTTTTATCTATACCCTTGGCGGGATAAAAGCCTATCATGATATTTATGACATCAGCGCAACGCTCCCGCTAAACGAGTACAAAAACCTATTCACTTTGCTGACTCAGTTTAACGATGGTTTAATGGGGAAGTAATTTCGGATTTGGGATTTTCGATTTCGGATTTACCTTTTTGGCGTGGCTGGCTTATTTTACCACAAAGAGCACAAAGTGAGAAGCACAAAGGGCACTAAGTTTATTTGTGTCTTCTTCTTTGTGTCCTTTGTGAAAAGCTTTGTGTTCTTTGTGATAAAAAAAGCTTTACCGGCAAAGCTTATGCAACAACGCTGTATATTGAGGATATAAAGCTATCATCTCCTCCTTTTTCGCCATCTCAAATTCTGTAAAATCAAAACCTGGCGCAACGGCGCAGCTTACCAGTACAAATCCATTTCCCGACGGTATTTCAGCGGCAAACCATAATCCTGCTTCAATAGCTATCGAGAGGCTACCATCAACCGTGTCAGATAGTTTATGGGCCGTATAATTACCTTGTTCATCAATAACATGAATTAACAAAGGCTCGCCTTTATGAAAATACCATAACTCATCTGATGCCAGGCGGTGAAAACCCGAATAATCCGTTCCTTCCAACAAATAATAAATTGAAGTACATGCTTGTTTCATAATTGGTGAGGAAGGCCTTAGTACCTCCAGTTCCGACCGGAAAACCTCCTTATAATAGCCGCCTTCGGGGTGTGGTTGTAGTTTTAGATGCTCAATCCAATAAACTGCGTTCATAGTACTATTTCTG
>Ga0206947_1221_pt1 | contig 10843 bp, 12 predicted proteins | sample Alteio_BWOrgHeat_3_FD_153239 | JGI IMG/M metagenome (GOLD analysis project Ga0206947, IMG submission 153239) | Enriched cells from forest soil in Barre Woods Harvard Forest LTER site, Petersham, Massachusetts, United States -... | ecosystem: Environmental > Terrestrial > Soil > Temperate forest > O...
ATTATCAGAACCGGATGCAGCTGCAACTCCATGTCGAAGCGCTGCGAAGCGCGGCACAGTAGGGAATGGTTAAGCGCCGGGGCGACCATTGAAGATGAACGTTGACGTACTCGATCAAACCGTTGAACAGCTCGCCTGGTTGGCCGAGCCGCAGCGAAAGCTGGTCCAGCGGCTGGGAATCACGACGTGGCGGCAGCTCTTGGAGCATTATCCGAGACGGTATGAGGACCGCACCCGGTTTGCCTCCTTTCCGACCGATAGTTCCGAGGAGTCGATTTGCCTTCGTGGAACCATTTTACGAATATCCGCGCAATATTTTGGCGGACGCAAAATAGTGGAGGTTACACTCGAAGATCTGTTGAATACCGCCCTGAGCGGTCGCGTTATCTGCAGATGGTTCAATCAGCATTATCTACAGCGCATGTTGGCCGAAGGTCAGGAATTGATCGTCTTTGGCCGGCCCAAAAAGTATCGCAACCGGATTTGCCTGGATCATCCGGAGTTCGAGATCATTGAGGAGGAAGGCGAAGAGAACATTCACATGGGCCGGATCACGCCGATCTACCCGCTCACCGAAGGGGTCCGCCAAAGAGCGTTGCGCGCGATCCTCTTTCGAGGGATTGAGGAACTTCGGATCCTGCCCCCGACGTCAGTGACCAGTTCGGATACGATGTCGGAGGAGGAAGCGTTGAGTCAAATTCACTTCCCGGATAGCTGGCCTGCACGGGAGGCGGCAAGGAAGGTTCTAGCCCTCGCCGAATTTGTGGCGATGCGGATCGTGGCCGAACAACGAAAACGGTCGATTGCGGCCCTCAAAGGCGACCGTCACGTCGCTTCCGGAGAATTGACGGAGCGATTTCTTGCCGTGCTCCCCTTCCGGACCACTTCGGCTCAGGAGCGCGCGATCAGAGAAATCCGGGGGGATATGGCGAGAGAGGTTCCGATGAGCCGACTGTTGCAGGGCGATGTCGGGGCGGGCAAGACCCTGGTGGCTGCAGCGGCAATGCTTTTTGCGGTCGAAGCGGGTTATCAGGCTGCCTTGATGGCACCCACCCAGGTATTGGCGGAACAACATTTCAGGAATTTCCGACACTGGCTCTCTCCGCTCGACATCCGCATCGCTCTTCGAACCGGTACGCGCCAGGAAGCTTCCCATATCGAGCTGCAGGGGATATCCCAGATCGTGATCGGCACGCACGCCCTGCTTTATGACGTCGACCAGTTTCTGCGCCTCGGTCTGGTGGTGATCGATGAACAGCACAAGTTCGGCGTATTACAGCGGTCCAGACTGTTGGAGCGAAAGCCCGTACCGGATCTTCTGGTGATGAGCGCGACGCCCATTCCGCGAACGCTCGCGATGACCGCCTACGGTGACTTGGAAGTGTCTATTCTCGATGAAAAACCGGCCAATCGCCGAGCGATCATCACACGCGTCCGGCCATCCGGAAAAATTCCTGAAGCGGCTTCCTTTATTCGGGAACGCGTCGCGGCAGGCCGACAGGTCTACATCATCTATCCCGTGATTGAGGAGTCGGAGACGCTAAGCCTGAAGGCCGCGACGACTGAGTATCAAAAGTGGGAGAAATTGCTTACTCCGCTTCGATGCGGCCTTTTACACGGGCGGTTAGCCGCGGAGGAGAAAGAGCGGGTGATGAAGAAATTTCGAATTGGGCAGATCGATATCTTGGTTTCAACCACTGTGATCGAGGTCGGCATCGATGTGCCAAACGCGACTGTGATGCTGATCGAGAACTCTGAACGATTCGGGTTAGCTCAACTACACCAATTGCGAGGCAGGATTGGTCGCAGTCAGCATCAGAGCTATTGCATCCTTCTTACCGACCGGGAAGACCCTGAGGCGCTTGATAAACTTGGCATACTGGAACGGAGCGAAAACGGATTTGAAATTGCCGAAGCGGACCTGCGCATTAGGGGTCCGGGAGATATGCTGGGCACGGCGCAAAGCGGCTTGCCGCCGTTGCGCCTCGCAAGTTTGATCGAGGATGAAGCGCTGTTGTTTCGGGCGAAAGATGTCGCTCAAACGATCCTGGATCAGGATCCTCTGTTGCAACAGCCTCAAAACCAACGTTTTACTCGTTTCGCTGTCCAAATTGACGAAAATGGAACAAGTTTAGCTAACTAAGCGCGGCAACAATGAAGAGTTTCCTGAAGTTTTTAGTTTTCGTCCTCCTCCTGGCTCTTGCGATTTCGCTTATCTACGTTTGGCAAGGGAAGCAACCCGCCCCGCCTCAAGTCAGGGTCGAGAAGTTTACGCCCGCGGACAAACCCAGCCTTGATCTGAATTCGGTCGATGTCTTGCAACGCCTGGATGAGGAGTACACCAAGGTGGCCGATGCTGTTGTGCCCAGTGTGGTCAGCATCACGACCACCAAAACCGTGTCCCGCCGGATGCCGATCGACCCTCTGGAACTTTTCTTTGGCAGACGGTTCTCCGACGAGAGTCCTGCTCAGCAGAAAGTTACCTCGCTCGGGTCGGGTGTAATCGTTTCCAAAGAAGGGCACATCGTGACGAACAACCATGTACTCAATGGAACGGATGACGTGACGGTGCAGTTAAGTGATGGTCGTCAGTCCAAAGCGAAAATTGTCGGGACAGACGGACAGATCGATTTGGCCGTGTTGAAGATTGACCTTGAGAACCTGACCCCGTTGCCGATCGGCGACTCCGACAAAGTACGGGTTGGCCAGATCGTGATGGCGATTGGGAACCCGTTTGGTCTCGACGAAAGCGTGAGTCAAGGGATCATTAGCGCAAAGGACAGGCGCGCGATGAATGATAGCCAGTTAGAGTTCTTCCAAACCGATACGGCCATCAACCCTGGAAATTCGGGCGGACCTCTCGTGAATATCCGGGGAGAAGTCATCGGAATTAACACCGCGATTTATTCCGAGTCGGGCGGAAACCAGGGCGTCGGTTTCGCAATTCCATCGAACGTTGTACGGGCGGCGATGAACAGTATCATCTCTAAAGGCAGAGTGATCCGCGGTTACCTCGGAGTTGGAATTCAACCGGTGACGGCGGATATCGCAGAGCAATTCAAACTCGCGAGCGCGCGGGGCGCCTTGGTGACGGACGTAACTCCCGGTTCTCCCGCAGAGAAAGCGGGCATTATCCGTGGCGACGTTATTCGGAAGGTAAACGGCTACGAGGTTAAAGACACCATAGCCCTTGTCAACCGGATCGCCGAAGCGGATATCGGCTCTAAGCTGACCATCGATCTGGTGCGCGATGGCGAAACGAAAACTGTCAACGCGCAAGTGATTGAACAACCGGCGGATCTCGTTGCGCGCCTGAGTCGTAACCAGAATCAGAACCAGACCTTGCCCGATCCCTCCGGAGGCTCCCAGAATGCTCTGTTTGCGGGAATCGAAGTACAGAACCTGACCCCGCGACTCCGGACCGAGGCCAACGTTCCGCCGAATGTCAATGGGGTGATCGTCACCCGTGTTGATCCGAGTTCGTCTGTTGCGGACCAGCTCAGGCCCGGAGATGTCATCGAACAAATTAATCGACAACCCATTTCCAATGTGGACGATTTTCAGAGCATTGTCGGTCGGCTGGACCCCGACAGGCCCGTAATGGTCGGCATGGCGCGTAATCGGCAGCGATCATTTGTGATTATTCAACCGAACTGAATTGTTATCCTTAAAGTCGTACGGAATTCAATAATGCTATGAGCCAAGGTTCTTCCGGTAATGTTATCGCGGCGCTGGTGAGTTTTTTCATTCCTGGCTTGGGACAGTTGATTCAGGGGCGGATCCTTGCGGCGCTGGTGCACTTCGTAGGAACCGGGCTCCTTTGGCTCATCTGGCTGGGGTGGCTCGGACACATTTTTTCCTGCGTCGACGCGGCGCGGTGGAAGGCGCGCTGAACCCCCCGACCTTTCAAGGAGAATCTATGCAGGAATCAGCAACGGGCCGCGGGTCGGGTGGTAATGTCATTGCAGCGCTGGCGAGTCTAATTGTTCCAGGACTTGGGCAACTGGCGCAGGGTCGAATCTTTTCTGCGCTGCTGCAGCTAGTGGCTTCAGGAATACTTTGGGTGCTGTCGTTTGGACTGCTCGGGTGGTTGGGTCATCTGTTGGCGGCGTTGGATGCGGCGCTCTGGCGAGGCCCCGCCGGTGTCCGGTCCGCGAAGTAACCATACTGATCGATGGACAAACTGAGATATCCGCCGCCCGGAACTCCCCCGGCTACGCTGGTAGTGCCTCCGGAGTATCAGGGCCAGAAGCCCGTAATTTCTTTGATCGAGTACGATGCTCACTCCATCGTGGAACGCAGTATCGAGACGATGGATGAACTTCTGCCATGCCTCGACAATGACAAGGTCAGTTGGATCAACGTAGATGGTCTTGGCGACACGGAATTTATTCAGCGATTGGGGCGGCACTTTCGAATTCATCCGCTGGCCCTCGAGGACATCTTCAATATCGGGCAGCGACCGAAAGTAGACGAGTACGATCGGCAACTCTTCATTGTCCTCGACATGGGGTACGAAAACAAAGAAGGAGAGGTCGTTTTTGAGCAGGTCTGCGTGGTGCTAGCAGAGCAATTTGTCATTACGATTCAAGAAGAAGACTCGGGCGACGTTTTCAACCCGGTGCGGCAGCGATTGCGGGATGGGGGAGGGAACGCGAGGTTTATGAAGTCGGACTACCTTGCATATGCGCTGATCGACGCGGTGATAGACCAATATTTTCCAATCATCGAATCATTGGGCGAATCAATGGACGACCTTCAAGAGACGTTGCTCGAGCAACCGACGCGGGAACGTTTGCGCGAATTGCACGAATTCAAACGACTAATCGCAAGGATTCGTCGAGCCGTTTGGCCGCAACGGGAGGTCCTCGGTCGGCTGATGAGGGATGAAACCGGTCTTGTTGAGACGCGGACTAAACCGTTTTTTCGCGACTGTTATGACCACACCGTGATCATGGTGGACATTCTCGAAACATTCCGCGATGCCACGCGGAACATCATGGATACTTACCTCTCGAGCATTAGTATCCGGACCAATGAGATTATGCGGGTGTTGACCGTGATCTCTTCAATCTTCATTCCACTCACCTTTATCGCTGGTGTTTACGGGATGAACTTCGATCCGAAGCTGAGCCCGTTCAATATGCCGGAGCTCGAATGGCCTTTTGGATATCCCTTTGCGATCTTTTTGATGCTCGCCGTGGGGATTGGAATGATCGTTTTCTTCAAGCGGAAGAAGTGGCTCTGAGAAAAATTCCGAATTTTAAGAGGTGACTCGCGCGATCCAGGCGGGATGATTCCTGACTAGCGCCAGTGCCTTTTTGGTCAGCGTTTTTCCCGGTTCGATGCGATGCCAGGGAGACGCGCCGGAGGGATGCGGCAAAGGAACCAGATCAAAGTCTTGGCCAAATTTGTTTAAATGCACAATTTGACCAACCAGCTCTGTGAGAACCGGAACCGCGGTCAGGAACTGGCCGATAGCCAATTTGCCAACTGCTATCACCAATCCAGGTTTCAGGATCGCCATTTCGGCTCGAAGCCATTCAGCGCATAACGCGACCTCCTCCCTGGAGGGGACGCGATCGCCGCCTTGCGAATTTTTGCCGGGGAAACAACGGCACACGGCTGCCATGTAGACCGTTTGGCGAAATTCCGCTTCGGCGACGCCAACTTCCTCGGCGAACCATTTGAACATCGCTTTGCCCGCCGTCCAGGCAAACGGGCGTCTTAAGAGAGGCTCTTTGACGCCCGGCGCTTGGCCGACCAGAATGACCCTGCTCAGAACCGGGCCCCCGGAAACCGGGCTCGATTGCATCTTCGGGCATTTTCGGCACAAGGAGAGCGTATCGACATGGTGCTGCAACTGTATTTGTCGTTTTGAAATCGTCCGTTGATCATCCATAACGCAGCACGTACTGAGCGCGAAGAACTACTTGCGTGACCTTGCTCCCGTTGCCTAACATGGGTTTACCCCTACCAGGAGATAACACTTTGGAACTAAAAGACATTAGAGCCATCATCGATTTGATGAAAAAGAACGATCTGGCTGTTCTCAAGCTCGAAAAGGAAGGTTTTAAGCTCGAGCTTGAGGCGCATCGTCCGGCGCCCTTCGTTTCTGTTCTCCCCGGACATCCGGCGATCTCTGCCGCTCCGATGGCAGGCTACCCCACCGCCTCCCAGTCCGCTTCGGCTTCAGCTGCGCTTGAAGTGACGGCGGACCACAAAGAGATCGTTTCGCCGATGGTGGGGACGTTCTATCGAGCGCCGTCGCCTGATTCGGCGCCCTACATCAAAGAGGGTCAGGAAGTCGCCGAGGAGACAGTTGTTTGCATCATCGAGGCGATGAAGGTTATGAACGAGATCAAAGCCGAAGTGAAAGGGTTGATTACGGAGGTCCTGGTCGAGAACGGGGCCGCTGTACAATTTGGTCAGCCTCTCTTCCGGGTGAAGTAATCGTGTTCAACAAAGTCCTGATTGCTAATCGCGGCGAGATCGCGCTGCGAATCATCCGAGCTTGTAAAGAATTGGGTATTCCCACGGTGGCAGTCTATTCGGAGGCGGACGTCGACTCGCTGCACGTCCAATTGGCCGACGAGTCGGTTTGTATCGGGCGTCCGCCGAGTTCAGAAAGCTATTTAAAAATCGACCGGATCATCAGCGCCGCAGAGATTAGCGCCGCGGATGCGATTCATCCTGGATACGGTTTCCTCGCGGAAAACGCGCATTTTGCGGAGATCTGCGCCAGTTGCAATATAAAGTTTATCGGGCCCTCCCCCGCGGCTATTCGGATGATGGGTGATAAGAATGCAGCGCGGGAACAGGCCATGAAAGCTGGGGTGCCCGTCTCACCCGGGAGCGACGGAGTTGTCGAGAATGAGCGAGACGCTTTAAAGGTCGCGAAACAAATCGGGTATCCGGTCATGATCAAAGCGATCGCCGGGGGCGGAGGCCGAGGGATGCGTGGGGCGCACAGCGATGTGAGCCTGGTGCAAGGATTTTATGCTGCCCGCGGCGAGGCGGAGAAAGCGTTCGGAAACGGGGGAGTCTACATCGAGAAATTGATCGATCGACCGCATCACATCGAATTTCAGATCATCGGTGACAGCCATGGGCGCCTGGTGCACCTGGGCGAGCGCGATTGCTCGATCCAGCGGAGAAACCAGAAAATCATCGAAGAATGCCCCTCGCCGTTCATGGACAGGAAGCTGCGCAAAGTGATGGGCGATTGTTCGGTGAGGCTCGCGGAGGCTGTTGGGTACGAGAATGCCGGCACGATGGAGTATCTCGTCGATCGACAGGGAAATTTCTATTTTATGGAGATGAATACCCGCATCCAGGTCGAACATCCTGTTACCGAGGAAGTGTATGGTTGTGATCTGGTAAAGGAACAGATTTTGATTGCCAGCGGATCGCATCTCTCGGAGCACATCGCGAAGGCTCAGCCGCGCAGTCATGCGATTGAGTGTCGAATCAACGCCGAAGATCCCGCGAACAATTTTCAACCGAGTGCCGGGACGATCGATCTTTATTATGCGCCGGGCGGTCGTGGCGTCCGAGTGGATTCTCATGTCTATTCGAAATACACGGTTCCCCCGTACTACGATTCGATGATCGCGAAATTGATCTGTATGGGGTCCTCCCGTGAATCGGCAATCCGGCGTATGACGCGTGCGCTCAGTGAATACCTGATTTCGGGCATCAAAACGACGATCCCATTTCAAGCGGAAATCATGCAGAACCCGGATTTCATACGTGGCGACTTCGATACGAGCTTTGTGGAAAAGATGACCGCTCCCAAACGGCTGGAATCAAAGCTGTGAACCCAGTTAGACGCTGTTTTTTGTACGGGATTGTCGATCTGGGCTACGTGCCGCCCGGGAACATAGAGACAGTGACAATGCGACTCCTGGAGGGTGGGATCGACATTTTGCAGATCCGCGCCAAAGAGCAGCCGAAAGCGGAAATTGTAAAATATGCGGAGGCGATGCTGCCGCTGACCAAAGCCGCTGGTGTACCGCTCATTTTGAACGATTATCCGGATCTGCTGAACGAGGTCGATGCGGATGGATGCCATGTTGGTCAGGAGGATTTCGGTGTCGATCAAGCGCGCGAACTGGCAGGTCGCGGCTGCGTTGTCGGAAAGTCGACGCATACATTGACTCAGGCGCACACAGCGGTGAGAGAGGGCGCGGACTACATCGGGTTTGGGCCGTTGTTTCCGACGGGGACTAAACCCACGGCCGAGGCAATTGGTCTCGCGGCGCTCCGGGCGCTCCATGAACAGGTGCAACTCCCGATCTTTTGTATCGGCGGTGTGAAATTAGAAAACCTTAGGGATATTATGCGCGCCGGCGCTCAGCGCGTTTGCCTCGTTTCCGATTTGCTTCTGGCGCCGGACATCGCGAAACGGACTGCTGAGGTCAAGTCCGTCCTGTCGTTTGCTGGCTGAATTCGGTAGAAATTCGTCATGACTTGGTTCAACGAGCCCCGAAACTGGAAACGAGACAACGGTTTTTTATCCGTTTTTGCGGATACCCACACGGATTTCTGGCGCAAAACGCATTATGGTTTCGTCAGGGACAACGGACATTTCTATTACGAAAAGATCGCTGGGAATTTTGAGGTCGAGACGGAGTTTCGCGGCAGGTACGAGAGCCTGTACGATCAGGCTGGAGTGATGATTCGCCTGGATGAAACGACTTGGATGAAGACCGGGATTGAGTTCGTCAATGGGGTTCATCATGTCAGCGCCGTGGTTACCAGAGATTATTCGGATTGGTCGGTCGTACCGTTTCATAGTTATCCCGGGTCTCTTCGACTGCGATTAAAAAGGGAGGGGGGTGCCGTGACCGTTGAATATTGCGCCCCTGATGGCAGCTGGATCATGTTCCGCACGGCTTATCTTTCGACTGCCAGCGAACTCGAAGTCGGACGCATGGTGGCCGCTCCGGACGGTCCCGGCTTTGAAGCAGTATTCAGCGAGTTTCGCGTGAAGCGCTTAAATTCTTGAAGTACGGGCCCGGAGTTGGGCTAGTTTATCGATGTGATCTCGTTGCTAGCAATCGGCACGGATAGTGCAGTAGTTCAAGGGCAGAACTACGAACGAGAGCGTCGCAGGATGGTCGTTCAGCAGCTCGAATGCCGCGGAATTACCGACAAGCGTGTGCTGAAGGCAATGGGAGAGGTGCCGAGGCACGAACTCGTGCCGAGCGAAGCCAGGGCCAACGCGTATGACGATCGGCCCCTGCCGATCGGCTTCGGTCAAACCATTTCGCAACCGTACATAGTGGCATTTGTGGCGGAGCATCTGTCGCTTGAACCATCCGATCGTGTCCTGGAGGTGGGCACCGGTTCTGGATACCAGGCGGCAGTCCTGTCGAGAATAGTAACCCAGATATTCTCGATCGAGATCGTCGATGAATTGATCCTTCGAGCGACCTCCGATTTAAAACGTCTGGATTACCAGAATATCTTAGTGAAAGGCGGCGACGGCTATGAGGGATGGCCGGAATTCGCGCCTTTTGACGGGATTGCGGTCGCCGCTGCCTTGGATCACGTCCCTCTACCTTTGATCAGCCAATTGGGTGAGGGTGGCCGCATGGTGATTCCGGTCGGGAATTCCCACGATCAGCAGCTGTTGCTTATTGAAAAAGTGGGCGGTGGATTACGACGGCGAGCGATCTGCCCGGTTCGATTTGTGCCTTTCACCCGCAAAGCCGGCGAGTGATTTAGCGTGCGATCAGTCGGGAATATGCTAAACGAACTTGCCGATTTTAAAAACAGCCTATGTCAGTTCTCGTTGTTGGTTCCATCGCCATTGATAACCTTAAAACACAACTCGAAGAGCGCCGGGAAGTCCTGGGCGGAGCCGCTTCCTACGGATCGGTCGCTGCGAGTTATTTTGCACCCGTTAACCTGGTGGGAATCGTCGGAACCGATTTTCCACAGGAACATATCGAACTTTTCAAGTCGCGAGGCATCAACCTTGACGGCTTGGAGGTAGCCGAAGGCAGAACGTTTCGCTGGTCGGGCGAATACGAGTGGGATATGAACCAGCGCAAGACGCTTGACCTCGAACTCAATGTGTTCGAGACCTTCAAACCGAAAATCCCGGAGGCTTACAAGCGGACCCCGATCATTCTGTTAGGGAATATTTCTCCGGTCTTGCAAAACCATGTTCTCGATCAGGTGCAAACTCCCCGGTTTGTTGTCGCGGACACCATGGATCTTTGGATAGCCACGACAAAGCCTGCGCTTCTCGATCTGCTCAAACGCGTGGATCTTCTCGTCTTGAACGATAGCGAAGCGCGACAAATGACGGCAGAAACCAGTCTCATCAAAGCTGGTCGAAAACTGATCCAACTCGGCCCGCGGTTTGTTGCCATCAAAAAGGGCGAGCATGGGTGCTTACTTTTGAGCGACGAGCATTTTTTCAGTTGCGGAGCGTTTCCCTTGGAAGATATCCGTGATCCGACGGGTGCCGGGGACACCTTTGCGGGCGGCTTCACTGGTTTTCTCGCGGGCTTGGAAAAGAACGAATACGAATTCGCCGACCTGAAAAAGGCGGTCGTTTACGGCAGTTTGCTGGCCAGCTTCTGCGTCGAATCATTCAGCTTGGACCGTCTGAAATCGCTCTCCAGAGAAAACCTCGACGAGAGGTATGAGTTGTTCAAAGTGATGAGCCATTTCGAGGTGATTGAGTAGGCGCCCTTTATCGGAGAGTTTCGAGCGCATCCAAAATCCGGTCCACTTCCTCCTCGGTGTTGTAATGGACAAAGCCGATGCGAATGACTCCTCCTTGATCGGAGAGTCGAAGGCGTTCGATCAGATCCAGAGCATAAAA
>Ga0206947_1222_pt1 | contig 10628 bp, 2 predicted proteins | sample Alteio_BWOrgHeat_3_FD_153239 | JGI IMG/M metagenome (GOLD analysis project Ga0206947, IMG submission 153239) | Enriched cells from forest soil in Barre Woods Harvard Forest LTER site, Petersham, Massachusetts, United States -... | ecosystem: Environmental > Terrestrial > Soil > Temperate forest > O...
GCCGGCATCGAGCATCGCCCGCACGGCGCCGGCAAAACGGACGGTCTGACGGATGTTTCGCCCCCAATAGACAGCATCGAAGTCCTTTTCCGCGGCTTGCGCACCCGTCACGGTCGAATAGACGGGAACTGACGCAGCTTGCACCGCGAGACCTGAAACTGCTTCCGCCATCTCAGTTCCGAACGGTTCCATTTGCGGGCTGTGGAACGCATAGTTGACCGGCAGAGCTTTGGTGCGTATGCCACGGCTAGTGGCGGTGGCCACGATCTCATTAATCGCGGCCGCTTCACCTGAAATGACGGTTGAAACCGGGCTGTTTATTGCTGCCGTGGAGACGCGGTCACGATAGGATCCTATTAACTTTTCGACATCTGCTTCTGGCAACTCGATTGCCGCCATCTTTCCCAAGCCCGTTGCGCGTTGCATCAATCGGCCTCGATGGCAAACCACTTTCACTGCATCGTGGAACGACAAGACCCCACTGAGATGCGCCGCTGCGATCTCGCCCAGACTGTGACCGACCAGAGCACAAGGTTCGATTCCCCAGGACCGCCAGACGGCCGCGAGGGCCACCTGCAGGGCAAACAAGGCGGGCTGGGCGATTTTCGTTTCCCCGAGCCGCGAATTGCCTTCATCACGTTTCAATTCCTCCAGCAAGTCCCAGTCGGCATGCCGCTTCATCTCATCGGAGCACCGACCCATTTCCCGTTGGAAGATCGGGGTGGATGCCAGCAGTTCGCGACCCATGCCCCACCACTGAGCACCTTGTCCGGAGCAGACGAAAGCCACTTTCGACTTGTCCGTGGAGCGCACGTGGCCTGCCGCCAGATTGGCTGGGTGCTGATCCTCCGCAAACGCCTCCAGGGCAAAGATCAATTCTTCGCGTCCCGTTCCGACTACGGCCAGACGGTGCCCAAGGTGCGTCCGGCGCACCGCCGCCATGTAGGCGATGTCAGTTACGGCGACCTCAGGTTTTGATCGTATATAGTGTGCAAAGGATCGGGCGCGATGTCGGAGGGCTTCGGCCGTGTGGCCTGAAAGAGGAAGCAGAGAGGGTGCTGCTGCTGCTGCCGACGCGATCGGGGAGGCCGCTCGCCGCAGCGCTGCGGGAATCGGAAGTGAAAGATCGTCATGGCCCCCCGTGACTGCAGGCCACTCAACAGGGTAACCGAGCGCATACAGCTCACCGAGGGAGTTCAACAGCGATCCGCGCTCATCGTCGCCGCGCCGGCACGAACCGAGTGCCAGACCTTCGACGCCGATAGCAGATAGCGTTTGCTGAATCCCACCGATCAACAGCGGATGCGGGCTTATTTCAATGAAAATGGTGCAGCCATCGAGCGCCAGGCGCTCAATGACCTGGGTGAAAAGCACCGGCCGCCGGAGATGCCGCGCCCAGTGCTCTGGACCCATCTCTGTACCGCGAAGGTAGCCGCCATTGACGGAAGACACAAATGGGACGGCGGTTCGTGTAGGTCGCAGGTCGATCAGCGAGGATGCTAAATCTTCGAGCGCCGCATCCATGCAGGGACTGTGTGCGGCAACATCGACGTCGATGAGCGAACAGATAAGTCCCTCTTCCTTCCAAGTCGTGACGATGGTTTTCAGACGGGCAGTATCCCCGGAAAGAATGGTCGAGGTCGGACTGTTGTAGCCGGCGACAAAAATCTCGCCAGACCAAACTTTGATTCTCTCCTTAACTTCCACCTCTGCGCATTCTACAACCGCCATGCCGCCGCCCACGCCAGCCTTAACCTGTGCTCGACTGGATTCAACGACCACTCGCATTGTTTCCTCGACACTCAATGCGCCCGCCACGCATGCCGCGGCCCATTCACCAAGGCTGTGCGCCGCAACGAAATCCGGTCGGATGCCCCAGGAGCTCCAAAGTTCAGCAAGCGCCATCTGCATCGCAGTGAGTACCGGTTGGACGAATTCACTACGGTTCAGTCGGGAGTCTCCCGGCGCAGACAGCAGCTCATCGAACAGAGACCATCCAGCAATTTTTGTCAGCGCGCGATCGCAGTCCGCTAATTTTGCCTGGAATACGGGCTCGACGGCCATGAGGTTCTTGCCCATCCCCAGCCACTGTGAGCCCTGCGGCGAAAAGACAAATGCCAACTTTGGCCGGGTTGGTTTCATACGACCGACCGCAACGCCCGGCCGTTTCTGACCCAGGAGAAATCCTTCAAGCTGAGTTTTAAGTTCACTCACTGACCTGGCAGTCACGGCGACTCTTTCTAATTCTGCGGCGCAACGGGTGGCGGCAGTGCCGCAAACGTCTCGCAAGGGTGGCTGTGGGGAGATAGAATTCAGGTAAGCCCGCAGTTTTTCGACGGTGTCTTTCAAAGTGCTTGAATCGGGTGCACTCAACGGCAGCAAATGCGCAGTGCTGTCGTCGGCTTCTTCAACGACCACATGACAGTTGGTGCCTCCCCACCCGAAAGCGCTCACGCCTCCCACCGCCGGTTTCCTCGATACGGGCCAAGGTTCTAGTTTGGTGACAACGCGAAGATTGGAGGCCGCGAAATCAATATGCGGATTGGGCGTCTCGAAATTCAGGCTAGCCGGTATCTGGCGGTGGTGAACAGAGAGTATGAGCTTGATCAGACCCGCGATTCCAGACGCACCTTCAAGATGGCCGATGTTCGTCTTCACTGAACCCACGAGCAGGGGTTCGTTCAATGGCCGGTCACGGCCAAAGACCTCCCCCAGGGCCTGCGCTTCAATGGGATCACCCAGCGGTGTGCCGGTGCCGTGAGCTTCGACGTACCGGATGTCGGCGGTCTGAAAGCCCGATCGCGCGCAGGCTTCTCGGAGTACTCTTTCCTGAGCCACGGGATTGGGCGCAGTGAGGCCGTTACTGGCTCCATCATTGTTGACCGCCGTCCCGCGAATGACCGCGTAAATCGGATCCCCATCGGCCAGGGCCTTTTTCAGTGATTTGAGCACAACGAAGCCGCCGCCTTCACCGCGCACAAAGCCGTTGGCGCGGGCGTCAAATGCGCATAATTGGTCCGTAGGCGAGAGACCGCCGAACTTGGAGAGCGCGACCATCGTGTTCGGATCGATAATCATATTCACTCCGCCAGCGAGAGCGAGAGTGGCATCCCCGGCTTGCAGGCTGCGGCAGGCCAGATGCACGCTGACCAGCGAGGAGGAACATACTGTGTCCAGGGCGATGCTTGGCCCCTGCAGACCCAGCGCGTACGAAATTCTATTGGCAACGATGCTGAGGGCCTGAGCGGTTCCGGAATGCGCAGTAATCTCTGCTCCCGCTTTGCGTGCAATGGTCTCGTAGTCGTGCCAGACTACCCCTACGAACAGGCCGGTGCGGCTTCCGCGCAAGAGATCTGGTCTGATGCCCGCATCCTCCAGCGCTTCCCAGGCCAATTCGAGCGCCAGCCGCTGTTGGGGGTCCATTTGGACCGCTTCCCGCGGCGAAATCCCGAAAAAATCTGGCTCAAACTCGTCGATACGCTCCAACAGGCCAGCCCTGCGAGCGTTCATTTTACCGGGCTTGCCAAGATCCGGATCATACCACGCGGTGATGTCCCATCGGTCAGAGGTGATTTCCCGGAAAGCAGAACGCCCTGAGCGCAACAGGTCCCAGAAGGCTACCGGGTCAGGCGCTCCGGGAAAACGACAAGCCATGCCAATCACTGCAATCGGCTGATTCCAGTCCGTGGCCGAAAGCGAAGGAAAATCCCGGACCGCTAAATCCGGGTTGCCGCACAGATGATTTGCCAGCGCTGCAATCGTTGGGTATTTCCACGCGAGCGTGACTGGGATTTCGCGACCCAGAAACTCACCCAAGCGGCTCAGCAAACCGACCGCTTTGGCAGAATCAAGTCCGAAATGGCTGAACGGCTCGTTCGTGGCGACCGCTTCCTCACTGATGTCCACGGCCCGGGCAAGTTCGCGCACCAACCACTGTGCAAGGGTATGTGGTTGCTTCAGAGCAGTTGATTCGTCGATCACTTCGGACGGGTCCTGAAATTTACCAATTAAACAGCTTTATTTATATCGGCCCCCAAGGGGATGTCTTTAGGAGTCAACATTACTCTCGTCCGGTTCGTGCCGACCTACCGTTTACGGACAGGACACAAATTGAGGAGAAAGCAGTTGCGCCGTTTTTATATTTACTATTATATCCGAAGTTATTGTTATTACTAAAATAACTAATGCCACCGATACGCTGCGTTTGCCAATGTGCGCTTGCATTGGAACAATCGGATGGGGATATCTGCCTGTCGCTTAATGTTGAGTAATACTCTGGATCCAGGCACGAATCTTATTTTGGCACGGGATGTCACGATGGAATTTCCCGTCGCCAAACGGTATCGGGAATTGTTGTTGCACCCGTTTCGACCGCGCCGCGTAGTCACGGCTCTTAAGTCGGCAAGCCTGGAGATACAGAAAGGAGAGCGGATTGCGTTGCTGGGCCCGAACGGTGCAGGCAAGACTACGCTGCTTAAGCTTATCGGGGGCCTGTTGCTCCCGACAAAGGGCGAAATTGTGGTGAACGGCTTCGACACTTTCCGCCACAATAGTGCGGCTCGGAAATCTGTGGGATTTGTCATGAGCGAAGAACGAAGTTTTTTTTGGCGATTGAATGCGATACAGAATCTGGAATTCTTTGCCGCGCTCGACAATTTGAGTGGAAAGGCCATGGAGGAACGCATTCGGGAGCTGATCCAATACGTCGGGCTCGAGGCGCATTTAGACAAAAGTGTCGACACGTATTCGTCCGGGATGAAACAACGTCTTGCGCTTGCGCGGGGCCTTATTGCGGAACCGGAAGTGCTAATCCTCGACGAGCCGACTCGAGCACTCGATCCGGTCGCTTGCGAAGATCTAAATGACCTTATTATCGAACGGCTCCATAAAGGGTCCCGAAAGACTCTCTTAATTGCCACGCATCGATTGGAGGAGGCCATGCGGCTCTGCGACAAAGTGCTTATTATCAACCAAGGAGAGATTATGGCCCTCAACCGCATATCGGATCTGACTGCTCGAGGGATCAATCTGTCCGACTACTACAGGCAAAACGTAACCCCCAGAAAACCATGACTCCTTTGCTTCGCAAGGCTCTAGCCTTCATTCGCCGGGATTTTCAGATCGAGTCCAGCTACAAGATGAGCTTTGCAATAGGCATCGTTGACACGATGATGGTCCTGATCTTTTTCTATTTCTTCAGCCAACTCGTCTCGGGAGAATCACGGTACCTGGACCGTTACGGCGGCAATTTTCTCTCCTTCACCGTGATTGGCCTGGCTTTCGCCCGGTATTTCCAGCTAACCCTGCGGATGTTCTCGGAGTCTATTCGTACGGCTCAACTGAGCGGTTGCCTTGAAGCTATGCTCAGCAGTCAGACCGACGCATTGACCATTGTATTGATGTCATCGCTGTACGGGTTGTTATCCGGAGCAGCCCAACCTCTGTTGATTCTCGTTGCCGGGACGGCGATTATGGGCGTGGATCTCAGTCACACGAACTTTCCGGCGACGATTCTCGTTTTAGCATTTTCAGTCCTGACATTTGTCGCATTCGGAGTCTTATCTGCGGCGACAATCTTGTGGCTCAAGAAGGGTGATCCTCTGGCCTGGATTCTTGGCGGCGTGGGCACGATGCTTGGCGGCGCCTACTTTCCCATTGATGTGCTCCCACCATGGCTGCGACAGGTCTCCTTCCTAATTCCCATCACCTATTCTCTCGATGCCTTGAGATTGACCATGTTGAAGGGATACTCGTTAGAAATGGTCGCGCGTCCGCTTCTGGTTTTGGCTTCGATGGCCACAATCCTACTGCCTGCCAGTCTGGCAATTTTTGCTGCCATGGTGCGAAAGGGTCGTATCGATGGAACATTGACGCAGTATTAGGAGGGGGCAGAATTCAGAATTCAGGAGTTGCAGGAGTTCAGAAGGAAAAGGCCATCTTGTGCGGATGATGCAATTGCGCAAGTTGCTCGAAAACCAGGGCCATTTTCCCAGCGATGAAGCAGCCACTAAGCTGATCTATTTGGTCCTGCGCGCATCCCCGCGCCACTATTCGTTTCAAGCTCTCGTTCATGGCCCTCGACCTGCGCACGTTCGAGACAGTCGAGAAGTCGTAGCGCAAGTTCTTTGCTATGAATCTCGTATCGGGTCAGGTGGTTGCCCGGAGTCCGATAAATCTGCAATCCGCCTGTGGCAACGCCTTTCCACCCCATGCTCCCTTCCAAATCATACATCTCCTCGCTCAGTATCAGCGTGATACGCCCTGGGTATTTTTTCACCCGGTAGCGGTAGGTGGTTCGCAGGTAGTCAATACTCATACGGTAAATGCGGTCATCCGCCGACCAATCCGTGATTTTCGGGGCCTGTATGGCTTTGAGCTTCCGGCGACCAAGGTCTCGCACCAGCTTGACATTTGCACGTAGGCTTCCGCGTGCCATCTGACCGATGATGCCCGCGATTCGCTTAACCCTCTGCATTGCAGAATCGAGTCTTAAACTAAAAGAGCGAAGAACAGTCGGTCGTCCCGTATCGAATAGTACCAATAGCCGAACCTCTTCCCCTTGCCGCGAAAGTTCCTCGGCCATGGCCAATGCTACGACGCCGCCGGCGCAGTCACCCCCGAGAAGATAGGGACCTTTCGGCTGGAAAGCACGGAGATCTACCAGAAATTCTGACGCCGCTTCTTCGACGGACGCGTACCTTTCCGAGTGGCCGTCGAACCAGCGCGGCTGAAAGCCAAACACCGGCTGGTCGAGGCCGAGGTGAGGTATCAAGTTAGAAAGGATGCGCAAGATATCATCGGCCTCCATGAATCCAGCGACGAGAAAGAAGGGGATGCGCGAGCCCATCGGCTGCGCGGGCACCAATCGATTCCAGCGTCGGACCTGACTTACAACCTGGCTTGTATATTGGTACCGCTTAGCAATCTGGTCATAGAGGATATGCTTGGACATATCTGCGATGGTTGGCTCCGCAAAAATGGTCCTCAAAGGAAGTTCGATTTGGAGTTTGGACTGGATGCGCGCGATCAACCGGGTGGCCAAAAGCGAGTGACCGCCCAGCTCAAAGAAATGATCGAAAATCCCTACTTGCTCAACGCCCAGCACCTCGCTCCAAATCTCCGCCAAGACCCGCTCGACTTCATTGCGAGGAGGTTCATACTCCACTGTCGAACTAACACGCTCGCCCTCGGGAATCGGTAATGCGTCGCGGTCCACCTTTCCATTTGGGGTAAGTGGAACCGCATCGATAAATACGAACTCTGAAGGGACCATGTAATCGGGGAGGATCGCCTGGAGGTAGCTTCGCAAGTCGTGGGCCGGAGGCGGGTGAACTCCGATCGGGACCACGTAAGCCACCAGACGCGTGCCATCCGTGCTTCCTTTTCGGGCCGCTGCGACACAGTCCCGGATATTTGGATGCGAGGAGAGGGCAGTCTCGATCTCCCGCAACTCGATCCGATAGCCGCGAATCTTTACCTGGTTGTCTATCCGTCCTAGACACTCGAGCCGGCCGTCGGATAGGCGCCGTGCCAGATCTCCCGTCCGATACATCCGTTCCCGCGCATGAAACGGGTTCTCGATGAAACGCTCACGGGTCAATTCCGCCCGGTTCAGATATCCACGGGCTACGCCCTCTCCGGCGATCCACAACTCGCCCACCACTCCGCGAGGCACTGGTTCCAGATGCCCGTCCAGCACATACATTCGGGTGTTGGCAATAGGCCGTCCTATGGTCACCTCATCCGATTCGATTCGCGCCACCGACGACCAGATGGTCGTCTCGGTGGGCCCATACATATTCCAGACTGATCCGCATGTTGAGACCAGCCCCGCCGCCAGATCCCGGTCCATCGCTTCTCCGCCGCATAACACCTTCAGGCGGGGATCTCCCTTCCATCCCGATTCGAACAACATTCGCCAGGTTGCCGGTGTTGCCTGCATGACGGTCGCGCCTGAGGTGGAAAGGAGGCGCCCTAAGGCCACGCCATCCAGGGCTGTTTCCCGGCTTGCCAACTCAATTCGCGCCCCCGTAATCAAGGGCAGGAACAATTCCAACCCCGCGATGTCAAACGCCAGCGTCGTGACCGCCAGCAGCACGTCTTTCTCTCCCAGCCCCGGTTCCCGCGCCATCGAGGACAAAAAGTTCGTCAATGCCCGGTGTTCTATCTCCACGCCTTTCGGGCGTCCCGTCGAACCGGAAGTGTAAAGTACGTACGCCCGGTTCGATGGTCCGGCCAGAGGCGGTAAGGGCTCGCTGCTCTGCCGGTCGATCTGATCTTTGTCATCGTCCAGAGACACTCGCACCAGTTCGAGTCCGGAAAACAACGCCTCGGACAACGCTCTCTTCGTTACCAGGACCTTCGCTCCTGAGTCCTCCACCATGTAACGCAATCGCTCAGCCGGAAAGGCTGGGTCCAATGGCACGTAGGCACCCCCGGCCTTGAGCACAGCCAGTACGCCGATTATCATCTCCAGTCCACGCTCTACACACAGGCACACCAGCGATTCCGGTCCCACTCCCAGCCCAATGAGACAATGCGCCAACCGATTGGCCTGGGCATTGAGCTCGGCATAAGTCAGCGACGCTTCTCCAAAGACCACCGCAACAGCCTCCGGCGTGCGCGCTACCTGCGCTTCAACGAGCTCTACGACCGTCCCCTCAGCCACCAGATGCTCGGTGGCATTAAAACCCTCCACGAGCTGCCGCCGTTCCTCGGGAGCCAAGATATCCAGCCGGTGCAATCGCACATCGGGAGCAGCCACCGCCGACTTCAGCAGACGCACCAGGCGCCCCCCCATCTTTTCAACGGTATCCGGCTCAAACCGGTCTAGCCTATAGTCGAGAGTGCCCTCGATGCCCAGCGGCTCTCCTTTAGCACTCACGCGCTCAGTTAAGGTGAGCCACAAGTCAAGTGTCGCTGGACTCTTGCGCACCGTTTCCGCATTTACTCTTAACCCGGGCAGCTTTAGCTCGCCCTCAGGGACATTCTGAAGCCCTAGCAGCACTTGGAAGAGCGGATGACGTGCCGCCGATCTCTCAGGCTGCAACGCTTCTACCAGTTGCTCAAAGGGCAGATCCCGATTCGCGTAGGCCTCAAGGTCAAAACTCCTAACCCGGGCAAGCAGTTCGGCAAAACTCGGATCTTCGGATACATCCGTCCGCGTCACCAGCGTGTTGACAAAAACTCCAATCAAGTCCTCTAACACCGGCTCCGCTCGCTCCGCTATCGGAATACCTATCGGTATGTCTTCTCCTGCTCCCAAGCGGCTCAGCAAGGCGGCGAAACCCGCTTGCAACACCATGAAAAGACTAGCTTTGTGAGCTTGTCCCAACGCCAACAGCTTGCGATGCAGCTGGGCATCAATGCGCATTTCAACCCTGCCCCCTTGATAACTCATCACCGCTGGCCGCCCGTAGTCCGCCGGCAAGTTCAACTCTGCTGGCGCTCCAGCCAAAGCTTTACGCCAATAGCTCAGCTGTCGCGCGATCACGCTATCAGGGTCGCTTTCTTCCCCAAGATATTCGCGCTGCCACAGCGTGTAATCGGCGTACTGCACCGGGAGCTCCTTAAAGTCCGGCGCTTCTCCTCGACAACGCGCTCCGTAGGCGAGCGCAAAATCCCGCGCTAGCGGTATTTGTGACCAGGCATCGCTCACAATGTGGTGCAGCACAACCAGTAACACATGCTCCCCATGCCCAAGCCGATAGAGCCATCCTCGGAGCGGGATCTCGCAGCTCAAATCCAGTGCCGTCGCGGTCCCTTGGGCCAATCGCTCCGCAAGCATCTCCTGCCCGATTTCCTCAACTGTAAGCACCGAGCCTACCTCCTGGAGCGGAAGAATCCGTTGGTACGGCACTCCCTCTTCCTCAGGAAAAACCGTCCGCAAACTCTCGTGACGCCCGATAAGATCCCTGAATGCCGCCTCCAGTGCTTCCACATCCAGTTCCCCGTCCAACCGCAGCGCGGCTGACATATTGTAAATCGCACTCGGTCCTTCAAGACGGTAAGCGAACCAGAAAGGCTGTTGCGCGTACGAGATCGGAATCCGGGATGGCCTTGGCCAAACCCTCTCGATCGAACTCCTAACCTGAGCAGTCTGCTGCGCCTCGGCGACAAAACGCGCCAGCTGTTCCAGCCGCGGTGAATCAAAGACCACGCGAATAGAGAGCTCTACGCCGAAGGCCACACGGACACGGTGTGCCAACCGTGTGGCCGAAAGCGAATGGCCGCCCAGCTCAAAGAAGTGGTCGAAAACCCCAACCTTGTTCACCTCCAACACCTCGGCCCAGATCTCGGCCATGACATGCTCAACTTGGGTGCGAGGCGCGACATAACCGATGGTTAGATCCGCCAGGTCGGCTCCTGGAACCGGTAACGCATTTCGGTCCACCTTGCCATTTGGCGTAAGCGGTATCGCATCGAGAAACGCAAATGCCGAAGGGATCATGTAGTCGGGCAGGACTGTCCTTAGGTACGTTCGCAAATCCTCGATCGCCGGGCGGCAAGCGTCGTTTGGAACCACGTGCGCCAACAGGCGCACGTCGCCTGTTTGCGATCTATGCGCCGTAACCACACAATTGCGGACGCCCTCGTGAGTAGACAGGGCGGCTTCGATCTCTCCTAAC
>Ga0206947_1088_pt1 | contig 10622 bp, 9 predicted proteins | sample Alteio_BWOrgHeat_3_FD_153239 | JGI IMG/M metagenome (GOLD analysis project Ga0206947, IMG submission 153239) | Enriched cells from forest soil in Barre Woods Harvard Forest LTER site, Petersham, Massachusetts, United States -... | ecosystem: Environmental > Terrestrial > Soil > Temperate forest > O...
CGGCCCAAGGATATGTTCGAGGTTTGCTTACGGCCCATCACCTAACCGTCTCGAGGCTGATTGCAGTTTTGGCTGCAATCGTCGTCTTAGTCGGCAGCGTTGTCGCTTGCGTAGCCTTTCGCGTGTCCGGCCCCATTCTGGCCGGTGTCTCGGTAACCGGAGCGCTTCTCGCCGAACTGACAGTGTTGTATTTTGCATGGTCTCGGGCGAAGTCGTCGACGACCACATTTGCGTCCGTTTGAAGTTAATCAAATCTTAGCGAAGAACTTGCGAACAACCGGTTTTTACCTGACGTCCTAATAGACCCACGTAAACCTACGAGGGGCTTAGTTTCGAGCGTAATATGGCAAGACACAGACGGCAAGTCCAGTGAAGTCGCTTGTTGGCAATCGCGGCGAATCCGATGGATACTTGCGCTGTACAAAGATACAAAAGTTCGTTCGAGGGAACCATGATTAAAGAAGTAGTGAAGTCTCCTCACGAGTCCATTAGCGGCGAGGTTATCGAAAGGCCGTTCATTCAAGTTGTGTTTCAGGCAGGAATTCCTACACAGGTGGGCGTTAACGGTTGCCGCGTCGAGGACGTGATCCGAGTGGCCCTCGATAAGCTGGAACGGTTTCAGTGCGGCCCGCTCTCCTGCGATGAAAACGCCGAAGCGATCCGATACCTCCAACTTGCCCGCCACTCGCTCGCCGATCGGATTCAGCGCCGCCGGGAGCAGGGTGTTTGGAACACGATGAGTCCCCACTCCGCCAGCAGAACCGAAGACGAGAACGACGATTTCTCGGCCACGGGCGCTTAGGCGATCTGCCTCAAAGCCTTGGGCGTACTGCCGTTCGATCTCTTCGGTCGGGAGGCCGCTTCCCATTCGACGATTGACTTGAAACGGCGCAAGTCGTGGTCGATGGACGTCTTGGGATCAAGCCTGAGCAGCTGCAAGATCATAGCGCCAGGCATATCTGCCGGTGGATTATAACGCATTCGAACTTTGAGCGTGGTCATATTCTGCCCCATCGACTCAAGCCGGATTGATCCAGCGCTGTCAATGCCTGAACCTTCCATAGAACGCCACGCAATGAGTTCATCCTCGACATCTCGAATAATCTCGACATCCCACCTGATTACCATCCCGGCGGGTGCGTGAGCGACCCATTCAGAGTGCCGATCGTCGATTTCGTGGACGCTGACAAGATGGTCCATGAACACAGGTAGGTTTTCAAAATTCCTCAAAAGTCGATACAAATCGGACGCAGATCGCCGGATCACGATCTGGGTATCCATAAGTATTCCCCGGTGCCCAATGCGACTTGGCACCGACGCAATGGGGATGCCGAGCATCCTATAGAATCGGCGATACCCACTCTGCCCCCGCAAGATAAGGCTCCATCCCCCCATCTTACAAAGCTTGCCAATCGGGCCACCTTTCCTGGCGCCTGCGACGAGCAGAATGCCGCCTAAGACCAGTGCGCCTACGTGCTCCACATCTGCAACGTCGATTCCTCGTGATTTCATGCGTGTGTGACTTTGGAACAGCAAGAGATGTTCAACATCCGTGCGAACCTATCGCAAAACTGACGGCCGAATGGGGTCGGCGGCTCGATCAAAGGTTCATCGTGAGATTTTTGAAAATCCACGGCACTTTCCTGGGAAAGTGCGGCGTATCGGTCTGTACACACAAGGTGATCATGCGCCTTTGTGGCACAGAGGGTTCAAATGACGTATGCACGTCAGAAGGAGTTAAGAACGAATGGCAGTAACTAGCATGCTTGCAGCACTGGCAGGCATTTTCATGTCCGCAGATTTGGCAGTCGTGACCAGCCCAAGCTTCGACAATTTAGTGGGCGTCCCGAAGTTGGAAAGCGCTATGTTTGTGCCGCTGAGTCAGAAAGATTCGCGGGCCCCGGTTCAATTTCGATCGGCCAAAGTCTCCGAGGTTCTAAGTTGGTTGGAATCCCACGGATATAACTTCGTCGTAACCGACGGGGACATCCCTTCTGGAAAGACCGTGACCTTGAGCGCAACCGGCCTTCCCGTTAGTTCGGTAGCCGACGCGATTGCCAATGCTCTTGGGGGACATTGGGAGGAGAGCGGCGGAATCCACGTCTTCAAAAAGGGCACATCCATGCTTAACTGGATGAAGGTTCCTAGCGAAGGCAACTTCATCTGGCAAGATGGCATGCCTGGATTCAAATCGAAAGACCAGGACCTTCAAAAGCTGTTTGGTCCAGACTTACAGAAGCAGATGCAGGGACAATTCGGTCCAGAGTTCGAAAAGAAGATGAAGGACCAGTTTAGGCCCGACTTCCAGAAGAAGATGCAAGGACAGTTTGGACCTGACTTTGAAAAGAAGATGAAGGACGCGTTCGGGCCGGAATTCCAGAAAAAACTGCGCGACGAGATCGCCAAGGAGCAAGGCAAGAAGCCAGGCAACCAGTTTGGTCCTGACTTCGAGAAGAAGATCCAGGAGCAGTTTGGCCCCGAGTTCCAGAAGAAAATGCACGACACCTTTGGAGAGAAGTTCCAGAAACAGATGCAGGATCAGTTTGGAGGCAAGTTCCAAAAGCAGATGCAGGACAACGCTGGCAAGAACTTCGATTGGAAGACGCAAGACCAGTTTGGTGAGAAATTCCAGAAACAGATGCAGGACAACTTCGGCCCTGAGTTCCAGAAGAAAATGCAGGACCTAGGGCAGAAGATGAAAGAGCAAATGGCAAAGAACAAGGAACTGGGCAAAGAGTGGGCCAAGGAGTGGACCAACGGAAATCAAGGCCAGAACAACTTCTTCTTTCGCTCCGACTCCGGCAAGACGCCGGGCAATCACAAGTCGGACTTCAGCCTTGGGCATTTCGATGCTCAGAAGTTCCTGAACTCGCTAACGTCAAACGAGAAGGATCAGCAGCGAAAGCAAGGTTACGTTTGGTTTAACGACCTTACGCGTGAGCAGAAGTCGATGTTCGACCAATTCGATGGCAAGTTCGACATCGATCTTAAGGTCAACGGCGAAGAAATTAGAGTTCGACGCAACTAGGATCATCGGTTATCGAAAACTCCCGGTCCTGGATGCTTGGTAGCATCCGGGACCGAGTCGCATGAAGTCCATGACCGGTACCCTTAAGATATGAATCGGAGCTTCGTGGCGGCTGGAAGCGGGTTCGCGTTCTTGGGCGTTGCTTTGGGCGCCTTCGGGACGCATGCACTACGTGAACGGATCAGCGCCGAATCGCTGCAGATTTGGCAAACCGGGGTGCAATATCAGCTTGTTCACTCCTTGGCACTTGTGCTAGTTGGCATCGTCGCTGGTCAGATTGATTCGAAGTGGATTCGCTTATCGGGCTGGCTGTTTTTTTACGGAATCCTCATCTTTTCTTGCAGCCTTTATATTCTTGCTCTGAGTGGCATTCGATGGTTCGGAGCGATCACGCCACTTGGAGGGCTATGCTTTTTAGCCGCCTGGGCGATGCTTGCATGGGCTGCCGCGCGTCCCAAAAAGTCCGCCTAGAGACCGCCGCCGCCAGACTTGCCGCCGGGACCAAATCCAGCCGGGGATGTTTGCACCGAGACGGTGTTTGAGGCCGGGTCATACGAGACCTTTCCACCGAGCGCCTCCGCAACGAATCGTAGCGGAACCATGGTTGATCCTCCGACAATACAGGCCGGCACCTCCATGATTATCTCGGCGCCATTCTTTTTTGCGATCTTGTCGCCGAGTCGAAGTTCAATTTCTTCATTCGCCCTCTTCGCGGTGACGGTGTGATTGGCGGCATCATACTCGAGGTAGGCGCCGATCTTCTCGAAGACCCCCCTAAGAGGAACCATCGTCACTCCTTTTATAACGGTTGGCTGGGTTCCGTCGAAGGTCACCGGCTGTTGATCGACGAGGACCGTAATTGGATGCACAATCCGCATCTTCCGAGATTGTGCCGTCGCGGAGGCAACAAGTACGATGGCCGCGACAAAGGATATCGACTTACTGAAGGAGTTCATGATCAGCGGTTGGAAGAATTTGCACCAGCCGAAGTTCCGTAACTAGAGCGTTCATGTCGGTGTTCCTCAAATACAGCGCTTGCTTAAAGAAGGAAACAGATTCCAGTCCGTCGAAACGTCGCTCGACATGCGACGCTTCCTTCTTTTGACTTTGCTTGTAATTCCCGTCGCCGGACACGCGCAGAACGACGAAGCCTACGGCAAGAAAATCCGCGAATTCACGACGGAATCCTTCTTTCTTCCCGACTCCGTAAACCATCTTCCTGCCAGCACGACCGTGCCCAGTCCAGATAAGTTTCTAGGCCACATCGTTGGAGCACCCAATGTGCTGACATACAGCAAACAAGCCGCCGACTACTTCCGGGTACTCGAAAAGAGTTCGAAGCGGGTGAGGGTCGTTTCGATGGGCAAGAGTGAGGAAGGGCGGGAAATGGTCGTGGCGGTCATTTCCGATGAGGCAAATCTGCATCGCCTCGAAGATTTCAAGAAAATGAACGCTCAGCTGGGCGATCCACGCCAAATCAAGGACGAAAGACAAGCCGATCGATTGATCAAAGAGAGCCTGCCGATGTACTGGGCGACGGGTGGAATGCATGCTCCGGAGACCGGTCCCCCCGAGATGCTGATCGAACTCGCCTACCGTTTGGCGGTCAGCGAAGAGCCGATGATCAAGGCGATTCGCAAGAACGAGATCGTAATGCTCACACCGGTACTTGACGTCGACGGCCGAGATCGGGTCGTCGACCTTTACCGATATCGGAAAGCCAACCCGAAGAAACCACCCCTGCCCTTGGTTTACTGGGGACATTACGTAGCCCACGACGACAACCGCGACGCCCTCACAATGGCGCTCAATTTGTCCAAGTCTTTGATGAAAACTTGGCTAGATTTTAAGCCGACGGTGCTTCACGACCTTCACGAGTCCGAGCCGTATCTGTATATTTCGACCGGAACCGGCCCTTATAACGCTTGGCTCGATCCGATCGTGATTTCGGAGTGGCAGGAGATGGCATACAACGAAATCCAGCAGATGACTGAGTTAGGAGTACCAGGCGTATGGACGCACAACTATTACGACGGGTGGGCGCCTTCTTACGGGTTTTACGTTGCGAACGGCCATAACGGAATCGGACGTTTCTACGAAACTTTTGGTGGCAGTGGCGCCGATACCGGCATACGAGCTGCCGGAGAGACAACGAAAGAGTGGTATCGCCCGAACCCACCTTTTCCACGCGTTCGCTGGTCGATCCGAAATAACGTCAACATCATGCAAGCAGCGATCTTGATGGGTATGTCGAAGGTGGCCAATGAGAAAGAGAAGTTCCTTCGCAATTACTACCTTAAGTCGAAGCGTTCCGTCGCAAAAGCGACCACCGAAGGACCTGCCGCTTGGGTCATCGACGTCAAGTCGCCAACCGAAAATGCAACCGAGCTTTGCAATATTCTGGTCGAACAGGGTATCGAAGTCGGCACACTTAGCCAGAATGTTGAGACAGCAGACGGCAAATGTGCAAAAGGGTCTTGGATCGTGCGGATGGATCAACCCTACAGCCGAATGGCGGACATGATGCTTGACAAGCAGTACTACAACCCTACCGATCCTCGCTCATACGACGATACGGGTTGGGAGATCGGTGCGTTGTTCGGGGTCAAGACGACCCGAGTCAAGGATTTGAAGATCCTGAAGGCGGCATCGCATCCATTCATGAACTTTGGCTCCTCCCCCGCGTTACCGCCCGGACTCGCCGGGAAGCGGATCGCCCTGGTTCACACTTGGACCAGCACCCAAGACGAAGGATGGGCTCGCGTTGCGTTCGACCAACGAAAGATCCCCTATTCATATGTGTCCGTCCACGAGCTTCGGGATAATTCGGTTCTCAAGTCGAAGTTCGATGTGATCGTATTTCCGAACACGGGCGGTTCCGCCCAGTCGATCGTGAACGGATCGCCAATGGTCGGTGAACCGATCCCATTTAAGCCAACTACCGAATACCCGAACCTCGGCGGCCCTGACTCAACGGATGACACTCGCGGTGGAATCGAATTGAAGGGCGTACTGAACCTTCAGAAGTTCGTAACTGATGGAGGGGTGCTTCTTTGCATCGGCAACACTTGCCGAATTCCCATTGATTACGGCCTTGTCACGGGAGTCTCGGTGTTCCAACCGACCACATTGAACGCGCCCGGCGGTGTTTTCCAACTCGATCGAGTCGACGACTCTTCGGCGGTGTTGAGCGGCTATGGCGACTCGATGGGCGCCTACTTCAACATGAATAGCTGCCCAATTCTGAATGCTGGAGGAGGTGGTTTCCGCGGCGGTGGTCGTGGCGGCGGCCGAGCAGCCGGGGGAGGAGGGCCAGTTCGAGCCAGCGGACGGGGCAGCCTGACCGATCCCGATGTGATACAGGGAAGGCCCCCCTACACCCCTAAGTCGCTTCCGGGCGACGAACCTGAGACCGGCGGCCCAAGAGGGCCCAGGCTTCCGACGCCGAGGATTCTGCTTCGATTTGCAGATGCGAGCAAGGTGCTCATGAGTGGAATGATCGACCACCCAGAAGAACTCGGCGGCAAACCCGCCGTCGTTGATTGCCCGGTTGGGAAAGGGCACGTCTTGCTTTTCAGCATCAATCCATTCTGGCGTGGTGAAACCGTGGGCTCTTACAACCTTGTATTCAACGCAATTCGTTACTCAACCACCCTTGGAGCTGCCAGCGAAGACACCGGCGAGTAGTAATCGAGGTCGTGTCGCAAATTGAAAAGGGGAGCCCACAACTGGCTCCCCTTTACAATTTTGCCTCAACAAGCGTTATCGAATGGACTGTTCAGTCTCTGCGTCGAAGATATGGATTCGATCAAGGTTGATTGAGAACTTCGAAGATTGGCTTTCCTTCAACCGAGTTTCGTTGTCGATGGTCGCGATGATGCTGTGCTTACCGATACTCAGATAGGCAACATATTCGTGACCTAGTGGCTCAAGAACGTCGACCTTGGCGGTAATCGTGTTATCGTCCGTCGCCGTTACATTGGAAGGTAAATTCGAGTCGAAGATCTCTTCCGGTCGAATGCCGAGTACTACCTTCTTGCCTATCATGGAAGCGGCCGGGTGACTTGCTGGAAGCGGAAGCTTAAACTCATCCACATCGACAAATGCTCCCGTGCCAACTTGAACGATCTTGGCGTCGAGGAAGTTCATCGGAGGCGACCCAATAAAGCTGGCCACGAATTTATTCGCCGGATAGGCATAAACCTTCTCGGGCTCATCGCATTGCTGGAGCAACCCGTCGCGCATGATTGCCATCCGCTGGCCCATCGTCATCGCCTCGACCTGGTCGTGTGTTACGTAAATCGTCGTGATTCCAAGTTGGCGATGAAGTCGGATTAGCTCTGCCCGGGTCTGGACGCGGAGTTTGGCGTCTAGGTTCGACAGCGGTTCGTCCATCAGGAAGACTTTCGGCTTGCGGACGATCGCGCGAGCAAGTGCGACGCGTTGCCTTTGTCCGCCAGAGAGTTCCTTTGGACGTCGGTGCAAATACTGGTCAATGTCGAGCATCTTCGCGACATCTTTAACCCGAGTATCGATATCCTGCTTGATCTTCTTGGCATCGCCGGAATGGCTCACCTGCCAAAAGAAGCCTTTCAACTCGCGCAGCCGGAGGCCGAACGCGATGTTGTCATAAACATTCATGTGCGGATAGAGCGCGTAGTTCTGGAATACCATCGCGATATCGCGATCCTTGGGAGGAACGTCGTTCACCCGAACGTCGCCGATCATGATGTCCCCGTCGGTCGATTCCTCAAGTCCCGCGACCATTCTCAGGGCAGTTGTCTTCCCGCATCCCGACGGTCCGACCAAAACCATAAACTCTTTGTCCTTGATATCTAGGTTAAGGTTGTTAACTGCCTTAACGTCCTTACCGAAGACCTTGGTGATGCCCTTAAACGCGACTCCTGCCAAACAGACCCTCCGTCCCGCCAGTTCAGCCTGGGGGGATGCCGTGCAGATTATAACTCACACCCCCGTTTAAGTGGGGGACTTGGCGAAAACGAAACGATCTGAGTTGAATCAAGTTTCATCCACGGATGAGAGCGCAGCTCGAGATGACTAACATCCAACACCTGTTCTTGAAACGCTTCTCACCCAACTTGAGGCCATAATTCTGTTCAATATGTCCAGCGACGTCCGCCGCATTGTTGCCACTGACTGTGGATCGACGACCACGAAAGCAATCCTTATTGAAAAGAGCGATCAGACCGGAGAGTACCGGCTCGTTGCGCGCGGCGAGGCTCCTACTACCGTTGAGCGTCCATTTGAAGACGTAACGCTAGGTGTCGTGAACTCGATCACCGAACTGGAAGAGATTTCGGAGACAACCGTGCCAAGCGGCTTCGAAAAAGGTCGAAGGGTCCTGCTTAAGGACGGAAAGGTTTGGCGTCAACTAAAGAACGGGATACGAGACTCTTCGGGCGTCGGCGATCCGTTGGATGCATCCGACCTCTATGTAAGCACTTCGTCCGCTGGAGGCGGGCTCCAAATGATGGTCGCCGGCGTCGTAAAGGCGATGTCGGCCGAATCGGCGGAACGTGCCGCGCTGGGAGCTGGGGCCATTCTGATGGACACGCTCGCGGTCGACGACGGACGCAAGGATTACCAAAAGGTCGAGCGGTTGCGCCAGCTTCGACCCGACATTATCCTTATGTCAGGCGGAACCGACGGCGGAACGAAATCCCACTTGATCGAGATGGCCGAAGTTGTCCGCCGAGCGGATCCGAAGCCTCGATTCGGCGATATGAAGCTGCCGATCATTTATGCCGGCAACGTAGCCGCTCGCGAGGATGTCGCAAAGGTTCTCGGGGAGGGCATTGCGCTTCAAGTCGTGGACAATCTGCGACCAACACTGGATAAGGAGAACCTCGGCCCCGCCCGTGAAGAGATCCACGAGATGTTCCTAGAGCACGTCATGCAGCAAGCTCCGGGTTACTCGAAGCTGCTCCAGTGGACGAGCGAAGAGGTCATGGCGACCCCAAACGCCGTCGGCAAGCTCCTCAAAGAGTACGCGGAGAACGAAAAGATCAATGTTTTGGGTGTCGACATCGGCGGTGCAACCACCGATGTGTTCTCCGTCTTTCTCGCTCAAACGGGCGAACGCATCTATAACCGCACAGTTTCGGCCAACCTCGGCATGAGTTATTCCATATGCAATGTACTGAAGGAGGCGACTGTTGAGAATATCGCTCGATGGATTCCGGTGGAGATCGATCCGGCGGAAGTTAGGAATCGGCTTCGAAACAAGATGATCCGGCCGACGACAATTCCCCAAACATACGAGGACCTTCTCATTGAACACGCAGTGGCTCGGGAAGCCCTCCGGCTCGCCTTTGTCCACCACAAGAGCTTGGCGAGGAACCTGATCGGCAATTCTCAGCAACGCGATGTCGGCCAGATATTCAGCCAAGACCAGGCGGGCGACTCCCTGGTTAAGATGATGGCGCTCGATATGATCATCGGATCTGGCGGAGTGCTTTCTCACGCCCCCCATCGAGCACAGTCGGCCTTGATGATGATGGACGCCTACCAACCGGAAGGCGTGACGATGCTTACCGTCGATAGCATCTTTATGATGCCGCACCTCGGCGTCTTGAGTGAGCACCACTACGAGGCAGCACGGGAAGTTTTCGAGCGTGACTGTATCGTCAAGTGCGGACACTGCGTTGCGCCGGTCGGAGTGGCTAAAGATGGCGAGGCATGTCTATCGGTTTCCGGCGATGGAATCAATGTGGACGTTCCGTTCGGCGAAATTCTAGTCATTCCATGTGGCGTCGGTGAGTTCAAGAACGTGAATATCCAACCGGCCAAGAATTTTGACGTCGGAGCGGGACGAGGAAAGGCTCGAACCGAGAAACTTGAGGGTGGAACGGTCGGCATCATTATCGACGCAAGAGGCAGGCCCTATAGCATCGACCTCGCGACTCCAAACCGGCTCGCAAAGCTCCGTGGCTTTTTAAAGGCATTTAGTTTGCCACTGCCTAACTGAACAATGCTCCGAAGTGTCGCTTAAAGCGAATGTTCGCTAACACGAAGTTTGGTTTGAAGCTACTAGAACCGGAATTTGTGAAAATCCTGTGGATAAACCAGGACAATTCACAGGTAACTGCGGTTCGTTGCACTATAATACGTGGGAGTGCGTTTGAGTGCTTGATGTGGCGCTATGGCCTTTGAGTTTGGGAAGTGTAATCGGAATGGGATTTAATATCCCTTTCAGGTACAATCCTGACTCCTTAAGGGGGTAGCCCTGCGACCAAGTCAACGCGGTGTGAATCGATCGGGGAACCGAAAGAGTCGCGGAGTAAACATCGCATTCAATTGAATATTTGTATTTTGTGTCACAATCCGTCTGACGGAAGTGTGCTGAGATGGGAGGATCAATGGTTTCTAAAAAGCTAAGTTTATTTGGTTTAATTTCGGCCGCCGCGCTCGTCAGCGGTGCGCTAGTAGGTTGCGGTGGTTCGAGTGCGTCGACGCAATCAATCAATCCGACGGTTCAGACTTCGGGCGCCGTCACAACCACTACCGGCAATCTGGCTCCTGGCCAGCCGCCGATTGGTACGTCGAGCAGCCCGCAGCAAGTTCAGGTTTCGAC
>Ga0206947_1223_pt1 | contig 10583 bp, 12 predicted proteins | sample Alteio_BWOrgHeat_3_FD_153239 | JGI IMG/M metagenome (GOLD analysis project Ga0206947, IMG submission 153239) | Enriched cells from forest soil in Barre Woods Harvard Forest LTER site, Petersham, Massachusetts, United States -... | ecosystem: Environmental > Terrestrial > Soil > Temperate forest > O...
TTTCAGTTATTATCCCGCTTTACAACGCCCAAAAATATATTTCCGCAGCTATTACTTCGGCAATTGCTCAAACATGGCCCAATATACGCCATCGATGTTATCGACATGAAAATACGACTGCAGCATGGTTAGATTAAATAAATAATCTTTTACGTTAGGAAAAATTATAGTCTGTTTAGTGAACAGCAGCCACGAAATGATAACTAATGAGGTTAGGGTAACGCAAACCCAATAGGCAGGGAACAGGCGGGCAAACCTTGCTATCAAAAAAGTTTTATAACTGGTTGTTTTTTCGATGGTAAGGAAAATAACAAAGCCACTTATGATAAAAAAAAGTTCCACCCCCGTACACCCGCCCATGAATATCCACTTATAAGCAATACCGGCCTGGCCAGCAGTGAAATGAAAAAACATCACGAACGTAGCTGCAATGCCTCTTAAACAATCTAATTCTAATAATCTCCCTCGGGGTTTCCTGCTATCCAATCCTTTAATGGGTATAAAAGGCTTATCCATCTGTTTTTACGGTACTAAAAATCTCGCGCCACCTATTGGCAACGGATGCATCTTCGGGCACCTTATTATCATTAAGCCAGGGTTCCTTAAGCATGGTCATGTATAAATCGGGGTTTTTGTCAAGTTCTATTATCCGGTCTATCAGCGGTGTAAAATCAAGTTTATTTACCTGTAGCCTCATTTTTTGACGTTTGGCAATAGTTTTCAGTTTGCGCCTTACCCGGTAGTTAAGCCCGGTGAAGGTACCCGGGCGAAAATCTTTAAAAGTATATTGGCCGTATTTTTCCAGAAGGTTTTTCAACGGCGCATTCCGCACCGCTAAGTAATCGGCAGCGTTCACAAAGCTTTCGGGGTTAAATATCTCATTCACCAGCGGGTCTCCACAGTAAATGGGGACGCTGTTCATCTGCATAGCATCGTACAATTTTTCGGTTTGGTAACCAGGGTACGAATAACTTTCAAACGCGATGGTAAACTTATAAGGCGTTAAAAATTGCCGTTTTGTTTCCCATGTATTGCCTTTGTATTGCTGGTCTATCGGCGGCATGTTATTCATCGACTTACCGGGCGCATCCACCTTTTTATATTTGGATAATTGCCTAAAAAACTCTTCGCGATAAGAGATGGGGTTGGAGTATAAAAAATTACAAAACCTATTTTTTTGCTTGTAAACCTCTTCTGCATTTATGTTTTTAAGTAACACTTGCGGGTTTAGCCCATGCCACTGAATACGTTTGTATCTGGCATTTTTAATTTCCTCCTCGCGGGGAACGCCAAATGCCCATTCGCAAATCTCAAGGTCGGGTGCTATAGCCTCGCAGTAGTAGCCAACCCTGGTGTATTTCCCCTTTGGGGGTACATTATTACCATAAGGGCCAAAAACAATAAAATCAGGATCGTCGCTGTTTATAAATTCAAATTCGCCGGTTAAATCGCTCAAAATTTCCGCAACACCACCTTCAAATGCTAAACCGTTGCGAAAGCTTATTTTAACTTGTTTCACTTTAATATTCGTTTTAACCTACGGCCGAAAAAATAAGCTGGCCTTACAAACAATTTGACTAGTAGACTGGCAATCGTAATACTCAGATGATATTTAAAATGCAGCTTTAACCGTATATCATCAAATAGCCACGGGTTTTTATTGTGATTACCGCTGCCCACATGCAGCATCATAGGCTGATACTCGCCCGCAGGCAACCAGAATTTAAAATTGTAACTACCAGGACTATTGTTGAACATGGGCGGACCTTTAAAAACATTTAAAGGTGTATCATCATTAAAATGAACCAGGTCGCCCCATATATTTCCATCATCAGGAAGCGGATCGGCCTCAAATTTTGAGAGGGCTATTGACATTATCGGCTCATCATACATGGTATGTTCGTTACGCTGAAAAGGCCTGCTTGATTTATAAAGCGAATCCGCATAATTAAAAACAGCATATCCTGTTTCGTTTTTTACCAGGTAATACAAGGCGCCGCAATACCTTATCATATATTTAAGGCCAAACTCTGCGCAAGCTGCCGCCGCATCTTCATCTACCCAATTCCCATCGGTTATTTTTAATCCAATTACGTTGGGCATAATAGGGTTAAACTTATCAAACAGCAAACTGATGTCATCATATATCAATGTATCGGCATCAATAAAAACCGAAACAGGCGTCGGCGAAATTTCAAGCAGATGCAGTTTAAACTCGAGGCCATTACCAGAAACCTCCGGCGGTGGGATAATCTTACCAACCCAGGCCAGATCATTAGGTAAATCGAAATCAAATTTTGAGGCGATATAAAACGGTATTGCGATGTTGTTATGAAACTTGTAAGACCGAGCCAATGCAAAAGCAAGATCAAGATATTTTTTACCAGTAGCATAAGTAAAAAAACACTTATCAGTCATCTAATTTACAAGTACTTTTATCCAAGATTGCGGGTAAATTTTATTAGGATAATCGTACCCTTTTTTAAAGCCCAAAAAATGTTGCGGGCAGTAAACCGCTTTATTAGCTCTTTTATTTAAATAAGCTGCCCACCAGCTAAACGTGCTGTTTGCTATTATACATACGTCGGCATTCATCATCAATTGAAAATCCATGATCTCACTTTCATCCGAAAAAAACTTGTTTTCCAGATAAATGAATTCGGTTTTAAGTAGCTCAATATCATCGGATATAATCACATAATAATTATCCTGATGTTGTATCTGCCTGATTACTTTATGATAATAACTCAATGGCAAACTCAAATCTTCACCCCCTAAATTCAAATAACCGAATGCTGTTTTAAAATCAGTAAGCCTGATATGCATCACCACCACTTTGGCTTTTTTTGCCAACCAGGTGAATTTCTTAGCGTAGGCGTCGGTGTATTGCGATTTCAGCGAAAGCACTTTCAGTAAACCCGTAATATGGTCTTCAAAATAAACTTCTGACTGGAAATAACCGTGATAATGAGTTTTATCCTCAATAGCTTGCACCGCTTTATTCGGATCATCCAAATTGTCGACAGTTATATTATTATCGATAAACCACTTGCCAATTGCATTGTAAAACGCCCCCCTTAAATAATGACTGAAGAACAGCCTAAAGCCTTGGTGATTAAAGAAAAGCCGATCAATGTAATAAAAAAACGATTTTTCGAGTTCGAAATATTTATAAATTTCTATTGGCCCACCGCTTTTTACCAGGAAAAACCGGGTGTTTAATTTTTTTGCTTGCGCGTAGATATAAGCATATTCAAATAGTTGGTTTCCTAATCCGCCTGCCAAATCAACACCAATCATTACAGCAGTTTTAGCTTTATTAAAGTTTGCAAATACAACCTTTTAAGTAAATAGTAGGGATAGTTTCTATCCGTCCATTTATAATTATGATACGCGTTGGGCAGGGCAGTTAGCTTTTTGTATAGTGCTGCTTCTAATTTATCGCTTGTTTTTGAGCCAAGATGGGTAACCTTTGATTCGGTGACCATATAGTTTTTAATACCGTGCTTTTTAAGGGTATTTAAATAGTCGGCGTCTGCATACCAGAATTTATATTTATCATCAAACGGGCCCGTGATTTTTAGCAGGTCCCGTTTAATAAAAAAGCACCAGCCTGAAAAGATATGGTAAATAGGCAAATAAGGATCCTTAAAAGGATAGCCATCACGGACGTGGGTTACCGGGCAAAATGGGGCAGCGCTTAGAATGCTGGCATCTGTTGCCATTAATTTTAATATCTCGGATGCCCAGCCTTTATGAAATATCAAATCGTTATTGCAAAAACAAATGTAAGGGCTGTTAGTATTTTGTGCACCAATATTCAAATACCTGTTAAAGCCAAATTCAACATCGGGATAAATTGTGGTTGAATGCTCAAACTGCCAGGGTTTTAAGTTTTTATTCGATTCGATAACAATAATGTTAAACGATATTTCTTTTTCGCTTTCCGACTGCCTCAGGGTAGTTATAGTTTGAGTAGTTAATGCTTTTAGGGCATCATCCTTAGCATAACTCAGTATAATAATGTCAATTTTTAAAGTGTTATCCATGTCGCCCGAGCGTTATTGAGTTCGCAGCTTTCTTTTTAAACCTGATAAATAACGCCTTACTATCAAATAATAATGTGCAATAAAAGGGGTTTTCAGCTTCAATCGTATCCCTCTTTCCGATGTCAATTGTTCGGCTATCAATCTTAAATGATAATCGGCCTCAACCGGGCTAAAGTAATTTTTAGATACGCCTGCTATTTTGTGCAAGCTAATGGAATCGTTAGTAACGTAAGTATCTTCGGCCTCGTGCAAGGCTAACCAGCCCTCGTAATAATATTTGTCCTTTTTTATAAGTGGTTCGGGGCAGCGGGATAAATAGCTACCTGTGGCGTACCAATAGTTATACCATATCCAGCCGCCAATATCACCTGGCCGGGCAACCTTGTCGAGCAACAAACCTGGAAATAGTCCTATTTTTTGTATGCCATTTCGTTTTAAATACTGTAGGTTTTTTCGCCAGTGTTGAAATGTGCCGGTAAAAAGCGCTACTTCCTCTGCCGATCTTTCCTGTAAATTATGGGACATTCCCTTAGCATGAAAATAAATAAAGTTTGCATCAGGATACCTGAGCGCGAGATCGTGAATTAACTTTATCCCGGGATATTCGTACTGATTTTCGAAGCTGAAGCTTACTATGGCGGATGGCACTATTTCCATTAATAATTCGCTAACGGCGCTAGCAAGGTTATGGCAATCGGTAACGTGTATATACAAATCGGCCTCGGGCAATATGCCGTAGCTTTTTAATTGCCGCAGCTGCCCTGAAGCTATTGCCTGCCAATTTGAATCCGGATTAATGTACAGGTAATAAACAATTTTGATATGATTTACCTGGCTGTTAAGGTTTATGCAGACGTCATGAATGTATTTGTCCTCGGCAATGTTGTAGTTTTTTTGGCCGGCGTTAATTTGCAGGTAACGGGATCCGCCTTTTTCTTTAATACCGCCAAATATTTTGTTGAAGTTGAGCGTATTTGGAAGTGCTATAATGTCGCCATTAATAAATTGTTTAACCTTTGCAGACACGTCAATGGTATCAATTGGCTTCATATCACTATCGAAATAACCGTAAAGTCCGGTTAATTGGTAACCTTTATCGTCGTCCAAAATGTAATCGCTTTGAAGTTCCGATAAAGTATTTCACCAAATACTTTACCAGTTGAATGGGAGTGCCATGATATAAATAACCTTTGCGAAAGCTCAAAACTCGCATAATTGCGATTTTATGAGCCACTTTATTGGTGTGCCCGTTATAAATTAAATTGTATATATACTCTTTAAGTGTTTTTAATTCGGCACTGCATCTTTCAGCATAGTTTAATTTTACACTCGACCGGGGTAAAACCGATTTCCATTTTTGGTTGAAGATCAACGCATTATCGTTCCAGTTTGCATTCATATTGTTGCCCTGGGTATAGTGCCGTATCATTATGTCAAAAACACAAAAGATTTTATAGCCGGCCAATGCTATTTGCATGCAGATGTCCACATCGTAAAAATGATACCCCTTGTAGTTAACAGCATCAAAACTTATTTTATCAAATAACGATTTTCTGATGCAAAGCCATACCCCGTCCAATAATACCACCTCGCTCGTCCCGGCTCCGGTTGGTGGGTATTTTCTGATATCCGGATCATCACCCGGGTTCTCTTTTAAAAGGCATATATTAACCATTTGACCACCCCACCACGAGCCCGGCATCGCTGCCGCATAAGGTGTTCCGGCTATGCCTATGGCGCCAACTTGTTGGTTGTAAAAATGGTCAATTACTTTTTGCCCCCAGTTTTGGGTATGATAGGCAATATCGTCATGCATAAAGCATAAATAGGGGAAAGTACTTTTGCTTACGCCGATATTATAAGCTTCAAATATACTGTAACTGTTGGCCGAATTATCAATAACAACCAGTTGGTATGGCAGGCCTATAGTCAACTCGATATTTGCCTGCAGTGCCGGTGATATGCTTTTGCTTCTTGAACAAATAATTAAGGAGATCAATGTAGCAGCGACTGCGTTTTTAATTTGACATAAGCCAGCAGGCAATACAGTCTGGTTCCAAATCCAATACCTGTATTTTTCGATAATGCGACTTGTTGCACATACAAACGGCTATCAACGAAGGCTTTTGTAAAAAGTTTTTTGAAGAAATAGTTAACAACATTTTTGTTTTTGTCCCGATTAAATTCCTCGTCAGTTAACTGTGTGCTTATGCCGCCAACATGAAAGTTTGCTATAATAATATCCATGTATTTGAACGTATAATTTGCAAAGCATTTCAGGTTGAAATCGTAGTCGGCAAATACTTTATAGTTTAAATTGTAGCCACCCAGCTTTTTAAAAACGCTGTTGTGGTAAAATATCGATTGGTGGCAAATATTATTACTTAATAACCTCTTCAGGTTAAACTCACCGCCATGTATGCCTTCGGTTTTTACCCAATTATTTGTGCCACGTAACATTACGTTGCCATACAAAACAGAAGCGTTGTTTTGCAGTAAGTTTCCGGCAATATTGTGGAGCACATTTTCATTATATAATGTGTCGTCACTACCCAAAAAATAAAGGTATTCGCCTTTGGCTAACGCAATGCCTTTATTCATAGCATCGTAAGCGCCCTGGTCTTTCCCTGAAACAATATGCAGATTAATTTCGTTGCTGTAACCACTTGCTATTTCGATCGTTAAATCACCGGAGTATCCGGCGATTATCCAAACCTCGTAATTGTTAAAATTTTGCTGCTTGATACTGTCCAGGCTTTTTTTTATTGTGGCTGCCGAGTTATAAGTTGGAATGATGATTGAAAAAAAGGGATGATCAATGCTGTTCAAAACAATTAGTTTGTAGTTGCTAACTCCGAATAAACGGATTTAATAACGTTTAATGCATCCGTATTTCTCAGACGACCGGCCTGCTTACTGCCGTTAGCGATGCTTCGCTGCCGGTATTCATCATCGCCCCAAAGTTTTAATAATTTATTAGCTATATCCTGGGCGTTCAGAGGGTCAAAGATAAAGCTATCGTCGCCAATAGTTTCGGGGAGGGAGGTCACATTTGAGCAGATTACCGGGACATTCAAAAGAATGGCTTCCATAACCGGAAAGCTACCCGCTTCGTAAATTGTTGGAACCACTACACCAAGGCAGGTTTTATACAGGCTGTATAAAGTAACTTCATCCAAAACTCCGGGGAATATTACCTGGTTCTCCAAATTATTTTGTTCAATAAATGGTTGCAGGCAATCGTCAAAATAGGGTGTTTTATGTCCGGTGCAAACCAGTTTTATGTTGTTATAGCTTTGCTGTTTCAAAATGGCCAAAGCTTCCAAAAGTTTAATATGGTTTTTGTGTTGCCATGTATTAGCGGGATAAATAACAAAGTCGCCGTCAATACCAAGTGGTCGTAATGATATGATGTCTTTATCAGTGTACTTATCAATCCAAAGGTTATCCATTTCCAGTAAACACACTGTTATGATATTGGCCGGCGTGTTAAAATATTTTATAATATCTTGTTTTACATGCGTATAGCTTACTATAATTTTATCCGCGCCGCGTATATACTTTAAATATTTAACGGCCCTTTCGGCACGGCTCTCGGCCGTGAAATATTCAGGGAAATGCAGTTCCTGCACATCGTGCATGGTGCATATCAATTTCGGTATTTTAGTTTCGGGCAAATACTGATAGGGGCAATGAACAATGCCGATTTTAAACTTGCTGCAAATTTTGTCGATGAATTTATTGTCGTTTATTTCAAGCGAAATTCCAGTTTTGGCCGTTACTTTTCTTTTTACCCGAATTTTATCGAATTCCCATTTATCCCTCTTTATTAAAACGTGGTGGGGGTTTTTAGCCAGCACATTCATTATTTCGGGGTCATTTATCTCGTGATAAATAAAATATTTATTCTCTTTGTCTTTAAGCAATATTTTTAGCAGTGCCACTGCATATTGCCGCAAGCCGCCCATCTGCTGGTTAATATCGGGTATGTAGTATAGTATATTCAATCCAGTTCGGGCTTAAAAATTGAATACTTGCTTAATTCCCTTGCTCAAAAAACAATTTTATAGTTGAACATACTTCCAGCACATTATCATTTGTAAGGCCCGGATAACTGGGAAGGTTAATGCCCCGCCAGCCCAGGTTTTCGGCTATCGGATGTTTTTGAAATTTTTGTGCATACATTGGCATGGTGTGTACCGGGTAAAACAAAGGCCGGGTTTCAATGCCTTTATCACCCAAAAACTGCATCAGCGGATCGCGTGTTACCGGGCGATCCACTAAAATAGAACACATCCAATATGAATGCTTAACACCAGCCGCCGCCTGGTGAAACGCTACCGGCAGCCCGGCCAGATTTTGTTGGTAAAGCGCAGCAATTTCGCACTTACGTTTTACAAAACCATCTATTTGTTCCAATTGTGCTAAACCTATGGCGGCGCAAATATTGGTCATGCGGTAATTATAGCCAACCACGTCGTGCCAGTAAAACCGGTGCTTTGATAACCCCTGCCCTTTATAATGCATGGAGCGGTCATAAATGGTTTGATTATTACTTACTACCATGCCGCCCTCGCCGGTGGTAATGGTTTTATTGCCAAAAAAGCTAAATGCTGCTATATCGCCAAAAGTGCCAACATGTTTGCCCTTGTACTCCGTGCCTATTGCTTCGGCACAGTCTTCTATCAAAAAAATGCTGTGTTTGTCGGCCAATTCCTTCAGTGCGTCCATATCACAAGCACTACCGTACAGGTGCACGGCCATAATGGCTTTGGTGTTTATGGTTATTTTTTTCGCTACATCGTGCGGGTCCATTTGCCAGGTATCGGCAAGCGAATCAACAAAAACAGCTTTTGCGCCTGTATAAGTAATTGCATTAACCGAGGCTATGTAAGTTAAGGTAGGTACAATAACTTCATCGCCGGGGCCAATGCCCAATACCACCAATGCCAAATGAATAGCAACTGTTCCGTTTGAAACAGAAGCCGCATATTTTACATTGATATGATCGGCAAAGCGCTGCTCAAACAAACTGATGAACTTACCTTTCGATGATATCCAGGTTGAATCGAGGCATTCGTTTACATATTTTTTTTCGTTGCCGGTTAATGATGGCTGGTAAACAGGTATCCTAATTTCCATAAAAATTATCTATAAAGGTATCCATTCGTTATTGAAAAATACACAACCTAAATCGGCGCCGCTATATTGGTAAGCGTTTGTGCCTGTCTCCAATATCTCGAAGTTAAAGGCATCCTGTACCAATTCTATTATTTGGGCGTTGGGGATGTGCATGGCGAAAGAAATTTTATATTGTCCGGGTGTTAGCAGTCCCGAATTAATGGTTACCGAAACTGCCGATTGTCCGTCGCTTTTAACAATATCCTTTATCTCTTTTTCGGATGTGAAAATACACCTGTCTAAATTGTCCAGTACTTTAAAACCTATGTTTGCGTGAAAGTATTGCCGCTCTGCTATAAACTTTATCCTGATTTTAATATCTTCATCAAACCCAAAATCCGACTTTACTTCATTATCATTTCCCTCAATAGTTATCTCCCTGAACTTTTTTTCGGGGCTATCATTTTTATATGCATTGAGTTTGCCAGGTACCTGGGTATAAGCCTTTATGCCATCATTTACGTTTCCGTTAAAGGCAATGGTGCCGTTGTTAAGCATAATAACATTGTGGCACAGGTTTTTAATCGCCCCCATATTGTGGCTTACAAACAACACCGTGCGCCCTTCTTTGCCCGATACATCGCCCATTTTACCCAGGCATTTTTTTTGAAATTCTGCGTCGCCAACGGCCAGTACCTCATCAACAATCATAATCTCGCTCTCTAAATGCGCAGCTACCGCAAATGCCAGCCGCACGTACATGCCTGATGAGTAGCGCTTTACAGGTGTATCAACATATCGTTCAACCCCGGAAAAATCGACTATCTCGTCAAATTTTTGCTTGATTTCTGACTTGCGCATGCCCAGGATAGCGCCGTTTAAATATATATTTTCGCGACCTAACTTTCCTTATCACTTTTGGTATCCAACTGATGATGTACCTCACCACGGTTATTTACCCATTATCAGCAGTTAAGCAAAAATATCCCAAATACCAATGGCTCATTGAATATAACCCAATGACATCTATCATCGAAGCATTCAGATACGGTTTTTTGGGGCAGGGTACATTTACTATGCTATCTTTGGGTATCACCACTATAATCACTATCATCATCCTGCTGATAGGAATTGTAATTTTCAACAAGGTTGAGCGCACTTTTATCGATACTGTATAAATATGGCAAGGGCAATTAAAGTTGAAAATCTGTCGAAGGCCTACCAGTTAGGCGAAATAGGCACTGGCACCATATCGCGCGATCTGGAACGTTTTTGGGCCAAAATGCGGGGCAAAGGTGATCCCTTCCTGAAAATAGGCGAAGTAAATGACCGCTCCGTTAAAGGCCAAAGCGATATCGTATGGAGTTTAAAAGACATCAATTTCGAAATTCAGCAAGGAGATTCAGTAGGGAT
>Ga0206947_1224_pt1 | contig 10349 bp, 6 predicted proteins | sample Alteio_BWOrgHeat_3_FD_153239 | JGI IMG/M metagenome (GOLD analysis project Ga0206947, IMG submission 153239) | Enriched cells from forest soil in Barre Woods Harvard Forest LTER site, Petersham, Massachusetts, United States -... | ecosystem: Environmental > Terrestrial > Soil > Temperate forest > O...
TGCACTGGATGCCGCGTAGGGGCAAATGGGCTGTCTGTTGTCATTTTTCTTACTTGGTGGCGATTGATTTCTAAATGGTGGATTTCAAGGGGCACTGCCATGAATTATACGTCGTCGATGCTCCCCGAGCCCGGGCGTCGCGTGCAGCTGAGTTCCAATTTTCTCTCAGAAATGGCGGTTGGTATGAGGCGCCGTAGCGCTTAAAGGCCTTTTTTTGCAGCTATAGGCCGGAGTCTTCCTCAAGGATTTGCGACGCGGCACGGCTACATCCCAAGAATCCTCGTCAAGTGGCATATGTAAGAGAAGGAACGGGAGCACGGGCCATGCCATAAAATTCTGACGCAAGAACACACTGGACCCCAGCGGCTTGGTTCGTGCTTACCGCAGCGTCGTAGGAAAAACAACAACGAATCGTTGCAATTAGTTACGACACCTCGTTTCCTTCTCTTATGTGCTTACTGACCTGGAGTTATTTCAATCCATCATGTTGGGGATAGCCCAAGCGAAGAGGGTAGATGCCCTATTGCCAATGATTGTGTCAGGGCTCGTGGAGAGAGCTGATTTTGCTCTCGCCCGGATTTGGCTGGTCGAGACGCGGCATTCAAACGCCGAAGACAAGGAACGATTTTTGCGACTGTCAGCTAGTGAGGGCTGTTCACAGGTGGACCGCCGCATCTGGAACGGAATAGAGGGCGAGTTTTCGAAGATTAGATTGGGTGCGCTAAAGATCGGCTACATCGCGCAACACGCGGTGCCGCTGCATTTGGATGAGCACGAAATAAAGCACTCACACTGGACCGCTTCTCCTGACTGGGTAGCACGCGAAGGAATAAAAGGCTTTGCCGGACATCCCCTTATCTTCCGAGGCGAAGTCCTGGGAGTGCTCGCAGTGTTCAGCCGAAAACCGGTGTCACCGGAGCAATTTCAGTGGCTTCGTTTGTTCGCTGATCAAGCTGCCGTGGCGATCGCGAACGCCAGAGCTTTTGAGCAAATTGAGCATCTTCGCCAAAAACTCGAACTGGAAAACGACTATCTGCGCGATGAGGTAAAGGAAAACTTTGGCGGTTTTGTCGGAGGAAGCGCTCCTCTTAGAAACGTTCTCGAACAGATTGATCTGGTTGCCCCTGCGGCCGCCAACGTATTGATACTGGGAGAATCTGGAACTGGAAAGGAACTGGTCGCACGCGCCATTCACGATCGCAGCAAACGTAGGAATCGCGCCCTCGTGAAGGTGAACTGTGCGTCCATCCCCCACCAGCTCTTTGAAAGTGAATTCTTTGGACATGCAAAGGGCGCGTTTACCGGCGCGCTGAATGACCGCGTAGGGCGTTTTCAAGTTGCGGATGAGGGAACGCTCTTCCTCGATGAAATTGCGGAGATCCCAATGCTACTACAAGGGAAGTTGCTCCGTGTCTTGCAGGAAGGCGAATTCGAACGCGTTGGAGAAGATCGCACGCGCCGTGTGGATGTTCGCATCATTGCCGCGACAAACCGGAATCTGAGACACGAGGTTGCTGCGGGGCGATTTCGAGAGGACCTATTTTTTCGTTTGAGTGTATTTCCGTTGGAAACACCGACGTTGCGATCCCGTCGTGAAGACATCCCCATTTTGGCAGCGTATTTTCTGAAACAAGTGGCCACGCGAAGCAATCTTTCAATGCCTCGTCTCACACCAACAAATGTTCAGGCGCTAACCGACTATTCCTGGCCGGGCAATATTCGCGAACTGCAGAACGTGGTCGAACGCGCAGTTATTTTGTCGAAAGGTGGAGCTTTGCATTTTGAACTGCAGGAAAGCGCCACGATTTCACCACAAAAAGACATTTCTGAGCCCGCAACTCAGAAGCAATGGCTAGAATCGCAACGTGCCAACATCAAAGCAGCACTGGCGAAATCCGGTGGCAGAATTTACGGGAAAGGCGGTGCAGCCGAATTGCTTGGTTTACGTCCGACGACTTTGTCATCGCGCATTGCGGCGCTCGGAATTAAGCGTAATGCCGATTGATTTTTTATTAGGCATCGGCGGCGCCCTAGAAAATGGAGGCACCGACGCGAACCGTTGGGCGTAGGCCGTCTAAGCCGCAGACGGTACTCTTGCCCCGAAGGACGTCCGTGGAGTTGGTGTAAGACTGGCGTCAGCCAGGTAGCGACAGGAGTGGTTTTAGGCGAACCTGGGTTCGCCTAGGAGAGTGAGGAAGGGGAGACAGCCTTGGGGCTCGACGGGGAGAAAGTCTTTTCTCCCGCCGAAAATGATCCGTAACGGAGTACTTTCTCCGAAGAAAAGGACATTTCCACAGCAACGGAACCGGTGACTGCCGGCTTTGTTTGCGTCTGAAACCTCTGATCTCGATCATTAATGCCCTGACTCAAAAACGCGTTATCCTGGGATTCTTCGTGGAGAGGCGACAATCATCAAAACACATAGAAAATTTGTATGTAGATCGACCACAATTTACCACACATTTGTTTCCGCTCACTTCCAAAGGTTTCCACCCTGTTGGAAATTTCCCGGGGTTGCTGGCCACCAGCTTTCCGGGAGAGCCTGAAGCGCAGATTCGCACCCTGGTCCGCCGCCATATTGACGAAGCCGTTGTCGCTGAGTGGCCCACGATGGCGAAGCAATCGGCTTCCTTGAAGATCGCTCCGCCGACCTTGGCCGAAACATTGCGGCTGGCACTTTCTCTGGCGCCCAAGAGCGAAGGGCAGATCGCGGCGCAACGTGAAATCGTGACAGGGCTCGAAAACGCGATGGACGCGCGCCGGCAGCGCATTATCCTCAGCCGGTCAAGCGTGAATTGGGTAAAGTGGACCTGCCTGTTCGCGCAGGCCGGTTGTACGCTAATCGCGATCGCTATGGTCCACTGCGACAATCGCGCCGCTGAAGTTAACCAGGACGACCTTACTGCGTAGCGACTTACTGCTCAACGGGAGCGGAGTTGAGCCAGGACACCGCGCCCTCCAAATCAGGCATCCGTCCTTCGTCTCTCGTTCCTGATGCAATCGCGACGACTCCGCTAATTAGTGCCGTTGCGGAAATCCAAAAGACAAAATTCTTCACAACGAAAACTCCGATCGCTTGCGCCTCCGCGACAGGCACCGTGCCTTGATCAATTGCTTGAAACCGGACAGCCCGTCCTTTAAAAGATGCCGCTCGAGTATGGGTTGGATGTCGGAGCGTGTCAACGACAGACAGCCGGGTGTGACTTTGGTGCTCTGACTCCTTGAGAGAAGAACATAACTCGCTACGCCGACATGCTCTGGGCCATGGGAACCGAGTCACGGCTTCGGATCATGCAGCTTCTTGTTTCAGCACATCCTGGTGGCTTGGTTGTTGGTGAGATCGGCGATCAACTCGAGATCCCGAGCTCCACCCTTTCGCACCATCTTGAAAAGTTAAAAAACGAGGATCTGGTGAAGGTACGACGTGAAGGGACGTTCCTCTGGTATTCCGCCAATACCGAAGCGCTTCAAGAACTATTGGGCTTATGATCGGAGGTTGGCTGATGACTCCGGTAACTTAACTTGCCTGATTGTCCGACTGCGATGAAACTTTCTAATCCTCTTTTCCCTGTTGATATTGGGCCACGACTTCCTACCTGCACCATGTTCTCACAAACCCCCTCCGAAAAGTTGAAACGACACATTTCGGAATCAAAGAGAAAGCGATTCACAATGTCCGAAGAAATCAAGCATAACCGCCGCCGCTTTCTTGGCACTGCGGCCATGACCCTCGCGGCGGCGCAGCTCGGCGCGTTCCGTTCTGCGAACGCGGAGTCCAAAAAGGCAGAACTGGCTGATGTGCCGGATGGCCCTCCCGATAGTTTGCGCCCTTTCCACATCAACGTTCCTGAAGCGGCACTCATCGACCTCCGTCAACGTATCGCAGCGACTCGCTGGCCGGAAAAAGAAACGGTCACGGACGCATCACAAGGCGTCCAGCTCGCGACGATTCAGAAAGTCGCGAGCTATTGGCAGACGGGCTATGACTGGCGAAAGATCGAGGCCACGCTGAACGGCTTGCCGCAATTCGTGACCGAGATCGACGGCCTCGACATTCATTTCATCCATGTTCGCTCGAAACATGAAAATGCGTTGCCGCTCATCGTCACGCACGGTTGGCCCGGCTCGATCATCGAGCAGCTAAAGATCATCGATCCGCTTACCAAGCCCACGGCCAATGGCGGGAGCGCATCGGATGCGTTCGAAATCGTGATTCCGTCCTTGCCGGGCTACGGATTCTCGGGCAAGCCAAGCGCCACGGGCTGGGACATTTCCCGCATCGCACGCACGTGGGTTACGCTGATGAAGCGCCTTGGATACACGCGCTTTGTGGCGGCAGGCGGTGATGTGGGTGCGCAGGTCGTCGACGAATTAGGCGTGCAGGCGCCTCCGGAAGTGCTCGGCATTCACTCGAACATGCCTGGTACTGTTCCAGCCGACGTTTCCAAGGCACTCAATTGCCACGAATCGCCGCCAGCCGGCCTCTCCGCCGACGAACAGCACGCTTGGGATCAGCTGGACTTCTTCTATAAGAAGGGGCTGGGTTACGCCATTGAAATGAGCAACCGTCCCCAAACGCTCTACGCCCTTGCGGATTCGCCTGTTGGGCTGGCGGCTTGGATGATTGACCACGATGCACGTGGTGAGGAGCTAATGTCGCGTGTTTTCGACGGAATAACCGAAGGCCTTACGCGAGACGACGTCCTCGACGACATTACGCTTTATTGGTTGACGAACAGCGCGGTTTCTTCGGCGCGTTCCTATTGGGATTACAGCGCCACGGCGAAGAAGGGCTTTTTCGACGTCAAGGGCGCCACCGTCCCGGTGGCCGTGAGCGCCTTTCCGGACGAGATCTATACCGCCCCGCGCAGTTGGTCAGGGAAAGCGTACCCCCAGCTCATTCATTACAACAAGCTCCCCAAAGGCGGGCACTTCGCGGCGTGGGAGCAGCCGCAACTCTATTCAGAGGAAGTTCGCAGGGGTTTGAGATCCCTGCGCAAATCGATGTGAATAGGGCGCGCGCATGTTGTGCGCGCCATCTCGCTGCGCAACCCACGACAACAATAAGCGACTGGCGAACTTGCTCACTTGGCATTTGCGTGGAAGATGCGAGCTAGGATTGCAGGCGATATGCTAGAGTCAGCACCCGCGCGCACACGTAGAGCAAGAATTCGACGACAGTAAGACCTTATGCCCGCGAAATACCCGCATGGAACGAAAAGATTTTGTTCGATATTTTGGCATCACGCGCTCGAGAATACCCCAGAAACGCGACGAGAGATTTTAAGGCTTCAGGGCATATAACTAACCAAAAAAACGTACGTAGACTTGCAGCAGTTTGCAGCAATTTTGCTTCCGCTATCTTCCACTGTTTTCCACACTGATGGCAGTTATCCTAGGCAATGCTATGGAAAATAGTGGAAAACAGAACCCTGAAACGGGGTTCAAGTCCCCCCCGAGCAGATATGCCAACCTTTAAGTATTTTTTTTTGAACAACTTACGTTCTACGACGGAAATGCCGTTTCCAGCCTCATTTTTCGCGCTCGATGAGAGACGCACTGCTATTCAATCGCTCTTGCACGCGGTTGTCAGCTCATCAGCCAGCACAGCCACCGCTTGGACATTTTTCCAAATCGCTTGGGCAAATTTACAATCTCGACCCCGATCACCTGATGTCTGGAATGAAATCCAAGACCAAAACGCTTTGCCACCGGGAGAAGACAGCGACCGTGAGGTCGGCGATACCCGTACCCCTCTCTTTCGTGATTTATTAGGGCCGATCAAATCGCCCTCAAGGGAACAGCCATCGCATCCTTGATAAGAAAGCAGCATTCAGCGAACCGTCTCTTCTCGTTTTGTCAATTTTCCGTGACAGAGAGGAGTAGATAGCGCGAGCGGCCCCTGGTGGACGCCGCTTGCGCAGCGAAAGCGGGAGATTCCGGAGCCGCTTTTGGCGGTCGTATCTCAAAACTATCTATCAGTATACTGAAACTATATTCACACAGCACTACAAATTGTGGAAGTGTGGGCTAGTGCCTACCTCCTTGTGCTGCGGGGGATTCGACTTCCGCTACGGCGCCAGAACCAAAGTCGATAGAGAAAATTACAAACAGATCAAGGTGTGGTGAGTCGTTGGTAACTCCAAACAGCGGCGCCAAGTCAATCCGCGTGTGCGGGCTCGGCTTGACAGTGAAAGAAGGACCAAGTTCAAAGATATTTTGGGCTTTGCTCCTCGCGCCGGGCCGCGAGACGTTCTGATAACTCGTTTCTAAACCAACCTTTAGAGCTTCGCCCCGGACGGCAAATGAACTGGCCGTTGAAAAACCGATCTCGCGCTCCCTGTCCGCCCAAAGATCTTGATCAAAAAAAATGTTAGCAGCGAATTCGATGGATGTGCCGATTTCCTGTCCCAGTAGTAGCCGCAATTCGTATGAATCGGGTATGCTCACCCGCTGGCGAACGAGATCCCCAATCGGATCGCCGCCCTCCTTTTCCGCATTCTGTCCTGGTTGGACCGGGTACTGCTTCCCTGTGCCGATATCGTATTCGACGAGCAATGTTGGATTTAAGGGAATTTTACTCCAATTTGCGAGCGCCCAGCGCCCCTCAATCGTGGTGAACGGAATCTGGCTACGGCCATTCTGATGTTCTTCGTCCAACTCGAAGGCGAGCTGAAATCTGTATGGTAAGCCTAGCTCAAGTTCTTGAGTGAACAGATGGTCTGATTTACCCACACGCGGAAATGTTCCGTGATAGTCAAGATCAAGATAGAACGAGAACGGCGGCAAAACATAAACGTCGGTCTTGGCAGAAAAGCGTCCTCGAGCAGACCAACGAGGCTGGTTATAAGGACCGATAAGTTGTTCACCGTAAGGACGTGCTTCCACGTTCACAGGGGCTAGCTGTTGAGGCTGCTGAGCTTGGACGGAGCAGGGAAGGATCCCAAGAATCCCATCAGCGATAACACATATGATCGGAATGATAAGCAATCTTCTAATTGTAAGCATTTGGTCTTTTGACTGATTGATCGAGCCCTGATTTGGTCAGCCGTAAAAAAAACACTAATAGGGAAAAATAGGGAGAATAAAATGCCTGAGTTACAATACAGAGTCCTAGACGAGGCCACCAGATGATGACGAATCTACACACAGTAATCGCCGCAGTGATTCTAGCGGCGGACAGCCCAGGCGGGTCTCGGTTGGACCATGGACGAATGTAGACGACGCTATGGCGAAGGCGTTGTCATGGCATGACCTGCCTCTGAATCGCCTCCACGACATTGAGCAACTGCCGAACTTACTCACTTGGCATTTGCGCGCAAGGTGCGGGCGGGGATTGCAGACGGTATGCGAGAGTCAGGACCCGCGCCCGCACAAGCAACTAAGTCATAACTAAACCGCTGACCCAGAGCTGCGCGTTTTCCTGCTTTTATGACGAAAGTGTTACAAAATCGGTTTGGCCGACGGATCGAGAGACTGCTGTATTAAGAGCAGGGGCGTGAATGGAGATTGCGGGTCGCGGAAGATGTATCCGAAACTAGAACGTCACATCGACCCGCTAGCGTTTGGGCTGCGCGAGAGAACTCCGGTTGTCCCAGGGGAAAAGACCAGTCCGCATCAAACTAAGACTATGAATCTCTGCATCGAGAAATTGGTTCGCGCACCGCTGAAAAGCGCAGCGTCCGCTGTCCTCTCGCTAGGTCTCATCCTCGCGACAACCTCCGTCAGCCCCGCTGACGAGTCCCAAGATCGGAAGCCATTGAGCAGCCTCAAAGACATCAAGCACATCGTCGTGATTTACCAGGAGAACTGGAGCTTCGACTCGCTCTACGGGCAGTTCCCTGGCGCCGATGGCCTAGCCAATGGCTTCGACACGCTCCCGCAGCTCGATCGGACGACGTTGTATTCATCGCTGATCTACCAGACGCCGTCGCCGCTCACGGGATCCCCGCCGGTGATCGACCCGCAGTTCCCTTCGGTCGGCGGGAGACTGGCCCTGGCCTCCAACAATCAATTACCGCTGCCACTGATCCCCTACGACTTCACCAATTACATTGCCGCCACTGCCCTCAGTGGCGATATTGTGCACCGCTTCTACCACGAGCAACTGCAGATCGATAACGGCTTGCTCGAAACGAAGAACGGCGATCTGGACAAGTTCGTGACCTGGAGCGATAACCCGGGTCTCGTCCTCAGCTACATCGATGCGACGAACTTGCCGGAAGGCCAGCTCGCACAGGAGTACACGCTGTGCGACCGTTTCTTCCATTCGGCCTACGGCGGCTCCTTCCTGAATCATCAGTGGCTGGTCGCGGCGGCGAGCCCGCCGTGGACCACAACCATTCCAACTGGTTGGCTATCGAGCTACGATAGCGTAAACAAGATCCTGACGGACAATCAACTAACTTCCGACGGCAAGTATGCGGTCAACACCACCCAGCCGTTGCTGGCGCCCTTCTCGCCCGGCACTCCGACTGCTAAGCGCCTATTGATCAACAACACCGATCCCTCCCAACCAGGCTACACCCCAAACATTGGCAACCGGCTCGATGACGCGGAGATCAATTGGCGATGGTATTCCGGCGGTTGGAATGACGCACTTGCGAACAACGTGGCGGCCAACAATGAATTATTTCAATTCCATCACCAGCCCTTCGCCTACTACACGAAGTATGCTCCGTTCCTAACCGCTCCGACGGCGAATTATTCACCATTGAACCCGCCAAAGCTCAACCCGGCAACGACCGGTCCGAACGCACATCTGCAGGACGAACAGAGCTTCTTCACGGACGTCGCCTCGGGCGAGCTGCCTCCGGTGAGCTTCGTCAAACCACTCGGTCCGAACAACGAACATCCGGGCTATGCGGATGAAGTCACAGGTCAGCAGCACGTGGCTGAGCTCGTCGCCGCGGTGCGCAAGAGCAAGATCTGGAGAGACTGCGTGATTGTCATCACCTACGACGAAAACGGCGGACGTTGGGATCATGTGGTGCCGCCGGTGCGGCAGGACGGCTGGGGTGTCGGTGTCCGCGTCCCCGCGATCCTCATCTCGCCCTTCGCCCGCCGCGGCTACATCGACAGCACGGAATACGAAACCGTCTCGATCTTGAAGCTAATCGAGCGGCGTTTCCATCTCGCCCCGCTATCTGCACGCGACGCGGATCCGAATATCAACGATCTCACGCACACCCTGAGTGAGCAGGACTGCACCCGCGAGCACGAATAAGATCTGACCCAAGATATTCGAATATCGCCGGTTAAGGAGGAGGAGCAAACCGGCACAAAATCTATTAGTTCGACCAGTCAAGAAAAAGTCACTATGAACTCCCATACGATCAAGAAGTTGTTTAAGCTCGGCGTGATTGCGCCGGCAGTGCTGCTTGCGATGCTGGCGAAAGCCCAGACGCAACTGCACATCACGCCGACCCCAGCGTTTGCGAACGGGGCTCCGGATACAGCTGGGACGCAGCTGGCGACCGGGCAGTACATCACGCCGACGGTCATAGCCGGGTCGGTTCAGCAACCCCTGGACCCGGGGTTGCCCGCCTACCCAAACTTCGTCGCAGGCGAGGCGGTGAAGTCGCAGCTCAGCCCGGACGGCACGACGCTGGCGATCATCTGCGCGGGACAGAACTCACTTGACAACGCGGCGGGCAAGACCGACGTAGCCAACTCGACGCAGTACATCTTCTTGTACAACGTGGCCGATGCCAACAAGGCCAAGCCCGCGCTCATCCAGGTGATCCAGCAGACGAACGCCCATGTTGGCCTCGTCTTCTCGCCGGACGGCAACACGCTTTACGCCGCGGGCGGGAACGACGACGCCGTTTATGCCTACAACAAGAGCGGAGGCACGTTCATCACGCCGGGGACCCAGATCCCGCTGGGGCATTCGCACAAGGGCGTCGGGCTGGGCGTCCAGCCCAATGCCAGTGGCCTGGGCATCTCCGTCGACGGCAAGACGCTGGTAGTCGCCAACAACTACAATGACTCGATCAGCGTGATCGACACTGCGACCAATACGGTCCGCTACGAATACGATCTGCGACCGTTCAACACCACGCCAATGACTGGGAATGGCCAGCCCGGCGGCACCTACCCTTTCGCGGTCATCGTGAAAAGCGATGACAGCGGCAATGGCACCGCGGCCTATGTGTCTTCCGACCGCGACCGCGAAATCGTGGTCGTCGACATTTCGTCCGCGACCTCGGGTCACCTGATCACCCGCATCCCGCTTGACGGCAACGGCCTCGGGATGACGCTCGACGCTTCGCAATCCAAGCTATATGCGGCGCAGGACAATGCCGATGAAGTCGCGGTCATCGACACCGCGACCAACACGATCATCT
>Ga0206947_1225_pt1 | contig 10329 bp, 8 predicted proteins | sample Alteio_BWOrgHeat_3_FD_153239 | JGI IMG/M metagenome (GOLD analysis project Ga0206947, IMG submission 153239) | Enriched cells from forest soil in Barre Woods Harvard Forest LTER site, Petersham, Massachusetts, United States -... | ecosystem: Environmental > Terrestrial > Soil > Temperate forest > O...
CCTCCTTATAATAGGAAGGCCTGCGACGAAACGGACGGCCCCGCCACTGTAGTCGTGGACGATGTCCGCATGTCACTGAGCCGAAAGGCTTGGGAAGACGGACAAAGGATGAAGCGATGAGTCAGGAGACCGACCGGCAGCACCGACATCACACTCTTCGAGGGAAAGGGGTGAGGCAAAGACCGCGTTTCGCGGCCGTGCCGGTCCTGCTGTAGCGGATTGGATTTCTCGGCCGTGTTGTCTTTAACCTTGCCCCCAGCTTGAACAAGCTGGGGGCTTTTTATTTTTGGGCCGGGCTTATAAAAAACCCGGCAGGAGGGCCTACGGCCAAGTCCGCCCAGAGGGCACCCGGCTGGACGCCAAATTGATTCGGCTTCGGCCCTTCCATTTCAAAGCATCTAAAGGACATTCCATGAGGCCAATTCTTGCAGTCGCCATTCTTGGGTTTTGCGTGGGGATTGCCCGCGCCGATACGGCGCCGGCGCCGACACCGACCCCGGTACAGACGGAGGAAAGCGAGCCCGAAATCGTGGTGGCGGTTTCGCCGACGCGCCATGCCGAGCCGGTGGCCGCTTCGAACTCGGCGGTTACCGTGATCACCCACCAGCAAATCGAGGACAAGAAGGCGTTTGACGGGACCGATGTGATCGCGCTGGCGCCCGGCGTGACGATCGCGCAGAGCGGCGATACCGGGCAGTTGGCCTCGGTGTTCCTGCGGGGCGCACCGGCGGAATCGACGCTGGTTCTCATCGATGGGATGCGGGTCAATTCACCTTCGGCGGGGGCGTTCGATTTCGGATTGCTGAGCGCGCAAAACATCGATCGGATCGAAGTGCTGCGCGGGCCGCAAAGCGCGCTTTATGGTGCGGACGCCAGCGGCGGCGTCATCAATATCATCACCCGGCGCGGCCAAGGCCCTTTCCAAACCGGGGGCGACCTCGAATTCGGCAACTACCATATCGATCGCGAGGAATACACGGCGCGCGGTTCGCTGGACCAGGACGCTCTCAGCTTCGCGTTGACGCGTTTGCACAGCGGAGGCTATTTCACCAACGACGATGCGCGCAACCTGACGGCTTCGCTGCGCTACGACCACCCATTGTCGGCGCATTCCAACCTGGCTTTCACCGGGCTCGCGCAAGACAGCAACCTAGGAGTGCCGGGCCAGGTGCAGTTCTTTTTCGATCCCAACGAACGGGAGCAGCCCACCGAGTTGCAAGGTTCGCTGCAATTCACCAATACGGCCGGCAACCGGCAGGACCACCTTTCGTTCGGCGCTTACAATAAAGTGTTGCTCGACGACAATCCGCTCAACCCGGGGGTGCCGCTGGCTTTGAATTCGCAATCGAACTCGCGCACCGAAGATAGCGTTTATGCGCTGGACGGACAGAGCGTATGGACAGGCCGCTACAATACCGCGACGCTGGGCTTTGAAGCTCGCCGCGAGCACACGAACTCCAACTCGCAATTCCCGGTGCCCGCGCCGGCCGCGATCATCAATTATGATAAAGGGACCTCAACCGAGGCGGTGTTCGCGCAAGACGAAATCCAGCGCGGGCGAATTTCCCTGGCGCCGGGCGTGCGCGCCGAAACGAACTCGCAGTTCGGCTCGGCGGTCACCGGCAAACTCGCGGCTTCCTACGCGCTGAATGCCGTCTCGAAACTTAAGGGCAGCATCGGCACGGGGTTCAACGCGCCCACCTTCGATGAGCTGTACGGCGGATTTCCCGGCTTCGTGCTGCCCAACCCGAACCTGCTGCCGGAAAAAAGCGTGGGTTACGATTTCGGTTATAGCCACACCCTACCACGCCAGGGGCAGGTGGAAGCGATGTTTTTCCACAACCGTTTCCGCGACCTGATTGCCGACGCCACGCTGCCGAGTTTCGTGCTGATTCCGGAGAACATCAACCGCGCCACCATGGAGGGAATTGAAATCGGCTATAACCAGCATCTGGGCGACAACTGGAAGCTGATCGTGAACCAAACCTTTATGACGACCTCCGCGAACAGCGCTCCCTTCGTGTTGGTGCGCCGACCGCGCTTTAACACCTCCGGCGATGCGGTGTACCATCGGGGCCGATTCAACTGCGATTTCGGCGTCATCGCCCAGGGACATCGCGAGGACCTGGACCCTTCCACCTTCGCCGACACGTCGTTCGGCGGCTTCACCCGGCTGGACCTGACGTTGAGCTACGAAGTAGGGCATGACCGGCAGGTCTATATTCGCGCGCGCAACCTGGGCAACGTGCATTATCAGGAAGTAGCCGGGTATCCGGCGATGGGACTGAATTGCGTGGTGGGGTATCAGGTGGGAGGGTTTTAAGATTAGGGAGTTGGGAAGATGGGGAGATAGGGAGGTTGGGTATCGAGTTCGCGGTGAGCATCAACGGACAGAATATAGGTCAACGCCTCGCGAAGATGAGTTTGTAGCTCCGCGGCGTGCGTTAGCCAGATCATATGTGCGGCCCCCTCAATTTCCAAATAGCGCGCATTGGGAATGAGCATGGCCAACTGTTGCGTCGGCCAATTCGGCCGGATATCCGCCGCGGCATTGATGAAAACGCAGGGGACCTCTAAATTCGCGATGTCGCGCAACAACCCCGGTTGCCGGCAGTAGCCGCGCCAATCGGCATTGCCCCGGCGATTCACTTCCGGATCGGAGTGAAATTCCTTGCCGCCATTGTCTTCGCCAATGGCCTTTAGCCTTTCGTGATAGGTTTCACTCCAGGCACGATCATCGACGATCTTACCGCCCGTAATACCGATTATTCCAATCGTTTGAGTTGGGTGACGGAGCGCATAAGCAAGGGCCAGGTTGGGGCCGTGACTGTGACCAAGGATAATCCAGCGGTCATATCCATACGCCACTCGAATCTTCTCGACATCAAGCAGGAAGGTTTCAAGATTGTAGTGCCCATCCCAAGTCGATCGTCCACAGCCGCGCGATTCAAAGCGAATGACTCGATACTCGTTATCGATCAGGCACGCCACCGGCTCAAGATAATCGTCACAGCCCGGTCCACCATTTAAAAACACGACAGGCGTTCCTTCTCCGCTGGCAATAGACCAGAGGTGGGATTCTCCCATTTGTATGAATCGTTCTTCGGTAGCGGAGGGCATGATATACGGTGAAGTTTAATCCAATCACGCTAAATATTCTGTAACGAAAGTCTTTGTGGACAGCCTCCAGGATAGCCAGCGATTGAAACGCTTGGTGTGAAATCCAAAAAAGGTAAGTCTTTCGGTTCAAACGAGCGCGCTGCCCGCGGTTTCCCCGTTTGCGAAGGCGGGGATTAAGGGGTGGTTTGACCGCAATTTCTTAAACTTAACACTCTTTCCGCCAACCACCACGACTGAAATTGTCGTCGTTAAGGAATTATGACCGGATTGGCAGCTAAACCACCCCTTGCATCCCCGCCTTCGCAGGACGGGGAGACCGCCGCCCATGCCTCGGTCAATCAAAAACTCAATTTCACACCAAGCGTTGAAATCGCGGCAGGGGGGCCTTTGGCCGGCAGTCCGCCGCCGCGGACTGTACAAAAGGAGTAGCAAAGATTTAGATTACAGAGTACTAAAGCACCTTTGATTAAGTTCCGGGGCAGCGGAGGCGTTCAACCGCCAACCGCGATAACACCCGGTTATAATATCTATCGAACGCGACCGGCGACTCAATACTGGTTTTGCCCTGCCGCCATGCGGCACCTTTTAAAGCGATTGCGCTAAACGCGAGTGGTAACGATCGGTCGGTTATGAAATCGCGATCCTCCTCTTATCTACTGCTCCTATTTGGTGTCACGTCCCTCTATTTCGCGGCGGCTCGGCTCGGTCTCTCACTGGCATTCCTACACGCCAACGTTTCTCCAGTATGGCCGCCCACGGGTTTCGCAATAGCCGTGGTATTGCGGTTGGGCTATCGTATCTCGCCGGCGATCTTGCTGGGCGCGTTTCTGGCGAATTTGGCCACGGGCGTATCGGTACCGGTGGCGGGGGGCATCGCCATCGGAAATACGCTGGAAGCGGTATCGGCGGCCATGCTGCTGCATCACTTCGTCGGTTTCCACAGCCCGTTCAACCGCCCTTCGGACGTCGTGAAGTTCGTGCTTTTCGCGGGGATTTGCAGCCCGATGGTGAGCGCGACGATCGGCGACCTCAGCCTGTGCCTGGGCGGCGCGGCGCATTGGGTGAACTTCGGTTCGCTGTGGTTTACCTGGTGGCTGGGAGATGGGGTAGGCGCTTTGGTGGTGGCACCCCTGGTATTGACCTGGACGGAGGAACCCGTTTGGCGCCGGTCGCCGAAGAGCGTGGTCGAGGAGCTGTTGTTGCTCTCGCTGCTTTCGATCGTAGCGCTCATCGTGTTCCGCGGCTTTATTTTCAGCAGGGCCGTCAATTATCCGCTGGGGCATTTGACCATTCCATTTTTGCTGTGGGCGGCGTTCCGTTTCGGCTCCCGAGGCGTGGCAACGGCGCTCACTGTGTTATCCGGCATCGCGATTTGGGAGACAACCCGCGGTTACGGACCTTTTGCCGAACACAACCTCAACGAATCGCTGCTCCTCTTGCAGATATTCGTCGCCGCGCTGTCGGTCACAGCCGCGTTTTTTGCGGCCGTGGTCACCGAGCATCAGCAGGCGTTGAGTACCATCACGTTGCTGGCGTCCATCGTGAAATCGACGGCCGATGCGGTGATCGGCAATACCTTAGACGGCGCCATCATCAGTTGGAACGCGGGCGCCGAGCGACTATTCGGTTACTCCGCGACCGAGGCTATCGGCCAGCCCATCTCCATGCTCATTCCACCCTGCCGCGCGGACGATTATCCTCGTGAGCTTGAAAAAATATTACGCGGAGAAGACACGGCCGATTACGAAACCGTACGCTTACGAAAGGATGGGCGGGAGGTGGATATCTCGCTCACTCTATCTCCCATCAAGAATGCCTCCGGCACGGTGGTGGGCGCCTCGGCTATTGCTCGCGACATTACCGAAGCCAAACGCGCGACGGAAGAACGGCGGCAATTGCTGCAGCGCGAACAAACGGCGCGCTCCGAGGCGGAAGCCGCCAATCGAGCGAAAGACGAATTTCTGGCCATCCTTTCGCACGAACTCCGGACTCCGCTGGGCTCGATTGTCGGTTGGGTGGACATCCTTCTGACGAAAATTGCGACTCAACACGATGCCGCGTTGACCGCGCGCGGCCTCGAAATCATCAAGCGAAACGCGGGAACACAACTGCGCATCATTGAAGACATCCTGGATGTTTCGCGCATTATCGCGGGCAAATTGCGGCTCACTTTGGCAGTGGTGCATCTGCCTCCGATTATTGACGCGGCACTGGCCGACATGCAATTGACCGCGGACGCAAAAGAGATTCGACTTCGGCCCATCGTGGATGTGGGCGTCGATCCGGTTACCGGCGATTCCCACCGCCTCCAGCAGATCATTTGGAATCTTCTTTCAAACGCGATCAAATTCACTCCCCGTGGCGAAGAGATCGAGATTCGGCTGGACCAAGTTGGCTCGCAATTACGCCTGATCGTCAGCGATAAAGGGGAGGGGATCGAAACGGAATTTTTGCCGCACGTATTCGATCGTTTTCGTCAGGCCGATAGTTCCGCCTCCCGAAAATTCGGCGGCCTCGGTCTGGGCCTGGCGATTGTGCGCCACCTGGCCGAAGCGCATGGCGGCACCGTGCAAGCTGAGAGCGAAGGATTGGGGCACGGCGCGGTATTCACAGTTACCCTACCCTGCGCCGCCACATTAACCGGACCATCGCACGTTTCGCCAACACCAAAGGACCTGCCGGAACACACCTCAAAAAACGGTCCCGAACTCGCGAATCTGCGCATTTTAATTGTGGACGACGACCGCGATTCGCTGGAAGTGATCAGCGCCATTCTGTCGTTGCGCGGGGCCACCGTGAAAACCGCGACCTCGGCCGGCGAAGCTTTGGAAATTTTGGGGGGAGTGGCAAGCCGATGCCATGATTTCCGACCTGGCAATGCCGCGGGAAAACGGCTACGATTTGATCCGGCAAGTAAGAGCGAACGAGGCGGGACAGGGCGGACGCCTTCCTGCGTTGGCGCTCACGGCTTACGCCGGTACGGATGAGGTAGCGAATGCGCTCGCGGCCGGTTACCAAAAGCACCTGGCGAAGCCAGTGACACCGAGGGAGTTGATTGCGGCAGTGGAGGAATTGGTGGCGGCACACATCCCCGCGGGGGATATGGGATAGGGTCCTCCGCGATTGGAATTGATTGGAGTGTTTTAGTCGGTTGAATTTCAGAGACAAGCGCAGTGGCCATGATTCTCGGCGCGCATGGGCCGCACCCGCTATCCAGTAACCCCCTCCGGTTTCCGGTTACTACACCTGCGAGTATGCTCTTGGCGACCTTTGGTCGCCCGACGGGTGGGGATCCGCCCGGAGGACACCCGATCGCTGCACATTGCGGTGCCCACCTGTAATTTTTCATCATTAATATGCGGTGCATGAAGCGTTATGTCGCCCTTTCAGGGCTATGGGAATCAAACTGGAACGACGAAACCGGCCCGCGACAGGAGTCGCGGGCCGGTTGAATTGGTGCGTGTTCCCGGACGGATTAACGCTTGGAGAACTGGAAGCCGCGGCGGGCGCGCTTGTGGCCGTATTTCTTGCGTTCCTTGACGCGCGGGTCGCGGGTCATGGCGCCGATTTCGCGCATTTGCGGGCGCAGTTCCTCGCTGAATTCGACGAGCGCCTTGGCGATGCCGTGGCGCAGCGCACCGGCTTGGCCGGTGAGGCCACCCCCCTTGGCGTGGGCGACCACATCGAAGTTCGCCGCGGCGGGAACCTTGACCATCGGCTCGCGCGCGTGTTGATCGAGCGTGATGCGGCCGAAGTATTCCATCGGCGTCTTGTCGTTGATCGTGATGTTGCCGGTGCCCGGTTTCAGGAAGACGCGAACGATCGCGTTCTTGCGCTTGCCGGTGCCATAAAATGTTTCTGCCATCTTTGTAATTCTCCCTGCGTCTTCCCAAGTATCCGACTGAAGTCGGGACTCCAGGCTGCGCCGAGTGTCCACCTGCGTGGACACCACATTGGTATTTAATTCATTAAGCCGCTACGGGTTCCGCGACGCCGCGCGTCGCCAAATCGAGTGGCGTGCTTGTGATCGGTGCCGGCGTAGATGTGCAGCTTGCGCGCTTGGGCGCGGCCCAGCGTGTTGTGCGGCAACATGCCGGTGATCGCTTCTTCCAAGATGCGCGTGGGATCTTTCTGTAGCACCGTCTTGGCATCGGCCCGCTTGAGGTGGCCGGGCTGCGTGGACGAGCGGTAGTAGATCTTCTGCTCCAGCTTGTTGCCGGTGAAGACCGCCTTCTCGGCGTTGACGATCACGACGAAATCGCCGGTATCGACCGAGGGCGTGAACTGCGGCTTATGCTTGCCGCGCAGCACGTGCGCGATGCGCGAAGCCAAACGGCCGACCGTCAAACCGCTGGCATCCACGATGTACCAAACGCGATCGATATCGGCGGGTTTGGCATGATACGTCTTGGTTGTAATCTTACCCATCTCAGTAATTCACCCGTACTAAACAAAGACCTTGGGGCGGAGCGGGCGGCGGACATTTCGTCCGGTCTCGTCCCGACATCAGCCGTTCCATATCATCTGGCGTTAGTCTACCGCGTCCCACTTCCAACAGCGCGCCGATAATGTTGCGCACCATGCGGTAGAGAAACGCATCCGCCTCGATTTCAAATTCCAGCAGCGGCGACCCCAGCAGTTCGGGGCGTTCGCTTATTTCCAACCGTTCGACCCGGCGCACGGTGCCTCGCTTGGAGGGACTGCCCGCCGATTCCCAGGCCGCAAAATCGTGCTCGCCGATAAAGGCTCGCGCCGCTTCGCGCATCGCTTCCACTTCGAGAACCTCGCGCTCATGCGTCGCGATCTCCCCGATTAGCGGGTTTCCCTGCTCCCCGCCATACACCGTGTACCGATAGACACGGCTACGGGCGCTGTAGCGCGGATGAAACTCTTCATCCACTTCGCGCGCGCACAGCACCCGCACCCCTCGATCCAACACCGAGTTCAACGCGGCGGGCACCCGTTCCACGGGAATGGTGTGCTCCGTCTCGAACTTCGCGCATTGCCCGATCGCATGCACTCCGGCATCGGTGCGGCCCGCCAAAACGACGGCGGTTTCCTGCTTCAATACGACGGCGAGCGCCCGTTCCAACTCGCCTTGCACGCTGTCCGCGTTGGCCTGCCGTTGGGAGCCGCTGAAACGTGAGCGCAATATAACGCGTTCGATTTACGATTGACGATTTACGATTTACGATTGAATCGCCATCCAGTAAGTTATTCCACCAGCAGCAACACGGCCTGCGGGGCGGCATCGCCACGGCGCGGCGGGAGTTTCACCAGGCGGATATAGCCGCCATTGCCGCCGGGGGCATCCTTGGCGCGATCACGATAGCGCGGGGCGATATCCGAGAACAGCTTCGATAGGATGTCGCGCTCGGGATGCTCCATCTCGCGGAAGGCCTTGACGCTCATGTTACGGCGGATGGCGACCGGATTGTTCGCCTTACGCTTGGCGAATTGATCCTTGGTCTCGGCCGGCAACGGCGGGCGCTGGATGTACTTTTCCACGTAACGCCGGTTGTGCACCGTATCGATTTTCGCCTTGGTGATCAACTTTTCCGCCAGCGAACGGACTTCGCGGGCGCGCGCTTCGGTGGTGACGACGCGCTCGTGCAGAAACAACTGCTGCACCTGGTTCTTCAACAGCGCCATCCGTTGATCGGTCGGCTTATTCAATTTGCGATGCGCTACTTTATGTCGCATTGTATCTTCCCTCTGGCCCGTCGCTCATGCTCGGGGTTCGTTACAAGGCCGCGTTCGGCCCGGTTAGCCCGTCGCTTACGCTCCGGGTTCGTTACCTATACTTCCAGCGTTTCGGCCTCCGGAGTGGCTTTGCGCAGTTCGAAACCATATTCCTGCAGTTTGTCGTGAACTTCTTCGAGCGACTTCTGACCGAAGTTGCGGATGTTCATCAACTCTTCTTCCGGATAGTTGCGCAGTTCTTCGAGCGTCTCGATGCCCTGGCGCTTGAGGCAGTTGTAGGTGCGGTTCGAGAAATCGAGATCGTCGATCTTGATATCGCGAGCACGTCCGCCTTCGGAGCCGGCGCCATCGGCCTGGCGGGCTTCGCTGGGGCCTTCGATGGTGCCGAACAGTTGCAAATATTCGGTCATGATGGTCGCGGCCTGCGCGAGCGCGGTGCCGGGCAGAAGCGCGCCATTGGTCGAAACCTCGAGCACCAGGCGATCCAGTTCGGTCTGCTGTCCGACGCGGGTCGGCTCGACGTAGTAGTTCACGCGGGTGATCGGCGAGAAAATGGCATCGATAGGAATGGTACCGATGGTCTTGCTGCGCTCTTGCATACCGGAGGGCACATAGCCCTTGCCGGATTCGATGGTTAGAACGGCATCGAAGCGGGCATCGGCGCGAGAGAGCGTAGCGATGGGGCGTTCGGGCGACACGATTTGCAGGCTGGGCGGCAACTGGACGTCGGCGGCAGTGACGCGGCCTTCGCCCTGTTTATCGATGCGGGCGGCGACCGGGCCATCCAAACGACCGCCCAACGACTTGATGGCGATCTCCTTCAGATTGAGGACGATATCCATCATGTCCTCGACAACCCCGGGCAGGGTCGAAAATTCGTGCTGTACGCCCTGGACCTGGACGGCGGTGATGGCGGCTCCCTCGATGGAGGTGAGCAGCACGCGGCGCAAACTGGCGCCCAGCGTGTGACCATAGCCCTTATCCAGCGGCTCTACAGCGAATTTTCCATAGCGATCGGACTGCTGTAATACTCGAATGCGTGGTTGGATTTGAGAAACGTTGAACATAATCTAAAAATTGACCGTTGATTCCTTTCGCCCACCATTGCAACGCGAGCGTTTGCCCCATTCCCGCCGGGTGCGGCGAGAATCCCGGTCTACCCCTTGGGGGCTTTGAGCCCCCATCCGTTAGCGCGAATAATACTCGACGATAAGCTGCTCGTTGATATTCGGCTCGGCGTCTTCGCGCCGCGGCAGCGCCACAACCTCGCCGCTCAAGCTACCGGTTTGGTAATTGAGCCAGACGGGAACGCGCTGCCGGCTCGCGCCGGCGCCTTCGCTCAGCTCCTTAAAGTAGGGACGGCGCATGCTTTCCGGACGAACCGTGATTTTATCGCCGACTTTCACGGTGAACGAAGGGATGTTCGTCTTGCGCCCATTGACTTGAATGTGGCCATGCGCCACGATTTGGCGCGCCTGCGCCCGGCTCAAACCCAGGCCGAGACGG
>Ga0206947_1226_pt1 | contig 10325 bp, 7 predicted proteins | sample Alteio_BWOrgHeat_3_FD_153239 | JGI IMG/M metagenome (GOLD analysis project Ga0206947, IMG submission 153239) | Enriched cells from forest soil in Barre Woods Harvard Forest LTER site, Petersham, Massachusetts, United States -... | ecosystem: Environmental > Terrestrial > Soil > Temperate forest > O...
GCCGGCTTCGACTGGCGAGGCGGGATAATTACGAGGTCTGGATGGTTGAGTGTCTGCCAGAGTCGATCAATCCATTGTTTAGGTGATCGGCCGTTGGCCATGGCAAGTCGCGGAAGAAGCAACGATCCTGAGTAAAAATGCCGGCGCCAAAAGTCTCGCGCCGCTTCCTCAAAAATCGGCGTGGGATCGGTGAGCAACTCGGTGTCGAACAACATGCCGCTTTCGAAGGCATAGTCTCGCAGGACCCGCTGGCAAAAGGCGTGAATGGTAAAAATGCGCGCGTCATCGAAGTTCTGCACCGCCAGGTCGAGGTCGCGGATGCCCTGCTCAACGTTGTTGCCCTTGAGGTACTTCGCCACGACCTCATCCTCCGACTGACCGAAGCGCAAGTCGTCGAGTGCGTTGCGCAACCTTTTGCGGACCCGATCCCGCAGTTCCTCGGTCGCAGCTACGGTGTAGGTAACGGTGAGGATCTGCTCGATGGGAATGCGCAGTTCAAGGACGAGCCGTAAGACGATGCCCGCGATGGTGAACGTCTTTCCCGTTCCTGCACTCGCCTCGACGAGGGTGACGCCAGACTCCAGCCCGGTGCGCTCGAGATGGAAAGGCTGCAGTGCTTTCATGGGTTCGGCGTTGAGTTTCGCAGCATCGGCTCGAAGATTTCCAGGGCGAGCTCGATAAACTCTCCGTTCAAGGGGTCGCGATCGGGAAAGCAAAAGGCATAGTACAGGTCGTTCTTTTCAGCCTGGCCGCCGTTCCATCTCGAGCCGCGCCAAGCCAGACGCGCCTTTTCCAACGGCGTGGACCGCGAATTCTTTGAAGGAGAAAGCTTCGCGTTCGCATAGTTAAGCGCGCTCTCCGGGAAGAACGGCAGCGCACGGCTGAGTCCACGCCAATAGATGTCCAGAAGGTTTGCGATAGTCGCTGGTGCATCTTCGAGTGGCGAAAATTTCATCCAGTCGTCGGTGCCGATGAGCACCGTTTCGTGCGCAGCACCGGGATTTGCGGCGCAGAAGACGAGGTGATTAATCCAAGCTCGCAGCCGGTCTCTCGGTTTGAGAGTTGCGCAACGGAACCGGACAATCCGACCGCCGTAGATGGAGTCGATTCGGCCGGTTAGGGAAAACAGGTCGATTGGGAGGTCGACCAGCAACGGCTGCTCCGGCGCTTGACCACGCAATTCGGGTTCAACTCTTTTGCCAAATTCTTGCGCGATACCGAGCAACGTTTGGAAGTGTGCGGCGCCCATTTCGCCCAATGGCAACAAACCGCGCGCGGCGAACTGTCCGGCCGTCACTCCTTGATGTTCGAGCGCGTGGACCACGAGTTCCTGTTTCAGCGAGTAACAATCCAGGGCGTTAAGCTCAAAAGGCTCACTATTCTCCAGTGCATCGTCCTCGTCTTTGAGGGAGAGTCGTAGCCGCCGCCGGATAAAATACTTCGCTGGGTTGTCAAAGAATTCGATCAGACTTTTCAGCTCGACGCGGCGCGCTTCTTCACCAGGCTCGGGAAGCGCGTCCGCGAAAAAATCGGGGAGGGGTTGATTCGAATTGGAATGCAGGCTGCGGCTCGCGGCAGCGTTCGCGTCCGAATAGCTGAACAGCCTTTTGTCTTTCCCGGAAAAATACCGTGGACTGAAAGCGTGCAGCCGATGCTCGCAGACGACCGATTCGCGCGCGTTCTTCTGATTCGGAAAGACGAACGCTTGATCAAGATAGTCCAGTAATTCGCTGACCAGTACGGAAGGGGGAATTTCCGCATTGTCGATCGCTGACCGTCCGACGTAGCTGAGATACAAGCGTTCACGGGCCGAGATCAATGCTTCGAGAAAAATGTATTTGTCATCATCGCGCGTGGAGCGGTCCCCGTATTTCGGGTCACGTGCCATCCGATCAAAACCGGGCGCCTGCGATGGGCGAGGAAAGTCCTGGTCTCCCATTCCAACCAGGCAAATGATGCGGGCCGGGATGCTGCGCATCGGCTGGAGTGCGCAGAATGTCACGCCGCCGGTAAGAAAGCCGCCGCGCTGCTCACCTTGATCAAGCAACTGTTGGAGATGATAGCATGCCACGCGGAACTCCACCATTTGATCTCCGCCCACCAACGCGGCGCTCCGGCCCAATTGATCCAGTGCCAACCAGATGACGCGCAGATCAGCGATCTCTTCACCCGTATCGCCGAGAAAAAACTGGTCGACCACTGCGCCCAGGGCCATTGGCCATTCGGACAGTGGGCGAGGCGCGGGCAACTCCGCCACCAGTTTAAACAAGGCTTCCGAGGCCGTGGCAAATCGTCCGAGAACCTCGGCGCCCCCGCCTTCCACTTCATCATAGGGCATGATGCCTTCGAACATGGTCTGATTCTGGCCGGCCATCGCGTAACCAAGAAAGCAGCGTTGGAGTCCGGTTCGCCAGGAATTGGCCTCCAGTTCCGGTAACTGAAACGACTTCCGATGGTCGGCGTCGATTCCCCAACGGATTCCGGTTTCAATGATCCACTGGCGTATCAATGCTAACTCTTCGTCCGTGAATTCGAACCGCCGGCGAATGGATGACCGGTCCAGGAGCGAGTATATCTCTGAAGCTGTGCAGCGGCCGCCGGGCAAGGCAAGCAAGGAAAGAAAGGTTTCGATGGTTGGGCTGGTGTTGCCAGGACGCCGATCTGCCACGCTGAACGGAATGGATTGCCGGCCGATTTCGGGATAGCCGAAGACGGTCTGGATGACCGGTCCGTATTTTTCGATATCCGGCGTCATCACAAGGATGTCGCGTGGTCTCAGCGTTGGATCCTGCTCAAAGCGTTCCAGCAGATGATCGTACAAGACTTCGATCTCCCTCATGGGCGAGTGGCAGGCGTGGATCTGAATCGAGCTGTCGTGCGCGTCGAACTCCTCTTTCGGATTTTCGAGATCGTCGCGATTGCACGCATTGAGAATGTCTCTCTGCAACGTGGGCAACATCTCCTTGCCGTCCGGCTCAACGAATTGCGCCGGCTGTTCGCGGATGACGAGTCCGGCGCGCTCGTCGAGTTCGAGCCGGACTTCAGTGAAATCGCGGTTCAATCGGCCGAATGAGGTCAGGAGCGGATTCCCGGTCGGCAGGTCGTCTGCTGAAACCGTTGCGCCGCGGCTGGCGAGTTTATGCCGCAACCTCGCTTTCATCTTGGGTGAAAGGTCCTCTCCGTGGTATTGCTGCGACGGATCGAGCAAAAAAAGGTTCACCTCGCGGTGCCGTGAAAGTTCGATGAAAACGCGTAGATACAAAGGCGGCAAGGAGGATAGGCCAAAGATTGAAACGCGCTCTGGAAGGGGGTTCTCTGGTGACAGCGGAGTCATCATCGCACCGAGCGACTCGTGCATCCTGGCGAGGTGCAACGGCTCGCCCTCTCCGGCGAGGCTTCTCCATAAAATCGACTGCCAATCGTTCTCTTGGTGATCGCGTTCCCAGCCCAGGAGCATCTCGGGCCGATAGACGAGATACTGGTCGAAGAGACGGGCGATCTTTTCCGACAATTGGAAGGCTTTCAGCCCGTCCTCTTGATCGAGGTAATTTTTGACCGGCGCGAATTCCTTGTTCAGCGCGAGACCCGGCAGAAGGCGGCTTATTTTCCAGGTCATGGTCTCGACGGTGAATTGTTCCTCAGGTGCCCGCTGAGGAAAAAAGGCGTCCAGGGTTCGCCCGATGAACGCTCGCGGAAACGGGAACTCGTAGTTCATGCAGATCTTTGAAATCTGCGCGATTTGGAGTGAAACCCAGCGGGCCATGCCGCGGCTCTGGACCACAATCACTTCAGGAGCCAACGGCGATTTGAGAGGCGTGCTTAGCGCAGCGGTAAGCTGATGGGCCAGCTGCTCGAGCCGATTGCTGGTATAGAGTTTCATCCCTGGGGAGTTGCCAGTGCTAAAGAGTTGCCAGTGTCAGTGTCAGTCGGGAACGATAGGATCGCACGTTTGTTTATGCGCGGCGCTGCATGATTAAGCTTTTGCGGGAGAGGGTCGTCCTTGTACCGGCGAGAGATGAGAGATGAGGTATCTCAGCGAGGACGTCATGGCCGAGCAGGAACTTCACGGGATGAATCGTAGCTTATCTGTCCTGGAGATGAAGGCAAAGGACCATTGGAGGGAGGAGACAGAAGACAGGAGTTGCAGGAGGGAAACATGGTGGAATTAGTGTGACATTGGCCTCAATAAACCAGCGCGTCTCTCTGGCCCCTATAGGGCCAAACGTCTTTGTATGTTTACCCAGGCTAAAGCCTGGGCTGAGTTTTCTTGGCCCTTCGGGCCGTCAGCGCCGTCAGGAAATCCCGAGCACCTCGGTGATTCTGCGGCCCGAAGGGCCATGAGAGCATAGCCCAGGCTTTAGCCTGGGTTAGATCCCTAGCAACCATTGCCCTGTAGGGGCGGCGAAAATCCGGTGTTATCCTCCAGAATGTCCAAACTGCCGCAGATCGATCTGTTTTCACGAGTGGCGGCAGGTCGGGCGGTCGGCGAAGGCGGAACCATTGGCACTTATAAGACCTTGGGCTATTTAGTTTGGATGAGCTGCTTTCGCACAATCTGTTTTTTATTAACGCTCCTTCTTTTTGGAGCCTGCGCTGCTACGGAGCAAACGCCCGCCGAGGTCGGTCAAAAATTCGAAGAAGGAATCAAGGGGAACGGGACGATTGTTCCCGAGGATAAGGATCACTCGCAAGCGGGCCCCTCCGAGAACTCTCCGGTGACCAAGCCTGCAGGTGTGCCGCAGTCTTATTAGAGGTCCACCCGTTCCTATAGCAGTGAGCTGGTTCGTTGGTTGGTTTTTCCAGAAAAAGTTCCTGTGAAGATTTCCATCATTGTCCCAGCTTTTAACGAAGAAAAACTTATTGAACGCTCATTGCAGAGCATTCGAAGTGCGGCGACGGCTTTTTTCCAAGCTGGCTGGGAATATGAGATCATCGTCTGCGACAATAACTCCTCTGATCGAACCGGGGAAATCGCCAGGGCTCAGGGCGCCCGCGTTTGCTTTGAGCCCGTGAATCAGATTTCGCGGGCGCGTAACGCGGGCGCGGCGGGTGCGGAGGGAGAGTGGCTTGTTTTCATCGACGCCGATTCGTTTCCGAGCGCCCAATTGTTCGCAGAAACGGTAGCGGAAATTCAAAGTGGCCGATGTGTGGGCGGCGGCGCGACGGTTGAACTGGATCAATCGGTAGGCTGCGCGGTCGGGGCGATCTGCGCTTGGAACTGTCTGAGCCGGTGGCAGCGCTGGATGGCGGGTTCGTTCATTTTTTGTGAGGCGCGCGCATTCCGGGAACTGGGTGGATTCAGCCGTGAGCTTTTTGTCGCCGAAGAAATTGACTTCAGCAAACGATTGAACCGGATGGCCAGGTCAAGGGGGCAGCAGGTCATGATTCTGCATCGTCATCCACTCAAAACCTCTGCGCGAAAGATTCACCTTTATTCTTTCGGAGAGTATATCCTTTTCCTGCTAAGAAGTTTTTTTGGGCTGGGGAGAACGTTTAAGAATCGCGAAGCTTGTGCGCCTTGGTACGACGGGAGACGGTGAGGGAAGAAATAAGCGGAAGAATTTCGGAAGTCAGGAGTCAGAATTCAGGAGTTGTGATGGGTCGTCGCTCTTTGCCAACAGCATACAGGCCGGAGGACGTTCTCCTGCGCCTCGTCGTCGCGGTGGGTAACTACAAGAGCTGCCAAGTAGCTATTGAAAGATCGTTTGAAGTTCCAGAGAGCAAGTAGCCTAGGCTTCCGCCTTGGATCGGGGCTGAATCATCTGATGCCGGCGAACTAAGGAAAACTCTTCTCGCCCTTCCGTTGCTCTATAATATTAGTTAGCTGCGCTGAGTTAGTATTCACTAAGATTATTGACCATGGGTTCAGGGTAGGTCGACCTCCCGGAAGAAAATGCCCCACCGGGCACCTTCGACCTGCGCCATGCTTTCGCACCCTTTTCGGGCCCAGTATTCTCAAAACGCTTCCGGTTCATTCGTCACTCCGGCGCGCATGACATACCGCGCAAGTTCAAAAACCGGAGGGGCCGAATCGCGAGTGCACCTGCTCCTGGAAGCGGTACCACCTCGAAGGAAGGTAGCAAGGGGGACGGCAACTGTCTTTGACTTGCGCGTAACGTCACGCGCCCCAGAGTGACGAATGAACCGACCGGCCTGAAACCCCAAACCCTAAATCCGGTCCCCCTTTGCTTCCTTTGCTACCTTCTGTTTAAATCTCTTCGTTTGCTTCTGTGAGCTGCGAAGGGGACGGCAACTGTCTTTGACTTGCGCGGGATGTCACGCGCGCAAGTGTGACGAATGAACCGACCGGCCTGAAACCCCAACCCTATATCGGTTCCCCCTTTGCTTCCTTTGCTACCTTCTGTTTAAATCTCTTCGTTTGCTTCTGTGAGCTGCGAAGAGGCGGTTCGTTGAAGAACCAGCGCCCTCTACGGCACGAACGTCTGTCTCTTCAGGAGGTATGCTCCAGCCTCTTTATGATCGATCCAACCATCGTGGTTGGTGTCGATATCAGCAAATGTACCGCCGAGCGCGGCCCGAACTTTTGGGTTTGCTTGCGCTTCCGCTAAGGTCACTTTTCCGTCGTGATTGGCGTCCAAGCGCTTGTACTGGGCATCTTTTGAAGTCCCTTGAAGCCTCTGCCAGTCTTGAAGCGTGACGTATCCCTTTCCACCGGCGTCATACAGCTTGAATATTCGCGCGATGTTCCAGTTTACGAATTCCTCTTTCGAAATCCTTCCGTCTTTACCTTGTTTGACTCGTGCTACGAGGTTGGAGTTCGGGTCCGCCGACTGGGTGACACACCCGGTTGCCAGAACCGCAAAAACGATCATCGCGATGGTCTGCTTCAAGAATGGTGTTGTAAAAGATTGCAAAGTATTCTCCCAAGTTTGAGGGGTCTCTATGGCAAATCCATCACTTGGAGTAAAGAATGATGTTCAAGAGAAGGAGTTGCAGGAGTTCGAGGAGTTCAGGAGTCGTGGAGGGCTTCCTCGATCTCTTGGACTGTCAAGCCGTCGGTTTGATCGTACGGCTCGTAGAGGCGATCGTGGTAGCGCTGAAAGGCGAGCAGCTCCTTTCCGTATCCTTTTCGGATCACCTCGATGTCAATGCGACGTTCCATCCTGGTTTCCAGGCCCGGAATGCGTTCATATAGCCAAGAAAACAAAGCGTCGAAGAACGGGCCGCGTCGGTAATCCTCTTCGGCGTGGCAAAGCTCGTGCGCAAGAACCCCAGTCACGACACTGCGCTCCATCCGTGCGGCGTCCTCTCGGCTTACGTCCAGATGAATCTCCTTACCCTCAAGCCGTATGGCCATCACGAAATCGTCGGTGTCGAGCATTTTGAGCTTTAGCGTCAGTTCTTTCAGTGTGGGAAACGAGCTCGAGATCATCGCTTTGGCTAGGGCAACAATTCTACTTTTCTTCATCGTGGGCGACTGCAGATTTCACACTGTCTAACATGGTAGCCTTTGTCGTTCTCGTCGCGACGATTTTGGCTTGCCAGACTTGCGAAAATCGGCAGGCGATCTGACGGTTGCCTTTAATTCTATGAGCATGCAACTAGGTTACGCCCTCCTCCGTGACCGGCGGGTTCCAGTCCGGGGCAAACTGCTTGCCCTGGGGATTGGTGCGGCTGCCATCGGCGCGATCGAGCTGCTACAACTCCCGGTGGAGGGCGTGATCGCTGCTCTGCTTCCCTTCATCGGCGCCGCCGGCGATCTCGCCCTGGACGGCGCGGAGGCTGTCATCGGCCCCGTGTTGATCGCCACCCTTTTGCTGCCTCATCTCGCTCCCGCCGAAATTGTTCAGCAAATTCGCGCCGAACGCGAGCGTGCGGCGCGCAATTGATTGGTTTGAGGCTTGATGCAAGGCTGATCGAACTTTATCAATCATTCCCTCATTCGGCACAATTGCAACGCAGTCTAACCCCCCCGTCCTCGAACGCAAATGACCAACAACGAACTTCGCGAACTCAACAAAAAACGGAAGATCCATCAAATCGCGTGGGTGACTCGAGATTTGGAAAAAAGTATGAAAGCGTGGGTCGACCACCTCAAAGTTGGTCCATGGCAGGTGCTCACCTTCACAGAGAAGACGTTGAAATATTTGGAGGTCGATGGAAAACGGCTTACTGAACCATTCAAATTCTTGATTGGGATAAGCTGGATCGGAGATATTCAGGTCGAATTAATCCAGCCGGTCTACGGTCCCATGATCTACGAGGCCTTTATTCAGAAACATGGTGAAGGTCTGCATCACTTCAAGGAGCGGATCAGTCAGGATGACATCGATGAGGTACTAAAGGAATACAAGGAGCACGGCATCGAGGTGACGCAGACGGGACAGTTCAAGGAGGACTTCCACTATTATCTCAACACGGAGCCGAAGCTGGATTTTGTCTTGGAACTGGGAAACTGTCCCCTGCTGAATCTGCCGGAGGACGAGTGCCCAATTTATCCACCGGAAAAGAATTAACTCCTGGGCATTGATTTAGGGCGGTATCGCGATCGCTTCGATATGTTACCCGGATCGATCAGCATTGTTAAATTGGACGTGCACGGGCCTTTGCTACAGGTTCTTGGCGATCGCGCTTATATGGGCGAAGTGCTGAGTGCTCGGCCGGGAACGTAGCGTCTTGTCTTCGAAATATCAGGGCATTGCGGGGTTGCATTTTGCATTTTCGGCTATTAACGGACCTCCTGATCATGCTAACGATGGCGAATGCCCAGCTCCACCCCAGCTAATGATGATCATCGGCGACCGCTCGCAGGCGGCGATCGCCCCCGTCCGGCCACCCACAGACTGCTGGAGCCAGTTCATCCGGACGAGATCATCGGTGTGAGCCTCGTCGTCCGTCCGCGGCCGGGCAGCCCGCCGCTTCCGGATTTCAGCCACTGGCAAAGAACACCGCTGGCCGATCGGAAATACCTGACTCCGGTGGAATACGCGCATGCGTACGGCGCGGATGAGGAGGATCTCGCCGCCGTGGCTGCGTTCGCCAATGCGCACGGGCTAACCGTGACCGAAAGCCACTCAGGGCGGCGCATTGTGAGCGTGCTTGGGACTGCCGCGCAAATGGCAAGTGCATTTGGCGTGACTCTTAATCATTACGAGGCGCCGATTCCGACGGCGCCGCGTGCCCGCATTCACGCAGACGAGCAAGTGCACGACCACCCTGCGTCCCGATCCGAAGCGCAAGCTGAGACGATTCCGACCGACACCCATCACGGTTATGACGGCCACGTCACCTTGCCGCCCGAATTGACCGGCGTGGTGCTTGCAGTGGTCGGGCTCGACAACAGGCGCCTCAGCGTGCCGACAGGCGGTACTGGCGATCCGGTGGGCGCAGTCCAGGTACAGGTTCCTGTGGTCGCCGGGTATTACAACTTCCCCAACCTCGGTGCCGCCGACCAGACCATTGGCGTCCACGCGCCGGCCCCGGCCAGTTATTTACAAAGCGATATTACGGGCAGTTACTTTCCCGGCCTTGCCAATGCGGCCTACCGAACCGTGCCGGCCGCGTTCAACAACATCAATCTGACCGTGGGTGGCACGACTTTCTCCAACAATGCCGCCCAGGTTTCTACGATTACCGCTGCTACGCCCGGCGGAACGCTGAACGTGAAGCCGGACAGCTTTATTCTCGAACTGACCCAGGATATCTCCACCTCCGCGACGATCGCCCAGGGGGCGACGGTCAATGTCTATTTCACCCAGGACTCGGAGCAGGGCTGGCTCGTTTTCCTCAACCGGGTTCTGCTGCCGCAAGGTGAGCCGCAACCGACGGTAATCACCTCCAGTTTTCCGCTCAATCTGGACGACGGCAGCGGCTCGATCGGTAAGCTGACCGACAGCGGTTCGACGGCCTCGCAGATGACCGCGTTATTCCAATCGTTGGCCGCTCTAGGAATCGAAGTTTTCATCGCTCTGGGCGACTGGGGAGCGAACGACCAAGTTGTCGATGGGAGCCTGCATGTGAGCTACCCGAGCAGCGACCCCTGGGTCATCTCGTGCGGTGGCACGGTGATTGGCAACGTAAAGGCCGGCCCGCCGAGGACCTTCGACGAATTCGTCTGGAGCGACTCCTTCTCGGCTTCCTCTTTCGGCTCTTCGACCTCGGACTTCGGTGCAACCGGCGGCGGGGTGAGCGCGACTTTCCCCGCGCCTGCCTACCAGTCCGGCGCGGGCGTCACCGGTGCCACTGATTCGACTGGCGCCTTCCACGCCGGCCGGGCGGTGCCGGACGTCGCCGGCATGGTGGGTTACAACGGCTTTTTCGTGAACAACGTCCCGTTCAACTTTATCGGAACGAGCTGCGTTGCT
>Ga0206947_1227_pt1 | contig 10317 bp, 10 predicted proteins | sample Alteio_BWOrgHeat_3_FD_153239 | JGI IMG/M metagenome (GOLD analysis project Ga0206947, IMG submission 153239) | Enriched cells from forest soil in Barre Woods Harvard Forest LTER site, Petersham, Massachusetts, United States -... | ecosystem: Environmental > Terrestrial > Soil > Temperate forest > O...
CACGACAAGGACCAACCTTAAGCTGAAGCTGGGTGTCTGCCGGACTTTGTTTGCGACTGAATATCTCTGATCTCGATCGTTCTTGACTAGAAATGTGTTCGTATGAACTGCTTCAATGTCGATCACACCAAAGGCAATTCAAGACTTGATCGATGAGCTGGAAGCATCAAAGCAGAGTCGTTTGCGTGCTTGGAGCGTGCTGCAAAGACTTCGCATGGTTCTCTCGGAGGTGGGAAGCGTTGCGATTCCTCCGCCTGCTAAGAAGACGTTCGATGCAGAGGGAGAAGCGTTGGAACACGCTCTGAGGAAATCCTCCCGTCTCCGCAACGATGCAATCAAAAGTCTGTGTTCCTCGGTGCGCCGCTTTCGAGATGCTACCATCAAGGAGGAACGCAAAGGAGATTATCCGCACGCTCTTCAGGCGTTGTGGATTGCTCTAGATGGGGCGGAGGATCTGATTCAGAATACGCGAACGGTGCCACCAAAAAGTGAAAACAATCCGGAACGACTTCGTCAGACTGTGTTTCTCGGGATCAGGGAGGACAAGAACGCCAGCGACGTTGTTCGGGAGAGGGCAAGTTAAGATTTAAGGGACGCTTTAGGAAGGGACAGGTCAGGAACAGGTCAAAATTGAACGGACACATCCTACATCGGGATCTCATCTGACCTGTCCCTTCAGAGCGTCCCGGTAAAACTGGGTAGTCTCAGGGCTTTGCCAATCCAGTTAAAGCGGCGATTAAGAGCGTGGCAAGTATCCAGCCAGAGGTGATATGAAACCACAGATACCAGCGTAGCAAATTGCCGGTCTTCAGACCCGAATGTCGATGAACCCGGCGCTCCGTTTCCCGAGGGCCAAACCTTAAAGTATGAAAAAACTTCGGTGGTGAAATCTCGCGGCCGAGATTCGGATTCGGCGCCCAATATTGCGCCATTCCAAGTTTAAGAAGCGGTACGAGCGACTCAAAGGAATAGATCAATGCGTCGAAGGTCGGGTAGGTTATAGAGAGCAGGTGCGTCCCCTTTGCGTCGGCAACATAAGAGGAGTCGTCGGTCGGTGTAAGGATTTGATGGCGATACCCCCTTCCAAAAATAAAGGAGCCAACGATAATAAAGCATAGCGCAAGTTCGAATGTACGTGACGGCATGAAGCCGTAGTCAATCCACCGTCCGCATCCGTTATACCAAAGCCATTTGAGCAATTGCTCCAGATCAAAAGGATTCCGCCAATTCCAGAGCCTGCGGAGGTGTTTTCCGTAATCCTGGTTTTTGGCAATACGGACGATCATCGCATCATCTTCGAGCCCCATCGCGCGAAAAGTGGCCGCCATCTGATCGTAAGGCTGGAAAAAGTACTGGCCTTTTGGCTGCAAGCGTAGCCATTTGATCTGATTTTCGCCGTGCCACGATGCATTGTAGTCTAATGCCTCGTAAATGAAACCGTGAAGCAAGACCTCCTTAGGCCAGCTCGCTTCGTCGTTGAAGAGGCTCCTGGCCTTGGCGGACCGCAAATCCAGGATTGATGCTTTTGGCGATACTACGTCGGTAAGCAGGAAAGCTTCGCCGATGTGAGCCCCCGCAAAGTTCAGCCGGCCGTTCGCCTCGAAGTTTCTGAGAAGGAGATTGCCGTCAATTGTGGAAGATGACGCATCGATAGCCACCGCTGCGCCGTTTATGAAATGTCCCTTAGTACAGTCAAAATCTCCTCGGATTACCGCCCGAAGCAGACTAACCTTTCCGTGGGCATAAAACTCAGGCCCCCCCAAAACCAGGTTTCCCCCGACTGTTACCCCGTCACAGTCAAGAGCACGTTCTTCGCCCGCGACTGTGTGACTATAAATATACGTTCGTCCACATGTCCACGCCCCCCCAATGATTGCGCCGGTGAGGCTTACTCCCCCTGTAATCTCAGCGTCGAAAAAGTTGACGGGACCATGAAACTTTGTTCCGTTGCATTCTAACCCATGCGATATCTCGCCCTCACCAAGTTGAACTGATCCCTTGTCGGCAAGAATTTGAACCCCTATACAGTCCAAACCCCCAACTTCGGCCCCCCTTAACGAGACGTTTCCCGCCACGATGAAGGGGTTCTCGTCACCCCACTCCTTCCGTAAGGACACGGCTCCTTTAACCCGCGCGTCACTTGCGTCGATCGAAACTCCGGTAAATCCAGCCGCAAATCGTGCCGATCCGCAATCCAATGCGCCGCCAATTATTGTGTGCGCGAGAACTACACCGTCGTCTGCGTCAATAGAGCGCAATGTTACGTCGCTATCAATTGTGGCTCTAAAGAGATCGAGCGCCGGCCATTCCTTGTCCTCAGTGATAAATTTTGAGCCCCTGCACGAGAATCTCCCGTGGATGCTGACGGCCTGAAAGCTGATCCTTCCGGGTTTTATTTTTGCAAAATCCAAGGAAACGTCTCCAGTAAAACTCGATTGATCAGCTGTTAGTGACGGAATCTGACTAGCCGCCAAGTCAAGGGATTCAAGCTGACATTGCGTCAGGTTGATCTCTCTTTCGAAGGTGCAGCCCTGCATTTTTAGGGGAAACGTAACCTTGGCCGCATTTAACTTGAGATTACCCTCGATCCTGGCGTTTAAGATGAAGATTCCGTTGGTCGTTACCTTGGTGCGAGCCGCCGGATCGGTGCACAACCAAATAAGCCACTCGGCCCTAATTAGATCAGTCTCTACTGGCTGGCCCTTCTGGACGTTCTGGACCAACGTCTCGAAAGCCTTGGCCTCGCCCGTTGAACGAAAACTGGGAAATGCATTAATTCCCAGCGAGAATAATTCGTTCACCGAAGCAGCCTCGGCGCTGCCGTTCTGCGTCGTGATAAAAGACAGACTCGCTGCAACCACCGCGACAAGCCAATGTTTCATGTAAAGATTGGTCTTCTATCAAACGCAATCCACGATTCAAGTGGTTTTCTTTCCTTTTCCCGATATTTTAGGCAGAACTGCTCCAAGCGGGACCTAGCTTCCCAAAAAGTGCTGTTCGCTAGTTATTATTGGAGTGACTTGAACGTCTTTGGAATGGAAGGCGCCTTTGAGTTCGTTTCTGGACCTCGCTGCAACGTGCTCAGCGTTACGTGGATTCGGCAGAACTCCTCTTTGATAGGTCATTGTTCCAAACTGACTCACAAGCCGCTGGACCTCCTGTCGCGTGCGCCGCTGGCGGGGTCTAATTTCTTCGGTTCCGTCATCCGGCCATTGCAAATTCCGCCGCGAAATGGTAGGTGAGTTGTCTATTGTACACGCTAGCCCTTTTTTGCTAATTTCAAAGGGGCGGTATCAAAGTGGGCGATCCACATCCGCGTAAAAGCCAGCCAAAAATCGGGAAGAAAATCATGTCCTCTCTCACAATTCTCATTATCCGGCATGCAGAGAAGCCGTATAGGGCTTGGCCAGGTCCTGGCCTAACACCCAATGGAGATCCAGATGATAAATCTTTGGTGATCCGGGGATGGCAGCGTGCCGGCGCCTGGTCAGCGCTCTTCGGTGCGGGTTTCGGCAGCAAAGACTATCCGACGCCCTCGATGATCTACGCTGCGAATCCAAATGCGACTCCCAACGACGAACACGACGATGAACCGAGCCAACGTCCCTTCGAGACGGTTCTTCCTCTCGCCGCCCATTGGGGCAAATTGCCGGACGCTACCTACGGGGTAGGGCAGGAGGTCCAACTTGCCACGACGGTTGTCAGCCAAACCGGTGTGGTGCTTATTGCTTGGGAGCACAAAGCAATAGTCCGTACCCTCTTACCGGCTATTGCCAATGGTCAGACTCTGCCGGGCATGCCGACAAAATGGGATGGCATGCGCTTTGACGTCGTGCTCCGCTTGGATCGCACTGCCGTTGACGCTCCTTGGTCATTCCGCCAGCTATGCCCTTGCCTGCTTTCAGGCGATTCAGCGACGCCAATGTCCTGAAAATGCCCCATAAGCTGGGTCTCTTGGTGGCCGGTTCGAGTCCAAACACAAATCTAGAATCCTTCCAGTGCCTCGACCACCCGACGCAACTACGCCGCGTCAAAGTCCCGCCTCAACTCGACGCGCCGGCCCTTGGCCAATACCACCGCCATTGCGCAGGGAACCTTCACGATCCGCTGCGCCGCTCCCACCGATTACTTTAACTCGCACCAGCTTTTTGCCATCGCTTTGGATCTCGCCTGGCTTGGTTCGTTCTCGCTTGAGCCCTCGCTGCAACGTGCCCAGCGTCATTCCGTGGATCCGGCAGAACTCGCCTCGCGACAGGCCACTTGCTCCGAACTCACTGACAAGCCGCTGGACCTCCTGCCGCGTGGGCCGCCGGCGCGGTTTAACTTCTTCGGATTCCGTCATCCGTCCACTTCAGCAAATTCCCCCGCGAAATGGTAGGTGTGTTAGTAAGACGGATACGTTGATGCACCAATATGCCTTGGTTGATAACCCGGACTTCGGCGAGCCAGTGATTCCGACAACCACAGATGAAAAGCAGTTCCGGCTGAGCGATGCCACGCCATTCCTTTTAGAAGATCCACTGTGGAGTTTCCTTCCCAGTTGTCACTAGGAAGAATCGAGAGGCGAATGGATCTAGTCGGCCTTGCCAATTGGCATTGCGCCAGACCTTACGTACCGCGCGACCGACAACGTATACATCGAGATGTCCACCGTCGATGTGCTTTATCCTAAAAAGAGAATCCTGCGAAGCCTAGAGAAGGAGGCGCAGTTCGCGGGATTTGGACCGTGCGTTCCGGCAGCCGCTATTGGTGCACCGTGTACCGAACCGCAACGGGGGGACCCTTCATTTGCGCGGTTGAGTTCCGCTTGTATCAGATCAGGGAATTTTTGTTCGAGTCGCTCCGGAAAAGTAGAATTTTCTGGCGCAAACAGAGCGAGACGAACTTCAGCAACAGTTCGACGTTGCCGAAAAAGCCCTCTTACTGACACTGCTTTTGCTTCGCGAGCTTTCTCCGGGTTTCAAACCGCCGTCTACGTATTCAGGGCACCTTTTCGCTCACGACGGCTCTTCCGCGCGAATCGTGGGAGCGTTGCTCGAACCGCAATTGGGGAATGTCCACACTCTGAAGACAGTGCCTTATCTGGTCCCTAAGGCCCTGAACGGAAGCATCTATGCCCGCGCGAGTGCGGTCAATTCATTAGATACGGAGGTATGGAAGAATTCTGAGGAGGGCTTTGCCGCACTGGTCAATGCATTCAGCCATGTACGCGAGCCTTATTATCTGATGGAGGCCGGAGCGCAGCTAGCCGACTTGTATGGGGCAGCTTAGCAGGTTTCAGGAAGCGCTCGAAGTTGTTCGCTACGCTCTCGCCACCGCCCCCACCTCTTCATTTACGAAAACCTTCGAAGCGATCCTCGAAGTCCAGCAAGGCAGAGTACTTTTTTGTCTGCATAATCGTACTTTTGCTTTCTAAGCCTTTTACGCGCCATGAGGATTCAAAGGAATGTGGGACCGAAAAAGAACTGGTCGCAACGCAGAACCTCGTCACTAGGCTGTTCGGGCCGGCATCAGCTTGATCTTGGTAAATCTTCTAATCTTCTCGCAAACATGGCTCCTGCTTACGCGTTGTCCTATGGATACGTTTGTCAGCAACCTGACTTTCCCATTGCTGAGTAAGAGGTTCTCTTCGCTCTTCGCTCTTCGCTCAGTGACTTGAACCGCCCGTTACTTCAGGGCGTAGGGGCGTACTCGGCCTGTTGCCCAAAATTGCTACAGCATGCGGTCATGAGCGTCGAACTCCATCCTCCATCGGTATCGCTGTAACGCTCATCCGCTCATCCTACACATCTTCGGGACTAAGAGCGGTCAGCTCGACGTGGTTCAACTTGTGTCGCTGTTGAAAGCCCTAAAGAACGCAACCGTTCTATGTTCAAATAGCGCCGGATGCTTCAACAAAGGCTGCCTCAATATCTTGGATGCGTCGCAGAGCCGCAGAGATAGCTCTTCGCGCGGGAGTGACCTGCAGCCGGGCGGCTCGAACGCGCGCTTGCGCTGCTTTTAAATCGCCGGCTTCTAGGAGGTGGAGGGTCTCCTCAGCCTCGGTTGCGAGCCAATTCGCGACGTCATCGATCAAGTTCAACATGGAATGATCGGTTAAGGACATTTCCGAAAAGAGACCTTCCACAAGCTGATTCTCCTCCGGAGCAAGGACTCTCCTCAGCCACGGACAAAGGTATTTGTCATAGATATTCTTGATCTTTTTACAATGCCCGCGCGCAACTCCCATGCGGACTTTGATCTTACCGCCTTCGAGTTCGAGCAACGTACCTCGCTCCTGAGCGATTTCGCTTGCCTCGAGCGTAAGAGCGAGAAACTTGGTCAGCTCGGACTCGAACGAGTAGTAGATCTTTGAGACCTCCTCCAACGCGGCCACTAGGTGAGCCGCGGCAGGATCGGGCTGACTGATCAGTTTGGATTTTACCGCTTGGATAATCCCAAGTTTGTCCGAGATATCGATCAAATCCTTTATGTTGAACATTTTTTGTGGCTTTTTAAGGAACTGGTTCCTCCGAAGGACTATACCGAACGCCTTACGGTATGCAATTTGCTTGAAGTGGGTGCAGGCGACGGGTGAATGCGCATACAACACTGCAACTTGCGCGATTCCTATGCCATTTTCGAGTTAGCAAAGACGCGCACGTCCAGGACCAGTTCGGTGATGTTCCCGGCGCATCACCGCACGGACAGGCCATTTACATTGTGCAAGCAACGGCTAAAGCACGGCGGCCATGGCCTTTACAATTTGCTTCCGCGCCTTCGCGCGCTGAGCCAAGAGAGTCTCTTCTCCTGTTTGCCGCAGCCAAGCCATGAATCGCTGCAACCCTAGATTTGTACTGGTCGGATCCCGGCATTCTTTGATTAGCACTATTTGAATCTTTTGCACATTGTCTGCCAAGTAGATCCCAAACGGCGCGCTTACAATAGTCGCATCAGGAAATCCCAGCAGATTCATCGACTGCGACTCTGTAACGCTTTTTTGGCAGGCTATGAGGTGTACGGGCCCGATCACTTTTGTTTGTAAAAGTGAAGCCTTTTGGTAATCCTTGAGAAATGGCTGACCGACCATTTCACGCGCACGTCCCACAGACATTCCTGCGGGTACGGAGTCACATACCCATAAGACTTGGAACCCGCTTAGGTCACACACGACCAGGTTATCGCCGATGATTTTGGCTCCGCTTGCCGGAAACGATTCCCGCAGTACGGCTATTGTTGCCTTTCTACGGCTATCGTAGTCGAGCCGGCTCCAGTTTAGTGCGGCGCCAGCGTAAAACTTGCCACGGCTGGCCTCTCTAACGCCCAACCGCGCAAGGTCTACCACCGCTTCACGCAACGCCTGCTCCGCCATCGCTATCGCCTCGTCCCCATCGTTGGCTTTCGCACCACGAAACAATGCTTGGGCAGAGACAAACAGTTGAAACTTCGCGTCACGCGCTGTGTTCTCTGGCAACGACTTGGCAAGCGGAAGTTCAATAAGCCGAATCTTCCCAGGCGTTTCTGCGAGTGCAGTTTGTAGCTCGGCGTGGCAAATGCCGATCTCACCACTGCTCTCCGCCCATCCACTCACGCCGTTGTAAAGCACAAGGATGATATCGGCATTTCTCACTTGCCGCATGCAGGCTTCCCATGAATCGTCAGTTCCAGGAGCTGGAGGGGCATCCTCATTTATCCACACGTCAAACAACTCGGAGCCAAGCAATTGCTTTTTCTCAAGATCAACTTTGAGAGCCTTCCGCACGTCCGACAAACTGGCTCGCTTTCCCTTGAATGAAATTTCATCCAAGCAGCGGCTAGAAATCATTACGCGAATTTTATTGGGTGCTGCCATAAAGCGAATGCTCAATTCCTCAGCGCCTATCCTTTATAGCAATCTTTTGACCACAAAGTCCGTCAGCCACATGGAGCTTTTTCGGCATGATCCGCTAGGTCGGTTCGGTGCCTGCGCTTATAAAGGATTGACCCCTTGTGTATCAAACAAATTTCCCATGAGGCCCTCGGCGTTTTCGTTACGGCGGCCTCTTCCCCGAATGGCTCACAGCTCGGGCTCTGCTTGCCAGGTGCCACAAATAGACCGGCTTTCGCACAAGGTCGTTTATTCCCTGACTAAGATAGTAATCCCGAAGCGCCTCGGAACCGGATCGTTCAACAGACGCTCCCCGCTTAGGATCGGCGCAACGTATTTCGTACTTGGCCGTCCACGCTCTGGTAGGCGTTACTGACCGAACGACGCCGGAAATAGTCATTCTCCTCAACACCCCCCAGCGAGTTCTTCCGTCTCGTCCTCACAGGATCGTCGCCAAGTCAATTAAAAAACTTTAATTGATCTTGTCACATAGCTTGGTCATCCGTAACGATCGCAGTCGTCGGTGCTCGGCACTGTCGTGAACCACGTTAATCAAAAATCTACACGTTTCGTATTTTATTTCTTGTTTCGCATTGGCTCTTCTGTCTAAATCCTCGTCGTGCAATGAGGATCATTGCTCGTCGTCAGGTCAACAGACCTAAATTTGCACATTATCAACATCGCGCGCGCATGGAAAGCTTTGCGCATGTTATCAGCTTGCTACCGAGTTCCATTAACTTTAACACAGAAATCGACAAAACCTACAGCTTAGTCTCTTTTTGGACAAAAATCCACATAATAACCCAAGGCGCGTTAAGATTGATAAATATGAAGGCGTGTTAGCCTTGTTCACAAACAGCAGTGGGCAATGCACAGAATATTTACGCTTACCATTGGCATTATTCTTCGTCAGCAAATGACTAGGTCTGACTGTTGGGCTGGCAATACGTTAACTAGCATGTTTGTCTCACTTTATCGCTCCTCCAGCGTAGCCTTGTGCGACCGCCTAAGCATTTTGAAAAAAACATTCCGCCATCCCGACTGACAATAGTTGACAAAGTAGCACATAGTTTAACCTCTAACGTGTAGTCACACTGTGTTTTGCACACACGAATTGTGAAAAGAGTTCTCATTTTCTGCGTTAAACGTAGCCGCCTTATATGGACAGGTGTTATTGCAATATTACTCAGCGGTTGTGCTACTGGTACGTCGCTTCTAGGTCACCAACCCGCCTTAGGAGGCCAAACTCGAATCGACTTAACGAACGAAGGCGACATTGCTTCCTGGAAGAAGTATTACGAGGAGCCTACATCTGAAGCGAGTCGTCGAGAATACAGGAACATGATCATTCGACGGCTAATGCGGTTGGACGACGAATCTTTCAACACCTGGTCCCAAAACTTATACGGCGCCCGTTCAGTCGGTAGCAGCATTGCGGACTTCGCTCAAGGCTTAATGGGTGCATTTGCAGCGGCGACCGGCGGGTCCACCGCTCAGTCCCTCGGGTTGGCGATTGCGGGCGTCAGCGGCGCCCGGTCGGCGGTAGATAAAAACATTTTCCTGCAACAGACAGCAGATGCTCTCATCGCGAAGATGCAAGAAAATCGCGCTAAGGTGGATGCGCAGATTTCGCAATATTTAAGGCAAAACACCGCTGATTATCCGCTCGAGCAAGGATTGCGAGACATCATTCGATACTACGAAGCCGGCACACTCGCCACTGCATCGCAATCACTTCAAGCTGATGCCAAAGTGGCGCAGCGTGGAGCGCAGGGAGTCGTCGAAAGCATGAAAGGGGACGAGGTCATAGCGCCGGCTGAAATAGCGAGGGCGCGTTTCGAGCCACAGTTGCCAACTCGGTCCTCGGAAAATACCGTTAGTTCTGCTCAACTTCAGGACCTAATGGGTAAAGCACTTCATCAACAGGATATTGTTTCAAAAATGCAACCAGCGTTGGACGCGGCACACGACACTGAGTTAGCCTTAGCCAAGCAACCCACTCCCACCAAACCTAACTACGAGGACATAATGCGTGCCGGTGGCGCTACCGATGCGGATATAGCTCTCGGTAAAACGAAGCCAGCATTTTCGACATTCGTAAAACAAAGGGCCGAGGCAAATGATACTGCGGCAATTCAACGAATGGTCGAAGCCGCGAAAAAGCAAATGCCCTGATTTACTTGGCATTCGCTTCTTGCAAAAACTACATTCCTGGGAAATAACCGTATGGCGATCGAAAATCAAGTTATTCCACTAACGTCCGCTGATTCAGCAAGCGATGGCGCTCTTCAAGTGTATCTCAGAAAAACTGAGGACGAACAAGCATTCGAAGTATTTGACTGGAACTTAGCAGTCTCTGGAAACAACGGCGTAAACACCGCTATTTTGCGGCCGAATGACAATCTGCCACCCCAAAGTGATGTAGAGGTGATATCATTCGCGGATAGTGCGACAGTGGACGATCAAGCTAA
>Ga0206947_1228_pt1 | contig 10310 bp, 8 predicted proteins | sample Alteio_BWOrgHeat_3_FD_153239 | JGI IMG/M metagenome (GOLD analysis project Ga0206947, IMG submission 153239) | Enriched cells from forest soil in Barre Woods Harvard Forest LTER site, Petersham, Massachusetts, United States -... | ecosystem: Environmental > Terrestrial > Soil > Temperate forest > O...
TGACTCAATTATTCATTTTCAATAGCCGAAAATATCTCAAGTAAGATATCCCATTTATGAGTGGCGTCTATTTGCCAAACGCGTACATAGTTATAGTCGCTTACTACTTCGCCTTTTTTTATGCGTGCTTTGCCATAAGTGTAGGCCAGATCGTTGCTGGTTGAACGGCCTGCACCGGTAGTTTGTGCGCTCATGGTGATGCCCTCGTTCTGAATAAATTTCATCACATTCAGCTGACCCGTAATTGGTTCAAAGCCGGGGAAGTAATAACGGCCATCAGGACTTAAAAACTCTTTATAACACGCCAGTGTAGATATGCTTAACGAATGGTTAAACAAATTATCGGTACTCATAATAATTCTCTTTCCTTCAAAAAACTTTCTTTCAATTTATTGAAAAAAAGTGGAACACAAAGCCAATTGATTTCGTATAAAGCAAACAAAAACATTTACCGAATGGCTGATTTAAATAAATTTCTAAGATCGAAGGATCGTATAACGGAAATTCTTAATTATTTAATGAGGAATACACCCGAAAACGAAAGAACAGATTCATTTATTAATAATCTTGAAAAATCGATCAAGATAATAGATGATAAAATGGAAGAGTTTAAGGTGAAAGGCTTAATTAAAAATTAAATTCCGTTTATATTATTCCCTAAACTTTATACAATACGCATACTGCCGGCACCATTATCCTCTTGATATATGGATAGGCTGATTACCCCGTCAACTTTTCATCACACAACCTGCTAACAATTAATTGCTTACCTGATCAAGGCGATCTTTAAATCCTATTAATCAAGGTTCAGACGACCCTGCTAATTAAGGTTCACATCAATTGTTAAATTCCTCCCCTCTTTTGTTAAAGTTTGTTAACAGGTGTTAAATGCGCATGTCATATAAAAAAATACATTGAAATTAGTGCTAAGGTTTAAAAAGTTGAAGTGGCTGTAAGAGTTCAAAAAGGTTAGAAAAGTGTCGTTGGAAGATTCAGAACCTTTACGAAACTCCAACTTTTACAACTACTTATAACCATTACAACAATTTCAACACATTACAACCTTTGCAACAAATTCAACACCCAAAAACCATGCATTACAAAAAAATCAACAATCTGTTAGGCTGGCTCAGTTTCGCCATAGCTTCTGTAACCTACATTTTAACACTGGAGCCATCTGTAAGCTTTTGGGATTGCGGCGAGTTTATTTCCTGCGCATACCGGTTGCAGGTTTCGCATCAGCCGGGTTACCCCATGTTTGCCATGCTTTGTAAGGCATTTTCGTTATTGTCATTTGGTGATCATACCAAAGTGGCTTACTTTACCAACCTGATGTCGGCACTGGCCAGTGGGGCAACCATTATGTTCCTGTTTTGGAGCATCACTTCGCTGGCTAAAAAACTGCTGTCCCGCAAAACGGACTTATCGGACCAAGCGCAGCAGCTGTTGATTTTTGCCGCCGGATTAATTGGCGCACTCACGTTTACTTATACCGATACCTTTTGGTTCTCGGCGGTTGAAACCATTGTGTTTGCACTTTCATCGTTATGCACTGCCATTGTATTTTGGGCCATATTAAAATGGGATGCACAGGCCGATGAACGGGGTGCTGATAAATGGATTGTATTGATTGCTTATATGATAGGGCTTTCCATCGGCATCCACCTGCTCAATTTATTAACCATCCCGGCCATTGCCATGGTATATTACTTTCGCAGGTATAAAAACATCAATGTTAAAAGCGGCCTGGTTGCGTTTGTGATCAGTATTGTCATATTAGGGTTGGTTCAGTTTGGCATAAGGGGCTATACCGTTCAATTTGCTGCCTGGTTCGATTTTTTCTTTGTGAATAAACTGGGCCTGGGTTTCGGCAGCGGGGCGTTGGCGTTTTTATTGTTGATTATTGGCTTACTCACCGGAGGTATCTGGTATAGCATTCGCAACAAAAAACCGATGCTTAACCTGGCGTTTTTATGTGTGGCTTTTATTTATTTTGGCTACAGTTCCTTTATTTATATCCCGATAAGGGCAAGCGCCGGAACCGACTTGAACAACACGCATCCGGACAATGCTTTTACCTTATACCGATACCTTAACCGGGTACAATATGGCGCTACGCCATTATTGAGTGGCCCTTATTTTGATGCCAAGATTATTGACGAAAAAGACGGTGACGCCATTTATCGCAAAGGGAAAACTGAATACGAAAAAGCCGGACAAAGTTTCGATTATGTGTATGATCACACTACCCTGCTCCCCAGGATGTGGAGTACCGACGCGGACCCCTATTATGCCCAAAATGCACAGTTTTACAAGCAATGGCTGCAATTAGGCGACGGACAGGCACCCACATTTGCCGATAATATGAAATGGCTGTTCAACTGGCAAATTTACCAGATGTATGCCCGTTATTTCCTTTGGAATTTTGTTGGCCGCTACAACCAAATGGACGGGCAGCAAAGTACAGCAGCCATTAATGGCAACTGGACCAGCGGCATTTTTGATGGCGGCAAACACCTGCCGAAATCGGTAGTGAACGGCACCGACTATGCGCCCTTATATGCCCTACCATTAATACTGGGACTGTTGGGTGCGATTTATCACTTCAGGCACAAAAGGCGCGACGCTTTAGTAATTTCATTGCTCTTCTTTTTCACCGGGATAGCAATTGTATTGTATGTTAACCAAAACTCTGTACAACCACGTGAACGCGATTATTCGTACGTAGGCTCATTTTATGCTTTTGCTATTTGGATAGGACTGGGCGTAATTGCACTGGCCGAATTTGCCCGGCAAAAAATAAACGCAAGAGTTGCTGCAATAGGCTCCTTTGTGATTTGCTTGTTTGCAGTACCTGTGTTATTGGCGATGAAGGAATGGAAGGGCCACGACCGGTCGACTAAAATGACTCCGCACGACATGGCTTATAACTTTTTAATATCGTGCCCAAAGGATGCTATCTTATTTACCTATGGGGATAATGATACCTACTCGTTATGGTACGACCAGGAAGTTGAAGGTGTAAGGCCCGATGTGCGCATTGTTTGTTTAAGCCTATTTAGCGGCGATTGGTATATCCACCAGATGCAGGGAAAAATGAACCAGTCGGCCGCGCTACCTATAACCTTGCCTTTTGATAAATATAAAGATGGCGTACGCGATGTGATCCGTTATAACGACGCTAACCTGGCAGGCTCCGTTGAACTGAAAGATGTTTTTGATTTTATCACATCTGATGATAACCAGGCTAAAGTTGCCTATCAGGATGGATCTTCGCAAAATTATCTTCCCACCAAAAGCTTTAAATTAACCGTTAACCCGGATGAGGTATTAAAAAATGGTGTTGCTTCCGCAGATCAAAAAGATAAAATAGCCTCTGCGATAGAGTGGAAATTCTCGGGTAGCTACATTACCAAAGATAATCTGGCCATGATGGATATATTGGCTCATAACAATTGGAAAAGGCCGATTTGTTTTACCACCACCATGGGTCCCGAAAGTATGTTCGGACTGCAAAACTACCTGTATAAAGAAGGCTTTGTATACCATTTAATTCCGTTTAAAGCCGACACCAGCGCTTTACGCGATCAGTTATCAAAAACCAATAGCCTGGTGATGTACAATAACGTAGTGAACAAATTTAAATACGGCAATTATAAAAAGGCCAAATACCTGGATAACGTATCGTCCAACCAATTTTATCTGACCATGGAATATACATTTAACGATTTAACAAAAGGTTTGATGAAAGACGGGCACCGCGATTTGGCCTTAAAAGCCATCCATCATTTTGACGAAAAAATGCCCGATATTAACCCTGATATTGATACTGCCGCCCAGAAGTTTTTCCTTGCCGAAACTGCTTATCAGCTAAATGATCAAAAATTGGGGAACAAATACGTAAAAAGCGTTGACAATTTTATAACCGATCAGTTAGATTATAATTACGACCTGCTGCAAAATAACAAGGATGGCATTGACCAGCGGACGGTACAACTCGGCGTTCAATTACTAAATGGAATGGCTGACACTACTAAAATTAATAACCAGTTGGAATTGAGCAAACAATTGCAGGCGCAGGCAAAGGAGTACGAAAATAAGTTTGCGTCGTTGGGGAGATAGAGATTAGTCGGCCTTAATTATAGGCGATAGCGAGAAAATCTTATACACCATGTATAGCGCAGTTTGCATGGCGTATAAGATTTCTCTTTCGTGCCTCAATCGAAATGACATAGTGGCGGGTAATAGAACTTTGAGCAAGCTATGCCGGATTGTTGCTTTTATTCCTTTTCCATAAGTGCAGCATTATGCGCATTTATCATAAAGTTATAAATGTTGTTATCCATAGCCTGTATTCGCTGTAAAGAATCCGGAATCTTTTTTGAGGGATGTGGTGCGTCAAAATAAAAGAGCCAAAAACTTTTCATTTTTTCTTCAGATAGTTTTTGAAGAATATACACCGTCAACTCAGGTTTGTTCTCTACATGTTCCTTTAAACCATGCTGAAAGTAATTGATAGCGTCAGCATCCCAACGCCCATTAATTGCAATACCAATAATTTTTTGGTAATACAGGGTATCGTTAACACTGTTTAAATTATTAAAAAACCGCGCAATGTGTTTTTCCGCGTCAAAATATAAAATGGAAGCTTTTGAACTATAGCCATAAAGATCATTAAGCTCACTAAACGTTGCCGGAAACTCATCGAAAAACTGTCTTTGATAAATATCTACGTTTACCTGGGATGAGGTGCACAACAAATACAGACGTTTCAATTTTTTAGCTTTTATAGCCAAAGTATCAACCACTGGTTGGTTGGTTGCGACATGTGCTGTGCTTTTGGCAACCTGAAAATTGAGCGCTGTCACTACGCAAATAATACAAAACACTTTCATATATTTTTATTTTATTCTATTATGCTTTCGCAAATCAAACTACAAACCCATCTGCAATGCTTATTGCTTCACTAATAATAGCCAACCCCTCGTCAATCTGTTCCGTGGTAACACATAAAGGCGGGGCAACAAAAATGTAATTCCATCGCACAAAGGTGTACATGCCCAGTTCTTTTATTTTGGCTGCAACTTTATTCATGATCAGCATTTCATCGGGTTTGGCGTTAAATGGGGCCATTGGCTCTTTGGTTTCGCGATTTTTAACCAGTTCAATGCATCCCAGTAAACCGGTGTTGCGCCAATCGCCAATAGATGGGTGCTTTCGTTTCAACAATTCCACCTGGCTATCCATATACTTACCCATGGCAACGGTATTTTCAATCAGCTTTTCGTCCTCGTAAATTTGCAGCGTCTCTAAAGCCGCGGCACAGCAAACAGGATGAGCCGAATAGGTAAGACCAAGCGGCAACATGGCATCATCGTATTTGGCAGCAATTTTATCTGTCACCATCAGGCAGCCAAACGGCAAATAACCTGCTGTGAGGCCTTTTGCCATGGCGACCATATCGGGCACTACATCATGATTTTGAAAGCCAAACCATTTTCCGGTACGGCCAAAGCCGCTCATTACCTCATCAATAATCAGCAGGATGCCGTGCTTATCGCAAATAGCCCTTATGCTTTTTAAATAGCCCACCGGATATTTAAAGCAACCAGACGAACCTGACTCACCTTCTAATAAAATAGCCGCGATGTTACCCGGACCTTCGTACGCAATCATTCGTTCTAAATTACTAACCGCATCCGTTAACAAACTTTCTCCACTATGCTGCCAGCGATAGGCGTACGGAATATCAATATGCACAAAATTGGGTGCTTGTTGCGAATCGGCGGGCAGCTTACGCGGATCGCCCCCGGCAGCCATTACGCCATAAGTTGAACCGTGGTAGGATTGGTAACGGCTAATAATTTTATGCCTCCCTGTGTACAATCGGGCAAGCTTAATGGCATTTTCAATAGACGTAGCACCACACAACGTAAAAAATGCCTTATTTAAGTCACCCGGACAAATCTCTGCTAATTTTTTACCTAAATCGCCGCGGGCTTTGGTGACACAACTGGGGGTAATATAGCTTACCTCCTGCATTTGCCTTACCACAGCATCGGTTATGCGCTGGTTACCATGGCCAATGTTTACATTCATCAGGCCCGATGAAAAATCAATATAACGCTTGCCGTCATAATCGTACAGGTAAACACCTTCTGCACGTTTTACCGCTATAGGATCAATACCCTTTTGTTTGCTCCACGAAAACAGGGTATGATCCAAATTATTTTGGATGATTTCCTGAGCTTCGGATATAGTTGTTTCTAACATATTTGTGATGATTAATATTACTAAAAAATCCGTCGATAACTAATGATTCAATGACCTGAGGCTAACTCATCCAATTCACCCCTGCCTCCGCGTTCCATTTTGTTGTGCTTTTCTTCAGCTTCGTCCAAAAGGCGATGGAACTTTTGCCTGTGATATCCCCTACCCCAAACTTGCTTTCGTTCCATCCGCCAAACGAAAAAGGCTCGCGGGGTACAGGCACGCCAATATTTACGCCAATCATCCCGGCACTTGCTTTTTCCATTACATACCGGGCAGCGCCGCCATTTTGCGTAAATACGCTGGCCGCATTACCGTAAGGATTAGCATTTTCAATAGCCAAAGCCTCGTCGAGCGTGTTAGCGCGGATGATGCAGATTACCGGGCCAAAAATTTCTTCTTTAGCAACAGCCATATCCGGAGTTACAAAATCAATAACGGTAGCCCCAATATAAGTACCGTCTTCTTTGCCGGTCACGGCAACTCTCCTGCCATCAACCAAAACTTTGGCGCCTTGCTGTTCGGCTTCGGTTATATAGCGTTCAATTCTTTCTTGTGACGCTTTATTAATTACCGCGCCCAGGTTTTCGCCGGGGATAAGCTTCCGGGCTTCGGCACAAATTTTATCGATAATATGGTCAATGGCGCCCACACCAACCATGGCTGAAGCGGCCATGCAACGCTGTCCGGCACAGCCGCTCATGGAGGCTGTTATGTTTTGCGCCGTCATATCCGGTACGGCGTCGGGCAGTACAATTAAGTGATTTTTTGCGCCGCCTAAGGCAAGGCAACGTTTCAAATTTTGTGTTGCGCGCCGGTAAACTGCCTTCGCAACGGCGGTTGACCCAACAAACGATACTGCTTCGATACCCGGATGATCACAAATGGCATTCACTACCTCCGCATCGCCATGTACAATGTTAAATACACCGTCGGGTAAACCCGCTTCTTTTAACAGTTCGGCTATACGGCCTATACTTAGTGGTACCTTTTCTGATGGCTTAATAATCATACAATTCCCTAATGCAATGGCATTAGGGATGGTCCAATTGGGCACCATGGTTGGGAAGTTAAAGGGAACTATGGATGCCACTACACCCAATGGTACGTATTCGGTGCGACACTCTACACCTTTACTCACCTCTAATACTTCGCCGGTTATCAGTTGAGGTAACGAGCAGGCAAATTCAGTTAGTTCAATACATTTTTCAATTTCAGCTATCGATTCGCCAATGGTTTTACCGTTTTCTTCGCTGCCCAAAGCGGCTAATTCTTGAAGGTGTTTTTCCAGCAAAAATTTATACCTGAAAAACACTTGTACCCTTTCCTTTACCGGAGTTTTACTCCAGCCTAAAAACGCGGCCCTGGCAGCCGATACGGCCTTATCCAAATCATATTTTCCGGAACACGGTAACTCAGTCAAAGGCATACCATCAATGGGCGAATGGATAGCTAATAGCTTGTCGCTAACAATGGGCGTAAAATTTCCGCCGATGAAATTTTTAATGCGCTCGTATTTCATAGTAACCAAACTTACAGCATAATTTTTATAAAACCTTAACGTTAATGCAACACAAATCCTTAACAAAGATTATCAAGTAGTTTAAAGGCGATTAACACTCGTTTACATAAAAATATTGTAAATAGCAGGTATGTTATTTACATTGCGTTTCAATCTAAAAAACCTAACATCATGAAAAAACTATTTTTACTAACCTTGTTGGCCGGCTTCTGCTATTTGGCCAACGCCCAATCAACCAACTACAAGCCTTTTAAATTCGACCTCGACTTTGGTTATGCACAACCAAGCAGTAATTTGGATTTAAAGGGTGGATTCAGTTTTGACCTTGAACCCCAATTTCGTCTTTCTAATGAGTTAGCGCTTGGTTTCCGCATAGAGGGCGCCGCTATGCCGTTTCCAGATGATGGCTCTGGCAATACAACTATTTTCGCGCAGGGATCTTATGCCCTCACCGCTAATTATTATTTATCAAACGGTGTTTTCAGGCCATTTATAGGTGCAGGCGCAGGCTACTATCTGGATGAGACCGTTGTGAGCGGCAATGGCAGTACTTATGACTATGGCAGCACTTCACTTGGCGATGGTAAAGTTGGCTTTTTCCCACGAATTGGCTTCGAGGCCGGCCATTTCAGACTATCGGCAACTTATAACATTATTGGCGACGAACGGAATTATGCCACTTTTACCCTGGGCTTTTTTATTGGCGGTGGAAGGAAATAAGGAAGTTGCAGTGGCCGGTTTGCAGTTGGCAGATTAATCTGCTATTTAAAGTCGTTAAACACGGGGATTTTTACTTAATGTTTTACCAACAAAGAGAATTTTAATGGCGAAGTAAATCGCCATTAAAATTTATTTCAACGCCCAAAAAACTACCGTTTCAAATACTACTTTTATCCTATTTTTCATTATCTCTTTCATAATATTTTTGTAAAAGGCTAAAAATGATAAAGAAGATAATCTTATTTTGTGTATTGTTAAGTTTTGTGGCCGTTGCCAATGCGCAATCAAGCAGCGACGACTTTAAGGTTGACATTAATGCGGGCTATGCCAACCCAACAAAAGGCTATGGCGTAAATCCAGGGGTGTCACTGGTTATTGAACCGCATAGCTTTCTTACAAAAAACCTGGCATTAGGCGTCCGGTTTGAAGGCGACCTGATTGGCTATACGCCTCAATATGACGATGAAGTATTCTCCTATTTCGGGTCATCGTGCCTAACACTCGATTACTATTTCTCAAAAAGTCAATTCAGGCCATTTGTCGGCGCAGGAGGTGGGTTATTTACCCGGCACTACGTATTTTCGGACGATAATTACAGCGACGATTCCCTTTATGGCGGTTACGGCACTATAAAACTCGGCCTTTTTTACCGCGCAGGTTTCGAAATTGGCCCTCTTCGTTTATCGGGCAGCTATAACATCGTTGGCTACAACTTTAGCTATTCGGCGTTTACCATTGGTTATACTTTCAGGGAGTAGTTTGGAGATTAAGTTGATTGAGTTAGATTAGTTGATTAGGTTACAAACTCTTCAACTTTTAATAACTTATTACAACCTTTTTTCCTTAATTTACCGCTTTTATAACTTAATCTAATCTAACTCAATCAACTTACTCAACGTAATCATTCACCTATTTTTAAAAACCAAAACCTGGCCCCATGGCCAGCATCAGGCCATAGCCATCTTCAAAACCTTCGCGCATAAATTTTTCCAATACATAAAGTACCGTAGCACTCGACATGTTGCCGTAGTTATTCATCACTTCGCGGGTGTTTTTCATGAAATCCCCTTCAACTGCCAAAGCATCCGCGTAAGCATCCAAAACTTTTTTACCACCGGGATGAAAAATGAAGTTTTTGATATCGCTCAATTGCAGGTCGTGTTTTGTTAAAAACTCATTAATGTCGGCGCTGATGTGCTCGTTAATAAATGTGGGAATATCTTTCGAAAAGAGCACCTTGAAGCCGGTATCCTGAAAATCCCAACCCATTACCTCCAGCGAATCATAGTATAATTTGCTGGACGATGTCACGTAATTAACCTGCGTGGTGTTTTTATGATTATCACCTTTTACTATACAGGCAGCAATACCATCCGAAAACAGGCTGGAGCCGATAAAGTTACTCTTGCTGTAATCGCTTTTTATCAGCGTTAACGAGCAAAGTTCCACTGCTACCAGCAGTACTATGGCGTTGGGGTTTGCCTTTGCCAAAGTATTTGCTTTAGCCATGCCCGAAACACCGCCACCACAACCCAATCCCCATAAGGGTAAACGATTAGTATGCGGATTTAGCCTTAATTTGTTAATAATCAGCGCATCCATGCTGGGTGTAGCCAGCCCGGTGGTCGATACAAATAAAATGTCGGTTATATCATCCTTGCTTATGCCGGCTTTAACAATACAATCCTCTATTGCCTGCACCGAATAAGTTAGCGCGGTTTCAATATAGTCGTTATTCCGTTCCTCAAAAGTGTTCGGTTGGGTGTAATAAGTAAGTGGTTTACAAAAATTACGGGTT
>Ga0206947_1214_pt1 | contig 10201 bp, 8 predicted proteins | sample Alteio_BWOrgHeat_3_FD_153239 | JGI IMG/M metagenome (GOLD analysis project Ga0206947, IMG submission 153239) | Enriched cells from forest soil in Barre Woods Harvard Forest LTER site, Petersham, Massachusetts, United States -... | ecosystem: Environmental > Terrestrial > Soil > Temperate forest > O...
TGGAAATTGTGTCAATTACATTTAAAAAATAGTCAGAAAATCGGCCCTATTGCTTTTTTTTGACCCGGAGGGCCTATCGCTTTGTAGAAAATGGGTAGCATCTTTTATATAGCGGCAGAGCGGCTATCCTTTGCCCACATACATTTTTTTCGCTGCGGCTTCGACGCTGGAATGACGATTTTAACCAAAAGCTATGGATAGAAAAGATTATTCGCCAGTATATTAATTAAGGGTAGCCGTTATGCGGCAATATATTTCTATTGGCTTTTTCTACAAAGCGGCAGCCCCTCGGGGTCATTAAAAACAGATCAAAATCCATTAGTGTTAAAACACCACAATAGCATCATGATGAACTCCAAAATCACCCTTCAAGTGGGATTTTTTTAGCGCTTTAGCAAAGTTAACTTTACCAGCAGCTTCATAATTAGCCATTATATATTTATTAGTTTGGTAAAAAAATAGATACTTTGTTTATTTTGTGGCAAAAAAAGTGATAAATAGCTAAAAGTATGATATATTGGAAGCAAAATTTAACGACACATAATTTAAGATCCCAACTGCTTGGAAACCACGGAAAAAGAAATTAAGGCACTGCTGGCCAAACTACCGCAATTAAAAGCCGAAATACAAAAAGTAATAGTTGGGCAGGATGCGATATTAGACGAATTGCTGGTGGCATTTCTGGCGGGCGGCCATTGCCTGCTCGAAGGTGTCCCCGGATTGGCTAAAACGCTCATCGTAAAAACCATGGCCCAGGCCCTGCACCTCGATTTTAGAAGGATACAGTTTACACCCGACTTAATGCCCACTGATATCGTGGGTACCGAAATATTGGAAGAAGACCATGTCACCGGCAAACGTTTTTTTAAATTTAATAAAGGTCCGCTGTTCGCCAATATTATACTGGCGGATGAAATAAACCGCACACCGCCCAAAACACAATCGGCCCTTTTGGAAGCGATGCAGGAATTTGAGGTAACTTATGGCGGCCAAACCTATCCGCTGGATAAGCCGTTTTTTATCCTGGCTACCCAAAACCCCATTGAGCAAGCCGGCACCTATCCCCTGCCCGAAGCACAGCTGGATCGCTTTTTATTGCTGATAAAAATTGGCTATCCCACCGAACAGGAAGAAATTGAAGTACTGAACCGTACCACCGGCACAAAAAAAGCCGCCGTGGCAGCCGTTATCACTGCCGAAGAAATATTAAAATGCCAGGGCTTAGTACGGCAGGTAACTATTAGCGACGACCTGGTAAAATATGTAAGCAGCTTTATACGTGCCACCCGGCCCGATACCACGCCTATAAATTATATAAAAGAATGGGTACGCTGGGGTGCCGGTCCACGCGCGGGGCAGGCTTTAATATTAACCGCAAAGGCAAGGGCCTTGTTAAAAGGCCGCTATTCGGTTTTGATGGAAGATTTACACGCCATGGCTTACCCCGTTTTACGACATCGCATTTTATTAAACTTTAAAGCCGAGGCGGAGAATATTACGGCGGATAATGTGACCGCGGAACTGATAAAGGAAATTGTGAGAGAAACGGGCCTTAAATAGCTTGTAAACAGCCGTTATTGGCGTTAACCATGTTTCCGGAATAGACACCGGTAATATATTGATTATCAATGTAAACACTACTTAAAAGTACCTTAAAAATTAAACACTTCATTTTTAGATGGTTATGGAAAATTAACCTATAATTAAAAATCAAGTTGCTAATTATCAGCAATTTACATCGATTAAAATGCATGGGCGTGTGTGCGGGATAAACACCTTGAAATAGAAATAATTAAAACAAACTGTTAGCCGGAATAATGCAATTAGACCCTAAAATATTAATGACCATCAAAGATTTGCCACTACTGGCGAAAACTGTTATAGATGGCTTTATGACGGGGTATAATAAAAGCAGTATAAAAGGCCCCGGATTGGAATTTAGCCAATACCGCAGCTACCAGCCCGGCGACGACCTGCGCTGGCTCGACTGGCGCATGTACGCCCGCAGCGACCGTTACTACATTCGCGAATCGGAAACGGAAACGAGCATTTCAGTGCGCTTTTTGGTAGATGCAAGTGCGTCTATGAATCATGAAGACAGCAACGGCATAAAGAAAATTGATTATGCCCGTATGCTGGCGGCTTCATTGGCTTATCTGGCCAATTTGCATGGCGATGCCGTTGGGCTGTATGTTTTTGAAAACGGAGGCTTGTTCTCTTTAGCGTCAAAACCCGATCCCAAACATTTACAGCGGTTGTTTTACCAGCTTTCTGTGCTTGAACCGCAGGGAAAGTTTACCCAAGCAGTGCACTACAAAGAACTATTTTCGGGCCAGGCGAAAAAAGAGTTATTGGTGTTTATTACCGATATGTACCAGGAGCAAAACGAAATTTACAGTCTGTTGGACTCCCTTGCGGCCTTGCGACATGAGGTAATTGTATTCCAGCTAATGGGGCAAAACGAGTTGGATATGGATTTTAGGGGATATGCCGCACTGGAAGATTTGGAAACCGGCCAAACCATACAAATTGATGCGCAAAAAACCAAAACCGAATACAAAGAAAAACTGGACACTTATCTGGCCGGTATCCGAATGAACTTACTGGGTAAACGTATTCAGCATAAAATACTGAGCACTACCAGGCCGCTCGATGAAGCGCTGCGTAATTTTTTAACTGAAAGAAACAAAGGGTATTAATGGGATTTTCATCTTCGATATGGCTGCTTTCCATCGCCGCAATCAGCATCCCGGTATTAATACACTTATGGAACGTGCGGCCGGGTAAAACGCTTAAAGTAGGCAGCATAGCGTTAATTAAAGCATCATCGCGCAAACGCAGCCGTAGTTTTAAATTGCTGGATATTTTATTGCTTCTGTTGCGATGCCTGCTATTGGTGATGCTTGCCTTTGTTTTGGCCCTGCCTTATATAAAACAAAAAGATATCAATACGGGCAGAAGCTGGCTGTTGATCCCAAAAGAGAATTTTAAAGAGGCTTACCAAAAGTTTAAGCCAAAAGCCGATTCGCTAATAAAAGCTGGATACGAGCTGCATTATTTTAATGATGGCTTTAAAAAAGTTGTTCTTCAACAGGCCCTGGCTGATACAGCAGCGTTGGCAAATACAACACCCTATTGGGATTTGCTGCAACAAATAGACAGATCGATGCCCACTCCGCAGCGGGTTTACATAATTACACCCGGTTTATTAAACAAATTCAGCGGAGATCGACCCAATGTTTCCCTAAAACTTAACTGGCAAACGTACACACCTGCCGATTCTGTTACAATCTGGATCAAAAAAGCATGGTTTACTGCTAATAAAGATGTACACTTAGTAACAGCAGCAAGCCAACCATCTGGCGTTTTTTCTCGCTCCGAAAATTTAAGTACGGCAACTGGAAAAAATTCGGTTTATGATATTAATATTTCCGGGGGCAAGGCAGTTGTCAATTTAAAAAACGGTAAACTGGTGCCTATTGAAGTTGATACAACGTCGATAAAAATCGATGTGCTTGCCGATACAAATCCACAGGATGCCAATTACGTTGAAGCAGCATTACAAACGGCAGCTCAGTTTTCACAGCGAAATATTGAGGTTCAGCCTTACGATAAAAATTCATCAGCAAAAAAGGATTGGTTGTTTTGGCTGTCGGACAAATCACCCGGCAATGAAGTTTTCAATCATTACCAAAATATCTTGATTTATGAGGGCGGAAAAGTTATTCCAGTTAATACCTGGATGAATACAGCCAACGCAAACGGCCAAACGATACCATTATATAAGTCGATCAACCCGGGCGGCCACAACGCCCAAACCTTATGGAAGGATGGCTTTGGCGATGCTGTTTTAACATCAGAAGCGAAAGGCAACACTAAATTGTACCACTTTTATACCCATTTTAACCCGGCCTGGAATAACCTTGTTTGGGACAGCAGTTTTCCGCTGTTGATGCAACAATTAATTACGCCGTCCAACCAGTATGAAAACAGTTTGACGACAGATAATAGGGTGATTGATAATAAACAGCTGCAACCCACTATTTTAGCAGTAGATAAAGTTCGGGGTACTTATCATCTAACTACTAATCTCAGCCATTACTTTTGGCTATTACTTGTATTGCTATTTGTATTGGAAAGATGGCTGGCTCATAAAAAAACGGAAGGAGTTACTGGATGAATAGTGGGGCATTAAATAAAATAAAGCAGGTGAGGCAGCGGTATGTACTTTATCATTTGCTGGCTGATGCTTGTGTTGCAGCGACAATAACGATCGGGGCAGTATTGGTTTTAAATATACTTCTTGGTGCTTCTTTTTTTTACGCAGTACCTGTGTTTTTGATCATCTTCGGGCTGTTTATTATTAACCGCCGTTTATGGTTAATTAACGATACAGCGGTTGCCGGATTTTTAGATTCAGCGTATCCGGAGCTGGAGGAAAGCAGTAACCTTCTGTTGATGGAAGCTACAGAGTTGAATTTATTACAACAGTTGCAGCTTAACAAAGTATCTGCGGCTATAGACCAGATCCCGGTCAGTCACCAGGCTTTCACAAAACGTCTTCGGCTTGGCGCGATATTCCTTGTAAGTGTATCATTTTTGGCTTTCGCGATTATCGGGTTAAATGTACATTGGAGCAAAAGTTCAACACTATCTATACAAAATAATACTGGCAAAAATCCCGTAAAGGAAGTGATATTGCCCGAGGTCAGGTCGGTTAACGTAACCATAACGCCACCATCTTACACCCATTTGGCGAAGCAGGAGCAGGACAAATTTACCATTGAAACCGTAGAAGGCGCGACGGTGACCTGGAAACTAACTACTAATATACCCGTTAAAAAAGTGTCGTTGGTATTCAATGGCAAGGAAGTTTTTCCACTAACGAACAGTAATGACAGCCAATCGAAATGGACTGCATGGAAAACCGTCGACAGTTCGGGCTTCTACCAGGTAATCATAGATGATAAACCATCGGACCTTTACCAGGTACAAGTAACTAAAGACGCGCCACCTGTTATCCAAATTAGAACACCAAAACAATATACCTACATCGATGCCGGCGAAAAGCCACAGGTAAATATGCAAGCCTTGGTTACAGATGATTATGGCGTAAGCGATGCCATGATATACGCCACCGTTGCCAAAGGAAGTGGCGAAGCGGTTAAATTTAAGGAACAGAAAATCAGTTTTTCGACATCGTTTAATCAAACCCTGCGCAGTTACAATCTGCAAAAAACAATCGACCTTCCCGCATTGGGTTTGGAGCCGGGCGACGAACTTTATTTTTATATCCAAGCACGCGATAATCATGCTCAATTAAGCCGTACCGATGTTTACATTGTATCCATACAGGATACGGCACAATTGATGAGCATGGACGGCATCCTATCCGGCATCAACATTAAACCCGAATATTTTAGAAGCGAGCGGCAAATTATTTTAGACGCCGAGGCTTTAATAAAAGCAAAAGACACACTAAAAGAAGCTAATTTTAGGGACCGCAGCAATGACCTCGGCACCGATCAAAAACTATTGCGCCTGCGTTACGGAAAGTTTTTGGGCGAAGAAGCTGAAGGCAATATTGCCGACCCAAGATTGGAAGGCAACACCCTATCCGATCCAACGGATTTTGGCAACGGCGCTAAAATCAAAGATGAGTATACCGATAAACACGATAACGCCGAAGATGCTCAGTTTTTTGATCCCTCAGTAAAAGCCCAGCTAAAAGCTACCTTAACCGAAATGTGGAAAGCCGAACTGCAACTACGCTTATACAAACCACAGGAGGCGTTGCCTTTTGCTTATAAGGCTTTGCGTTTGTTAAAAGATTTACAACAAAAATCACGTTCCTATGTGGCGAAAACGGCGTTCAACCCGTCGCCATTAAAAATGGAAAAACGTTTAAGCGGCGATTTAGATAAAATTATGCAACCGGCAGACCATCAGGATATTAAACAACAGCACGATAATTTTTCTTTATTGAAATCGGCGGCAAGCCTTTTACAACAGCTACCGCGATTAAATAGCCTAAACAGCAATGATTACAGGATATTGCAGGCGGCTAATTTGCAAATAAATAACCAGGCTGCAGTAAAACCCGGCATTTACTTGGATGCGGCGAAAGCCATGCGTAGAATAATGGCGGGCGACAAAAAGAGCTTAATTACTGATGTCGCCACGGTCGAAACAGCTATTCAAAAAATGCTGCCGGCAGCTCAACCGGCTCCACAAGCTCAACCATCAGCTTCAGATATGGGGTTTTCCAAAGCTTATTTTTTAAAACTTAAACACACAAACCGCTGATATGTACTGGAACTACCTGGTTATACTAATTTGTGTGTTGGCATTTATTTTTTCGGTGATAAAAGAATATCGCCGCAAAAACAAGCAACGCCTATGGTTACGAGTGGTTGCGTCAATAGTCGCTATAGCCGCTTTGGCGGCGTTAACATTGCCCATCACTTATTGGAGTGAGACAAGCCGTAACGATAATGAAGCGGTTTTATTGACGGCTGGTTTTAATGCGGACAGCTTAACCAAATACAAAAACGACAGCGTTTACACTTTTAACGATACCATCAAACAGCTTTATCCCAAAGCAAAATTAATTACTGTTAGCCAGCTGAAAAATATCACCCCGACCCTATCCGCGGTACATCTGTTAGGCTATGGCCTGTCTCCGGATGAACTGAGTCAAATCAATAATGTCTCCGTCATATTTCATCCCGCGCCCGTGCCGTATGGAATTACATCAGCTAACTGGCCCGAAAAGTTAAAACAGGGACAACATTTTGTAGTGCAAGGCAAATTTAATCATACTAATGGGAACCCGGTACGACTGGTATTAAAGGAATTAAATACCACAACTGATTCAACAACGGTTGAGCACGAAGGAATAGAAAGTTTTCAACTAACCAGCCTGCCCAAAAACACTGGAAAAATAATTAATCGTTTGATTGCCATCGCCGGCAAGGATACCCTGGAAAATGAACCCCTACCATTCCTCATCGAGCCAATTATTCATATAAAAGTGCTGGTATTAACTTCATCTCCCGGGTTTGAAAGTAAGTTTTTAAAGAACTGGCTTAGCGAGCAGGGTTTCGAGGTCGCGGTGCGATCAACAATCAGTAAGGATAAAATAAGTACGCAATTTGTAAATACACCCCAGGTACCTTTAACGCAGTTATCTGCTTCAGTGCCTGATAAATTTGATGTTTTAATATCCGATCTAGCCGCGCTAATATCATTAAACCAAACTGAAAGCGCATCTCTAAAGCAGCAGGTTAGCCAAAATGGTTTGGGACTGATTATAAAGGCAGATACTGTATTTAAAACTCCGGTTCTGTTGCAAAATGATTTTTCTATCTATCAGCCTGCAGACAAAGACCAACCCCTATCCCCGCAAATTCAAAACGCAAAATTAACTGCTAAAATCCCTATTACTGGCCAGCAGTTTATTACAGATAAAGAAGATATGCAAACACTGGCCAGCGATGCTCAGCACCGGGTGCTGGCCGCGATGACTATCAGCGGTACCGGTAAAGTAGTTTGTACAACACTAAACGAAACCTACAAATGGATGCTGGCTGGTGATAAGGACGATTACTCGGCATATTGGTCGTTATTAATTGCAAAGGCTGCAAAATCTGCTCCGCAAAGCGAAAATTGGTCGGTGGTTACCCCATTTCCAACTGTTAATGCGCGTATAACCATACAATTGCAAACCGCCACGCAACCGGGCGCGATACTAATGGATAATGAACGTGCATCGCCTATACAAAATGCTTTATCGCCATTTCAATGGCAAAGTAGCTGGTGGCCATTATGGCCCGGCTGGCATATTATAAAACACACTGCTGGCTCTGTTGAAAAGCCAGTGTACGTTTATGATAAAAACGATTGGGCTGATATAAAAGCGGTTAACAAAATTATTGCCACGCAAAAATATGCTTCGGATAGCACATTATCGGGTGTAACAAAACAGATACACGGGAAAGTAAGAATTCCGGTATCAAAAGCATATTTTTATGCTTTGCTGTTGTTATGCTGTGCATTTTTATGGGCAGAAGGGAAAATGGCTCCGAAATAGAGAATATGGAGAATTTCTTTCCTGTTGCTCGTCGTCGGTAGTTATTGCTTATTTACAAGTTAAAGAAGGTATCAGGTTTGTAATGCCCCAGCGGGAGTACTTTTATGTAAAGATAAAGGCAATATATTTTTGTGCAAGGTAGAGGGTTACCCTTAAATAACCATACCGGTTGCCTTGCAATTCAGGGCAGCACGGAGTTGTTGTTCCTTTAATTGATATTTGATATTTCTACAAATAGGTACCACCTGTAGTATATAAAAATATCTACAAAAGCTAAAACAAAAACAAAACAAAAACTATAAAACCTTAGGAGGAAACACCCTTGAAACGAAGAGATTTTATTTATTTATCGGGCCTCGGCACCAGTGCATTGATGCTACCCGGATTATCCGGACTCGGCCGCCCCATCGACCCTCTACAGGCTTTGGACGGTATGGATGTTCAACTAAAAAAGCAATTGGCTGATGTAGGCTTAAACGCCGCCAAAGCCCAAGGCGCCAGTTATGCCGACGTACGCATCGGACGATACCTTAACCAATTTGTGATTACCCGCGAAAATAAGGTGCTCAACGTGGCTAATACCGAATCGTTTGGCGTAGGTATCCGTGTAATCGCCAATGGCTGCTGGGGTTTTGCCGCCACTAACGATGTAACCAAAGAAGGCATTGCGAAAACCGCCGAAAAAGCGGTGGCTGTAGCAAAAGCAAACGCCAAAATTGGCGGTGCTCCTGTTGAATTAGCGCCTCAAAAAGGATATGGCGAAGTAAGCTGGAAGACTCCTATCGAAAAAAACGCCTTCGAAGTGCCCATTAAAGAAAAAGTTGATTTACTATTAGGCGCTAACGCTATTGCCATGCAGGGTGGTGCAAACTTTGTAAACTCGCTATTATTTGCAGTAAACGAGCAAAAATACTTTGCCTCGACAGACGGCTCGTATATCGATCAGGATGTTCACCGGATCTATCCCAGCTTCAACGTTACTAAAATCGACAAAGCATCCGGTACCTTCCAAACCAGGCGTTCATTAAGCTCGCCTGTGGGCATGGGTTATGAATACCTTACGCCGCTCGACAGCGAAAAAGTAACCGGCATTACTCCGCGTTACAAAAAGCGCTACGATATTTTGGAAGATATGAAATTTGCCGCAGCGCAGGCCAACGAGAAAGTTACAGCCAAAACGGTTGACCCGGGCAAATACGATCTGGTGCTTGACCCAAGTCACTTGTGGTTAACCATCCACGAATCGGTAGGGCACCCTACCGAGCTTGACCGCGTGCTTGGCTATGAAGCCAATTTTGCCGGAACGAGCTTTTTAACTTTGGATAAATGGAAATCGGGTAACTTCAATTTTGGTAGTCCGCAGGTAAATATTGTGGGCGATAAAACCCAGGTTGGCTCGCTTGGTGGTGTGGGTTATGACGACGAGGGTGTTAAGTGTAAAAAATGGGACATCATCAAAGACGGTATCCTTGTAAATTACCAGGCCATTCGCGACCAGGCACATATTATCGGGTTAAAGGAGTCGCAAGGCTGTTGCTATGCGCAAAGCTGGCAGGATGTACAGTTTCAGCGTATGCCAAACGTTTCGCTGCAACCGGGTAAAACGCCGTTAAGTGTCGACAATATGATTAAAAATGTAGAAAAAGGAATTTATATCATTGGCGACGGTTCATTTTCCATCGACCAGCAGCGTTATAATTTTCAGTTTGGCGGTCAGCTTTTCTACGAAATAAAAGATGGAAAAATTGCAGGTATGCTAAACGATGTTGCCTACCAGGCCAATACCCGCGAGTTCTGGAATTCGTGCGCACAGGTTTGCGACGAAAGCGATTACCGCTTGGGCGGAGCTTTCAATGATGGCAAGGGCCAGCCCTCCCAATCAAGCGCAGTGTCGCACGGGTCATCAACAGCGTTATTTAAAGGAGTTAATGTTATCAACACCAAAAGAAAAATCGGGTAATTATGTCATTATTAAATAAAGACGAAGCACAGGCTTTATTAAAAAAGGTGCTTTCTTATTCAAAAGCCGACGAATGTGACGTCAGTAGTGGTTTCGTATGCAAAAAGGCCTTTGGAGTTCATCATAGCCGAAAAGCCTGTAGCATTTTC
>Ga0206947_1096_pt2 | contig 10145 bp, 10 predicted proteins | sample Alteio_BWOrgHeat_3_FD_153239 | JGI IMG/M metagenome (GOLD analysis project Ga0206947, IMG submission 153239) | Enriched cells from forest soil in Barre Woods Harvard Forest LTER site, Petersham, Massachusetts, United States -... | ecosystem: Environmental > Terrestrial > Soil > Temperate forest > O...
CGGCAAGAGTTAGTTGCACATTGGCAGAGTGAGATGACTCCAGAAGAACGGGAATCATTGCGGCCCGAGTGTGTAAAAAGCGCACCTTCCCAAAATCTTCTCGACGCACACGACGCAAAGGAGCTGGCGATACAACACCTCTTCGAACAGGTGTCACTCAAGCGTGAGCTTCACATTGCCGGGATGCTACTTCGGCGCGGGATTGCGCGGGTGTCAATAGTCGAAGCACTCACGTGGGTAACGTCAGATCCGTTGTTCGTGCGGCCAGATCCCGAGGGGAAGTTGCTGACTACGCGCCAAGTGCGAGACGCGGAGAAGAAAATGATTCAGCTGGCGGCAGAAGGGCAAGGCAAACACGAGCCGCTTAATGGCGGAAAGGAGTGGGTGATTCGCCATCCCCTCGTGGCCGCCAGCGAGGAACAGAACAAGGCGGTTCGTCACGTTCTTGGCTCAGAGGATTTCGTGATCTCTTTCAAGGGGCCGGCAGGAGCGGGAAAAACAGAATTAATAACTGAAACCGTGACAGCGATCGAATCGTTGTCGAGCAAGCGTGTCATGATTTTGGCGCCATCATCCCCATCTGTAGAAGTGCTTAAAGCGCAAGGCTTTGCGCGAGCGAACACTCTGCAACAATTCGAACTCAATCCAGAAATGCAGCAAGCGGTGAAAGAACAAGTGTTGTGGGTTGACGAGGCCGGATTTTTGTCCGTTCGCCAGATGCTCGAGTTACAGGAATTCGCGATTGAGAACCATTGCCGGCTAGTACTAACGGGCGATACCAAACAACATCATAGCGTTCAACGGGGCGATGCTCTCCGGATCTTAGAGCGATCGGGCGCTATCGCGCAGGCCGTGCTCACCAAGATCTATCGTCAGCGGATTCCCGAGCTACGTGAAGCGATCGAAGATTTAAGCAAGGGCCGGACAGGAGAAGGGTTCGACAAGCTCGACAAGTTTGGGGTCATTCAAGAGTTAGCGGACGACGCCGACCGGCTGGCAGCGATCGCCGAGAAGCAAATTGAGGCCTTAAAGGCTCAGAGATCTTCTTTGATCATTGCGCCAACACATGGCGAGTGCCGGGCTGTAGCCGGCGCTGTGCGAAAGGCGATGAAAGAGCAGGGTCTATTGTTAGGCTCGGAACATTCCGTTACGCGGCTTCAGCGACTGAACCTGACTGATTCCCAACAACGAGATGCAGTGACCTATGAGCCCGGGCAGATCGTCGAGTTTCACAGGATGGCCAAGGGAGCTGTTCGCAGAGGAGTCCAAGAAAAGCGATTTAAGAGCGGTGAACAGTGGGAAGTCCTTCGCCGGGAGGAGGGAGCTGTCATTGTCGGAAAGGATGGCGTCGAAAAGCAGTTGCCACTCGACCAGACACGGAAGTTCAGTGTGTTCGAGCGAGAGAAGATCACGCTTGCTATCGGCGACCGGATCCGATTCACGAAAAACATCAAACACCACGGGCAAAAGTTCCTCAATAATGAGCTGCGGACCGTGGTCAGCATTGATAGTGGCAAGATCATATTCGACAAAGGCGAGATTGTTCGCAATGGCGCCGCTTTGCATCTCGACCAAGGAATAGCTGTCACCAGTCACGCCAGCCAGGCGAAGACTGTCGACCAGGTCATTGCCAGCGTTCCAGTTCGGGCGTTCGGCCAGGCGAACGAAGCACAATTTTACGTGTCGATGTCGCGCGCGAGATGGGCGATGCACGTCTTTACTGATAGCAAGGTAGCTCTGCGGGATGCCGTCACCAGGCCGAGCAAGCGGCTTTCTTCTTGGGAGCTCCTTACGCTTGCCGAGAAAGACAGAGCCTTAAAGGCAGAACTCGATAGGCGGGCAAAAGTACAGACCGGCCAACAAGAGAGAGCTTATGAGCGATGATGTAATACGTATGCCGGCACGGTCACTGAAGGAGCAATTTTCAAAAGGCTCAGAGGCATGGAAAGAGCAGTCCGATCCGATCTTTCGGTTTTGGGCAGAGGGAGACTGGTGGGGCTTCCCGTTCTTTAGTCTCAGCGCCAGCCGGTATTTCGGCGACAAAGAAACACTCTGTCTTTATTGGCCGCTTGGGACCGTCGTCATCGCAGGTCCGAAGGCACTGGATTTCTACGCCGGGTTTTGCGCCCACCGGGCAACGTGTCTCAAGGCCGATGGAAAAGACATCAAAGTCCTGAATCTGATACTCAGTGGCGATTCGGACGGGGTGTCGAAATGCTCTTAGATCGACAGTTGCGGCAAACGATCGAAGAGCCGGACGAAGCCGACCTGGTAGGCAAGGCCAAGCCGATGTGATAGCGCGAACGCCGAGGCACGGAAAGACGATTCGTTAGCGTATAAAATTACACCAATCTGCCTAGTACCCTAAATTGGGGGGTGAGCCGTCTAGTGCGATGTATCGTTGATTTCCTGAGCGGCATTTTGTTAAGTTTGCTGGGTGTCTGCAACGATTGAGATTAGCGCCGCATGAGCGGCGCGAACTGAAAAGAATGTCACTCCTGCGCTGCTTTTACCGCCTCTCAGATATTGTGGTACACCGATTTTGGAACCGGGTGATTTCTTTAATCGGGATTCGATAAAAAGCGGGTATTTGGGGGTTATCGCTTACTCAGCAAAGGGCGAGCAATATCAGCGAGTGGATGGGCTCTTGGAATAAGAATACACGCCACGGAAAACAACTGACGCGGCACCGTTCTTATCGCTAAATTTGGACCGGTGACAGTTCGGGCGTGGAACGATCCTTGCTAAACTGTGAATAACTTTCACCACCGCAAGATGGCGCGATCCGTCCGATTGCTTTGCAACGCATTGCTCCGGGGAAGCAACCGCGAAACCGAAAAATTCTCGCTTCGCCTCCCCAATCGTGCATTCCTTGGAAGGTCGTAATGTCTGAGGAGACGCCAAATTTCAAACATCGACCCCGATGGCGGAATGACCGTGCCTGTCCAATTCACTTACAGGGGTCGCCGCGTCGAGATCGTCCGCCTGACACTAGGCACCTCATAGGAAACTATTGGCAAATCAAGATTGACGGAGCCCTCCAGCGTGATTTGCTGTTTAGCTCGTTGCGTGTGGCGGCTGAACGGGCCAAATAACAGATCGACCGTGCACGAAGCACGGATTAACCTCGCATTGAATCACCGTCTACCGCAGCCGCAAGTCAGGCGCATACCGGCTTGTTGCCCTCTGCCTCGACAGAAGCACCGCCTGACGACTTGCGCCAATCTTTTCGGCAATCTCCGTGCACCGGCCGCGCCTTCCAGGGTTACGATTGAATCCGCGACTGCGCATTCAGGAATCCCATTCAGAGTCTCGTCCCGAAAACGATAAGTCTGACGCTTTCAAGGCGTTTTAAACGTGTGCCATCTTTCGGTTTTCCCGTGCATTCCATCGTCGTCCTCACTGTCGCTTTGATGAGAATGCACTGAATCGAGCCGAATATCTTCAGGAAGATCTGAGCGGGACGCTTTGGCCGTTTCTTGATTTCGAGTCGGAGCTTGTTCGTGAACTCTCATACTCCGACACTAAGACCATATGCTCCGTTATGTCTGTATTTTTCTTGCAGACTACACTCTTCGGGAATCTCAAGCGTTTCAATGCTAGGCGACAAATTTGTTTTGCAGAAAGCATTCCCTACCACTGTCAAAGCTTTAAATAGTCTGGTAAGCTTCTCCCCCCGCCGTGAAAGCCCACCAGATATACGGAAAGACAAGTCCCGCAGAGATCAGTTGGAGCGAAGCAAACGAGGCTCGAAGGCGGAAATTCAATGCAACGGCTGTTCTGCTCGCGCTAATCGTACTGCTGATTGTATATTCGGTTATGGGTTGGTGGGCTTTGACTTAAGGGGTCTGAAACAATCTCTCCTGTCGCGCTAATCACCGCCAGCCGGTGGATCATTCTTTGAACGCCCCAGGCAACCGCACTGCCATGATGCTATTGGCTAAGGCGATTTCGGGTACGCGTGCGAAATCCGAAAAGTCTCGTGTACGTGGCCCGAATCATCTTTTAAAGTTAAAGACAAGGAATCGACCGGCGCTAAAGTCATCCCGCGAGATACCAAGTAGCCGCTCTGACGCTTTTTCCAAAAAGGTTACCAGCGAGCTCAGTGCAGTTGCAACGATTGCACTTTTATCGTCGGCAGAAAAAGCGGAGAATTTTCGATCGGCATTTTCAAATGAATCCCCGATTCGCCACGACTGCGATTGGGGGATCGATCCTAAGTTGCCGGCTCCCGATTCGCCTTTGCAAAGCAACACACTAATGATCGAAATATATTCGCCGATAGGGGCAAAACGACTGTCTGCCATGCAGCGTGAACCCCCATCGGTCAAATAGGGTTCGCACCGGACACTATTCGAATCGCTGAAATCAGTAAGAAGACCGACTTGACCATCGAACTCAAATCAGTGGACCGCGAAGGTCACCGGATTGCTGTGCTCACCTTCGTGATTAGACAAAAAACATACAGGAGGAATACGTTCAAAAAGCGCAAAAAACATTTCAAAATGCGAATCTGTTTCATTAGTCTGGGCGGAGGCTAGACCCTTAGCGCGGGCCCAGGTGCCGCTCAGATGACCGGCCTCTGTTAGGTCTTATCGCAGCCTCCCTCCCGTTACCCCTTAAAGCGGCCCGAACAGGCGGAAGGGAAGCATCTTATCATCCGTTCGGGTAGTTGCGTTTCTACCGCAAAATCTCATCCTGAGGTGCGACCATGAAAACAATTCACCTTTACGCTTACCGTCAGCTGAGATCAGAACGCGGAGTGCTTGCTGGAGGGAGTAAGCTTGTGAAAGCACGATGCTTGATTGTCTGCATGACAGGGGCGCTTGCATTTCTAAGTTCGGCCGGCGGAGGGACTATCCCCAGCATCGCGGTCAATCCGGAAAATCCGAACCTCATCGTCGTCCACGGCTCGGACGGTGTCGGCACTGCCACCGCATCCGTCGTCAACTTCAGCGAGGCAGCCAGGTCCCCCGACGCCAGAACGCTGCCACCGGTTGATCCCAGAATCGCCGAGTTCCACCGGCGGAGCCGGCCAGCCCTGCCATCTCGACCGACATCCGGCAGCCGTAAGGTGCCGGCGGCGGCGGCCGCACCGCACCTCGCGCCTGTTGTCTCCAGCAACTTCGATGGCATCAGCCAGGTGGGACCCGGCTTCCCACCGGACCCTAGCGCCGCCACCAGCGGCACCGAGATCGTCGAGCTGGTCAATAGTTTCATCCAGGTCACAGACACGACCGGCGCCGTCCTGTGTGGCGGGGGCATGACACTCAAAACGTTCCTCGGAACAACTGACAGCCTGACCGATCCGCGTGTGCAATTCGACAACGTCCACCAGCGCTTCAGTCTCGCGGTGACAGTGGTTCCCGCCTCCAATTCCGCAACACCCGCCATGTGGGTCGCGGCCAGCGACAGTGCCGATGCCTGTGGCACCTGGCGCGTCTACCGGCTCACATTCAGCGGCAGCCCGTTTCCTGCCGGAACCATGCTGGACTTTCCCATGCTGGGTCAGGACACCAACGCCCTCCTGGTCTCGACCAGGAACAACACCCCCACCAGCCAGAACTTCACGGTGTACGGCCTGCCGAAGGCCGCTATCTACGCTGGTGCCGCGGTGAGCTTCAGCACCTTCAATGTTGCTTCGCTCACGGCGCCGGTCACCAACGCCGGCCAGCCGATGATCTCCAGTCCCTTCAGCTTTTTCCTCGCCGCGGTACCGGGTACCGGCTACCGGCTCTTCCGACTCACCAACAGCGGGGGGCCAGGCGCCACTTTGACGCTGCAAGCCACGATCAACTCCCCATTCCAAGCACCGACCCGGGAGGCCAACCAGCCCGGAACCAGCTCCACGGTGGACTCGTCGGACGGCAACATCCTCGCCTCGCCCTACTTCGATGGCACCTCCATCTGGTTCACCCACGTCTTCGACGACGTCGGCTTCCCGACCGTGCGATACGGCGCCGTCAACGTCTGGACCAACACCGTCGCCACGGCGGTGGCATTCCACAGCGCCACCAGTGATGACTTCAATCCATCCCTCGCGGTGGGCCTCAATCCAAGCGGAACCAACGTCTATCTCAACTGGGCCTTTACCGATGCTCCGGCAGGAACGGCCACCTCCGACGTCGTCGACGTGTTGCCCGCCGGCCAGCCGATAGCCAACCTCATCGGCACTGGAGCCGTCTACGCCGTCGGTAGTATCACCAGCCAGACCCGGTTCGGCGACTTCTCGTCGGTTGCGGTCGACCCGCAGGTGCCTGGCGGCACCAGCGCCGTAGCTGCCCAGCAGTACTTCAGCGCCGGCGGCACCTGGAACACGCGCTTGGCGCGTGTGAGCACCGGCCAGCCTCCTGTCCTGGTGCCCGACGTGCGGAACGACCGCCTGGCGGAGGCGGGTCAGGTGCTGGCCGCGGCCGGCCTGACTGTCGGGCAGGTCACCAACGTGCTCGACTTCACATGCAACAACATAGGGACCGTGCGCGACCAAAACCCGGACCCGGGCACACCGGTACAAGCGGGGTCAGCGGTCCGCCTCATCCTCGGCAAGCGACCGCCGCCACCTTTCCAATGCCCCTGAACCGCGGCTCTGTCCATAGTAGGAACTGCTGATACATTCGCTTCGACCGCGAAAGTCAGCGTTTTTTGAGGTTTAAAATTGTGCCAAAAGTCGTCCCAACTTCTATGAAGCAGAAAGGCTACTTCTTTTCGGATTTGGGACATGCGCATTGGCTATGCTCGCGTCTCGACCGATGATTGCCGGCAAGACTACTATTCGGGCTGGCGGCGGATCCTGCTGTAGCTCTTCGCATTAATGTGGTCCAGCCCGGATGTAATCAGGCGATCACAACAAGATGGGATGGGCACGAACCTACACTACCTGTACCCGACCGCCGACTTTAGTCGATCTCCTGGAGTCCTGAATGGACCTATTAGTGCTGCAGGATAGCGCCAGGAAGTTATATCTACAGCCGGCGATTTAGTCATCGTCGTCCCAATTACGGTAGTGGTGGCGGCGGCAGTGGCCGTAGCCGTAGTAATAAGGCCGATAGTAGGCAGGGCGGTAATAAACGTGTCGATAGTAATACCCATACCCGGAATCGCAGTAGCCTCCATTATAGTAGCCAGGAGCGTAATAGCCCGGGCCAACAGACATTCCGAAGCTGAAGTCTTGAGCTCTCGACTTGGTAGAAACCAAAGCAAGCAGCCCTAAAGCCAGAATCAAGAAAAGATACTTTTTCATTCGTCCACTTTCTGCTCGATTTTAGACGGAGCATGAACGCCCCTTATTCGGTCGCACAAGAAAAACCTTTTGGGTCTCGACAAGTTTATCGTGGAGAGGTGGCACGGCACTTTTGTAACCTACCGCTGCGGGCTTCATAACGAAAGCCAGAACATCAAAACTGCAGCGAAACAGATGGAAATGTAATCTTCCTGGCGGTCTTTTGTGAGAGTTCGCGTGGTAGAGTTTGGCGGCGATTGAACCGTCTCTCACGCTTCAGGTGATGTTTTAGGCTTCACCAACAGCTGCGTCGTGCCAACCCTGCGATATCACTCTTAGTTCAGGGACACGACAGGGTTTGCTGAAAGCATGGCATCAGCATTGGCCCGTTCTCTGAGCTGAAATGCTCGGCTATTCTTTGGTTGAGCCAGATGTAGGGGACGTCTTTACCACCTATTCACAGGAATATGATATGGAGCATCGAGGTCAGGTGAGTGCGGCGGAAGCAAAATGAAACTAATGGATTCCCGGAATCCAATTCTGACGATTGCGTGCAACGAGTTCATCCATGAGGGTGGCAGCATCAACCGCGCCGCCCGCCACCGCGCGTGCATGAGTCAATCGGCCTTGGCTGATGTATTAGGTAGAACTGACAAAATTAACCAATCGACTTCTTCACAGTTCATCATGTAACTGCTGACGTTGAATTCCCGCAACTTCTTGGCGCAGGCGTCGGCGCGCCTGGCTCAGCCGGGAGATAACGGTGGCCGCTGACACGTTCAGTGCAGAAGCCAATTGTTTATAGGACCATCCTTCGATTTCACGGAGCACCAAAACTTCCCGGAATTCGACAGGCAATTTACTCAATGCCTCGTGGAGATGTCGTTGGATCTCTTCGGGAGAGGGCTCGGGCAGCGGCTTGTCCGACGGTGCCACATGAGTCACCTCGTCAAATGGGATCATGTTTGAATGATTGTCATGCTTCTGAATCCAGGCGTATGCAGTATTCCGAATGAATGTCAGTAGCCAGGCTCGAGCGTCGGCTCCGCGAAATTCCACAAACTCCTTCTGTGCTTGGATATAAGCCTCTTGAACAACAGCCTGCGCGACCTGATCTCTTTGAACTATCCAGCGTGCGAGATTGTACGCACCGTCTAAGTGAGGCAGGAGAAGCTCTTCAAAGAGCGACTGTTTTTGTCGCATGATGAATAAGAGGACTTCGTCTTGTTGGTTTTAACTAAAATTGCGTGAGCTGTTCGATGAGTTGTGTGCTTCCATCATTGCGAAGTGTCCCAGCCTTTCTTTGCAATCGCTACCGCTGCCGCTTTCATACAGAAAGGTAGAACATCCAACGTGTAGCCAAACTGATGGAATTGTAATTTTCCTGGTGGTCTTTTGTGAGAGTTCCCGTGGTAGCGTGGCGGCGATGAAATGCAACCACACACGCAAGGTCGTCATACTTAGTGCCGCCGTCACCATTGCACAAGCGGCTGCGACCAATCCGATCACGGTTTCGGAAGCGGTTTCCGAGGCCCTGAAGAACAACCCAGAATTACGCGGGCTCGCGGCGGATGTGGCGGCGACTAAAGGTGAGGTTGTCACGGCACGAACCTTCCCGAATCCGGAACTGACGGTCGAGCCAGGCGCGCGGCAGACTCAGGCTCCAGAAGGCTCACGGAGCGATTTTCACGCTAACTTCGCGCTCAGCCAGCTCTTCGAATTCCCCGGCAAACGCGCGCTCAAAATTGCACTTGCTGAGCGCGACTTGACCATACGCCGGATTGCACTCGAGGGGTTTCGTTTCCAGCTCTCGACCGAGGTGCGCCGCGCATTTTTTGATCTATTAGCAGCGGAGAAAATTCTTGGTTTACGCAACGAACAGGTCGAATCCGCGAGAGTTTTTTTCTCCTCCTCACGGGAACGTACGGACCGAGGGTACGCATCAGAATTTGAAACAGTAAAAAGCCAGACCGACCTGGTCGCAGCGCAGAAAGCGCTACGCGAGGCCGAAGCTAAACGCGTAGAAGCACGGGTTACTTTGAACGCGTTGCTCGGTCGCCGGCCCGCTGCACCGCTGGACATAACCGGTTCGCTAGAGAATCTCGGACCGCGTGGATCCGGCGATAACTTTTGGGCGCTCGCTCTGGCGCGTAATCCAAGCCTGCGTACCAAATACCTGGAGGCTGAGAGAGCGGGGTTAAAATTGCGCGCCACGCGCTTCGGCAGAAGACCGGACTTTGCTATTGGACCTACAGTTGAGTATTTACCCGACGAGCAGACTTACGGGTTGAGCGTCACAGTGGCCCTGCCTTTTTGGGACCAGAAAAAGGGTGAAATCCAGACCGCGATCGCTCAACAGCAAAGGGCGCTGGCCGAAACCGAAAAAGCACAGGTCGAGATCGGCAGTGCAGTCACCAAGGCGACGGAAAAACTAGAGGTCGCCAAAAAGGAACTCGCCCTCTATACACCGGATTTGCTGGCGAAGCTGAAGGGGTTTGTCGTCCAGGCCGAAAAACAATATGCCCAGAGCACAACGACGCTGCTCATCTATCTTGATGCAAAAAAAACCTATTTTGACACGTTGGCCGATTACTATGGCGCTCTCGGTAACGTGGCGGCGGTGCGGACCGAGTTGGAGGCGGCCATCGGCGTGCCGCTCGAAACGCCGAATCGATGATCAAGCTCGCGGACTCATCCTTCGCTACAGTGCCATGAAAAAAAACAATCACAGGCTTCCTCGATCGCGAGTTCTGTGCCTTTCAGCAATTTTAACTCTTCTGTGCGTGTTAGTCGGTTGTCACTCGCGCGCCAATAAAGCCCCAAACACCGAACGCCCACCGGAAAAATCCAGCGTACAGGAACAGGAACCGGAGGGCATTGTAAAATTGTCAGAGGAAGCGGCGGCGCAAATCCATTCCGTGAAGCT
>Ga0206947_1213_pt1 | contig 10082 bp, 4 predicted proteins | sample Alteio_BWOrgHeat_3_FD_153239 | JGI IMG/M metagenome (GOLD analysis project Ga0206947, IMG submission 153239) | Enriched cells from forest soil in Barre Woods Harvard Forest LTER site, Petersham, Massachusetts, United States -... | ecosystem: Environmental > Terrestrial > Soil > Temperate forest > O...
AATTCGGGCCTTACCGATACATTTACTTACCAGGGCAACAGCATTTGGGTTGTTGATCCATCCAGCTTCGCCTTTAATACCGATAGCGCTGTACCTGCTACCCAAATAACTTTTGCACCAGGCCCGGGCGGGAGCGGCGACGCACCGCCATCTATATCCTGTAATTCGTTTGGTGTAAAACCGTTAGGTAGCATTACCCTAACCGGACAAGACTCGCTGCATTTACTCACCCTCACCAAATTAGCCGAAGACGGTAATGGTTACCTGCCCTACAGCGTTGCCAGCTGGCAATTTTCAACATCGCCCAAAAATGTGCCGCAAGCCTTATGGGCAACCGTCAATTCGGGTTCGGAAACACCCTCATCGGCATCAGTTCAAAATATTACCAGCGGCTTAACCTCGGCAGCCCCCGGTCCGGCAACCTTAACGGGGCCAGGTCCCTTCCCAATTTCGATTTTTGATTATACTAATGTTAAAACCCTGGGCCTGCCAATAGCTGAAGGCACAGCATCCACCATTACTCTAAGTTCCGAAGGTTCGCTGGGCATTATAGCCAATACACTCTATAATACTTTAACCGGCGCTAATCAATGCTCGCCTTTGTTTGCTGCCTTGCAACAGGTGGGTTCGCTGGCCACACAAAACGACAGCCTGCAAACCATGGCACAATCGGCCTATGATATATTCCAGGGTTCGCCTATGCTCGCGCAATCGGCCACTATTATGCCGGCTGCTGCTGCCACTGATACGGAAATTATTGTAATAGAAGAAACCATCATTGCCATCACCGAATTTATTGATGAGCCTGCAAAACACCTGCTCATTACCGAAATTTTCAATTACGAATTCGGCGCGCCGACAGCAAGCAGCCGTTTACGCCAAAGTATGCTCACCAAGAGCAGTCATCGCGAAAAAGCGCCATGGATAAAACCAACCAATGCTACCTACGGCAGCGGTTCATTTACCGTTCAGCCCGGCCAAATTTTAATTTGGGAATTAGCTTACGGAGATATAGGTGATCAGTTTAGTTATGATGGCTCACTGCCGTTAAGGATCATACTTTTTGATAAGCATATCGAACTGATTCTGGATCAGCTTATCCCGCAAGGTGATGCCGGTACGCTAATATTACCCGCCAAAGCGGCCCACCTGGTTATAAGAGGCATGGACACCACCCATGGCAATAAATTGTTGGGCTGGCATGAAAACGCCAAACTTCCGCTATTAAACCCTAAATACCTGATGGGTAAGGGTTGTTTAATTCGTCCGCAAAGTTCGCATCGTACGGGCCGCAAACAGTTTACGCATGGCAGCGGGCTTAGTTTAGGCAGCAGGCTGGTATCAAAAAACAGCTATTGCCAAAACAATGCGCTGGTATATGGCTGGATAGAAACCCTGTTCCCATCTACTGTAAAAGAGGTATTTGTTACCGGTCGTTTAACCGGCAATGGGGCTTCTGCCGCCAATTTCGATGTCCGGATAATTTATAAAAACGCTGCAGGTAAAAAGCAGGCTATCCCGGTAAGCAAACATTCTGCAGGTACCTGTGGCCATGAGTTTTGGCATAAGTTTATTATCCCGGATGGCATCGATGCGAATGACTTTAGTGTATGGGTACAGGCCACTAATAACACCAGGATTTCGGGTGTGGCCGGAACGGAGCAGGCTATGGAAACGCTATCCGAAGAAGTGTACCACGAACTTGTCTTACACGAATCTGCCCTCAATTACAAAAATATGAATGAGTTTACAAGGCTTACGCTTGATAATATTATAAACGAGTATTAAGACATGAACGATCAAAATTCAATAGCCGTCGGCGATATCCAGTTTTTGGATAACAGTGTACCCGCGCTAACCTCGGGCCAGTATTTGATTGAAGTAACACATACCATTACTGATACCAGCTACGGCATCGATACCCCGTTTGGCGCACAGCAATTGTTTTTGGTTAAAGGACCAAGGTTTGCCCTGCCGCCCGCTACCGTGCAAAGCCGTTTCCCTGTTCCTAATTCACAAAATGATTTTCACGAAAACCTGCCCTTCCTGATTTTTAACGATCAGCATTTGCCCTGGAGCCGTACTTTAAATGGTGGCAGCGCCTTACCCTATCCCCCATCGTGGCTGGCGCTAATGATATTTAAACCCGGCGAAATTATCTACACGCCCCCTGCCCTGCCTCAACAGCCTAATCCAACGCTTTCAACCATCCGGCCTATAGCCGATATATTAAACCCAACCGAAGGGAATATCATTGGCCCTGCTATTACATTAGATGATTATGAGCAAAGCCTCACCAATTTATCGGCAGTTACCATTGACGTATTAGGAACAACATTCCAAACGCTGGCCCCCCAGCTAAACGAATTACCTTACCTGGCTCATTTGCGCCAGCTCAACACCGGCGGTCAAACCATTGATGGCTTAAACGTCAACGGCTATTATTCGGTACTGGTAGGCAATCGCCTGCCCGATCCAGCGACACCCAATAAATACACTGTACACTTAGTTTCGATGGAGGGCTGGGAAAACTATTTACCGGGCGCCATAACCCCGCAAACTTTTGCACCCGGACAAGCGGCCCGCCTGATCAGCCTGGACAGCTGGACCTTTACCAACGATCCCGAAGGGGCCGACTTTTTGCAACTGGTAGAAAACCTGTCTGTAACGCCGCTTAATCTGCCGCTAAACCCGCCGCAGCAATGGAGCGCTCCGGCAGCCGTACAAACTGAAATAACATCGCGTTACAACAATGGTTATGTGGCGCTCAATTATACCACCCGGTTAGGTCAAAACAGCTTCGCCTGGTACCGGGGTCCGTTTAACCCCACCGTACCTGTATTGATTGAAAATACACTGCCCGGTTTTACCGATAACGGCGATACACCGTTAACAACAGCTGACGAGGCGATTATATACGACCAGGTAAATGGTGTTTTTGATTTATCCTATTCCATCGCATTCGAAACCGGTAAGATGCTTACGCTGGCTAACAAAACAGCATCCATGGCGATATGGAATTGGAAACGCGATGGGATGCAATTATTGCAAATCCTAAGTAACCTGTTAGCCGGTTCACAAACTGAAGAAAAAGCAACCCGGTTCTCGGCACGAAAAAACAAAACGACAAGAAGCAAAGCCATTGATTGGGATAGCATCCGCATCGATTTGCTGGATGCACAGGCCGGGCATCAAAAGTTTGTGAAATACCTGTCGGCATCTTTAGGTAAGCATTTTGTTGCCGTTGGTAAGGATATTGATTCGCCGGTGCGTATTTGCGATCCCTCTAAGCTGAGCAATTTTAATGACCCAAAAACTGCTGAAAAACACTTACCGGGGTTGTTGTCGCCGGATGAATTGGAGGAATTATCAGCTACAGGAAGAGATCCTTATGTGATGATTATTAACAAGTTGAGACGCGGCTAATGGTTAAAGAACGACGTTTTTCCCCTCTCTACTTCGTAGAGAGGGGTGGTCGAGCGAAGCGCAGACCGGGGTGAGTCAACTAAGTGAGCGAGGTCAGCGCCCGTGCGGCCTATTTACTCACCCCCGACCTTCGCTTCGCTCGGCCACCCCCTCTCTGCTGCGCAAAGAGGGGGAAGAAATCCTTCACTTAGCATTGAACAGAGGAGCCATTAAAACATAAACATCGACAAAACAAAAGATATATGAACACCCAACCAAATATCACCCAGCTAAAAAATTACCTGAACATGCCCGAAGTACAGGCGTTGTTAAAGGATATTGCCCTGCCCGAGGGCCAGGTACAGCAATGGCTCGGCCGGCTGATGCTGCTTACGGATGTACCGTTCCAAAACATTATTGCTGATACCCGTCTTATCCCAACCGAATCCCTGCGTTTTTTTTATGTAGATCCCACGTGGATCGATGCCCTGATGGATGGGGCATTAAGCGTTGGCAGCGATACCTCACTCGACCTGATGTTTACCGAAGTAATGGCGTCAGTTGTAAAAGTAGCGGGCACCGCCATTGCCGCACAAATAAGAGCAGGATTATTGGGCATTGAACCGGATAACGCCGCAGGCGTATTACCCAATCCTAACCAACTAATGTCGGGCCTGTTGTTTCGTTCATCTATCGTATCCGACTGGCCGGGGTTGCATATTGTACCCACTTATGCCGATGAAAGTATAAGCCCCGTCCCATTGAGATTCGAAAAAATTGGCGGGGATATGATCCTGATCATCTTCCCCGGCATACCCGAAAGTGTGGTGATCCAACAGCCATCGCAGGCGTTGGTATTTGGTGTGATGGACGGCAATACCGAAACTGAATTTGACATTTACCTGAGGGGGATTGGCGTTGGTGGCTTTGCTACCGGGGCCGAAATAGTGGTAAATAAGGAACCTGATGCGGTTTCATTCAGCTCAACCGATACCAGTTTTTTCCGTGCAGGCGGCAATCAGGTGCTCAATGTAAATACTATTATGGGCACGCTGGCCACTCAAATGCAGGCTGCAGGTGCGTTAACGGGCAGCCTTTCACCATCGGAATTTGCGCTACAACTGGCTAAAACGCCCGAAGAAGTAACTTTCAGTAACCAAACGCTATTTAAATAATTAACATGAGCAATAATGTTCTTTGGGCAGGCCCCAGGCTGCTGGTGCCCATGACGGTTGAAGCCCTGGTAGTTACTGCCGCCAGCAACGCAACCTTGTTTTCGGTGCAGGCTTTACATCTAAGCCAGTATAAGCGCTTTGGGATTATAAGTCCGCAGCCTTTTGTTAATTCGGGGCAGCCCGCACAGGGCGTGTATTTAAACTGGGCCTTGCCAGATGGCATGACGCAGGGCATTAAAAAGCAGGGCGCCAACAACGTGGACTACCCGTTTTTGCCGAACCGCTGGATGATTGTGCGCTTTAGCGCCGATGCAAGCGTACCCCGCGCCGCCTGGATAGTGGAAAGCGATTATTGGTTTGGAAGTAATCAACCATCAGACAACAGGCTGGTAAATTCCATGTTCATCAATGCCGACGACAGCGGCAATCCGCAGATATCCATTATCGGTCAGGCTTATGATTTTGATAGCTGGACCGAAAACGGCCAAAACAGTGAACTATTCCTTAATGCCGTTGGCAACTCCGACCCGATGTTTACCGCTTACGCGGGAAATAACGCTTTCGTATTCAACTTTGTTGATCCTTATACCAATGCCAATGCCGCGGAAATGAGTTACATGGTGTGCGGCTGGTACTCCAATCCGCAATACGATCCTTTATATAATCAACCCATTCCCGGCGTTACCGGGTGGACAACCGAACAGGACTGGCTCGATTTGATGACGCAACTGCAATGGTCTGTCGGTAGCGAGGCAATTGCGGATAATATTGATTTAACCAATGCGATGCAGGCTGCAGCCAATTGGCTGGCAGCGCAGGGTATTACGCCTTTACCCGGCTTATTAGGCACGCTTTGCGCACAATCACTTTGCCACGGGCTGGTATTTGATGTACAATGGCCCGGTAATAATGTGGAACCGCCGAGCAATGTGCCCGTCTTTAACTCCACCGATAAATCCGTACCTTATGTAGCGGCGGGCAATACCTCTACCGATTGTATGGCCGCGTTTATGCAGTGGCAGCTTAACTATAATAACCCCAACCCGCACAATCCGGGTCAGGATAGTGATGTGGAATTATTACTGGAAGCATTCAATTATAAAATGTTGCCCCAGCCCGGCGCTGTAATGGATACGCCCGAATTAATGAATGCCATGCACAATGCCTGGTTCGGCAAATTGCCCGGCGGCACTATTTGGGTAGTACAAACACAACCCAATAATGATAAAGCCAAATCAACGCTTGATAGTAATCAGCAGCCAAATACAAACGCCCCTGCATCATTAACACCGCAGCAGGCCACCGCTTTGGCAAACCTAAACGCACAGCAAGCCGCTTATGACGCAGATTGCAGGCAATTGATTTCCATGCAAGTTCAGCTATATGCCGATTGGATGAAAATGAACCTGGACCCCATCGCACCAATAAAAACACAGCTGGCCGCTACATTGGCAGCAGTTAACGTACTGATAGCCCAGCTTAGCGCTGATGAAGCATTAATAAACGCAGCACATGCTGTCTTAGTGGCTGATTTAAGTACTGCTAACCTACAAGTAATTAACAAACCTGGCAACAGTTTCTATACGCCCAATGACCCTGTATTTTTAGTTAACAACGCAAAACGCAGCTACAAGCGCGGCGAAGACATTATTTACAGTAAAGACAATGACTCTCTTTTTGTACGCTTCACCGGGCAGTTTATTAAGAGCTTACAGGTAAACACCGGGACATCGGAAGTAGTTGTTAATGGCAGTGTAGTTTGCCCGCCCCTGCTGATTACCAACCAGGTGCCAAAGGAAATACCTGCTTTGCTGACAGAAGCCTATTTGCTGGACACCACTTTTGCCAACAACATTGCGCAAATTGCGATGCAGCAAACCAATCCGCCGCAAAGTATCATCAATACCATACAGCAGCAGCAAACGCTTATATGGAATGCAGCTTTGGACAGCTCACTCGACCAGCGTACATTAGAACAAATTTCAGGATTTAACCCCGGTGATCCACTGTTTCATGTACCTTCAAAAATTGGCGTTTGGCAATGGCAGCAGCCCTGGAACCCGCTTTACCTGGAATGGCAGGTGAATTTTTACCAGGCGGTTGATACGGGTTTAAGTCAGTGGGTTTTCGATGGGTCGGATTACAGTTGGGGAGGCGGAAACATCCCGGTTAACAATCAAAATCAGCAACCTCTAAAGGGCCGTTCTTTATTAACGCCGGTGCAGGCGGTAACCCTGCAATCGCAGTTACAGGATTTTTTGAATACCTATAAAGGCCAGATGCTGCCCAATGAATATATCCCCTTAAAGGATGTGCTAAATGGGGTTGGCGATTGGGATGTGCTTTCGCAGACGTTAAAAGGGTTAACCATGCAGCTAATACAATGGGATATTCAGCAGTTTGGCTATATCCCAACTACGCCGGAATATGCAGAGCCAATGGAATATGTACCCGGCAATCCCACGCAAGTGCAAGCCGTTGGACACGGAATGCCCATTGTAATGAATGGAACACCGTTTTACCCGGTACGCGCTGGTTTTGTTGAAATATTACAGCTTTGGGTAGTTGATGATTTTGGACAGGTGTATGACCTTAACCCCAGCACCAGCAGTGGTGGCGGTGTTCCTAACCCAATGCCACCTATCCCGGCTATCGGTTTTGAACCGGGCAGCTATTCGCTGAACCTGCAACTTCCGCAATATTTTCAATTACCACCAAGAGTTATACAAGGCTCGAGGCTGGATTTTAATTTCGTATCAGCCAATAACGATGCCGTTTTAAGTAACCAGGATGTGGCTACTACGCCAATATGCGGCTGGATATTACCCAACCATATTGACGATAGCGTTTCGGTATACGACAATACCGGCCAAATATTAGGCGAGTTAACCCTAATGGGCGCAACCGGGGCACAACATGCACAATGGGTGGCCGCACCGCTTATTGGTGTTTCATCAATGAAAATTGCCAATGCTCACCTGCAAAGCTTTGTGCAGGGGCTATTAGGCAATACCGGAAACGATGAGGGTTCGGCATGGAGCGGCCGCGCTTTAGCCAATTTTATGCTCACCATTGATGAAACTTTGTGGTCGGTAGACCCTTTGGGCGAGCGGGATAATCAAAATCTTTCCATATTAATTGGCCGACCTATAGCCGTTATCCGCGCATCGCTGCAACTCGAGTTGTATGGTAACCCGGCAACCGACTTAACCATTGCCAAAACCGGGCAAAATTATAACGGCAACATTGCTCAGTATTCGTTCGATACCCAAATAGGCAACATTGATTTGACCGGCGATGGCGTAATGGGTTATTTTAATGCCGATAACTACAGTCAGTTTAACTCAGTGCATTATGGCGAAGTGGTTACGCCTGCAAGCCCACCATACGTGGTCAATAGCTTTACGAAGCTGCAATTTTTGGCTGAATCGCCATCGTATATCACCTTATTGCTCGATCCCCGTGGTTCAATCCATACCAGCTCGGGCATATTGCCGGTTTTGGAAATCATCCTGCCCGATTTATATGTGGGCGACGTAATGAACAACATGCTGCTGGAATTTAAAACAGGTCCGCTGATTATGGATACCCAAACCTGGAAGGTGCCATTACCCGCCGGAGCGGGATTAAAATGGAGCTGGCTGCAACCGGCACAGGTGGAAGAAGAACTGGCCTGGACCGAAGTAACCAGCCTGGTGAACCAAACTGCCGCTGTGCAGTTACCTATCAACTCCCCCTCCATACGTGAAGGAAAACTGAAGCTAACGGGCGCATTGGGCAGTCAGCCGTCCATTTATTTTTTTGGGGTAAATAATTTTACGGTGCCCTATACCATTCCGGCCGGTATTACAGCGCAATTGAGCTGGGCGGCACAAGGGGCATCGGCTACTTTAACTATTGACAAAGGGGCTTCGGTGAGCGTCCCGCTAAACAGTGCGGGCTATGCCTTCAACGGCTCGGGTACGCAGGTGGTAACGCTGGCGGTGTTGGATGGAACCGGTGCTGTGGCGCAGACGATACCGATTACTATAATTACAGAGAGTTGAAAAAAGGGCAGCGCGGGGGTGTCTATTTATTTTAAGAAATACTAAAGTAAAAAACGACTGCGGACCCGAAGCCGAAGGGTTCAAATGTTTATAGCGAATGTAGGCCAGCAATTCGACCCCATGGGGGTCGTACAATCGGGCATATTTTTTCTATAAACATTTAATCCCTTTGGGATTGAGAAGAAATATTGACCAAGTTGTAGCTTCGGAAAACTAAGAATAAAGCATACCGCAGCTCTTGGGGGAAGCAGTCAAATATTACTATTAAAACATAAAAAGCACAATGACAGCCGATAGCACAAATTCTTTACAAGCAACCATAACCCCCGGAACGGTATATATCTCTACAAACCCCGATCAATCCAGCTACGCCAACATCGTGGTAACAATCGAAAACGCAGGTACCGATCCTTTATCGATCAACACGATAGCAATCACCCTGCCTGCTGCGCTGGCGCCTCCCCTTGCTTTAGGCAGCATTAATCCGGCTACCAGCGTACCCAACCTGTGGAGTTTCGGGCCATCTTCAGTTAATGCAGGCGAGTTTGACGCCGACTCACAGTCGGGCAACAATGTAACCATGAATCCAGCCGACACCTGGCAATTTACACTGCAAATGGTTACCTTAAATAATACGGTTGTCCCGTCTTCGGCCGATGTAACCGTAGCAGTTACCTACGGCGATGGCACATCAGCTTCAACGCCACTCAATGTTAATGTTGAATCGGCTGTAGCAAGCATAACTTCATTTAATTCGCAACCAGCCAACATCAACCCTGGCGATGCTGCACAGCTCAATTGGCAATGCGAGCTGATCAGTTATTGTATCATCAGTCCGATTGACGTCACACATCGTCCCGAATCAGGATCTGCTACGGTAAACCCATTGTCCACCACCATTTATACTTTGTATGCTTATGGAGAAGGTGTTATTTTATCGGCGCAATGGGCAGTATCGGTAAATAATCCGCAGATTATACAGTTTGGCGCCGCCGATGGGCAAACAAGTGTTGATTTAGGCAGCAATATAACGCTTACCTGGACCTGCAACGAGTTTGCTGAAAGCCTTGTTTTAACAAACGATGGCGGGGTAACTATTCCCTCAAATCTGTACACCAACGGTAACACAGCGCAAAGCGGCAGCATTGCGGTTGGCCCTTTAACCATGCCAACAACCTTTGTGCTTACCGCCTACGGTAATGATGAGCAGCATTACGACCAATGGAACCCAACTATAAATATAAACAATGTTACTGGTACCCTAACCGCAAGCCCCGACAGCGGATTATGGGAAAAAGATAAAGTCACCCTAACCTGGAATATTGAAAATGCCACAGCGGTAAATTTATCGCCAACTGTCACAAACGGCCCATCGCTACAAAACCTGTCCGGTTCGGTTGTGGTTAATCCCGCCGCCGATATAACCTATCCATTAAATGTAACCGGTTATATTAAT
>Ga0206947_1231_pt1 | contig 10060 bp, 11 predicted proteins | sample Alteio_BWOrgHeat_3_FD_153239 | JGI IMG/M metagenome (GOLD analysis project Ga0206947, IMG submission 153239) | Enriched cells from forest soil in Barre Woods Harvard Forest LTER site, Petersham, Massachusetts, United States -... | ecosystem: Environmental > Terrestrial > Soil > Temperate forest > O...
CGCGGCGCCCGCCGTACTTCTTACGAACTGAGTTTTCACTCGCTGCGGCATACCGCCGTCAGCCTTCTCAAAGACGCTGGGATTCCCGAAGCGGCGGTCATGGAACTAGTCGGCCATGATTCTAAGCAGATGTCTGCCCATTACACGCACGTCGGTCGAGAGGCCCTGGAAAAGGCGGCTGCCGCCTTCCCTGAGCTATGACGAACGATTTGGATCCCGATCGCGTTCCGCCGCCGTCCATTGACAAGCCTCTTCTCAGATTTGCATGATCTCGCTCGATCGCAGCGGCATCAAAATGCAACTTATGCACACTTTTCGTTTGACAGCCTTTGCCGCAATCTTTGACGGAATTGCTAGGTCACAAGGGCACACTAATGTTCATAAAAACTCATACCGGTCGGGAAATTGTAAAAAATGACCTCCTAACGATTTTGATATGTTGGGATTATGCTAACTACAGAAATCTAACGGGATACCCACAGCGGTCCCGTGACGTTAAATCCTCGGTGGCTTCGTATCCCAGCAGCCGTCAAATATTCGGGACTTTCCCGGTCGAGACTTTACGAATTGCTTTCCGAAAGGAAAATCCGATCGATCTGTGTGAAGTCTCATAAGGGAGCAGAGAGGGGCGTGAGACTTCTGGACAGGGAGTCGATCGACACATTCATGTTAGCTTTGCAGTCTGAGGTTGTGTCACAATGAATGAAAAATCGGGAAGATATGCCTCACAGCGGCATCACCGCTGGCAGCTTCGTCGCGGAGAATGGTCTTCCTGCTCGAACTGAGAGGTGTGAGGTCCGCAGAAGAAATGAATATCGGCAAAAGGCCAGCTGCCTAAATATCGACAATTATTTTTTCAAAACTTAGAACTAAGCGGCAAAGCCGATCCGGCGCATCTCTTCTTAGCCGACGGGCAATGCGATTGAAATAAGCGGGCCTCACCGGTCCCTGGATGCATCTCATTAAATTGCACCAAGTAGTATTTAAGAACCTGGTATAGCCTTTTGCGGCCATTACAAGCGCAGTTACCCGTCCGCCAGCTCCCAGCGACACAGCAAATCGTCGCTCGATGAATCGCTTTGCTAATGCGCTGTACTCTAGGGTTAGTCGGACGCCACAAAGCGAGAACGCAGATTTTGCGAAAGAGCAGCCAATGGTTACTGCGTAGCCCTAGCCTACCAAGAACGCGACATAAAAATGAAAACGTTTCGCTAGAATGCCCAAACACCGCTAGTATTGGGGAAAAGAGAATTGTATTGATTTTAATGGATGCTTAACTCTCAGGGGCGCAGACCCATTGCAAAAAAAAACATTCCCAGTATAAAGATGACGCAAACTAAGGTGTGCTCTCTTGCATTCATGGCCAGAGTCAGATTCGCGAAAAGGTATTAGAATGACAGTTTGCCGTTTTTGGTGCCTGCCTAAATTATGTATAGTTGATGGCGTCCGTGCGTCTACGCGTGGGTTATGTGATATCCACAACTGACCTTAGGCAGAGGATGCTTAATGCATGCTCTCTTAAGGGAGACTCCGTAGAGTCTGAAAGACAATAAAAACGAGGTTTAATCCCTCGATTTCCAGAACCGTATGCGTGCCTGTGCATAGCGTTTGACGCTATCTGCCATTGTCGAAACAGTTTTAACTGTACCACATAACAAAAAGATATAGGAATACACGTCGAAACATTCGATGCCGTTTCAAGTAAACGGTCTGAGTTGAGGGAACGAGTGTGAATTAACAGCCGGTTAATTCACATAACAATGCAAAGTTAGAAACATATAAATTACAGTTGACAACAGGTGAAAAAGGTGTTATTGTAAACTATATTCAAGTCGAAAGGCGTGATGGAACGTGTAGTCTCCCGGTCCCCGGAAATCAGACGTGCTTTGTCGCGAGTAAACCAACCCAAGCTGCAACAGAATATTATGAAAATAAGGATTGAAATTGAAGTGATGTCGTGTCCGTTCTGCGGTAACGACGACAACTTGTCGTTAAGTAGCGATTGTGATGAAAATGCTCCGGAATATCTTGTCAAGTGCTATAGCTGTGGGACACAAGGTCCGGAGGACTTCGTCGAAAAGAATGCGCTGGAAAAGTGGAACACTAGGAAATGATCATGGGAAATAATCAGAACGAGTTCGTCGGCCACGGCAAGGTATTTGAGACCGAAGAAGAAGAAGAGTACATCGAAATGATGGAATGGGCGACCCAAGCGACCCAGGACGAGCTTAACCAGTTTCACGCAGCTCTGAAGAAGCATCTGGACCGCGTATGAATAACCACCGCACCGAACCAAAATCCCTCACTATTATCCTGAGCAATCGAGCGCCTGTTCAGATCGAGACGGCCCGGTGGCCGGTGATCGCAAGTGCCAATAGGACCTTTGACGATCGTGTCTGGAGCCTGGAGGTCAGGCGACATGAAGATTGCCGGACCATTGTTTACGGGCAGGAGTACTTGGCAGGCCCCAGCGACCCGGACTATTCCGGCTCACAAGCAGGCGAGCTCGTCCCGGCAGGGGACCCGATAGAAGAGCAGGATCACCTAATTGCCAGAGAAATTATTGAAGTGGGAAATCTTTGGGCTTTGCCGATTCCTTCATACAGCAGTGCTTCGCCAGTATGGCGCCCGAGGAGCTCGACTAAAATGGAAAGATTCTTGTTGGATCTTGGCCCACGATGGTCTGAAGGATTGCTGGAGCAGCAATTTCGCTTTGCCGCACTGGTAAATGAAGGCGATGAGTTCGGTTAGTTAACGGTCCCATCCTGAGTTTCATGGATGTCCCGTGGATTGAGGTGTTGTTCCTCTGCCGTGGTTTGTCTATAACCTCCGAACATGGTTCAATTCTGAATCAGATCCTCTGCCCGATCTAGAGCTTTCCACAACGCCTGAAGAGCGTGTGGATAATCTCCTTTGCATTCCTCCTTGATGGTGGCATCTCGGAAGCGGCGCACCGAGGAACACAGACTTTTTATTGCATTGTTGCGGAGACCGAAGGTTTTCCTCAAAGCGTGTTCCAACGCTTCTCCCTCCGCCTCGAAAGTTTTCTGAGCAGGCGGAGGAATCGCGACGCTTCCCAGCTCCCAGAGGACCATGCGGAGTCTTTGCAGCACGCTCCAAGCACGCAAACGACTCTGCTTTGATGCTTCCAGCTCATCGAGCAAGTCTTGAATTCCGTTGCCATTGTCCGAAGATGCGGAAACTGCTCCCAAGTTCTGCCTTCCAGTTCTCGTCCGGCACTCGAACGGGGGCATCGTTTCTTGCACAATCTCGATTTGCCCACCTGATTTCCAGACCTGCGGGGGTTCTGTTGGGGGCATGTTCGAATCAGTCGATGCACAAAATTGAACGCCGCAGAGGCCTGCTGCTGCCGGTGCCACCTGGGTCAGGGAACGGAGCGGTCCTGGACAGCGATTTTTCGAGGTTTTGGATCGCTTCAATCTGAGCGTGCCAGAGTTGACCGATGATCAGCGGAGGCATCTCACGCAACCTTTGGTTGAGCTGCTTGGCTTGCGTGGCCCATTCTATGAGTGTCTCGGGTCTGTGAAACGCGAACACGCCACGACTGGAATAGTTCGGGTCGAGCCGGTTGCTAAAACGGGTCTCTGAACCGGTGCTTTCGTAGCAAAATGGGAGCGGATCGATCCAGCAAGGATTATCCAGAAGACCTGTGGCGTACTTGAGGGACTGCCCTTCGACGCCGACAAGTGTATACCCCTCAGGTTTGGCCTCAACCGTGGCGATCGCTTTCCCGTCCGCGAACAGCAGGTAATCGGCCTCACCACCCTTTAGCAGAGCCTCGCGGATGGCGACCCCCGGTCCAGCGGCGAGATTTCTGAGGGATCTATCTTGGACGATCCAGCCGCACTGTTGGAGGAGGACATCGATCTGTTGGCGAGCCCTTTGTTCTGGGGTCATGGTTGGGCAAAACCGGCGAGTTCACAAAGAAATCGCGCCAGTTTTTGAGCAACAGGAGCCTTGAAGCACGCAATCTCATCGGGATTTGTGGTGAATGGTAACAGGATTCGTTCCATAATTTCTAGAAAAAACGGCCGAAATCCAGAATCGAAGCGGGAGAGAAAACCGAATTTCCTCTTACCGACGCGGTGTAATTTCGGTCTGGGACCTGAAACTGGGAAAGGATTGTTCACGGGAGAGATCGAGAAGGCGCTGCGAAGAATCGAACATTGGCATCAGGGTTCGATCGCCAATTTCCGAATCCTGTACCGCGACGCTTACGAGATGGGCGGCGAAATTCGATGGGACTTCCAGCACGTGGAAATTCTCGTGCCACCATGAAGAAAAGCGGTTCGCCCGACCGCTCATCTTGAAGTGAACAATTTCAACGACAGCTACGGATCGAAGGAAATTGAGCGTTTCGAATGGGAACTCGCTGAGAGTGCAATCGAACGGTTGGTAAAAGGTTGCAACGACCTTATCAGTGATTCTCGGAAATCCCGGCAAAGACTTTTCGCGGTCTAACGGCGCGCAAGACAAGATTGAATCGGGAAGGCAGACTCGCTCACACCCCCTATCTCTACAACACATTTCCCTTTTCGGCCTTCAAAAATGCGACCTTACTCCTAGCTTCTGAAGCGCGACAATTGACCATTAAACTGTTTATCTTCGACCAACGATGAATCGCCCCCACCTGTACGCTTTCCTTAGGGCCAGTCCAATCTGCTGGGATATGGTCCGTGGGGTTATGCGGTCTCGCACTGTAATTTCGTCTCATTTGCTCAAGTCCCGTCGTTACGAAATGCACTTGACCTGTAGATAGTTTTTGAGATTTTGGCATTATCCTGCCAGTGTAGCCTAAAATAGTAACTTCATAGGTAGCCCCGACGGGTCGGAAGGCCAGAGCGAACCGGTTGGCAAACGAGTCATAGCCGCCCTCAGCGCTGTGACAAGAATAGATCTTGATTGAGATACCCGGTATTGGTTCCTTCGAGGGTTTGATCCTAATGTGGGGTATTGCTGGTCGCTGCCCATAGAGGGCCGGAAATCTTTCCGCCGTGTACGCAGCGACAGTCTCGGCTGATAGCCAGTTCTCTTCATTTTTTTCATCGCCCCAGAACACCACCCCCGAGCCGGGCCTGCCGTGCCCACCCATTACATATATTTGGTCCCCATCTGTAAGATCGAATTTTCCTTTGAAATCCAGTGTCTGGAATTGATAATTTTTTCCCCAACTTTCTTGCAGCTCATTTAACTGGGGAACTTTCGTCTCAACTTTTGCATTCTTTTCGACGAACTCTCTTGTTCGCGGCACAAAGATAATTCTCATGATGAAAACTCAAGGTAGACTCCAAGGGGAACCGCCGGTGATTCTTTACCTTCCGTTGAAGTTTTAGCCCTTTTATTTCATACGACCAGTTATTTCTCCGATAGTCTGTTCGTGAGATAAGGCTTTTTTGGGACTTCCTTTGCTCGTTGCTCGTTCCCAATCCAGACGATCGCTTCAAAGCCGCATTCACGGATGTTGAATTGTTACCGTTTGCGCTTCCTGCAAAATAGCTGTTGGAGAACCTCGCCCATGTGCGGCCCCTGCCTCCGCAAGTGCGATCAGCCAGAACAATGCATCGAGCCCGTGGTTGCGGTATCGTTGAACCATGATGATCAAGCATGGTTTTGAATGTCGGGCACAACACCGCTTGAGGTCGCTTCGACCTTGTCGTCTGACCCAGCGCGGGGGTTACACTTATGTTATCAATGGTAACTAAGCGCATCGCATGTTACAGGTAAAATCCGTGTACGCTGCTCACGCCCAAGTTTCTGATCACGATTCCAATTCGTTCAATGATCCCGCGGCCTGGTCAAGATGCGCGACAGCGCAGACCGCGGTGGACGTCATCGAGCCGCAAGTCGGAGAACTTAACGATTTCCGGGAAGCTTCATTGGACCTCTTGAGATTGCTTCTTGTGGTGGACGCTTTTTGCTCGCGGTCCAGAGACGCGCGGTTGTCGTGGGTTGCTCTCTCGCTCGTGCTGCAACTGCATTCGGTCAGGCATTTGAGTCACTCGGAGGTCTGTCGCCAGATGGGAGTAAGCCAAGACACGTTGTCGCGCAGTATGAGCCGGTTCCGCGCAATCGCCGGTCTTAATGCTCCTGACGGACTGCGGGCGCTCGGTTCACTCCGGGCCAACGGTTATCACAACAATACGGCGTGAAGCTTACGGCTGTGTGTAATAGCCGCGCCGAACCTCGCCGTCGACCGTTGCCTGGGGCGCTTTGCGGGTGATGGTGATATCCCGCAGGTCCGTGACGCCACTGATAGCGAGATACATCGCCGACATCGACTTCGCCACCGCCACATCTTCCCGGGTCAGGACGCCAGCGACCTGCAGCGTCAGCAAGACGACCGGCACTCCCAGAAAAAGGGGGTCAGATCCCGGTGCATTAAACTGTTCGGGTGAACATGCTTTTGGTCGCCCGGCGGCAGATAGAAAAAGGTCTCACCGAGTCTCAATTCATTCAGCAATTGATGGCAGTGGTGCAAAAGGACGGAGACGTGTGGCCCCTGGCTTGGCCTGGTTTGAATTGATTCGGACGAGTCACTTCTTCCCCTCACTTTTTGCCTGTCGGCGGATTAGTATGCCGATAGAGAGCAACGATGCCGAGGATAACGAGGAGCGAGAGGGCGATTTCTATTCCCATGCGCATACTTGGTCCTTTCTGCTGGTTCAGCCCATTGTGGCATGGAAAGTTTTGGCAAACAAACGTCACCTGGAGCCAACTCTCAGATTCGAACTGAGGGACCCGCAGTTTACAAAACTGCCGCTGTTGCTGGACAGTGGTGTCTTTCGAGTACGCCGACGGTGCGCCGTACCCGTCCCATTGCACGAGAACCGTTGTCGGGCTCGACCCGTTTTCCGGTTTGGCGGATTCCACAGCACGGCACCTCACGTCTTGCAATTCGCTGTTTAGCCACCCGGCAGACGGACCGCTCGAAGATTTTACCAACCGTCAGCTCATGCAGCTTTTTTCCCCCGAAATGAAACGCCTGAAAGGTTGGCTGGGCGCCGGAGGCCGGGCGATCGAACCGGGGGCTTCGGCCGTGGCGGGTGTTACTTTTTGTACCCGGGAGTTCCACGTAGTACCCAGCCGACAAATGCCTTGAGGTCCTTTTCATCTTTGAACCCGGGGAGAGCGTCTTCGAATTTATCCGCTCCCGCAACGGCGCTGAAGCGCTTGTGATCCTTCACCGTCTCTTTGAACGGTTGACCATTTTCGCTGCCTTGAAGTTCGCAAATAAGGCAGCCGTGTCGACGGCGGCAACTTTGACCGGTCCCTTCTTTTCTTTTTTATCCTTTTCGTCACGAGTTTCATACGGACGTGCTACAGATCCGGCTGGATCATCCCCCGGAACCACCGGCATCCCTCACCGAGGCGGACGAACTGGGGCGTACCTCAACGGGAATGCAAGGACGCTGACCGAAGCGTGCAAGCTAGCGGTCAGCCGTATTCTCCAGATTGATGAAGGTCAGGTGGCAGCGACCTATCGGTGGCGGTTAGGGGGAGGCATCGAAATCGTCATCTATGACACCGTTTCAGGCGGAGCCGGTTATGTCCGGCGGTTTCTCAATAATCATTCGGTACGGGAGCTTCTGGCGGGGATGGAGTCGCGACTAAGCTGCACGTGCACGGCGGGATGCCGGAAGGACGAACAGGGATTGAAACCGATCAGTTTTGGGGAAGTCATCCGCAATCTCAATCACCTACCGATCATTTCGTTGGTGGGTCCTTATCTAGGCGATTTTACTTCGCCTTTTTGGCGCGAAGAAGCCGAGACCGAAACCTGGTCGATGCATGCGCATTTTCCCGCATGGAAACAGATCGAAGACTGGTTGCGTTCCGGGAAGACCGTCCGGATTTTTACCCGGGTTCTCCCGGATTTCCGAAACCCGAATCAACCCAAAGCCGTCCTGGCGGCAGACTGGATGCGTCCTCACGTAAAATCCGGTAAACTCGAGATAATTCCCATCAACTCGACCGGAAAGGTGGATGCGAGGCTGCGCACCGTAATCCCCGAAGGGCGAAACGCGACGTTCAGAGCGATCTACGATGTCTATAGCGACACGCCTCTTTTTGATCAGCTATTTTCCGAACGGCTTCTAGTCCAATCGGACCTGGATGAAGATCCGATCCCATTGGCGTTTGCCCACTGCGATCCAATCGAGCCCACGCGACTTGATGCGCCAGACAATATTCATCGAGTTGAATACAGGGCCGGCCAAGTGCGCCATCTGGAGCGGGATTTTGACTTCCTCAGAGCCAAGAGCGTTGAAAGCATCCTTGTGCGCGACCCTTATCTTTTTCATTCCACGGAGTCCGTCGATGCTCTGGAGAGTATCTTAAAAACGTGGTCGCAGATTATCCCCGGATTGCCGGAATCGCTGACATTCCAGTATTGGGAAGAAACCCGATTGACTGATGCGCTGCGTGTCGAAAGTCTCGTCCGTGACTTTAAAAACGTGAAGTTACCTGCCCTCCAAATCGAAAAGGCACGCATTGTCGCGTTGCGGAAGAGGTCAGGTGCCGATTTCCACGATCGCCGCATCGAGTTCACGGTCATCGAAGTTGGCAAGCCCGCGCTCGGAAAACGTGGAATCGCCAAGAAGGAGACGGTCAAAAGACTGAAGGCTATTGTCGAGCTCTCAGGCGGAATCCTTCGACTGGTTTCCACGGAGAAGGAGTGTTGCATCTACCGATTCTGGAGCAACGCTCAAAGCGCGACTCTTTAACCCAAAGGGACCAGTTTTTCCCAAACTTTCCAATAAGCCCGGGGCCGGGAAATCGGCACTCAGCATGTCATTCAAGAGACTGATGGAACATGACGGCGTGGCACGCAAGAAGACAGAAACCTTGGGCGAACGTTTCCCGACTATCGTTTCATTCGCTCGGACACAGCTTCAACTCGGCGATGGCCAATGCCGACGTTCCGCTCGAGATCCATCAAAAGTTTGACCGGGCACGCAGGCAGGACATGAACAAACGTTAAACGCATTTGGAGCTTGAGACAGTGCGGCGGGCTGTCGAGTCCATTTCTCGGTTGCCGGGCAAAGCCTCGCCGGTTGGCACAGAAAGTGAGTAACAAAAAGAACAGGCGCTTAATAGAGCCATGGTTAGTATGGTAATTATTGTACGCAAGCCTCGGGAGAACGGCGAGAACACGTTTTCAGCGTCCCGAATTTGTGCAAGATTCGGTATCTCTCAGGAGGTGAAGCGTTTTGAATCTCACCGAAGTATTCATATCCCACGCATCGGAAGATAAGGACAGCTTCGTCCGACCATTTGCTGGTGCTCTGATTCTGCATCCCGGAGTGAACGTCTTCTACGATGAGTATTCATTAATGGTGGGCAATAGCCTACTGCAAAGCGTATCTAAGGGTCTTCGGGAATGCCACTATGGGATTGTCGTTTTCAGTCCGAACTCAATAGCGAAAAAATGGCCCCAGGATGAACTTGCCGGATTGCTCGCAAGAGAGACCACCGAACGAAAAATCATCCTTCCGGTTTGGCACAACCTCGGACTTGAAGAAATGTTGGAGTATTACCCGATATTCGCAGACAGGATAGCTGCAAAGTCGATTCACGGCGTTGACCGGATTGTCTCCGATATTCTCAGATCGATTCAAGCCAGCCAACGCACAAAGGAAGTAATTGTCCCGATAATGGGGAAGCTAGAGTCGTTGGTCAATAAAGCTTCAGTTCGACAACGCTCCGACCAACTTCGCAAGAGCCAACAAGGGGTGAATCTTGTGCTGGAAGAGGCGCAGCGGCTATTCAATCTTTTTGAAAGCTATTTTGACCCTACAAAGGACAAACTTGGGATTGAAATAGTACGCGATAAAAATCCCGGCTCCATTTTAGCCCGTAGCAATCTGTTCACGCTGCTCACCGAGCATGTAAGTCCGACGCAAGCGCGAAAATCAAGATGGGTCTTCCGATGTGAATATCCTATTGATACGACATCCGACCTCAGCGGATTCTCACTCACATTGTCCATGTACCAAGATATTTATGACTCGGTTGGCAAAGCGTATCCATCGCATATCAA
>Ga0206947_1232_pt1 | contig 10046 bp, 10 predicted proteins | sample Alteio_BWOrgHeat_3_FD_153239 | JGI IMG/M metagenome (GOLD analysis project Ga0206947, IMG submission 153239) | Enriched cells from forest soil in Barre Woods Harvard Forest LTER site, Petersham, Massachusetts, United States -... | ecosystem: Environmental > Terrestrial > Soil > Temperate forest > O...
GATCAATATTTGAATCTTTAGGTAAGGGCTTACGGCCTGACAACAACGCGTGGTGGCGTCTCGAAAACACAGATTTGAAGATAAACTCAGCGGCGAGCTTATGTGCATTGACGGTTGGATGGAATCCATCCCAGAAGACGTAATCATTCGGAACGGACACCGTAAAGCGTCCCGCTTTACCTCTTCGTTTTTCTACCTCAGGCCAAAAGACACTTCAAAACACTATCGCCAATGGTCCCTCCGGAAGAACTGAAATCTGAGGCGCTGCCGTTTTCGGTCCGTGACCGGTGATCGGTCGGGAGTAAGGGCTCTCCTCAGTGATATTGATCGCGTTGACCGTCAATGCTCCATTCCCCACTTCCCGGTCCCATAACATTTGTAAAGTCCCTTTCGCCTTGGTTCCTGAAACCCTGAAAGTATAAAGACCTACGGTGCCCGGATTCGGCTTCTGGATAATCGCCACGCTCTTGTCTTTGACAAATAGAGCCTCTTGCAACCGCCCGAAGTGGTCATGGACAAAACCGTTCTGCTCAAGATAGAGCCGGCAAATTTCCGGCGCGTCCCCATCGTTTTCGGACACGCTCAGGGATAGACAGATCTGGAGGTAGATCAACGAGATCACGACCGCAGCACAAATCGAGACGATCGAGGTCCTGAGGGAGATCTTTTGATGAAGCCACGCGAAAGACATGATTACCACGAACCTTCGGCCGATTTCGGAGATAGCGAGGCGAAAGAAGGAGGGATCCGGCGGAAGTTGTCAATCCACTGTAACGAACGGTCGTTTCCATAACAAAGGGACCCGGATCAGAAATTTAAACTGTGATATCTTCGCCTCGAGAAAGGTTATCCAATGATGGCCCGGAAGGTCCCAAAGATTTTCCTGCGAACCTCCATGACGGATTGTTAGTCATTTATTGGGCCCTCAACAACCCATGTCCACCCATCCCTATCAAGATTCTCGGCTATCGATCGCACAGCGCGTCTCCGATTTGCTGGAGCGGATGACGTTGCCGGAGAAAATCGCCCAAATGTCTTCCCATTGGCTGATTTTATCGGCCGATGGCAATCATCGGATCCGCACCGATCCCTTCTGCCAAACTGTGACCACGGCGGACATAGAATCAATGCTCAGAACCGGAGTCGGGCAGATCACCCGGCCGCTGGGCACGCATCCGGTCAATCCGAAAGATGGAGTCCGCGCCCTGAACGCCCTGCAAAAGTTCCTCGTCGAAGAGACCCGGCTCGGCATTCCGGCGATCGCTCACGAGGAATGTTTAACGGGTCTGATGGTCAAAGGAGCTACGCTCTTCCCTTCAGCGTTGAACTATGGATCGACGTGGAACCCGGACCTGATTGAGGCGGTCGGCCAGGAAATTCGAAAAGAGGCAAAACAAGTCGGATGCCATCAGGGATTGGCCCCCGTTTTGGACGTTTCCCGCGATGTTCGCTGGGGACGCACCGAGGAAACCATGGGAGAAGATCCCTATCTGGTCGGGGTTCTGGCCACCCGGTACGTCAGAGGGTTGCAGGGGGAAAAACACGAACTGCTGGCCACTTTGAAGCACTATGTGGCCCACTCCTTCAGCGAAGGGGCTCGCAATCATGCGCCGGTGCATCTTGGCTTCAAAGAGCTGAACGATATTTTCATGCTGCCCTTTGAAATGGCGGTGAAGCAGGCCAACGCCGGGTCCGTCATGCCGGCCTATCACGATATCGACAATGAACCCTGTCACTCGTCGCGCTTGCTGCTCACCGAAATTTTGCGCGATCAATGGGGTTTTGACGGTCTGGTGGTCGCAGATTATGCCGGCATCAACTTACTCTATACCCATCACGGAGTGGCCATGGATCAGGCCGAGGCCGCCGCCCTCGCCTTTGATGCGGGACTTGATATTGAGCTTCCGGGGTATGAATGCGCTCAGCAATTGCCGCAGGCGGTCGACCGTGGCCAAATAAGCGAGGAAAAAATCAATGAAATCGTGGCCCGGATCCTGACCGAAAAATTTCGCCTTGGCCTGTTTGAAAACCCGTACGCCGACGAAAACAGGGTGAGCTTGCAATCCGACAGCGCAAGGCACCTGGCGAAAGAGGTGGCGCTCCAATCCGTCGTCTTACTGGAAAACAAAGGAATCCTGCCCCTTGACCTCTCAAAGCAGCCGAAAGTAGCGGTCATTGGCCCGACGGCCGATGATCAGTTGGCGATGTTCAGCGGCTACAGTTTCCCGGTCCACCTGATTGTTGCCAACCTGCAAGAGGAGCGCGTCCAATACGCAAAAACCCCGCTGGAAGCGTTACGCGAACACTTCGGGGGCGCCAACGTTCGATACGCCAAAGGCTGCGATATCCTGACCGAACGCAACACAGCGGCACCAGTCTTTCCGGGCGATGTCGATTCGGATCGGGCCGCCGGTCTGACGCGCACTTCGCCGATCAGCCGGGACACCTCACAAATCCCGGAGGCCATCGCCTGCGCAAGCCAATCCGATGTCGCTATCGTGTTTGTAGGCGACCTGGCCGGCCTGTTCCAGACAGGCACGGTGGGCGAAGGCTCGGACACGGACAGCCTTCGACTGCCTGGAGCGCAGCAACAGCTTTTGAGAGCGGTCCTCGCGACGGGCACGCCAACCATCATTGTCGTCACGTCGGGCCGGCCTTACGCGCTGAACGGTCTGGAAGACCAGGCAGCAGCAGTTCTAATGGCCTTCCAACCTGGACAGGAAGGGGCAGAGGCCATAGCCGATCTGCTGACCGGCAAGGCCTGCCCCAGCGGCCGCCTGGTGGTTTCGATCCCGAAAAGCGTAGGCGCGGTGCCTTACTACTACAACCACAAGCTCAAGAGTGCCGGCACTCCCATCGCCTATCATTTCGGCAGCAAATATTGCTTCGGCTATGGTCTCAGCTATACCCGGTTTGATTACAACGGACTCAAGATCGAGCAGGATTCAGTCAATATCGACGATGGCACCATCGCGCTTTCTTTCACACTCGAGAATAAGGGCGCTCGTGAAGGTTGCGAAGTGGTCCAGGTGTACGTACGCGATGTCTACGCTTCCCTCGTTCGCCCCGTCAAGGAGCTCAAGGCCTTTCAGCGGGTGGCGCTCCGGCCGGGACAAAGAGCCGTAGTGCGTTTTTCCATCCCGGTCGATATGCTGAATTTCACCAATATGGACCACCAGCGCACGGTCGAGGCCGGTGAATTCGAGATCATGGTGGGCGCGTCCAGCAGTGACATCAAGCTGAAGGGCAACGTCATAGTTGTCGGCGAAAATCGAGTGCTCGGCCGCCACTGGAGAATGGAAAGCCAGTCACAAGTGGAGCTATGAAACGCGGTCCCCCTTTCGGGTGCAAAGAACCATCCATCCTGGCAGAAACAACTGGAGCACAAAGCCCAGGCTAATGAATTGCTGTCATGTCTGTCGGTAAATCAGCGCGTCTCTCCGGCCTCTACAGGGCCAAACGTCTTTTTATGTTTAACCAGGCTTCGTATGTGTTTAGCGCCCGTTCATACGGTCCGAAGGGACCAGAGAACTCAGCCCAGGGTAAACCCTGGGCTATGCTTTTTTGGCCCTTCGGGCCGCAGAGACCACGCTGAACACATACCAGTAGTCGCTTAACTGATCTTAAAGACCGCGAGAGTTCGAGCGCCTTGTAAGGTGTGGTTCCGCGAGAGGGTTCAGTCCGAGAGGCTTTGTAAGGCGTCTCTCAGGTTTTGGTACGTCTCTACTCGCACGTGGGAGTCATAATGAAAGTAAGAGAGAATATTGAGTCCAATATCTTTGCGTGGATCGGGAATCACTCTCACAATTAATCCCACCTGCTTTGCAGCAAAAAGGTCCATGATCGCGGCAATGTATGAGGCCCCGGTAGGGTCCATGGACTTCAATCCGGTTAAGTCACTGAGTAGTCGAAAGCCCGGTTTCACATCCGCGGTCAAGGCGCGGAGCTCTTCCGCGCACGTCCGCATTTCGTCGGCGCTAACATTTTCTGACCAACTGATTTTGACCAGGCGGTTGATGTCGTCAGTTTCAACGGAGAACATATTCTAATTGGATGATCGCTCGAAGGATAGCTTACGCTAAAATAAAGACTGTCAATTTGCACAATATTGCTACTCCGATTTTAAAGAGCCGGTGAAAGGATCCGCTCCCGATAGACCTGGAATAAGCCCTCATCGATCTCCAACTCCTGCGTGGCCATGGCTTGTTCCGACCTGGCAAAAGACGACTCGCCGGGCAAATGAATGTCTCGGGCGGGATCTGTCCGCTTCAAACCTTTGATATAGGCCATGGTCCGATCCACATTCCTTAGAAAGGCTTCCCGACCTATGAGCAATTCAGGATTGATTGCAATAGCGAGGTTTCCCCAATTTTGATTGTCCAGGTCGCCGGGCAAGCATCCTCCCGTCAACGCGTTCGCTAAGACCTCGACCATCAAGGCAAGCCCAGAACTTTTTGGGCCACGATCGAAAGTCATCAAAGCGCCGGTCATGAGAATTTCTTTCGGAGATTGGGTTGGCATCCCTTCGGCGTCATAGCCCACGTTCGGGGGCAGGGTCTCGCCTTTGATCAGCGCTTCCGCAACCTTAAAAACCGGCATCGCGGAGGTCGCCATGTCCAGGACCATGGGTTCGCTGCCGGTGGGTATTCCAATCGCGATCGGATTGCTCCCGAAGGCTCGTTCGCTGCTCGCATTCGGCGCAACCATCTTGCTTGAACCGCAAAAAATCATGCCAATGAAACCTTCCCGCGCGATTCTTTCCGCGTAATAGCCAGCCGGTCCCGTGCCCGGAGGCGAACTGTGATGAATGCCGACGATGCCAAAACCGCTCGTTCTTACTTTGCTCACTAGTAAGTCTGTGGCCAGACGCAGGGCACAAATCCCGATATTACCTCCTGCATCCACCAGACAGGAAAACGGTGTTTCTTTCTCCACAGCGATTTCGTGTTTCGCATTAAACCGTGGAGTACCAACCGCGACCTCTTGGATAAGACTCTGGAAGTTTCCCCGGCGATGAGCATAGGAAAGTACCTCCAGAATCGTTTCCGTTTGCGCCTCCGGGTATTCCAGTTTGAGGTAGAGCCGCCTTGTCAAATCCTGAAGATCTTTAACGCCAACTTTCATGAGGGCTCGTCGAGATGCTGCAACATCGCATCGAGGGCAAGCTGATAGCCATACATGCCAAAGCCCGTGATCACGCCCACTGAAACCTCAGAGAGCACGCAATGGATATTTCTCTTGGCCACGTTGGAAATATGGATTTCTACGTAAGGGAGACCCGCGCCCTAGATGCAATCTTTCAACGCATATCCGGCATAGGAGAAGCCAGCCGGATTCATCACCACCCCATCAAATCCTTGGTCCGCGCATTGGTAAATTCGGTTGATCGCCTCGCCTTCCAGATTTGTATAGAAAATCTCCAGTTCGAAACTCCTTCGTCTGGCATAGTCCAAAAGTGTGGTGTTGAGTTCATCCGGAGTGGTCCGGCCGTAGATTTCTGGCTCTCTCTTGCCCAGATAGTTGAGGTTTGCCCCCTGAATAAGAATGATTTTTTTTAACTTGCTCAATTTCCTGTGAGTTTTGGAGGTTCGTGAAATACGCTGGTAGGTCATTGTGAGCGGCAGCCCCCGGACGGTCAAGACAGAGCGACACCAGGATGCAGCCAACCTAACGGCTGGATCCTCTTCGGCTGGTTCGACGGAATGCCCGGTCAGCCGAGTCCCCCCGCCCCTTCTATCCGAAACCGGTATCGCCGGAATATCGGAAGGGCAGTAGGCAAAGCGTCCTCGCTTTGCCGGGCTCTTCAGGAAGCAAGGCGAGGACGCCTGGCCTACAGTCAAACGAAAACGGCACCGGCCCGTAAAATGGTCGTTCACGAACGATCGATGCGACACGAATAACATCCCGGACCCGCGTTATGAACGTGGATATACGCTATACTGGCGTTCGCAAAAAGTCGTTGAATCACTCCGTCGATCTCCACACTTTTGATGACCTCTGCATCGACTAACAAGTCCGTTTCATCGTAGGCGCGCACCGAAAACAATCGATCGGAGACCCGAAGTACTTCCGGGATCTCATTTATTTTTGAATATGTCCTGCTTGCCGACTCGCGCACGAATATCGGTCCCACACTCCGGTAGGGAGATGGCCCAGGTAGATGCTCAAAATTAAACAGCAAAACGGATTCGCCAATTTCAGCATCCTCTAAAGTAACGCGGCACGGAAATCCGGGTCTAGCGTCTACAATACGTCGAACCGCGCGCTGCTTTTTTAATTCATCATCTGAAAGATTGCGCATCTGTTCAATCACGTCAGCGGGGATTCCAGAGACTCGAAATAAATACGTGGACTTGGCGTTCATGCTGAGAGAATAGATTTACCGGAACGAACTGTCTGGCCGTTTTCGGACAGACAATTCGGTATTGGGGTAAGCATCAGGGTAGCAGACCCCAATTCGACAGGTCCACTTGTGGGCCGACCCGACGATTGGCCAAGCCACGAACGAACATAACAGGTTGGCGCAAGCCATCGCAAAGCTCAACAAGCAGGAGCAGGCAACTCTTTTTGAGGCCGGTGAGATCATTAAGCGCCTGGTGGAACTATGAGAAAGCTGACGACTGCTTCGGAAGTACTGAAGAAGGAACGTAGCCATGCAAAGGAAGATCTATGAAACTTGAACCAAACAAGACAGCCCTACTGACCCTCGATTTTCAAAAGGGGATTCTTGGAATGGTCCCCGGCTCAGATGCGGCCATCCCACCTGCGGCCAAAGCGGTTGAATTTGCGCGAAAGAAGCAGTTTCAGATTATTCATGTCGGCCTTGGATTTGCAAAGGGCCATCCCGAGATTCCTGAGCATGGCGACTCTCGATTTGCGAGGGTGAAGCAGGGTAATCTCTTTCTGAAGGGCACCTCTTCCGCCGAGTTCCACAGCTCTATTGCTCGTCCCGAAGACCTCGTGGTCTATAAACACCGAGTGAGTGCGTTCTCAGAAAACGAGCTTCACTTGATTCTTCGAGCCCGGGGTATCGAGAACTTGGTATTCTTTGGAATTTCGACGAGCGGGATTACCCTCTCCACGCTCAGACGTGCATCCGATCTCGATTTTCGATGCATCGTTCTCAAGGACGCTTGTTTCGACGCCGATCCCGAGGTTCACCGCGTTCTCACCGAGAAAATTTTCCCGATGCAAGCAACAGTCTTAACGGTGGATGCTTTTATCGCGGAACAGGAGTGATCAGAAGTTTTACTCCCGCCAAAATCACTATGAAATTAAATCACTTGAACCTTACCGTTACCAATCCATTGGAAACGCAGGAATTTCTCGTCAGGTATTTTGGATTGAAGCCAATGGGGAAGGCCAACAAGAACATGGCCTTTCTATCTGATGACAATGGAATGGTGCTTTCGTTGATCAGCGCGAAGCTGGGCAAAGAATCGGAGGTCAAGTACCCGGCTACCTTTCACGTTGGATTCATCCAGGAGAGCGAACAAGAGGTTGACGAAATCAACCGGAGCCTTAAGGCGGACGGTTTCGACGTGCCGGCCCCTTCAAGACAACACGGATCGTGGACGTTCTACTTTGATGCTCCTGGCGGCTTTACCATTGAGGTTCTGAACTTAGAATGAACAATCAAGACGGCGGGTTGGGGACGCGAGACTGCGGTTGGGGACAGGCAGAAATTGGAGCCTCAATGGTTCCGCATTCGCTGACGCGTCCATACGCCAAGCGGTTCCGTCCCCGACTCGCTCTGTCCCCCACTCCTGCAACTCTACCGGCGAAGTTCAGTGATCGATAACGAGCACGACGAGACAATATGTAATGGGTCGTGGGCTAATAGAGCCAGGGAATCAGCCGCGACGTGCGGGCGCAGTAGGTATCATATTTGCCACCAAACTGTGTACGCAGCAGCCTCTCTTCCGCACGGATGCGCGCGAGGAGCGGTGGTATAAGGAGCCCGGTGAGAAGCACGCCGACGCCCGAACGAAAGGCTAGGCCCCACCCCAGCGAATTGACGAGCAACCCCAGATAGCTGGGATGGCGGATAACACCATAGACACCCTCGGTGACCAGTGTGTGTCCAGGCTGGATGGCCACTAGTCCGCTGAACCGATCGTCGAGCACAAAGACCGGCCAGAGACGCAACGCGCCGCCGACAGCGAAAAGAACGACGCCAAGCCAGCGGATGGTATCGCCGTCGATGGTCCAGAACTCCTTCCGATCCGCGTACGCGGGCAGATAAATGTCTAATAACCCGATCAGCGCAATGGCTATAATGACCCAGCGGTTCCCACGATCCTCGCGCACTCCCGGGCTCAGATTTCCTCCGGCAAAAACCGCCACGATTGACAGCACGAAGAATGTGATCGTGAGAGCGGTCAGCGGCGGGTGGTCGAAGAAGGCCGTGAACCCGCCGAAGCCAAGCACGGCTAGACCGAGTTGGAAAACGGCACCCACAAGGATGAGCGTCAGCCGTTGCACGCTTGGTTTACTCATGCGCCTGGACAAATCACAGTAACTTCATAAGGAATTGCCTTTTGATCTTTTGATCCACGGAGATCAATCAAATCCGGGAATAGTTAAGGCATTGGCAACTTTCGTGCCATCGGAGAATTCCTGGTTTTATCATGTATATCTAGCAGCGCGAGTTGCGGGCTATTCATCCCTAAATAGGACATCGGCGATTCATTCAGTGAATCTTCGATCCATTGCAGCCGGTCCACTTCCAACGGCGATGTGAGGTCCCCTAGATGGGCACGCAGCAAGTGGATGAAATCGTTCTGGCTTCCGATGATGTGAGGGTTGACTCGTTTCCCGAAACGCGATGTCGTGAACGAAATGGGTGGAATCCCCGACAACCCCAACTCGCGAACGAGTTCTTCACGGCGCCTATGAAATCTTTCCAGTACCGGAGCCAGCGAGCGGCGGTAGCCTGAGGAGATGACAAGCGTGAACAAACTCTCCTCTTCGCTCAACAGGACAAAGCGGCCGAAACGCGCAACAGTACAGATATCCACGTACCAGCTCTCCAACCGGCCCGGTCTGAACTCCCCATCGCTTTTTCCGTCTAGTTGGCAGCGAAATGACCTTGCAAAACGGGCCGAAACGCGCAACGCACTCATCCGTTCCGCTTTTTCACGGTCCTCCGGACGAGGAGGTCCAAAGCCGTGATGCAGATCGATAGTCATGTGATAAGAGGTGTGCTTTAAGGTCTGGTTTACACTAACTCCTTAGATTCAGGTGTCATCCACAGGAAAAGACTCAATTCGAGCCTTATTGAGATGAATCCCTCATTTTCTTCGCGGAACGGGCGGAAATTTGGCGTTCGATGGATCCACCCCCGAAGATGCCGGTTGGGCAACCGAAATCGGCAACTTCCTTTTCTATCACCCCAGAATGTGCATAGGATGTGGGAGTGTATGGAGAATGGATCTCCGGGCCTGCAATTCAATGAGTCTCCCTTTCCTGAATCAACCTTTGGAAAGGCTAAACGCAGTATCCGCTGGCTCTATTTTATTTTTTGGGTTTACCTTTTGGCGGCCTGCTACTGGAACGCCTCCGGGCAATCTCAGTTCCAAAGCAGTACGGACTTTGCCAAATTTGCGGTCAAGCTGCGCGAGAACGGACTACTCAACTTTGAATCAAAATCAGGGAATACGGTCGGCTTCACGATGGCCGACCGAGCTTTGGCCTTGAACGGCGGGCTCGGGAGGGGCCCCTGGAAAATAGGGATTGTGACCACGGTCTTTTGGGTCGGAGAGCGTGCGACAGCTAATAATCCGGTATCGAACGATAGTAGTTCCTGGGATCCGAACTGGTTTTCCAATTACGGTGGTTATGACGACCCGAATTCCAAATCTCGCAAGGATTTTAGCCCCATGAGTTTTCTGCCGCGGCAGAATCCATTCTACGTCGCGCTCCCTTACAACGATGTCGACGGCGGACACACCAAACGGGAAGCCAAAGAGGTGATTCCCTGGTTTAAGAACGCCTTTGTGCGGGACGGTCAATCCATTCTCAAGGGACACTGGCTGGCGATCCGT
>Ga0206947_1234_pt1 | contig 9998 bp, 9 predicted proteins | sample Alteio_BWOrgHeat_3_FD_153239 | JGI IMG/M metagenome (GOLD analysis project Ga0206947, IMG submission 153239) | Enriched cells from forest soil in Barre Woods Harvard Forest LTER site, Petersham, Massachusetts, United States -... | ecosystem: Environmental > Terrestrial > Soil > Temperate forest > O...
TTGAGCCGCTAACTCACCCGGACGATGTGGCACGCGGTTTGGAATTTATAGAACAAGCATTAAGCGGCAAAACGGAATATCACCAGGTGGAGAAACGATACCTTCATAAAGATGGCCGTACCGTGTGGGCAAGTGTAAATGCATCATTGATCAGGGACCAAAACAAGCAGCCCCTGTATTTCGTAGCGCAAATTGAAAATATAACCGAGAAAATAGAGTCGCAACTTAAATTTCGCAATCTTGTAGAGAATTTTATTGTCGGCGTCTATATTCATCAACATGGGAAGATTGTTTATGTAAACCCAAGGTTACTGGAGGAATCGGGGTATGCTGAAGAAGATTTGATAGGTAGGCCGATTGACGAATTCATTTATAAAGATGACCTTGATGTTGTGAAGAATGTTGCTGAGGAAAGGGAGAAAGGGCAAATTGATACCGTGAGATATGAGGCCCGGTTTGTAAAAAAGAATGGCCAGCCAATGTGGTTCGAGATATTCGGCAGCCGCACAATTTACCAGGGTGCGCCTGCGCTTATGGGGACCATGGTAAACGTTTCGGAACGAAAAGCGGTAGATGACGAATTGAAAAAATCGGAAGCTAATCTCCGGTCGATATTTGAGAGTACCAATATTTCGTATATCATGCTCGATAAAAACTATCGTATCGTTGCGCTAAACCAGCAAATGATAGAAATTTACATGAACGGGTTGAACATAATGCTCAATGAAGGTGACGATATGATAGCACTCATCCGGCCTCACCGAAGGCAAATAGTAAAAGATATTTATGATAGTGTGTTGTACACAAAAAAACCGTCGGGATATGAAACTTCGTTCACAAATAATGGCATTACAAAGCATTACGATGCCAGCGTTTTTCCAATAATAGTGGGGGATGAAGCCGTTGGAATATGTATTTCGACCATTGATATTACGGCAAGAAAAGCAATGTATGACGAATTAATAAAGTCAGAAGCCAGTCTCCGGTCGATATTTGATACTACGGAAGTAAATTACATGCTGTTGGATACGAATTACGACATTGTGGCTATAAACCAGCAATCGATAGACTGGCAAAAGCGGCTTACGGGACGTGTGTTTGAAAAAGGGGTTAATGTGATAGAAGCACTATTACCCGAAAAAAGGGAATCTACAAAGGCGCTGTATGACAGGGTTATTCGCGAAAACCAACCCATAGATTACGAAACAAGCTATTTGATGGATGGGGCTTATATACATTTTCTGGCTAATGTAAAACCAATACACGATGGTGAAAAGGCAATAGGAATATGTATTACCGGCATAAATATTACGGTGCGTAAAAACGCAGTTGAACAACTGAAACAACTTAACGAAAATCTTTTGCTGCAGGCAAAAGAACTGGCCACCTCTAATACCGAATTGGAACAATTTGCTTATGTGGCTTCGCACGATTTGCAGGAACCGCTAAGAATGGTGACCAGTTTTTTGAGCCAGCTTGAAAAGAAGTATGCAGACGTGCTGGATGAAAAAGGGAAAAAATATATCTACTTTGCAGCCGACGGCGCAAAAAGAATGCGCCAGCTCATCCTCGATCTGTTAGAGTATTCGAGGGTTGGGCGTACGGAAGACGGTCTGGAAGATGTGGATTTTAATGCGCTTATGGATGAAGTGCTTCCATTATACCGCCGAAGTATTGAAGAACATAAGGCAAAAGTTCATATTGAACACCTTCCTGTTATGCATGTGTATAAAACCCCCGTGCGCCAGGTTTTCCAAAATCTGCTGGGCAATGCTCTCAAATATCACAGGGAAGGTATAGCGCCATTGATCCGGATATCCGCAAAGGAAACTCCAACTGCCTTTGAATTCTCGGTTAAAGACAACGGCATCGGCATCGATCCCGAATATTTTAATCAAATTTTTATTATCTTTAAGCGCCTCCATAACCGCGAGCAATATCCGGGAACTGGCATGGGGTTGGCTATAACAAAAAAAATTGTAGAGAATATGGGCGGAAGGATATGGGTCGACTCGCAGGAGGGCGAGGGCTCCGTTTTTCATTTCACGATACCTAAACATAAAAAAGATGAAACCAATTAATATTTTGCTGGTAGAAGACAACGAAGGCGATATTGTACTTACGCTGGAGGCCTTTGAGGAAAGCAAACTAATCAATAAAATTACAGTTCTGAGGGATGGCAAGGAAGCAATTACCTTTTTTGATAATTTAAAAGACGGCGGCGAAAAGCCGGACATGGTTTTACTTGATGTAAACTTGCCCAAAGTAAGCGGCCATGACGTGCTGAAGCATATTAAAAATCATGAAAAACACTGCGGCACGCCCGTCATCATGTTAACAACCTCATCTGCCGAGAAGGATATATTACAAAGCTATAAAAACCATGTTAATTGTTACGTTACCAAACCGATAGATATTGGTGACTTCGTGAAAGCGATGGCAAAAATCGAAGATTTTTGGATAAACATCGTCTCTATCCCCTCTAAATAGTAAAACATGTCCGGCAAAAGTCCTCTTTCTATATTGGTTATCGAAGATAACCCCGGCGATTTCGAGCTTATTGAAGAGTTTTTACATGAACAGATTGGTGCACTTGTAATAACACGTGCACAAAACTATAAGGAGGCAAAAGCAAGCCTGACCCGAGAAAAGATAGTTTTTAATGTAATACTCCTGGATCTCTCGCTGCCCGACAAGACCGGCAGTGAGCTTATAAAAGAGATAGTTCAGGAAAGCGATAATGTGCCGGTAATTGTTTTAACGGGATACGATGATTTTGCATTTGGGGCAAAATCAATTTCACTGGGCGTTTCAGATTATATTTTAAAGGATGAATTAACAGCCCTTACCTTATATAAAACTATCATCTACAGCCTTGAACGAAGGAAAATAATTTCTTCGTTAGAAGAATCTGAAAAAAGGGTGCGAAGTTTTGCAAAGCAATTGAGCGAAGTTGTTGAGGAGGAGAGGGCACGGATAGCCCGCGAAATACACGATGAATTTGGGCAGCAGCTATCCGGTATTAAAATGTCACTTTCTGCATTAAAAAAAGGCGCCGCATCGCAAATTGATGTGGAGCCCATAATTGAAACAATTGTTAACGAAGTAAATCATAGCATTCAATCGCTTAGGCAAATATCAAATGAGTTGCGCCCGGCGCTGTTGGATAAACTTGGGCTACTGGCTGCTATTGAATGGCTGGTGAATGAGTTTGGAAAGAAAACGGGCATTGACAGCCATTTCGGCGCTAACGGCATTCAGCCTGCAATAATCAAGGATGTTGAAATCAATATTTTTCGCATTTGCCAGGAAGCGCTCACAAACATTACAAAACATGCGTGCGCTACTTTAGTAAATGTGACGATATCGGGAAATGAAGATATGCTGAACGTTAAAATTACGGATAACGGCAAAGGCATTAATGCAGGTATTTTGCGCGACCCGCTCTCGATGGGCTTGCTGAATATGCGTGAGCGCTCAAACCTGATAGGCGCCGCCCTGCACGTTTCAAGTTCGGCTGAGGCAGGGACCATTATAGAATTAATTGTAAATACCAATGGCAAAGAAAATATTAATAGCTGACGATCACTCGGCAATCAGGATTGGCGTTAAACAAATTTGCGCCGCTGAATTCCCGTTCGTTCAATTCGGCGAAGCCACCAATTATGCCGAAGTATTCCATCGGTTAAAAGAAGCCGACTGGGATATGCTGATCCTGGACATTGATTTGCCCGGAAGAAACGGGTTGGATATTTTAAAACAAATAAAAACCGAGAAAATGAAAGTCCCGGTGTTGATGTTTAGTTTTCATATTGAAGAACAGCTTGCCCTAAGGGCCCTGAAATTAGGCGCTGCAGGTTACTTGTCGAAAGATGCTGCTGATACAGACCTCATAAAAGCAATTAACCAGGTGCTTAACGGAAAGAAATATGTATCGCAAACGCTTTCAGAAAAACTGATTTCAATACTCGACGAAAGTACGGACAAAGAACCACATGAACTGCTGTCTGAAAGGGAATACCAAACTTTTATTTTAATTGCTTCCGGAAAAACAGTAACAGAAATTTCGGAATTGCTCAGCCTTAGTAAACCCACCATTAGCACCTACCGCGCCCGGATACTCGAAAAAATGAAGCTAAGAAATAACACCGAAATTATCACCTACGCTGTCGGCCAAAAACTTCTATAGCTCCATTCCTGTAAACCAAACCACTACAACAGTTTCCTATTTGTATTGATGATACCGGCTATCTGCCGTTTCGTATAAGACGCATTATTAACTAAAAATCTTATTTGAAAATGGAAACTTTATTAAAACATGCAGAAGACAACATTGCCTTTTCGGTAGCCTTGGTATCTTCATTCACAATTTCCTCTTTTAAACGGTGCATGCCACAAATACCAGCTATGTATCCGGCAAATGTTGTTAGTGTAAATATCGCCAGGGCCATTGTGAAAGGCCCGGTATATTCAAATCATAAGCTTTCGTAGCTCACCCACCCCATTGCTTGTCAACCAAACAACTACACGAATTGTGTAATTGAATCTATGGTACACCGGCTACTAATCAGACAATTTTGTTTAGTTAAGCCGAGGCACAGAAATTTTTTAACCATAATGATGAAAACCTTTAGTAAAATATTAATTTTAAGTTTTATGTTTTTTTGTATGGCTGCTTCGCAGGCCTTTGTACCACATAATAAAGTGGGGGGGGATACAGGCGAAAGGGACTCGGTACAACGGGTTTGCATACACCTGACTACGGATTCAGCCAAAGTTGGCAACGCGTTTGTTGAATTCAGGAAAAATGGCCAGATCAATTACGATATTGATGAAGATGGCCTTTATTCCGCGCCAATTGAAAATTTAAAACTGTGCAGTATTTCCGCCGACGGTTATCCGCTTATAACTAATGTAATCCCCTATCCGTCGTCACTGCCCGAAGTACTAAAGCTATATATTTGCCCCAAAGACAGCGGCGCCTATAAAATGCGATTTGACTCGATAAAGACTATACCACGCCACGTAAAAATAATGTTAATTGACAAATACCTCAATTGTTCGGTAGAGGTTAAGCAAAACAAATGCTATAGTTTCAATATCGACAAGAAAAATCTTTTAACTTATGGCGATAACCGCTTTATGCTGGTTATTTACCAAAATCAAAACTATTCCTTTCAGTCTGCGGCCTTTGGCATAGTTGGCCACAAAAAAAAGACTCCTGCAGCATTAACACCGATGCAGGTTTATAGTACTACAAACAGCGGTAAAATAGTGATGGCAAATTTTTAAATGAACCATTTTTTACATAGTAAACATTAAACTGCATAAAAGGAGGTGAATATGATGCCCATTAACAAGTTTCAAGACGCCGGTGTTGCCCGACGTGTGTTGGTGATAGAAGATAATCCGGGTGACTATGCTTTGGTTGAGGACTTCCTTTTAGAAAACAAAAACGAATTTATTTTAAATCACGCTGAAACCTGCAAAGAGGCCAAAGCAATGTTAAGCAGTGAGCAGGTACAGTTTGATGTTATCCTTTTAGATCTCTCACTACCTGATAAAACAGGAATAGAACTTATTAATGAAATAGTGGCTATATGCCATACTATCTCGGTTATTGTGCTCACAGGGTTTGAAAACCTGGATTTCGGCGTAAAATCTTTATCACTGGGCATCGCCGATTATCTTCTTAAAGACGGGCTAACGCCTCAAATGCTTTACAAAAGCATTTTGTACAGTAGCGAACGCAACAAGCGTGATATTCAATTGCTGGACTACGTAAAAGCGATAGAAGAACAGAATCAAAAACTGCGTGATATCGCATGGATTCAATCGCATATAGTCCGTTCGCCCTTAGCAAGAATGATGGGGCTTATAGACGTGTTTGCCAATCACTGCGTTTCGGAAGAGGAGAAGAACCTTTTAGCCAATCATGTAGTGGAATGTGCCCACGAACTGGATAAAATAATAACCGACATATCAGATAAGGTATATGAAGAGGCCGGGCCGGGAAATGATTTTGCGCCAGGCGTTTCCATCGCCTCTTAAGTCAACCCCGGGATATAGCCTTATATTTTGAGCTTAGTTAAATGCAATTTGTTATGAACCTATCAGAACCCTCTTATATTCTTTACTGCATCAATGTCCATTGCAATATGTCTGTTTTTTATAAAAACAATAAAATAATAAGTGCGTTGAATACTATTTCCCTTTCGGTATATCATCATTGCCCAATTTGCCGAAATTTATTGCTTTCTGAAATTGACATTGAGCTTGAGCAAATTACCGCAGAGGCAAAAATTATAATGCCCGGAACGGAACTGGAATTGCAACGATTGGCCCGGCTCAATTAAAAATATTTTGAAACATCAACCCGAAAATTTAACTATATCGCAAATAATGTAGTTGACATTTATCCTAACCCTATCAGAGATATTTTGTATGGTTTAATTGCCCCTGATACGTTTTCATTACCCGATAAGAGCGATTATTCATTACCATTTTGATTGCCTGAAATGATGGAACTGTTGTTAAAAAGACTGTTTCAATACAACTTGAACGGGAGGATAATGTTGCCAATTTACTGCCCGGCCCGAACGTTGTGAAGGTGATTAATAACAGGGGCAAAGCTGTTGTTGGGAAAACCAAATTTGTAAAAATGTAAATATTGAAAGGGTAAAGCCTAAAGTTGTAAACCTTTAGACGTATACGACCTCTTGGTAGTCAGGAACAAATTGGCAGCGTATTGCATCAGTTCTGACGACCGTTCGTCAATAAAAATTACGGGGTTGCACTGGTCTGTCCGTGCGGGGTATGTATAAAAGTTTTGTTTGCGCCCCGAAGTTTAAAAAGCACTTTAAACATGGTAAAGGCTGCCATTGGTAAAATACAAATAGCATGTAATAATTGCTTGTTAAAATACTTGGATGGAACGGCAAATAAAACGGAAGCGTAGGTGATCATCCAAAGCAAAAACCAGTAAACCGATGGCAAACCCTGGCCGGGCAGCAGCGACAAAGCAAAAGTTACAGGCATAATGCCCAATAACAATACCCGTGGCAACAGCAGCGTTTGCACCACTTTATCAAAAAAATCAACATTACCTTTTAATAGCTGGGTAAAACCTTCGCCTGCGTAGCGTTTCATATAGTGCACCTGTGCCGACATCCACCTGCGGCGCTGATTGGCAAAAGTAGCTTGTTGGGCCGTTTTTTCGTCGTACACTATCGCCTCCTCAGCATATCCAAACCTGATACGTTTCTTCAGCAAACGCAATTCAATTTCTTTATCAAAACCGCCGACTGCGGTTACCTCCGGCATCATTTGTTTAAATAAGGGAAAGCTGAAAGCCATACCCGAACCTATCAATGCGCAGGATAATCCTAACCGGCTGTGTCCTTTTCTAAAAACATGATTATTTATTCCCTCGCTAACGGCATCGAGCAAGGCGAAATTGGTGTTGGTATTTTTGGCAACACGCTGCCCTTGTACAACCAGGTAATCGCTTTTAAAAGCATTATTCATTTTATACAAACAATCAGCAGCGCATTCGTTGTCGGCATCAAGCACCAGGGCATAGTCATAATAGCCTTCGGTTTGCTGCAATGCCACATTTAAAGCCTTTGCTTTGGTACTTTTGTCAAACGAAACTTCCGCAACCTGTATCGGCAGCGAGCGCAGTTTTTCTAAAGTCTCGGGCTTCAGCGAGTCGGCAATAACAACAACTTTCCTCTTATCGGCCGGGTACTCAATAGCCAAGGCTGCAATAGCGGTATCAATAATCACCCCGTCTTCTTTGTACGATGGGATATAGATAACAAACGAGCCTAAGTCATTACTTTCTGGATAACTTTTTTTAGTACGAAGGTGACCGGCAAACGAAAATATCGCGAGGTATACTGCCTGCAAAGCCAGGAATATAAAAACCATTAAGGTTAAATAAAAAATAATCAAATTAAGATAATGCATGTTTTTAAAGTTTAAATGCGTTTATAATTGGCGTTCCAAACTAAGCCTTCCCATATTTTTCCGGCAAAAAGCCAGTTTCCTTTTAGCGCGTATTTGATAATAGCCAGCGGTGCCGAAATAGTAATAAAAAACAACCTGCTGATAAGTCCCTTGATACCGAAGATGTTTCTGCGGATAAATAACAGGCGGTTGCGGTTTTGATAGTAAACTTTTATGGTGCTCATTTTGCCTACGCTCATGGATTCTTTATGCAGAATTACGGATGCCGGTTGGTACCAGATAGTGAAACCTGCGCGCTGGGCGTGTTCGCTAAAATCAAGTTCTTCGTAATACAAAAAGTACATTTCGGGTAGCAGGCCTATTTTATCAAACACTTTACGATGAATAGCCATGGCCGCGCCGTGTGCCAGGTGGGTTTGATGCGGCTTGTCATACTGCGCTGCATCTTCTTCGCCGGTCCCTATAAACTTTCCGCGGGCTGTAAAAGGGTTTATAGCAGTGCCGCCTGCGTACTGAATGGTGTTTTTTGATTGATAATAGCGAATTTTAGGGCTCACAATACCGATAGTGCTATCGCTTAAAAACAATTTAACAATCGGTTCAATAAAGGATGGTTCCACTTCAGTATCGTTGTTCAACAATAAAATTATCTCGCCTTTGGCTATCTCAATTCCCCTGTTATTCCCGCCGGCAAAGCCTTCATTTTTGGGGTTTTGGATATAGGTGATGCCTGGAAAATCATTTGCCAGGTAACTGGCATTAACTGAGGATGCGTTATCAACTATAATAATTTCAACATTTGGATAAGTTATTTGCTGTAATGACCACAACATCTCGCCGGTAACAACATCGGTGTTGTAGTTTACCGAAACTATTGACACCAGCGGGTATTTATTTTCAGAATTCATAGGTTTCCTCCTCGTTTACTAAAGCTATTTTTGGTTGTATCCGTTTATCCCAGCGGTAGCAAAGCCACACAAAAGAAATGCTCATAAACACGCATACCCCGCTGGGGGCCTGCCCCATTATTTGGTTACCGTAGCTGGCAAAAGCAATACCTACAAATCCGGAAAACAAGGCCATGGCATACTGCCGCAGTAGGGTGCCGCTCTTCATTTTAAATATCAGTATCACCCCAGTCACAATAAATGTGAGGATTACGCCAATGTGCAGCCAAAGGCCAACGATGCCGGTTTCCGCCCATATTTTTACATACCAGCTGTCGGTAGGTGTGTCGGCCAATAACGTTCCTGGGCTAAAACGCTGTCCCCATGATCCTGCTGAACCTATTCCTCCGCCTATCGGCCGCGAGGCCAGGTATGCACTCAATTTCTTTTGATTATTCAGGCGTACCTGCAATGAAGGATCGTTGGGGTCCATGGCGCTCCGCATCCGCTGTATCTGGTAGTTGCCCGCGCCTGCCGTAGTAAATTTTAGCAGGATGAACAAAACACCCACTATCAGTCCGCCCACGGCTAAGCTTTTAAAGTTTTTTGTTAAAAACAGGTATACCATGATGCCGGAAAGCGGCACAAAAAGCGCCCCCCTGGTACCTGATATGGACATCCCCCAAAAAAACAAGCCTGCCAGTACCCAGTAAACCAGTTTCTGTTTTAACTTAATGGGACCAAAAGACATAATCAGGCACACCAATGCAATATGGCCCATGGCAGCGCCAAACTGCCCGGCATCCGAGTAAAAAGAAAATACACGCAGGCGGCCAAACAGTATATGTGTTTTGTATGCGCCCGCATCCAGCCAAATTTGTTCAGCGTGGTTTACGCCAAGGTATAATTGCTTGATCCCCCAAAAGCAGGCAAATACCGACCATATAATCCATATTTTTAAAAATAGCTTAACTTCTTTTGGATCGTTCAGCACCAGGATAGTTAAGATAATCAACTGGATCATATAAAGCGCCGTACCGCGAACCGAATAAAACCAGGCCAGGAAACTGCGGGATTCGGGGTTGATAATCTCAAAAAATGCATAGGCGGTCCATATCGCAATTCCGTATACAAATGGAT
>Ga0206947_1235_pt1 | contig 9933 bp, 6 predicted proteins | sample Alteio_BWOrgHeat_3_FD_153239 | JGI IMG/M metagenome (GOLD analysis project Ga0206947, IMG submission 153239) | Enriched cells from forest soil in Barre Woods Harvard Forest LTER site, Petersham, Massachusetts, United States -... | ecosystem: Environmental > Terrestrial > Soil > Temperate forest > O...
TGATCGTCCGGTGCCCTTGGGCAACATAGCCGATCCGGCGATGACCTCGATCCATCAGGTACTTCACGGCCGCTCCCGCCGTCGCGCGATTGTCGATATCGACGCTTGAAACTCCCCGCAGCCAACTCGTGGAGCCGATCATGACCATCGGCACTCCACGCTGATGAAGCAGATTGACCGCCTCGCTGTCCTCAAGAGGGGCAAGAAGGAGCAGACCGTCGCAACGGCCGTCATAGTTTCGGCGAATCGACTGACCGATATCCTGACGCCACATCCGTTGAATGAAGATCGTCGTGGTCCAACCTTGCAGTCCGGCGGCTTCCAGGATGCCATCGAGGACGTAGCCGAAGTATGGGTTAGAGAAGATCGGCGAATAAGTCAGATCCTCGGCCATCAAACCGAGGTTGCGAGTCTTGATCGCCTTTTGACGGTCCTCCATGGGAGGCGGTCTGTACCCGAGCTCCCGCATCTTGGCAAGCACCCGTCGCCGGGTGTCTTCACTAACTCGCTCGAACCGGCCGTTGAGTACATGAGATACAGTCGCGGTAGAAACGTCGCAGGCCCGCGCCACTTCTCGTATAGTTGCCATTGCGCTCCAAGGATACGCGATGGTAAGCCCACCGGGCACTCTCACCCATACACCGGTAAAGGCTCGATCGCTCGAACACGCGAAGTTCCGTTCGACGGGTCGAACCGTTTGTCATCACGATTTTGACTGGCTTATCTAAATGGGTTTAGCCCTGAGACCTCTCCCGTGTCAGGGCTTTTCCTAAGTTCCACTCGATGCTTACCGAACGCTGAATCGCTGCAAGTAGCTCGCCTTCTTGTCGGCGTAGCAGATCCACACGTCATGCGTCATCGGATCGACCGTAATGGTGTGGGCGCCCATCGGTGAGGCGACGTTGGCAAGAAGGCTAGCGGAACCGTCCGCATTCTCCTGAACTACCGAGATGAAACCTTTGGCGGCGCAGTAGACACGTCGATTGCCCGTGTCGAATACGATCTGGTCAACGCCCGATTTAACGTCGATGACTTGGAGGATCTTGCCCGTCTTCAAGTTCATCACATCCATCTTGCCGTTGCTTCCAACGCTGAACACTCGAGAAGTCTTTTCGTCGATTGCCAGGCCGTGGGGCTTCGACTCCGGCGCGGTTGGCCAAGTGGCAACTACTTTGTCGGTGGCCGTGTTGATGACCTGCAGGTGATCCGTCGACTTGATGTTCTGATACAGTCGATCGGCCCGGGGCGAATAGACCACGAATTCGGGTGCTTCTTCAACGGTGATCGTGCCGATGAGATTCATCGTTTTGGGGTTCACGACCCACACTTCGGTGCCGTCATCATGGTCGACGTAGAGTTTTCCGTGCTTCGGATCCAGCTCGATGTCGTCTCCTGGACCGTTAACCTTGAGATCCCCCTTTTTGGCGAGTGAATCGCGATTCAGGGAGATCACATGCTGACCGCCACCTCCCACGAGAACCAGATTGTCCGCTTCGTCGATCGCGATGCCGTTGACCTCACCCGTATTGATCTCGTGAACTTTGCCAGTCTTCAGTTCAAAGACGGTGAACATGCCAACCTTCGAGTGGGAGGCGAACACACGCCTCTTCTTGTTGTCCACCTTCATGTAGTCGAACCCGCCTGCCTTCCCTGGGACCACGATTGGGGGATGTGCAGTTAATACGGACGCCTGACCTGTCGTCAGGACTCCAAGCAAGGCAACTGTCAAGGTGGCTATCATCTATTCCTCCGGTTATCGGCCAGCATTTTACGCGCGGCCTGGTCGTTTCGGCACGCATTCTGTCAGGATTGTAAGCTGCCGTCAGTGATTCGCCTGAGGTTCGTCGCGTCCCTTAACAATCGTCGCCTGATATGAACATGCCCTACTTAACCGTCCCGATCCGTAGCGACAAGCTCACCTTGTCGGTTCAAATCAAGGCTCACCTCTCTCACCGCCGGACAGAGTATCAAACGATCGACATTTACGATACCGAGGCCTTCGGACGGGTTCTCACCCTCGATGGGCACATCCAACTTTCAGAAATTGACGAACGCGTCTATCACGAGTTTTTGGTTCATCCGACCCTCCTTTCGATCGCAGAGCCGAGCGCGGCGTTGGTCATAGGTGGGGGCGATGGCGGCGTCCTTCGCGAGCTTTGTAAATACCGGTCCATCCGACACGTCGATATGGCTGAGATCGACGAGGGAGTCATTGCCGAATCACTGGAGCACCTAGCGTTCGTCAGCGGAGGAGCCTTTGACGATCCACGCGTTCATGTGCATATCACGGACGCGTTCGCATTCGTTAAAGAGACCCAACGCCAATACGACCTGATCGTGGTGGACAGTACCGATGTCTACGAGGACGAGGAAGGCGGGCTGAGCGAGCAGCTATTTACATCGGAATTCTACGGTGACTGCCGAAATGTGCTGAGTCCGCAAGGCTTTGTGGTTACACAAGCCGACAATCCGGTGTTCTGCCCCTATTCTCTCGAACATATTCAGAAACTGTTCAGCTCATGCTTCGCGCGGTCCGGTCGATATTCGGCCCCAATCCCGTCTTTTGGCGGTTATTCGGCGTTTTGTTGGGGAAGTAACGGAGGCGATATCTCTTCCGAATATCCCCTCGATCGGGCCTTGAAACTCGATCTACGCATGCTGAATCGCGCGGGCTATGAGCTCGCTCTTTCGAATCCAATCTTGCCATCGGCTTAAGGGGCCGAAGGCCCTAATCTCGGTATCGTCGCGCTTTCGTGACGGACTTTTGACTCATTCGCGGTGCAATTAAGTTACCTAAATCGAATATTAAGGCAAAGCTGCAGTCTTAATCACCAAATCGTTAAGGCACATAAGAGAATTCTAACTACTCAAGGCGTGCCATACGCTAAACACTGTGGGAATAGCTTCGTCAAAGCTGACAGACGTGATTTTAATGAACCGTACTTTTAATTTACTCGTAGCATCTGCATCCCTTCTCCTGATTTGCCGGTCAGCCAACGCCTACATCGATGCCGGATCAGGTAGCTATCTTTTGCAGATTCTTTTCGCAGGCTTACTTGGCGGAATTTTCGCCGCTAAGGCGTTTTTCCTTAATATTAAATCAGCCATGTCTCGCAAATTTCAGCCAGCCAAAGTCAAAGACAACCTGACGGATGCCGGCTAGTACGCGACTTGGATCGTCGTTTCGCGATCCAAGCGGCTTTGTATTTACTCACGAAGGGACCCTCCTACGGCAAATAAACGAGCCGTACGGGGATTCGTTTCGCCAGCTTGTCTCATCGGGGCTGTATGGAGAGCTTGCCGATGCGGGTTTGCTTGTTCGCCACGAGGATGCCTCGCTCGACTTGGCCCTAGAGGCAGGAGCCATGGCAGTCATCCGGCCCGAGCGTGTTCCATTCATCTCGTATCCATACGAGTGGTCGTTCAGCCAGCTGAAGTGGGCCGCGTTGACGACCTTACAAATCCAGATTCGTTCGATCGAACGTGGCATGACCCTAAAGGATGCCAGCGCGTATAACATCCAATTCGTTGGCGGTAACCCAATACTCATTGATACGTTGTCGTTTGAGCCCTTAAACATTGGGAAGCCTTGGAAGCCGTATCGTCAGTTTTGTCAGCACTTCTTAGCTCCGCTCGTCCTTATGAGCCATGTAGATGTACGGCTGTCCCGGCTAGCGGCAAACTACATCGACGGAATCCCGCTTGACCTCGCAAGCAAGCTTAGTAAACCGTTTACGCGGTTCAATGCTCGGATTGCGATGCACTTGCACGTCCATGCTCAACTCCAAGCAAAGGCTGCCAATTCCACACCATCCGAGAACCATCGGGGAGGATTCGGCAAGAATGCCCTCTTGGGACTGATCGATAGTCTACATGGGCTCATCGAAAAGCTCGAATGGAAGCCCGAAGGCACCGAGTGGGCAGACTATTACGACGACACAAATTATTCAAGTGCTTCCATGTCGGAGAAGCACCAGCTTGTTGCTCAGTTCCTCTCCGCCGTTACGCCGACTCCGGCTCTCGTCTGGGACCTCGGAGCAAATAACGGGGAGTTTAGCCAGCTTGCTTCGAGCAAGCTGATTCCCACCGTCGCATGGGATATCGACCCGGCCGCCGTGGAAAAGAACGTCGTTAAACGCCGGGCCGACCGATTCATGCTCCCGCTCGTTCTTGACCTTACGAACCCGAGCCCCTCAATCGGCTGGGCAAACCACGAGCGCGAGTCCTTACTTGAGAGGGGCCCTGCCGATGTGGTGATGGCACTCGCCTTGATCCATCACCTCGCAATCGGGAACAACGTTCCGCTCTCAGACATCGCTGACTTTCTATCACAGGTCGGCCGATGGCTGATTATCGAATTCGTGCCGAAGGAAGACTCTCAAGTTCAGCGGCTGCTTGCCTCCCGGGAAGACGTCTTTCCTAGGTACGTTCAAGCGGACTTCGAAAGCTCGTTCGGAAGTAAGTTCGAACTCGTAAATAAGCATTCCATTTCGGGTACGAAGCGAACCCTCTACCTCATGAAGAGTCGCGGTTTGTAAGAAGCTATGCTCAGCAAGCGGCCATTCCACCCCCTTCTCTTCGCGCTCTTTCCCGCGCTGTCGCTCTACTCACTAAACACTGCGCTCGTCCCTGCATCAGACGTTCCTTTCCCCCTATTGCTGGTTTTAGGTTCGACTTGCGTGGTCTGGGCGATCCTGAGTCTGGTTCTCCGAAGCGTTGAACGAGGTGCGGCCGGAGCGTCCTTGGCGGTGGTTTTGTGTTTTGCCTACGGGCACATCTGGAACCTAACCCAACAAAACCCGACGTTGAAGCGAACCTTCGAAGTCCGATCAGACATGTTCTGGTACTGGTTCCCGTTTCTAGTGATCGGCGTAACGCTAGGCTGCTGGAAGTGGAAGCGATTCTCCGCTATTACGGGCGGGCTTAACGTCGGCGGAATCATTCTCGCCGGATTCCCTGCAGTTTCGATCGCCACGTCATGGTTCAACGCCTGGCGCGGAACGCAGATTCTGGAGGCTTCCTCCCATTCACTCAAGCTTCAGGTCACTAATCGACCCGACATCTATTACGTCATTCTTGACGGCTTTGGCCGAACCGACTCATTGAAGCGGGTCATCGGATATGACGACTCGACATTTATATCTGGCTTACAGGACCGCGGCTTCTTCGTTGCTGAAGATGGGCGTTCAAACTATTGTCAAACGGAACTATCCCTCTCCTCGTCACTCAACCTGGACTACCTGCCGAATCTCCTTCCAGGGATGAAGAAAACTTGGGACGACAGGCAAGTGCTTGACCACTTGATTGACAAGAACCAAGTTTCGAAATACCTAAAGAAGATTGGCTACCGGTACGAAGCGTTTACAACCGGGTTTCCTTCCGTGCGTCCCTATTCCGCCGACCTTTGGGTAGATTCCATTCGTAGCCTGTCGTTCTATTCGGGCGTCTTGCTTCAGGAACTTCCCTCGCCGGCTGAGAACGACACGGTCACCATCTCGCAGTTCGAAGATCGGCGATTGATGGTCGAAGGAGCATTGAACAATCTGGCAAAGTCTGCCCCCGGCGGCACCCAGCCTCGATTCATCTTCGCTCACATCTTAGCGCCTCACCCTCCGTTTGTCTTTGGGCCGAGCGGTGAACCCATTCGCCCGTACAAGATGGGCTTTTCGTTTGTCGATGGCAGCGACTACTTCGAAAATGGCGGCTCTCCCAAACAGTACAAGACAGGCTACGCGGACCAAGCCACTTACCTAACCAAAAGGGTTTTGGAAACGATCGACCAGATCCTCAAACGGAGCGCGAAGCCCCCAATCATCATTTTCCAAGGCGACCATGGTTCCAAGCTCAAGCTGAACCAGCAGCTCCTGGAGAAGACGGACGTGAACGAGTGCTTCCCGAACCTAAATGCCCTCTACGTTCCACCGGAGGTTCGGTCGAACCTTTACCCGGGCATGACGCCGGTGAATTCATTCCGAATGATATTCAACGGCCTGTTTCATGACACGTTCGACCGCTTGCCCGATAAGAGTTATTACTCAGGCTGGCTAACCCCCTTCGACTTTATCGACGTGACCAGTCGAATCAAGTCGCAAGGCGTAAGTCCATCGCCGGCAACTAAGCCCGATGCTGGAACTCAACTCTCCATGAAAGCGTCTTCGTCCCGTCCGGGAGGATCTTGATTTCTGCCAAATGGTCGTCGACTCGTATCTCCGCTTTGCGCCTACCAAACGAGGCTTCCTTCACATCGATTCCGTCGGGCAGCCGGATGTACAAGCTATAGGAATCGTTACGCACGACGTGGCTAGCACCCGTGAGAACCCTTTCGTGACCGTTCCACGACAGATTCTCGAGATCGACTCCTCCTTGAGTGATGTGACGGCTTGTTGAAAGGATCTGAGGTCGGTCGAGGGTTTTTCGGATCGAGTAGACAGACAAGCCAAGTGGATCAAGCGCGCTAACCAAGAACTCACCCCGGAAGTCACCTAGATAGCGCTTCGACCAAAACTCAAAAACAGAGTATGTGGAGTCGGAAAGCCCAAGGTCGTGAAACTTTACGGAGCTTTGCGACATCGGCTCCTTGCTCCAATTCATATGGGTCAGCACCGTCCATGATTCAAAGGGCCGGTTGATGTCGAGCATCCACCATGGACACACTTCCCCGGTCTGGTCGGCATCGATCGGACCGGAAGGCGCTCCGCCCTTGTCGTTGCGGAGACCTTGCTTCAGGTGCTCCGTCTTGACTGGATCGTAATCGTAGAGCTGGCCGGGCAGGGTGAACATGATCGGACTTGACCGCTTTACTCCCTCCAGGTTCGCGTCGTTTTCATACACTGCTGGCTTATCACTCAGAAGAAGCTGAGCGCCCGCCATCGACACAAGAACGGGGCGAATTCGCTCGTATCCGTCCTGGGTCTTGTTTGTACTGTGGTCGAACGGCTTGATATCGCAATGGTCCGGATCGTTTCGCCAAACGACGTTGTTCCACGACGTGTACTGCTGCAAGGTAGAGGGTCCGAAGCCATCGCCGCCGAGTCGGCAGGCGTTCGCAATCCCGATCGTTTCGGGCAGCACTCCCCAGCAGGAGAGCATATACGTGTTCGGACCAACCTCTTCCCGAATCACATGAAGGTAGTCGCGAAACGCGTCTTCCAGTTTCACTCCTTTGTGGGCGAAGTAGTCCTTCGAAGGATACGATGCGTCATACAGCAGGTGCCGCAAGGCATCGACCTTGACGTACTGCCATCCCATCGCGTGAACTGCTGAGTAGGTCGGACGCACGACCGAATCGACGGCCGTCCTATTCGAACCGTCAAGCCCGTAGTCGATCCACGGACCCTTGTGAGGCTTGCCGTCGGCGTCCTTGATAAACCAATCCGGATGGCTGGTAACAAATTTCGAGTCGCCGAAGTGAACGTTCAACCACAATGCGGGCTTGAGACCTTTGCTAGAAATCGATTTGCTCAGGTGGTCCAGACCGCTTGGAAAATGGTCGTTGGTTGTCAGCCAGTCTTTCGGAAGCCCGCCGCCGCTTGATTGGTATCCGTCGTCGATCTGGATGTAGTCGTAACCGAAGTCTCTGAGCTTCTCAGCAAAGATCTCGCTGATCTTTTCGACATCCTTTTCTCGAATATCGGTCTCGAATGCCCACCAAGAGCACCAGCCAGTCACCGAGCCCTTCCAAACGTCATAGTCCCATGGCTTGAAGTAGGGCAAGTTTTTGTGGAGTTGGTAGAACTTCGGCCGAAATGTCAGCGTGATCTCCGCCCCAGATGCGGACCATTCGAACGAATTTCCGTCATGGTCCGGCCTATTTGGAGTGATCGACGTGACGCCATCCCCTTCCCCCTCGACCATCCAATCGCGACGCCGATCATAGATCGCGTTGTTTCGAAGGTTGGCGGAAAGTCCGACCGAGTTTCGTACCAGTTTGAACCGGTCCTGCGCCGGTGAAGCGGTCTCGGCGGGAAACCCTTCGTCGCTTGTCGTTACCTTTCCCTTCAAGGTGACCTGCTTACCGGTTTGAGTGGTCAGGATGATGCGTTGGGTCAGTTCCCCCCTGGTTCCCTTGTCGACGGTAGTTTTGAAGCCGATATCCTTCCACGAATGTGGCTCCCGTGCGATGCCAACGACTCCTGAGAAAAGTACACGTCCCTCGTAGGTGATCTGCAGAGTCGGTTGGCTAGTCCCCAGGCTAACTTCGCAGACCGAGTTCGGCGGTTCGCTCGGCGAGTTTGCGAACGCTTGGGTAGCAACGAGGGCGGCAACGGCGGCGCTGAGGCGCACTTTGAAGGGCATGGATCTATTCTATCGCTCGAAGCTCGACGTCACCCTTTGTTACGAATCGCCCAAAGCAGTTCTTGCCGATAGTGCTCGTCCGGCCGCGTATGGATTCGCTTGATGCTGTCTGGAGTCAGCGGCAACAGGTCCTTGCCGGTGCTCAAAGCCCCAAGCCATACGCGTGCCGACTTGATCCCCATAAACGTTGCGCTCTCCACATCGGCGACCGATCGGCCAACCGCGATCAGTCCATGATTCTGCAACCAGATCGTCTTCGGGACCATTTCATGCATTTCGATGAATTCTTCGACACTGTCTTTGATCGCTAACGCCAGTGGAAGACCGGGATCCACGTACGGCACGAAGGCGGTCGCCGGCCCGCAGCAAACGACCTCGTCCGGGAAAAGCCGTTGGCCGCTGATCCATCGGCAATCCGGGATGCTCAAGAGGCTGATCAAGGGTGTCGGATGGGTGTGCCCAATCACGCTTACTCCCGGAAGGCTCAGAAGGTAGGCGTGCATGAATGTCTCAACCGAAGGCCTCGGATAGACGTCCGGGTCGGCCCGGCTACTGGAGAGCAACTCCCGTACTTCGACGTCCGATAGATCTCCATCCCGCAAAGCCGCTAGAATCGGCTCGAACAGAACAAGCGAGAAACCGTCCGGTCCGATGTCTCGCATCGAGTAGCCGCTTGCTTTGACATAGAAGTTCCGCTCGTTGGCTCGGGCGCTTGCGTTCCCCTCCGCCAAAATCGCCAAATCGTTCTGCGGATCGCCAAGCTTATGACTGAGGCTCACAAGCTCTTCTAGGACCGGGTTTACCATCCCAAGAAGGATACCGGGCATGAATCCCGCTCCATGCGCGGTAAGGTGGAACCATGACTGCCGATCCCACTTTGACACGTAAAGAGATGCTTCGCTCGATGCTGATCGCTGCCGCCGCGAGCGCGTTGCCTGCATCGGCGCTGGCCACTGAGACGACGGCAGTCGTCCAAACTTCTCCCGATGCCATTACTCTCGACGATCTTAAATCGATGGAGAAGATCGCCGGAATCTCATTTACCGACGATGAAAGGAAACGTGTTCTAGCGGAGGTTCGTGGCGCGCGCGCCGGCTTCGAGGGAATCCGCAAGCTACCCATCGACTACACCGTCGAGCCCTCCACCACTTTCCACCCGATCGGTGGAGGTTCCTGGCCAAATGCAAAAGTCAAAGCCCGCCAGTCCAACCCCAAGGCCACCCGGCCCGCGTCAGACGAAGATTTAGCTTTCCTCTCCGTTCGAGAACTTGCCCACCTCGTGCAAACCCAGCAGGTGTCTCCAGTCGAGTTGACTAAACTTTATTTGGCTCGCTTGAAGACATATGGCGACCGGCTCCTCTGCGTGGTGAATCTCACCGAAGACCTCGCACTCGCTCAGGCCTCCAAAGCGGAAGAGGAGATCAAGGCTGGCAAGTACCGCGGACCGCTTCACGGAATCCCTTACGGAATCAAGGACCTTTTCAGTGCGAAGGGACTTCCGACCACTTGGGGCGCCGATCCGTATGAGCACCAAGTGTTCGACCATGACGCGACGGTCGTACGCAAGCTTGAGGAGGCCGGCGCGATCCTACTTGCCAAGCTCAGTTGTGGAGCCCTCGCCCAGGGAGACGTATGGTT
>Ga0206947_1236_pt1 | contig 9926 bp, 10 predicted proteins | sample Alteio_BWOrgHeat_3_FD_153239 | JGI IMG/M metagenome (GOLD analysis project Ga0206947, IMG submission 153239) | Enriched cells from forest soil in Barre Woods Harvard Forest LTER site, Petersham, Massachusetts, United States -... | ecosystem: Environmental > Terrestrial > Soil > Temperate forest > O...
TACCGGCCCTTTTTCTTAAAAAATACCAGGTTCAAAATGTTGGCGGCCCCGTTCACGACGAACTTTGGGTGCCTGCTGAAGAATTGGGGGAATTTAACGACAATATTGTTGGGCTGATCGAGATTACGCAATCATTTTATTAAAACTGAGAGGTCATGATCAAAAAAACGCTTACGTTATTACTGTTGCTTTTTGCTGCTGCATCTGGCAGTTTGCTTGCCCAGCAAGCCGAAGAGCTTATTTATCACCCCATACAAACCAGCAAGGATGGCAATATTATACCCTGGTACAATCCCGACCCGGCTATTGCCTACGACCACAACCTGCATACCATCTGGAATTTTTGGTACAATATGCGCAAAGACCCCAACGGTTTGCCTTATTATATGGAGCACCAGGTTTGGAATAAAGAGATTGACGACCCGCGCGGAATAGGTGGCGACCAGTTTATGATGGCCATTTCTTCCTGGCGTTTATTGTACGCCTACATGGGCGACGAACATATAAAAGCCAACATGCTTTTCATAGCCGGCTATTATTTAACACATGGTATGTCGCCCGCCAGCTGTAAATGGCCCAATATTCCTTTTCCGTATAATACCATGATCTATTCGGGGGTATATGATGGTGATATGCGCAATGGCAAGGATGTGGCGCAACTGGATAAGGCAGGTTCGTTGGGATTGGAGCTGGTTCACGTATATAAAATAAAGGACGATGCTATATTTTTAGATTATGCTGTAAAAATAGCCAATACGCTTGCCGCTAATGTAAAATCCGGCGATGCCGGGCACTCGCCGCTGCCTTTTAAAGTGAATGTATTTACCGGCAAAACAGTAATGCTTAAACCAGGGGCTACGGAAGGTAAGTTGTTAGATTCCGGCTGTTATACCAGCAATCTTACCCCCGCGCTGCAACTCTTCGACGATTTAATAGCATTAAACAAAGGCAATGTACGCGCCTATAAAACAGCCTTTGCAAAAATATTGGCCTGGACAAAAAAATATCCCATCCAAAATAACAAATGGGGGCCTTTTTTTGAAGATGTGGGCGAATGGAGCCAAACCCAGATAAACGCCATGACCTGCGCCCGGTATATGATGGAGCATCCCCAATATTTCCCCGAGTGGAAGCCACAGGTAAAAAGTATTATTAACTGGGTGCATAGCAATTTCGCCAACGCGCTATGGAAAAAGTATGGCGTTGTAGTTACCAACGAGCAATCCGTTTACCCCGTGCCAGGTAATAGCCACAGCGCAAGGCAAGCTGCCGATGAACTTTTATATGGAAAACTAACCAACGATACCTCGTATTACAACAACAGCGTTCGTGAGTTAAACTGGGCAACCTACGCCGTTGATTTTGACGGAAAAAATTGCTTTCCAACCGATGAACCCTGGCTTACCGATGGTTATGGTGACTATATCAGGCATTATTTACGCGCCATGGCCACCTATCCCGAGCTGGCGCCGGTGGAAGATCATATTCTTTCCAGCACTTCCGTTGTTCAGCAGGCCGATTATAAAGGGCATTTGAAAAAATATCTTTTTAATGATTTGAAGGGTACTGATACCAATAAAGTGAGATTATATTACCGCACGTTTGATAATGAAGGTATTGAATTGATAAAGCTGCAAGTAAAACCGGCAGCGGTACTGCTGAACGATAAGCCGTTAAAAGAAACTGTGGATGGGGGAGGTTATACCTGGAGTCCGCTTGAAAAAGGAGGGGTTTTGTGGGTGAGGAGGAAAGATGGCAATAGGGTGTTGATTGCGGAATAAACGTGCCGTTTTACCATCGAGGGAGAGATTTGTCAATATCAATACGGGCCTCTAAGAAGTGGGTTATTACCCGCTCCTGGATACTCATGGTGATTATAACCCACGCAGGGCACCAGCAATTCAAGTTATAGAAGAAAATGAAAATGTCAAACCACAAAGCAATTAGATTGAGGATTATATTAATAGTCGCGCTGACGACGAATTTACTGAGTTGTCGAAATAAAATAAAGGCCGGAACGTCACAAAATGATCAGTTAAATGACACTGTTTATGTCAATGCAAAAAATGCGCTCGATGTGAAAGTTAAACACGGTGACTCCACAAACGTCACACTCAAGTATGGCGGACCTGACGTGTTGCTTGATATTAATTATCACAATGGAAGTGTCAATCCAATCAACATTTCGTTTGGTGAATACAGTACGCTTTATCCAGAATTCATATTATTGTCAGAGATTCGACATCCCGACGTTAAAAGATCGTATTATTTTAATAGCCAAAATGGTTCTATCAGCACAATACGCACGACGGTGAATAATGATTTTGATGGACCTTGTTATTTATTTAATGCCAATGGAATAATGATAGTGTCCGGGTTTTATAAAAAAGGATACTGTGCAGGTATTTGGAGGCACTATGATGCCACCGGTAATATTTTAGAAACGATAAATGCGGATGTTTATAAGATAGATTTGCTCAAACGATTTGGTGTAGCTTTGTAATATATTAAATAGTTGGTTTTGGAACGACTGATTATCAACATCTTAACTGATGTTAATTAATAGTTAAATTAGAAAGCTTGATAATCAATACGTTCCGAAAAATCCAAGCGCTCCGTGTGAGTGAAAACGGAACGCTTTAATGTTTAATTACTTATAATTTATTCAATTCCTCCATCAGCAACTTCGTCATTTCATTAAAATAACGTTTTACACCAAAGCCCATTACGCTTTGTATGCCCCGGCTGGCGTTGGTTAAAAACACCTCGCTGGCTTCGTTTAAAATGCCGGGGTTTATCTGCGCCTCGGTAACTGGTATATTTAAATGCTGCGCAAGTTTTATAATAACCTGGCGCATTACCCCCTCCACGCAGCCTTCACTTAACGCCGGGGTATATAAATGATCATTGTACACTACAAACACGTTCGAACTGCTGGCTTCGCACAAATAGCCTTTTTGGTTTAGCAAAAATACATCATCCAGCCGGTTTTGGGTTTTATAAATACCAGCCATTACATAGGTAAGCGAATTACAGGTTTTTATATTCGACAGGTAATTGGTAGGCTTGGGCAGTTCGGTAAAAATATCCATGATCAGCCCTTTCTCGTTTAACACATAACGCGGATCGTCCGATGGTTGAAACTCCATGCACCAGCCCATTTTGTTTTGTGTAGGTGTATACAAGCCTTCGGCATCCCGGTAAACGGTTAAACGCAGGCGGCCATGTTTTGCCTTGTTTCGGCGGGCAAGTTCGCCTGCCTTTTCTTTTAAAAACCAATCGTCGGTTTGCGAATAACCATCAATTTTAAGGGCCTTCATTCCGCGTTGCAGGCGGTCGGCATGTAAATCGGCAAATTTAAGCTGGCCTTTTAGCATCCGCATACTTTCAAACAAACCATCCCCATAGCGAAACCCCCGGTTAGCCGCAGTAAACAGCCTGGATTGAGCCGGAATTATTTCGCCATTAAAATTGATTAAAAGTGGAAGCATGGAGGGATTTCGGATTTACGATTTACGATTTCGGATTTATCTTTATTTCGGAATTCGGATTTTCGATTTCGGATTTAATTTGATTTAGAATTTATTTTTATTTTTTCATCTGCACATCTGCATATTCGCACATCTGCACATTTTTTACTTTTCGGTCTTTAATGACTTTCCGGACTTTCCCGACTACTACTATAAGCCCTCCACTTCGCCAGTGCTGCTTCAAAATCCGGCGGCACAGGAGCTTCAAAGTGCAAACGTTTTTTTATGGTGGGATGCAAAAACCCCAGGGTTTGCGCATGCAGCGCTTGCCGCGGCATCAGCTCGAAACAGTTTTCAACAAACTGCTTGTATTTGCTGAATACCGTTCCTTTTAAAATTTTATCGCCGCCGTACATCGCATCGCTAAAAAGCGGGTGGCCAATGTGCTTCATGTGCGCCCTGATCTGGTGGGTACGGCCGGTTTCCAGCTGGCATTCAATCAGGGTAACATAATTCATCCGTTCCAAAACTTTGTAGTGCGTAACAGACCATTTGCCCTTTTCGGGATCATCGTAGATAGACATAACGCGCCGGTCGTTTATACTGCGGCCAATGTAGCCGGTCACGGTGCCGTCCTGCTCCAAATCGCCCCAAACTAAGGCTAAATATTTACGGGTAATGGTGTGCTCAAAAAATTGGCGTGCCAGCCAGGTCATAGAGCGTTCATTTTTGCTAATGAGTAACAGGCCCGATGTATCCTTATCAATACGATGTACCAAACCCGGCCTGCCGTCATTCCCCGGCAAGGTTGGCAATTGCTGAAAATGGTAAACCAGCGCATTTACCAGCGTACCCGTATAATTATTATAACCCGGATGCACCACCATGCCAGCGGCTTTGTTAACCACCAGCACATCATCATCTTCGTATATAATATTAATGGGGATATTTTCAGGATATACCTCGGTATCGCGTGGCGGATGCGGCAGCACTACTGAGATCACATCAAGCGGTTTTACGCGGTAACTGGCTTTAATGGTTTTATCGTTCACCAGCACATTTCCAAGCTCAATAGCATTTTGAATACGGTTGCGCGATGCATTTTCAACCCGGTACATCAAAAACTTATCAATACGCAATAAGGATTGCCCTTTGTCTACAATTACGCGCAGGTGTTCGTATAAATCCTGCTCTTCCAGTTCCAGTAAACCGTTTTCATCAGCCATTGGCGCAAAAATAGGTGTTGAGGGTGAAGAATCAAGAATCAAGAGGCAAGAATCAGGAGAAAAATGTAATTTGCCTCCTGATTCTTATATCTAAAACTCGTGCCTCTTGCGCCTCATGAATATAGACCTCGAAATTTTCAGCCCCATCCATCAAATAAAAAACCAACTGTTTGAAGATAAAGGGATCGAGGTGTTTATAAAACGCGATGACCTGATACATCCTATTATATCAGGCAATAAATGGCGGAAACTCAAATACGTTTTAAAACGGGCACAATCCGAAAATAAAACCCACCTGGTGACATTTGGCGGCGCGTTCTCCAACCATTTGCTGGCAACGGCTGCCGCTGCTGCTAAATTTGGCTTTAAAGCGACCGGTATTGTAAGAGGCGAGCGGGTAAACAACGATACCCTGTTTTTGTGCCGTTTGCACGGGATGGAATTACTATTTACTGATCGCGAAAGCTATAAAGATAAAGCTATGCTGTTTGAAAAGCATTTTGTCGGTGACAATGAAGCTTTTTTTATAGATGAAGGTGGTGCATCACCGGACGGCGCCAAAGGTTGCAGCGAACTAATCAATGAACTGTCCGAAACCTATGATCATATCTTTTGCGCTTGCGGAACAGGAACCACAGCAGCAGGCATTGTAAATGGTATTCAAAACCACAATTTGCCAACAGTGTTTCATGCGGTACCCGTATTTAAAAATGGCGGTTTTATTAAGGATGAGATTGACAGGTTTTTAACCAGCCCCGCAAATTATCAGCTACACCTTGATTATCATTTTGGTGGATATGGCAAAACCGATAGTCGGCTGATTGAATTCATCAAACAATTTGTAGCCTCAACAGGGATATTAATTGAACCTGTTTATACAGGTAAAATGTTATACGCTTTATATGATCTTGCCGGTAAAAACTATTTTAAACCCGGAAGCCGGATACTGGCTATTCATAGCGGCGGTATTTGGGGATTGCTGGGGATGAAAGATAAGTTTTAATATAGGGCACGTGAACAGATTTAACAACTTTTCAAACGTTGTCAAATCTCTCTCAAAGCGAATCCGGTGAACCCAAAAGTCCGCTTAATCCCGGTCCAAACGTCACCATCAACGGCACATGATCACTATACTTTGCCCAAAAATCATGCTCGCCAACTTCAACGGCCGAAACCCGCCCGGCCAAATCATCCGAAACAAAACAATAATCCAAATGATAAGGCTTGTTTTGATGCCTGTATAGATAAAAGGTAGGATGAAGCTCCCGGCCCTGCACCTGCCCGTGATGCAAATGATAAACACTTCGGATGCCTTTTCCGGCTAATTGGGCTACTACGTCAGAATGATTACCAATCTTGTGCTCCTTGTCCCAAATCGTATTGCTGTTAAAATCGCCCGTTAATATGGTTGGCGTGCCTAACAACAATTCATCATAATGATGGATAGCCTTCCAAACCTGTTCTACATATTGCCCGTCCGGGTCATCGGGGTTATTGGCCCAAATAGCAAACAGGTTGAAATCAACAGCACCGCCTGTAACAAAAATTGGGACCACCATTCGCAGCGCTTCATTATGTACATCAAGTGCGGTAAGTTTGTAATTCCCGTAAGAAAATATAGCAAGGCCTTTATGCTTGTTTTTACCAAACCACAGCATATCGGTAGACTTGGGCGTATTGGCAGGGAATAGCAATTTTTCAAGACATTCACATTCCTGAACCACCAAAATGTCTGGCTGATCCTGAAGAATAATACCGGCTTTTTTTCGAAAAGCCATGTTGCAGTTCCAGGTAATTATCTTCATGCTCGCTGCTATAACACTTTATCTAAATACCAATGGATATATTCCTCTGCTAAACTATTAATTCCAATTTGCTTTCGTAGTAGAGATGATTTTGGGAGCATAGTTTCAATTAATGTATTTATTTCGAGGTTAACAGTTCCTTTTCTATATTCACCTTTCTTCGAAGATACCCACTCAACCGGCAACTTTACTGTCATTTGTGCAAGGTTTACGCCGTTCTTAAAAAATTATTTGCTCTAAATATACCTTTTTATCACTAAATAAATCACGACCAATTCGCGCTTTAGTCCAAAAACTATGTTTAGTTAATTTAAAGTTACTTTTTTGCTATTCGGTTCAAAAACCGCTAAATTTTTGTTTTTAGGCGGTTTTTTGTAAATTTGAGAAAATCAAACTGCTATGTATAACCTGCTTGTTTCTCCCGAAAATGTACAGGCTTCGCTTCAGAAGCATGTACTGGCCGATGGCTTCGACCTTACTTTTGATATGGAAAAAAGTAAGGGTGTTTATATTTACGATGCCAAACATAACCGCACCCTGCTCGATTTTTTTACCTGCTTCGCTTCGGTACCGCTGGGTTATAATCACCCTAAAATGGTGAACGACGAAGAGTTTAAAAAGAACCTGATGCTTGCGGCCTTAACCAATCCATCAAACTCAGATATCTATACCACGCAATACGCCCAATTTGTTGATACGTTCGACAGGATAGGGATACCGGAATACCTGCCCCATGCTTTTTTTATTGCAGGCGGTTCGCTGGCTATTGAAAATGCGCTAAAAGTGGCGATGGACTGGAAGGTGCAAAAAAACTTTGCAAAAGGTTATACCAAAGAGATTGGTTTTAAGGTGATCCATTTTGAACATGCTTTTCACGGACGCTCAGGCTATACATTAAGCCTTACCAACACACAGCCTGTTAAAACCAAATGGTTTGCCAAGTTTGATTGGCCGCGCGTTTCGCTGCCGCAGATGAATTTTCCTTATTCTGATGACAATCACGAAGATCTTTTACAGCGCGAAGCGTTATCGATAGCTCAAATAAAACGGGCTTTTGAAGAAAATAAGGACGACGTTTGCGCAATTATTATTGAACCTATACAATCGGAAGGGGGTGATAACCACGTAAGGCAGGAGTTTTTGGAGCAATTGCGCGTATTGGCCGACGAAAATGAGGCCTTGCTGATATACGATGAAGTACAAACCGGTGTTGGCTTGAGTGGTAAATTTTGGTGTCACGAGCATTTTGGCGAGAAGGCCAGGCCCGATGTGTTGGCTTTTGGCAAAAAGATGCAGGTTTGTGGCATACTGGCCAGCCGAAGGGTTGACGAAGTGGAACATAATGTGTTTAAAGTATCGTCGCGTATAAACTCTACCTGGGGGGGCAGTTTGGTAGATATGGTGCGGTCATCAAAAATAATGGAGATTATAGCCGAGGATAACTTATGCGATAACGCTGCACAGGTTGGTGAGCACCTGCAACGACAATTAATCGATATCGCCGAAAGGCATCCTATAATCAGTAATGTTCGTGGCAGGGGCCTGCTTACCGCGTTCGATTTTTCGTCAAAAATAGTAAGAGATAAATTTATTAAAACGGGCATGGAACGCAATATAATGTTCCTGGGCTGCAGCGAACATAGCATTCGGTTCAGGCCGGCGCTTATTATGGATGAAAAACATATTGACGAAGGTCTTACGGTGCTTGAAGATATTATAGCCGCCTGGTAAGCATGTAAAACTTTTGCTACAAGGGGTTGTAATACAACCAAATTAGTGATATTTCCTTGATGTTTGGTAATAAATAGGATTATTAGCGTTTAGTACTGTTAATCGTTAATAAATACCGTTTTTTTACCTAAATAAACAATATTTCAAATTATTACACGTGTTAAATTTGAAAATATGAGCATATTTTAAGGACTATATTATGAGTAAGCACATTGAGAAATTAAAAAAACAACTGATGGAAATTGCGGACGTTGTTAACTCTTTTAAATCGGAAGCGGTACAGGTAAAGGTGATTGACCGCTTACTGGATGCTATGGTTGATTACGACAAAGAGGACGGTGAAGGAGGCGAGATATTTATTAAGAAAGCCTATAAAAAACAAGAGGGCGAGGGCGGCTATTCATTGTCGCGCGGCGCTAAAAAGCCCGGTGCAACTAAGGTTTTAAATCAGCTGTTATCAACTGATTTTTTTGATACCCAGCGTTCCATATCCTCAATAGCCATTTATTGTAAAGAAAATTTCGACTCGGATTTTAAGACTTCCGAGCTCTCGGGCATACTGCTAAAGCTCGCCAACGAAAATAAGCTGCGCCGCGAGAGAAGTATTGAGAATAATAGGTTTGAATACGTGCGGTTTTAAGTCCGAAAAGTCAGTAGAGTCCGAAAGTAGTAAGTACATATTTCAAAGAATCTGTCCCTTTTTTATCTTTCGGACTTCCGGACTTTTCCGACTTTGCGGACTACAATAAATCAAACAAACTCTCTACTCCCAAAATTTTCCTTGACGTAAATCCTTCGGCATATTTAGCCTGAATACTTTTGCCAAATTCGCGGGCACGGGCTTCAGTTGTGCGTATAAATTCGGGCGATGAAATATAGGTTTCCGGGTCGCCCTCCCAGGCCGGGTTATAAAATTGGGAGCCGAAAGCAAGGATGCTTTCTATTTTTTTGTCCCAGTATTCGGTAATATCAATCAATATATCGGGCTTAATGTAATAGTCCTGAATAAAGTGTAAAACTTGTTTAGGCCGCCATTCCTGTTGTGGCTCACCGTTGTGAAAAGTTTCAATTTTTCGGAGGCCGGCCAAAAAAGCAGATGCTTCAACCAGTTGGTTTGCCCGGCCATGATCAGGGTGGCGGTCGTGGTAGGCATTGGTGATAATTATTTCGGGCTGATACTTGCGGATAGCGATGATTACTTTTAACTGGTATTCTTTGGTATTCTCAAAAAAACCGTCAGGTATTTCCAGGTTTTCCCTGGCCGATAACCCCAATATGCGGGCCGAAGCTGCGGCTTCCTGTTCCCTTATTTCAGCTGATCCGCGGGTGCCTAATTCGCCGCGGGTAAGGTCGGCAATGCCCACTTTTTTGCCAGCAGCAATGTGCTTTAAAATAGTGCCTGCACAACCCAATTCGGCATCGTCGGGGTGCACCGGTAAAACTAATATATCTAATTTCATTTTGATTTTTTCTCTCTTGCCAGCAATTTTGCTATTCGTTTCCTGATTTTGGACGAAGTTGGTTTTGTAAACGGAAAATAAAAATCAGAAACGACGCCTGATTTATCTATCAAAAATTTATGAAAATTCCACCTTGGAACCGAATTAAGCTTCCCGTTCTCCTTTTTGCTGGTCAAAAACTTATATAGTGGATGGGCATAAGGCCCTCTAACTCTTATCTTTTCAAATACCGGG
>Ga0206947_1237_pt1 | contig 9897 bp, 10 predicted proteins | sample Alteio_BWOrgHeat_3_FD_153239 | JGI IMG/M metagenome (GOLD analysis project Ga0206947, IMG submission 153239) | Enriched cells from forest soil in Barre Woods Harvard Forest LTER site, Petersham, Massachusetts, United States -... | ecosystem: Environmental > Terrestrial > Soil > Temperate forest > O...
AAACCGCCAAGGCCCAGGCCGCCCAACTCAATGTAGAAATTACCTCTTACGGTACTCAGGATCGGCTGCCCCAGGAATTGCGGTTAATGGCCTTACACTGCTCCCGCCGATAGGAGCCTCATGGAAAGAACTTGCTGGAAGCCACGGAATACTACTTGAAACACTTGGAGAGTCTCAACCACTCATTACCGCTCCACCACTTGACCGCTGCCGTCCGCAAGGAGTTCGGACGACGATTCGCGCAAGGCGAGATCAGCAAGCGCCATTTGGAGGGCATGGGTACCGCCTCACGGCGACTGGACGAGCATTTTGGTCAGCGCGATGCCCAAACGATAAAGGGCGCTGAGATAAAGGCTTGGCTGGCCAGTAGCCCTTGGGCGGGACAAACCCGCAATGGCCTCCTATCTTATTTCAAGAGTATCTTCAACACCGGCAAAGAACTCAACTTGGTTAATGCCAACCCCTTGCTGGACATTAAACGTTTCGCTCTCTCCAAGGTCAGCAAGAAGTCGTTTCCCAAGTTCTTGACGGTGCCACAGTTGACTGCACTGTTGAATGCCGCGGACTCTCAATTGATTCCTTTTTTGGCCATTTGCAGCTTTGCCGGTCTACGTTCTGCAGAATGTAAAAGCCTGACTTGGGCGGCGGTGGATTTGGCACGCAATGTGATCACAGTGCCGGAGCACATCAGTAAGAATGGGCAGGAGCGTAAAATCCCTGTTTCGCCCAACTTACATGCCTGGCTATCAACATCGCGAGTTCGCGAGAATTACATTTATCCACGAGACGGACATTCCGAACATCTCAAGCAACTCATGCGCACTGCCAAGGAAAAGTCTGGCTTGTGGCCCTGGCGGCCCCGGTTTCAGAATTCGTTGCGCAAGAGTTTTTGCTCGTATCACTATGAGATGCACGGCAGTGCGGATAGGACCGCTGAGTACGCCGGCCACGATATCAGGATGCTGATCAAAATTTATAGACATTCGGTAGATCACGAGGAAGCCCAAAGGTACTGGGAAATTTATCCTAAACGATTGAAGAGCGACAAAGTAGGAGTTCACACCTTACAGCACATTGGTACTGGGTGACCTTGAGCGTCCGTTCCTTTGCTGGCGACATACAGAAAGACCCGCAGCACTGGCATCTTACAGAGCCAAATACTGGGTCACCGAGACGCCTGGCAATTTGCGAATAGAATGCAGGTCGCAGGTCAACGTGCAATTGGAGACTCCAGGCCGGTATCTCGGCGTCACCTGCCAGACGCCGATGCTCTTGTGAAATAGAGCTAACTCGGCGTCAAATACTGAAAGCACTACCTTATGCCTGAAGACATTTTCGATACCATTTTGCGCTTGCACGGTCAGCCCGGCATCGACAAGTCATTTTTGCCTAATATCAAGAGGAACCGGGCTACGGGTGAAACGCGACAGAGCTACGGTGAAACCGATTCTTCAATGGATGAGATCTCTTGGCAGTTCCAATCTGCTGGCGATCAGAAGCAGTTAAGACGTTGCAGCGCAAGCGCTTAAACCCAAAATCAGGTCAAACGTTGGTTGGCCAAAATCAGAGGCGCCGGGCCTGCAGAGGGAAGCTCCCGCGGATTCACAAATCCTGCCTCCTCAAGCCAGCCAGCTACCTGTTCGAACGGATAAGTATCCCCCACCTCTGTGTTCACCAGCATATTGACGGCGAAGATTAGGCTCTGCGGCGGACCGGTTCGGTCTGAATTTGGTGTGAATTCCGCAATTGCGATCGTGCCGCCGGGCTTCAATGCGTCGTTTACCTTCTTCAAGAGCGCCCGACTGCGTGTTTCCCCTTCGCTGTGCAAAATGTGGCCCAAAGTCGCCACGTCACATCTCTTAGGAAACTCGACCTCGAGAAGGTCACCCGCCAAGAACTCGAACCGACTGGTCAACCCAAACCGCGCCGTCATTTGTCTCGTTACTTCAAGAACAATCGGCCAATCCACTGCCGAAACCTGCACGTGCTTCGATTGCTGTGCCAACGCGATCCCCCACACCCCTGAGCCAGTCGCGATATCAAGCACCCGCACCTGGGACGTAGCCTCTTTTAAATTTAGATATTGGCCCAGCGTGTTAACCGCTGGATAGGACAGCGGGAAAAGATCATTAACGAATTCCGCGAAAAATTCCTCTCCCGTCGCCCGATCATTTACCCGCCCTTCTGGCTTTCCAGTCCGCACGATCTCCTCCAAATCCAGCCATGACGGGATCAACTGCTTGGAAATATGTTTAAAGAAGCCTCCTACGTAGCTTGACTTCGTCGTAACCAAATACATTGAACTCTCCGGCGTCGTCCTGTACCGCAAACTCTCTTTAGCCAAAAGGTCGAGGCCCACCAAACAATTTAACACCGCTCGCCAGCCGCGTGTTGAGCCTTTGGCATACTCCGCAACCTCCTGCACGGTGTGCGGCGTAGTATCCAAGAAGTCAAAAACCCGATTGCGAACCGCGACCTCAATGGTGAGCGGTGGAGCAAACCCCCACGCAAACTGCATAATCCTTTCCGGCGAATTCGAGTCCGGTGTCATCAGCGGCCTAAATAACAGTCTAAAAGCAGAATGTCAAAACGGCTTTAAGCTCGATCCTTGTCGTTTCGGGCGGCTCGTCCGCCGCGGCCATTATGTCCGAACAATAAAATGCTCGCCGAGGCGCTCGGCTGGCTTTAGCCGTGCGAATCTGCCTTCCATTCGAGTTGGTTTGTGGAGCCGCAGGTATGTAGATGATTTTTAACGAATCGAAGCCAAGGGTAAAAATCGTGATTTCACCGACCAGGCCATCGTTTTCGCCGCCTTGTCCACGACCAAGGACTTGGCGACCCGCGCCCGCCTGCGCCAAGAGATCCGCCGCAAGCTGGCCAGGATCGACTTTTGGTTTCATCGCGACCGGAAAACTCCTCGTCTGGTACCCGATTCGAAAAACGATTTATTTCCCTTCGCTCGTGTAACCTTCACCAACGGTCAGGAGCGCTATATTGTGTTAGTTGAGAATGGATTTTTAACTCTAAGTAGGTAAAAAAGTATGAGAACACACATTCTAGCGCTATTGGCTTTCGCGAGCCTGAACGTATGTTCATTTGCTGACCAGTTTCGAGTCGGTGCCAGAATGCAGGTGAGGGAGAATTCGATGTGGTTCCAAACCGATGTGGATCTAACGGTTTGGCAAAGGTTTGGAAAAGTTGCCACTCCGACCGTAATGGAATCCTATCAAACGGTCGTACTTGGCAGCCGGCAAGCCTGGCAATTCACTAATCCACTCACCGTCAAAATCCTCAACTATGAACCGACGGAGAACCAGGTAAATGTCGAACTGCTGACCCCCGGCCGTTTGCTTGGCAGTGTATGGTGGCTTGATGGCGGAGATCTAGTGGATTAGCAGTTGTGCGAAATGCCAATGAGAAAACGCAGCTATCTTTGGTGAATTCTTCGCACAAATGGTTTCGCTTGCCACAATTCTAACGCCGGTGTCGTTGTGATTTATCCGAGCTTCCAAAGGCTGTCAGGGCATCTTCAGTTCGCGCTAGGGCCGTATTCTCGGGCAATATCGTCCAAAAGATCCTCTGGGTGACCCAACTCGATGAGCGTTTCGCGCAAACCCTTAATGTAATCTTCCCAATTGTCATCGTACCATGCGTACATTTTGCCATCTTTGGAAAGTCTAGGCGGTTCAGGCTGTCTTCGTTTACCACATTTCAGATTATGATAGGTCCACTTAAGTTCCCGCTCTAGTATGATCCCCAACCACGTAGGATCTGTCACCTTAATGATATATTTTTTCTCGTCCATATTCTCTGCATTTAGCCAAGATCTCAATTTCAGAACGCGATCTCAGACTGTTACAGTGCTGCGCCCTTGAACGGCCTGTCCAGGTCCGATTTTCGCAAACGAAGGTCTCGGTGATCGATCTTGGTGAGGTCTGTTGGGAGTTCAGGAGCGGGAAATGAGCGAGGTTTCGGCGATCAACACGATGAATGCGAGGGTGCAGCACAGATCGACGATCAGTCAGGGGCCGTGTTGGCGGTAAGGAATTTTGTAAAGGCGTCGCAGTTCCGAACCCCCTTAATTCGCCAGGTGGCTCATGGAGTTGGGATTCCCGAAATCCTGGCTGGTTACATCGAGAACTGTTCTGACGTGCCAGCGGCCTTCCCAGCTCGGACTGCTTGGATGGTGAAAGCTGTCGCAGCGAACGGCGGCCGCTGCAGTTGTGAACAGTTCTCGATGTAACCAGCCAGGATTTCGGGAATCCCAACTCCATGAGCCAAGGGTAGCAATGGCTCTAGGAGAAAGCAAATCGATGATTCGGTTGAGCCAGCCTCGAACTCGTGGCGCCCTGCTGAGGTCGGGATGAATTCCATTGTCCCCGGTGCAGTCACGCCCGGACCTAAACCACGGCCACACGTTGTAGATAAAAATTCGTTCTCTACCAATAAACTCTTCCAGGGTCGTTGCAGACTCCCCAGTCCTCAGGCCCTCCCACGCCCGCCTGAAGTCCTTATCGGTGGTGCTTCCCGCTGTAGCGGTAATAGCTCCGAACAGCTTAAGTGTGCCGGCATCGACGGTGAGATTGGCGTTCGTGGAGACCTTCCAGCAACTCCAGAATCGCTGGTTAGAGTGGTTGCAGTCGAACATGCGACTGAGCGCCCAATCGTCTCCCGCCAAGACGTATTCATTATAGAGAGGGTAGTAATCTCGACTCAGTATTAGAAATGGTTGGGCGACTGCAGGCTCAACCCGTTTCCCCTCTTGCAGCAACCGATCGTAAAACTCCCAGCACAGCAGGCAAAAATCACTCCATGGCGAAAACACGAAGGACAGGCCCGTCGCAGAGTCGAGTCCGAAACCACGAAGCTGAGATTCCGAAAATGGAAGCTTTTGCGTGCCGCTTTTTGCTTTTGCCAGCGGTGTTAGCGCTTCGAAATTAGACCCATCAAAGGAAAATTCGGGCAAGCCAGAGGCGCGGGCTAGCGTGATGGAAACCGGCATCTCAACCTTGAGTTCCTTGAGATGCTCCTCGTCCCAATAGGTACCGATTACGTTCTCTCGTTCCAGGTGAAGAGTGCGTCCCCGTTCGCCGTTGGCCAGAAAGTTGATCGGCAACGTCGAGTCATTGATGGGAAGGGATTCACCACGTGCGATCTCTGCAGCAATATCGAGAATCGACTCATTGCTGCCGCCACCTCGCCGTTCGGCTTGTCGCCAGATTGCCTCGCCTACTTTGTTGAAGTTATCTTCCATGGCTGTGGCCTGAGACAAGCGTGGAAGTCTGGGAAACGGGCGGTCTAATCCATGCGACTAGAAGCGAAGCCGAGGACAGAAATATGCCAATCATATACCTGGCTTTATGGCACTCATTTCCTGACCGCCAAAATATTATTTCACCGGCCTGGGGAAGTTGCGCCTCGTTCCTGGCCCGGCACCGTGGTCACGACGGTGCTTCTTCGAATGGTGGCACTATCGGAGGAGAAATCGATTGCGCCCGAGTGAATGAAACGGGAACAGGTAACGGCAGGCCTGCATATCACCGAGGTCCATTGAAGGACTTATGTCGGAATGAGCTTATTACGCAACCTTGTTGCGGATCAGCTTTGGCAGATACGACGTCTCGATGCCGGGCTTTCGGTAGAGCTCCAAAATCGTGTCAAAAATTTCGTCCATGTTTCAAAATTTGACCAACAATGAAAACCGCACTCCAACAGTTCAAGGTCGGGCTTCTGGACGCGCATGACAAACCACCGGACTGGAACACTTAGCTCACCAGAATGGTGAGCCACTTGCCGTTGCTTACAAAGAATCTTATTGAGAATTCACAGTATCCAACAGTATTCAGATGTGCAGCAAGAATTTGTAGACATAGCCGTTGGGCATCGACCAGACCCGCAACGGTCTCAGTGCGGACCGTCGAGTGATTGTTGGAGGACATTACTTGCCGGGTACCTCAAGTTGTCGCCTGGCCGATTGCGCTACATCCTCAACATCCGACTGTGCCAAGCGCTCGATCAGGTCGCGTGGGCAACTGCTGTTTCGGGCAAGAAATGCTCTCACCTCCATGCTCTCATCCTCAACGAACTTCTCTGCCAGCCTCCTATTGAGTTTTGGATGATTTGCCACCCAACGGCGAACTGCCGAGCTTTCGTCGTCGCTCAGGACGGCGAGCGCATCAAGGTCTGTATGCTCGTCTCGCGCCAACGTTAATCGGACTATTGCCGAGGAATCACGCGTCAGAATCTCACGGTGCCGCACCGCAATATTCCTATTCCTCGCTGCCGCCCACCGCACCAAGGCGTCTTCGTGGCACAAAAACGTCTCTATTTCAGTGCGTTCTCGCGTCTGATATGCTTGTAGGGCTGACGTTAAGCGTGGTGAATGCCGGCGCCAACCAACGCTTTTGTACAAACTCTGCCCCTCCCTTTCCTCCCACCAGTTTAACCAGAACGCCAAAATCTTGCCTTCGTTGAATTGAACCTCGGGTAAGTCGGGAATCTTCTTTTGGAATCCCCTAGTTAATATAGTACCCTCGTTTACTATATCATACAAAAGCTCATGATATGCAATCGCGTCGTGCGGCTGGACTTGCAGCGACATAATCATAAACTCAACACTTCCTCGGCCATGAATCTTAGTAAACGCACGATGCGCAATCTCCCTGTAGCAGGCTAAGGCAACGCTATAAATATTTTCAGTATCAGGAAGAAATAGCGTCTTATCGAGAATCTCTAAATATTCTGCTGAGTCAGTCAGTTCAGGATTACCTTGCGAGTTCCGCCTTAATTTCATCAGGTTCGAAAGAATAGTTGCGGAAAAGCACTCCGTGTCCCAGAATCCCAATCCTGATATTGTCGTAGGATTCCGCATTGCCATTCGCATATACTCGATAATACTACTAGGAACTTCGTTCTCGACCGCGAAGTCAGAGAATGATGCGAGTATCGGTCCCCACTCCCATTTTCCCTCGAATATTGAACGAAGCATTTCCCAGTTTATCAGGAGATTCTCCCTAGCCACAAACGCAGCGCCTCGCATTAATAGTGGGTACAAGTTAGAGCATTCAGCGTAAGACCTGTTCTGCCAAAGGTTCAGTTTGACACGATTCAGCAACGCACGTAAGGCGTCAGACCTCTTAACGATGGAAATCGTTCCTGAGTCAACCTCTGTTTCGGAATTAAAGGTAGAAACCGGAGAATGGATAATCAGGAGTTCGATTGGTAAATAACGCTGTGCGATTGCGGAGTTTGCCGAAATGAACTCCACGTCGATATCAACAAGATTCAGCGTGTTCTCCGAAGTCAATTGCAGTTGAAATGTGTCACATTCACTGCTTTCCAACTTACAAACGCTATCGCGAAGCGTGCGCCGCCATCTTCCATTGTGGGACCCCCGCAGCGAGAACTCTAACTTCATTTTTGGGCCGGTAAGACATCGCTCAGAACCGTGTTCATCCTTTATGGACGCGCCCTTAACGACTCGAAGCTCCGTTACAGCTATTTTTGCGCTTCCGCGATTACAAATGCTCAAATCGACAAAGGGATAATCGGGTTTCTGCTCGTAAACAATTTGCACATCCCCACCGACCGCCCTGGTCTCAATCCGCGCGGGTTCTAATTTCTTGCCCAGCTCCTCTAGGAAGGCTTTAGTGTCCTCATAAATTGCGCTCGTTCGAGTTTCGGGTTGACAGATAGATATGTGATCTGCATCAATGTCAATCGGTCTTACCCCTGAAATGCCAGGATCGGCACTCCCATCCTCAACCGCCTTGAATCCGTACTTGACGCTGCGTCCTTCCCTGAACGCTAGAATACGCCATCCGTGCTTTGTAGCTTGCGCGCTGAACCAATGTTTCAGATCATCTAAGTAAGGTCCGCTTTTTTTTAAGTCCGCAAGCGCATCACTTGGCCGAGCGACGATCCGTAGCCTATCCGCAACCGTAGCGATGTCCGCGCCGAGATGCGGTGTCGCGATGAAGATGATTCCCAAAGTGTTTTTAACAAATCGCTGCAGGCGCGGTTCGGAACTGTCCTGTGCGACACGCAGTAATTGCTTTACTACGAGACCTCCTAAACTGTGAGTAATGAAAACTATTGGCCTCTCTCCTAGATGTTTGGCGTCTAGGTTAACAAGGAGCGATGTCGCTCGTTTTGGCAACGAGAATGATCCGCGTTTATCCCACATAGTTTTTGCAGCGGGATATCCGACGCTCCAAACTCGATAGATCGGAAGGTCAGCTGCCACCCACTCTGGCCAAAAGCCGCTCTGGTTAAAATTCTTGGGTTGCCAGGTTTTAAGGGGATGGCCGCCAATACCATGAACGAAGACGAGATCAGCTAACTCGTGACCGGTCGAATTCTTCGGAAAAGCGTCCAACGACAGATCAGGCATAGTGATGAATTTTACTGATTAGCTTGCACAGGCACCACGAAAAATAAATTGAGCCGATTCGCGAATGTCGTTTCGCTCCTTCCACTCCGATCGGGCTGCGTTTCATATGGGAACTTTGCGGAGTGGTTTCTAATCCACGAAATTGAGCAGCTCAGATCAACACGATCCGGTTCTACTTCTTTAAGATCGATGATTGGATGAACTATTCATGCGAAAAAGCAAAAGCGTCAGGCATCGCATCGTAATGCGGGATTGAAGATGAGAGCGCGACCGGAGGACAATGCAAAATCCTGCGCTCGTTCCTGGGTTTCTGTGCAAAAAATACGAAGGGTCGTTGGCTTCTCGGTACTAGGGAACGCAGAATCAAAACTAAGTTTTCTTCGCACCTTTCTTGGCCGCCTTGGCTTTAGTTTCAACCACCGACTCCTCTTGCTCGGTTGCCGACTCTTGAACCGTCACCTCGGATGGCTTTTGAACCACTGCGGGGTCTGGTTCTTGAGAAACCATTGGGGCTGGCGCCGGCGCTCCAATGAGCCCGAATGCCTGCAGATGGTTTTTAAGCCGCCGCGCCAGCCAACTAGAAGACTTGGCCTGAGGATATTTGGTCGTGCGGTTGCCACCGAATAATAGCTGAATCAGCTTCTGAAAAGCGCCAGCAAAGGGCGCGTGCGAGAAACTCTTTACCACTTCAGCGAACAAGCGGCTTGTAATTACCATCATTGTGGTGAATACTGTAAAACGGTGTCGATATGAGACTCAATCTGTTACTTCTCGCCGTTGGCCTCGCAATGACGGTGTGCTCCGTACAAGCGGAAGATTACGCTACAAACTTAATCAGTACCGTTACCGGCTTTACTTATGATAACCCTACCTATAACAATGTGTTAACCATTTGGGGCACCATCACCAACACGAATACCGTTTCCGTTAAATTTAACATTCCCGCAATGGGCATAACAGTAACCGGGTACAATCAAAATCACCTTCCAATCTCCGAAAGCACAGAAGGCTTTGCAGGACTGGATGACGTAAACGGAGACCCCACAACTTTCATCCATCCCGGCCAAACGGTAAAATTTCACGCAGCGCTAATCGACGGCCAAAAGCAGATAAAGTTTACGAAAGTCACTTTCTTTGATGTCCAAGAAGCCGACTAAAACAGAACCGTTTACGACCCGAGGTTTAAAGTACGATTGATCTGTCTTCGCTTTCCAGCTTGAACGGAGAACCAAGAGCACCGGCAACATTCTTCAGTTTACATCAAGATAGGGCGGCTTGGTCAGGACATCGAAGACTGGTTCGAGATCCCCACCAAATTTAACAATAAAAGTTCCTCAACCGAGCGGACTTACCTTGACCCACCGAGTAATACTCAAATTGGAGTACAGCTTCCTCTCTTCACGCATTTTTTTACCAAAAAATTCTTAACGGTGTGGGGAAGCTATCGAATCCCCGGCAGGCCGTGAACGGCAATCCAGCCGTTTTCGGCACACTCCTTCGGTACC
>Ga0206947_1238_pt1 | contig 9877 bp, 6 predicted proteins | sample Alteio_BWOrgHeat_3_FD_153239 | JGI IMG/M metagenome (GOLD analysis project Ga0206947, IMG submission 153239) | Enriched cells from forest soil in Barre Woods Harvard Forest LTER site, Petersham, Massachusetts, United States -... | ecosystem: Environmental > Terrestrial > Soil > Temperate forest > O...
CGAGCTGCTATTAATAGATTGGGATACCAACCCAATACTTTGAGCTATCTTGTCGCTGCCGATAAAAAATTCGCTATTTGCCTTCTTTATCATGAATTGCAGGCCAACGTTAAATAGTTTCAAATCATCATAAGTAGTGGTTAAGGTTAGCACATATTTTTTATACTGTATGGGGTTAACCAGTGCGGCAACAAAGCCAGGGTAAAACAATTCCTTAGATGCGATGAGCGTTGGCGAATATTTGAAATCGCCGTTATCATCAAGCAAAAAGTTTCTGTTAACACTTATCTCGGCAAATCCGTCTACCGGCGTTGTAAATGATTGCACGGTGCCGCCTTTATGAATGATGGTATTGGCCCTCTTGAACACGCTGTCCTCGCGCGTTTGCAAATCGAGTCCCTGTATCGGGCCGCTGTTGTCGAAATTATAAGTTCTGGAAAGTTTGCTCCAGTGAATAAAGCCCAGATCTTTTATGTTGGCCTGGATGGTAAACCCGTCTTCGGTGCGATACGTTGAACCGATACTTACCGCCGCGCCTGGGTTACGGAAGGTGGGGAGGAAATCCCTTGCATCAAAGCTGCCGGGTACATAGCTTGCATAACCTGTGCCCTTTAGGGCAACAAAAGCTGTTTGATTATCCTTGTCAATTGTTGCACTCGAGCTGGTGATGGTGGTTTTTTGGTAATCGATACCCAATAATACACTAAATTTTATACCAAATGAAAATTGCTTATTAAACTTTTCGCGGTAGCTAAGGCTTAACTGATCATACATTTGAAAGTAATAGTTGTTATTGAAAATATTGCTGTAGTTGGCATTGGCAAAAGCGCCGGTTCCGTTAAACATGGCGGGCGACTCGTCGGAGAACTGTGCTTTAGTTTCGGCTCTGAACTGCGCCGCAAAACCCAACTCCTCATCGCCATTAAGGCTCGCAAACATTTTAAACATAACAAGGTATGCGTTTAAGTTTGCGTTAACATGGTTATACCTGCCCTGGTTTATCTTTAACACAGAATCGTCATAACGACCCAAAAACAGGCGCGACTTTAGTGAAGCCTGCGAATTTCCTGTTAAAAAAAAGTTGCCGCTAATAGTAGGCAATAAAAAGTTGAAATTATATTTTTTGCTGCTATCCGGAAGAAATGACCTTTGGGAAGGGTTTTCGAACGAATCGTACATGGTGCCGGTATTGTACTGCGAAAATTGTTGGGCAAAAGTTGTAACTGAAAACAATAAGAAACTGAAAACGAGTAAAATATTCTTCATATATCGCAGATGCGTCGGGTTTTTATCCCCGTTTTAAAGATAATATTAAAAAACTTAGCCTTGCAAGCTATCCGGGACGGGAATCAGAATAAAACAAACAAAAGCCAATTCGTACCTTTTGTCGGTTATTTTTCAGTGCGATTTTGTCCGAACTGCCTTTTAAACGAAAATTTGGGCTTTTTAGTTGTATTTGTTAGTATTTAATTTTTATCAACAGTGGTGGTATCGTTTGCTAAACGCATGCAGAAGTTGGTGTAAAAATTAGGCCGGGCAGCTGTAAATTGCCATGATGCACCATAATAGTTTAACCAGCCGGGCTGTCGGTTCTGGAATATGTCATAAATCTCAGGATTCATATCCCTTTTTAATATGGGTAGTAAGTTTTTAAAGTAATAAAAAAATGCCACGTTGCTACGTTCGGCCAGCAGGTTATCAAATTCATGGTATTGGCTGTTTTTGCTTAAAAATTTACGGTTTAAGTAGATGTCGCCAAAGCTTTTCAATTCACTGGTACTGTTTGCAAAAATTAAATAGTTATCAATAATCATAAAGTAAGGGCGCTTAAACAGGCTAAAAGCGTCGCCTAATAAAAACAACGGGATTTTGTCATAATTTAATTGCCCGTTATTTTCATCGCTCATTTTGCTGATGCCTGTTAGCAACAGCGCCGCTTTTGAACCATCTTTAACCGATACAATGCCAAATTTTTCGAAATAGCGTGTGGTTGTTATTGCAAATTCATTACCCATTAAATTGTAAAATTCGGTTTCCAGATCGGTGCCGGTTTCGGTTTTTATTTTGTCAAATAACGAGTCTCTGTCGTTTTTAAAACCAGCTTTAATATGCCATTGTTCCAGATCATCACTAAATTTTAGTATGTCCGACACCGAAAAATTAGTTCCGTAAGCAGTTGTTGACGGGAAAATATCTTTTAGTTGATTAACAACCGGGCGCTGGCTGCTAAAAATGCTTAAATAGCCTGTGGCGTTTTTGGCCGGGACAGTGGTTTCACCATTAAACATCAGGGCATCGCTGCGGTAGTTTAAATTCAGCGTGCCGAGACCCGGCAGTTGCCCGAGGCTTTTAAAAAGATCGGTGTTTTTATTGACGAATAATTTATCTAACAATAACGAAAGTTGTTTATAATTTACATAGAGGTTAGCCAGCGAATTGGCACTTTGTTTTTCGGATACCAAAACAAAGGCCTGCTTTTCTTTTGTATTTTTATAGGTGGCAATTTCGCCGGCCAGTTCTTTCGAAAAACTTCCCGAAAAAACGTTATTACCGCTATTAATTAAATAAAACCGTTTTTTTAACTGATTGATGTATATGCAATAACCAGGTTTGCCGGGTCCGCGCAGGGGGGTAATCACCAGGCCGCTGTGCGTGCCGTTTAAATGATCAAATACTAAATGCTCAAAATCTTTTGCAGCAGTAGCAGTAAGCATCAAATCAATAGTGTTTGTTTTTGTGTGATGCAACGAAATAAACAGGTTTTGGCCGGCGAAATATTGATTGAGCAAAGGGCTTTGCAGTAATTGCTGCCGCAAGGTATCCAATTCGCCTATTTTTTCTTTTCCGGCTATGGCTTCAAAGAGTGGGTTATTATTGAAAATATCGTAAAAGCTTTTGTCGTTATCAAACTCAAAAATAAGCGCGGCATCATCCGGAATAGAACTCATTACCTGGCTTGTACGCATTTGGGGTGTACTTAAATTTTTAAAATACACAACCGTTACATACACCGTGGCTGCTAATAAAATTAGGGTAATAATTAGCTGTTTTTTCATTGCCTGTTAAATACAAATGTAGTTTATTTAGTGCGTGTTTGCTTGGTGAAAGTTGAAGTAGTTATAAAGGTTCTAAAGGGTGTAGAAACCGTTAGATTTGACAAGTCATAGAAGGTTGGGAAATCTCTGTACGATGTAAAGATAACCTGTTGTTGACAAGTCATCGAGTAATGTTTTGCCAAAATTATTAACTTAGCTATTTATTCTGATGAAAAGACAAATCATTATCACCGCCTCCATTTTTGGCGCGCTTGCTGTTATTGCCGGGGCATTTGGCGCACACGGCCTGCAGCATTTAATAACGCCCAAATACCTTGAAGTTTGGCATACTGCCGTGCAATATCAGTTTTACCACGTTTTTGCTTTGTTGTTTCTGTCCACCGTCACCACTTATAAACAAAAAACAGTATCTGCAATTTATTATCTGTTTACTTTAGGAATAGTTTTCTTTTCAGGATCATTATACCTGCTGGCAGTTAACGAAGTTTTAGGCTGGGGATGGCTGTTTTGGATGGGCCCAATTACACCAATCGGCGGATTATTGTTTATTGCCGGATGGGTGACACTTACTATTGCTGCTTTCAGAAATAAATAGTTGAAATGTTAGAATTTGCCGGGGGACAACATACCGACCGCGAAACACTTTTTGTTGAGGTGATTTTGCCATTGGCTATTGCCAGGAACTATACCTATCGCGTGCCTTACGAAATGAACAATGCGGTGGCTGTGGGCAAACGTGTTGTGGTTCAATTTGGCAAAAGTAAATTGTATACCGCTATCATCGCATCGGTTGGCAAACTGGCTCCCGAAAAGTACGAGGCAAAATATGTTATTGAACTGCTTGACGACCGGCCTATTGTAACTACCCATCAGCTCAAATTTTGGCAATGGCTGGCTGATTATTATATGTGTAACGCAGGCGAGGTGATGAATGCAGCCCTGCCATCAGCCTTAAAATTAGCCAGCGAAACTAAAATAGCGATCAATAAGAATTTCGACTATGACCGTTCATCCTTACATGATAAAGAATTTTTGATTGTTGATGCACTGGATATTCAGCCTGAGTTAACAGTAAGTGATATTGTAAAGCTGCTGGGTCAAAAAACGGTAATGCCGATATTAAAAGGACTGTTCGAAAAAAACATCATCCATATTTCGGAAGATATAAATGACCGTTATAAACCGCGCACCCGTACTTTTATCACACTAAATCCAATCTATCAAAATCAGGATAATTTAAGGGAGCTGTTTGCCATTCTTGAAAAGCGAGCACCCAAGCAGGCCGATGCCGTGCTGGCGTATATTAAATTGGCCCGTCATCAAAAAAGTATCTCGAAAGCCGAACTGATTGAAGAAAGCGGGGCTGGTGCATCAAGTATCGCCGCCCTGGCCGAAAAAGACGTTTTTATTACCGAAGATAAAAATGTAAGCCGCTTGTATTATGATGAAGAGGGCGATTTTAGCACCTTTGAACTAAGTGAACAGCAACAGGCAACGCTTGATACCGTTCGTGAGCAGTTCACCGAAAAGGATGTGACGTTGTTGCACGGTGTAACGTCATCGGGCAAAACGCAAATTTATATCCGCTTAATTGAAGAAATGATGGCCGCTGGTCGGCAGGTGCTATACCTGCTGCCGGAAATTGCCCTTACTACCCATATTATTGAGCGGTTGCGGCTGTATTTCGGTGCAAATATAGGCGTATATCATTCGCGTTTTAATGATAACGAGCGTGTAGAAGTTTGGCAAAAAGTACTCAATAATGAATATAAGGTAGTTTTAGGAGCCCGTTCGTCGGTGTTTTTACCCTTTCATGATTTGGGTTTGATTATTGTTGATGAAGAACACGAAACATCGTACAAACAGTACGACCCTGCCCCGCGTTATAATGCCCGGGATGCGGCCATCTTCTTGGCGAATATGCATGGCGGCAAAGTGTTGCTGGGGTCGGCCACACCATCGTTTGAGAGTTATTACAATGCCCGCCTGGGTAAATATGGCCTGGCTACACTTACCGAGCGCTACGGCGGCGTAAAGTTACCCGAAATTGAGGTGGTGAGCATTGCCAAAGAAACTAAAGAAAAAACCATGCAGTCGCATTTTACCAGTGTGCTGATGGCCGATATGGTAACTGCGCTGGAGCAAAAGGAGCAGGTAATTCTGTTTCAAAACCGCCGTGGCTATGCGCCGGTGCTGATGTGCAAAATATGTGCGTATACGCCTAAATGCATCAATTGCGATGTAAGCTTAACTTACCATAAAAGCAGCCGGAAATTGCATTGCCATTATTGTGGTTATAAAGAGGATGTGCCCAATATTTGCCCGGCCTGTGGATCAACGCACCTGGAATATAAAGGTTTCGGCACCGAAAAGGTAGAAGATGAACTGTCCATCCTGCTGCCTGATGCCCGGATGGCAAGGATGGATTTGGATACCACCCGGTCGCGCAATTCATTGCAGACTATATTGAACGATTTGGAGGAGAAAAAAATAGATATACTGGTGGGCACCCAAATGGTAGCCAAGGGATTGGATTTTGCAGATGTAACGGTAATCGGTATCATCAATGCCGATAGCCTGCTCAAATTTCCGGATTATAGGGCCAACGAGCGCAGCTACCAGATGTTGGCCCAGGTAAGTGGCCGTGCCGGCCGAAGAGGTAAGCAGGGAAAAGTGGTGATACAAACGTACGACCCCAAACACCGGGTAATACAACAGGTTATTGAAAACGATTATATCGGTTTATATCTAACTGAAATGGAAGAACGCCGCAGCTTTAAATATCCGCCGTTCCATCGCATCATCAACCTCGACGTAAAACATAAAGACCCCGAAATAGTTAATAACCAATCGCTATACATAGCTGCGGAGTTACGTAAGCATTTTGGTGATGAACGGGTGATAGGTCCAGAATATCCGCTGGTTGGCCGCATACGTAACTATTATATCAAAAGCATTATGCTGAAATTTGAAAAGGACACCACCTCCATCAATAAAGCCAAAACCATAATAAGGGATGTGATTACGCAGTTTCAAACTACTAAATTAAGTAAAGGGAGCATTGTGCAGCCGGATGTTGATCCGTATTGAATCGTCTGAACTATGATTTATTAGATTTAAGGATTATAAGATTTTACCTTTCATAATCAGCGTAATTAAAATAATCGGGTTAAATCTGTGATTAAAAAATGGTCAAATCCTAAATCTGTGATTAACTTAGCACCATATTATGGCCTACAAGTACACAGATAACTATCGCGAACAAGGCGCCCGTAAAAGGTTAGTTGAAGAGTTAAAGAAAAAAGGGATTGAAGATAAAAAAGTGCTGGAAGCCATAGGAAAAGTACCCCGACATTTCTTTTTTGATGAAACTTTTTGGACACAAGCCTACAAAGATATCGCTTTCCCGATAGGCGAGGAGCAAACTATTTCGCAGCCTTATACCGTTGCTTATCAAAGTCAGCTTCTGCAAATAAAAAAGGGCGACAAAGTGCTGGAGATAGGTACTGGCAGCGGGTATCAAAGTTGTATATTAATAGAACTTGGCGCCAAAGTTTATACTATAGAGCGCCAGAAAAAACTTTATGACCGCACTATACAGGTATTGCCCCGAATGGGCTATAAACCCGATTTTTTTTTAGGAGACGGCTCCATCGGCATTGCGGATCATGCCCCTTACAATAAAATAATAGTAACCGCTGGCGCGCCAACTGTCCCCGAGCAGCTGTTAAAACAATTAGCCATCGGTGGAATATTAGTTATACCCGTTGGTAACGAAGAAGCACAAAAAATGGTTACCGTACTAAAAGTAGGTGAAAAGGATTTTGAAAAAGTGGTGCTGGATACGTTTAGGTTTGTGCCACTGAAAGGGGATGATGCGTGGTGATTTTGGATTTCGGAATTTCGATTTGGGATTTATTAAAAATTCATTAGTTCTAATAATTGTATTTCGCCCTAATTTCAGACATAACTGTTTCATGACTGCTTACACGGCCATTTTCTATGTCATCAAGACCTTCTTTTATTGATTCTTCCAAGGTTGCATCGGCGAGTTCGATCAATTCGTTTTTCGCGTATTCCCTTTTTAAATCTTCCATAAAATCACTGTAATCAATTCTTAAATCACTGTAATCCAAAAAATAAAATCCCAAATCGAAATTCCCAAATCCGAAATCAAAAGATTACCGCTTCATCGCCCTATCCATCTCCACCTTGGTATCCCGTTCCTTCATCGTCTCCCGTTTATCAAAAGTCTTTTTGCCCTGTGCCAGGCCAATTTCTAATTTGGCAAAGCCGCGTTCGCTAATGAACAGGGCCAGGGGAACAATGGTTAAGCCTTTTTCTTCGCCACGGGTTTGGAGTTTTTTTAGCTCTTTTTTGTTGAGAAGTAAGATACGGTCGCGTTTGGCTTCGTGGTTATAGAACGATCCGAAGCTGTATTCGGCAATGTGCAGATTGCGCACGTATAGTTGTTCGTTTATAAAAGTGCAAAAGGCATCGTTCAGATTAGCTTTGCCTTCGCGGATTGATTTTATTTCGGTGCCCAGCAATTTTATCCCGGCCACATATTTATCCAGAATATAGTATTCAAAATAAGCCTTTTTGTTTTTTATGTATATATTTTGGTCCATCACAATTGCCTTTGGGGTTACAAATATGCGAAATATTGTTCACACTGCTGTTTGCGGTTTTAACACGGAGGACGCGAAGAGAAAAAACACAAAGTACACAGAGGTTTTATTATTTATTTCTTTTTTGTGTTCTCCGCGCTTTCTCTGTTTCTCTGTGTTTAATTCTAAATTACATTTTAAATTTATCCTCGTTGAGGCTTCACCACCAATACCGGCACATTTACCTTATGCCGAACGGAGTTTACTGTTGTTCCAAAAATTAAATCTTTTAAAGCTTTATGCCCGTGCGAGCCCATCACTATGAAATCGATATTATCCTGGTTCACAAATTTTGCTATTTCGCTGGCCGCGGTGCCGAAGCCAATGTGCGGTTTGGCTTTGTAGCCCAAACCGGTTAGCGTATTGATATAAATCTCGAGGTTGTCCAAATCGCTTTGTGTTTCGTGGTCCATTATCTGTCCGCCATAGTATCGGGCCCCTGCTGTTTCAACCACATGTATTAAGGTATAATTTGCCTTTTTGCCGCCCTGCATAATGGCACTCCGGATACTTTCCGTGTCGTTTTTAGAAAAGTCAATAGTAACTCCGATGTTTTTGTATACAACCGGTGTAAGGTCCTCAATTTTTGAGGCTAAGCCATGTGGAACGGCTGCCGGTGCGTCATAATGTTTAAACAACAGCGGACGCAAAAATACATAGATCAATAGCAGGGCAATGGCTATAATAACAGGTGTTACCAATGTGTAAATCCATATCGCCGCAGATGGGAAATCGTGTGTCCAGGTGTGCAGTTGGTCGACCACCAATTTCGCGTTTAGGGCCACTATTAATATAGCACTCGCCCAGGCTAATATTTTAACTTTAAGGCTGATGGCAAAATTACCCATCCGTTTACGGTTTGAGGTGAAATGGATCAGCGGAATAACCGCAAAACCTAATTGGAGGCTTAGCACTACCTGACTTAATATAATCAGGCTGCCCAAACCGCTTTCGCCAAAATAGATGATGGTGAAAACAGCAGGCACAATAGCCAAAATGCGTGTCAGTAATCGCCTTAACCACGGTTCAATACGCAGATTAATATGCCCCTCCATAATAATTTGCCCCGCCAGCGTGCCGGTTATGGTGGAGCTTTGGCCCGATGCTATCAATGCTATGGCAAATAGGGTAGGGGCAAGCTTACCAAAAATATGTTCAAGTAGCTTATAGGCGTCTTGTATTTCGGCAACCTTAAAAAAACCGTTTTTAAAAAACGCCGTTGCTGCTAAAATTAAAATGGCTGCATTTACTACAAAGGCCAGGTTAAGGGCAATTACGGTATCGAACAGGTTAAACCTTATGGCTGTTTTGATGCCCTTATCTGTACGGGTAATTTGCCGGGTTTGCACCAGCGACGAATGCAGATACAGGTTGTGCGGCATAACGGTTGCCCCAATAATGCCAATGGCAATGTACAGCATGTTTTTACTCACCAAATCGTTTTTAAACAGGTTGCCTGGTATAAAGCCTTTGGCAACGCCAATAACGTCAGGGTGTACAATAAACATTTCTATCAAAAACGAGAGGCCAACGATAAATATCATCGATACGATAAATACCTCCAGCTTGCGCATACCCTTGTTCATTAAAAAAAGCATGAGTACCGTATCTGTAATGGTAAGCGATACGCCCCATATTAATGGTAAGTGGAATAACAACTGTAAGCCGATAGCCATGCCGATAATCTCGGCCAAATCGCAGGCGATGATGGCTATTTGGGCCAAAATATACAGCCAGAAGTTAACAAAGCGCGGATAAGCATTTTTAGATGCCTGCGCCAAATCGAGACCGCGAACTATACCCAGCCGGGCGCTTAACGATTGCAGTAACAGAGCGATAAGGTTTGATGCAAACAGTACCCAAATTAGTTTATAGCCAAATGCGCTGCCACCGGCAATATCGGTTGCCCAATTGCCGGGGTCCATATAGCCCACGCTCACCAAATAAGCGGGGCCTATAAAAGCCAGCATTCGCCGCCAGCCGGTTTTATTTTCGGTATTTACAGAACCATGAACGTTACTTAATGATTGTTGTTTTGTATTCATAAGGCAATCAGTAAATTATTGGCTACCTGGCGGCTAATCTGCACTTTCCCGGTTTCCATTTGTAATACCATCGATTGATCGAATTCAATAATCTCCGCTATTGTTA
>Ga0206947_1239_pt1 | contig 9692 bp, 12 predicted proteins | sample Alteio_BWOrgHeat_3_FD_153239 | JGI IMG/M metagenome (GOLD analysis project Ga0206947, IMG submission 153239) | Enriched cells from forest soil in Barre Woods Harvard Forest LTER site, Petersham, Massachusetts, United States -... | ecosystem: Environmental > Terrestrial > Soil > Temperate forest > O...
TCGGCTGATTTCATTTGATTGCTGGTGATGGCGAGTATGTACATCGCGGCCAGCGTATGCCAGACTGGATTGACGAGGGGATTCACCGCTTGCCTAGATCAAGGTCGGCAAAGTCGCTGAGGAATCAAAAACAGCCTGCAGGATAATTATGTCAGAAGTAACAGAGTACGTAGCAAACGCGCTCTTAAGGGTCAGCCGACCACGCGACGTTTTTACTAAGGCGTATTTTTATCGAAAGGAATCGCTCGCAAACATCCAGTTCACGATACAAATCCGCCCCGGAGAGATCTTGCCTGATTGGGTACATGGCGATGAAATCAAGGCTCTGCTCGACCGCGGGCTGATTGAGCCGCGTGGTTCTTCGGTGTCCTAAAGAGAACGTCGAAATCGAAGGACATCCCGTGGGCCGTCAAAAGTGGCCATCTGCTCTTTCCATCGCGGCAGGCGGAGTTATTCTGCTCATCATTGCCGAAGTCCTGTTTTTGGTGCACTTTTTCCGCACATCGACAGGCATGCTTTAGCATGAAGGCAAGCGCTACGCACAACAGAGGATTTTCGAGAGGCCAGGTGAACGAATCGGGATCTTCCATCAGATGCGCGCCCGCTTCGCTGAATTCATCCAACTGATGTTCCATGGCTTTGATCGCCAGGGGAATAATCGTTGCTGATTCCAGAGAGTGCTCTCTGGTATAGGCCTCAACGCTTTCAACCACCTCTGGCGGAAATGTCAAGAAATATCGGCGTGATCTGCGCCTCGGCGTGCATTTCGTCGAACGTTTCCAATATCGTCTGGTCCAAGTCATCCGTGGGGTCAGGTTCTTTCATCGTTCTGAGGCTGATGGGTTAAGAAGCGATCCTGAATTTTATTCGGTTTCCCCGGCGAACCCCCGTGCTTTTTGCGACAGTCATTCGGACTCGACGATTGTCCATCATATACCCGCCCTGTTCTCAAAGGCAGCGGTAATATTAACGAGCTCGAGCCCCTGATCGTCGGAAAACCTGTACGGCGGCCACGGAACGATCGAGGTGACTACCATGGAGATCAAGGCCATAGAGCGAGCCCGTAGATTCAGCTCTTTCGACGCAGGGTCTTCTGGGGCTTGGCTAAGTGTATAGCGTGCAGGAGCGCCTGGCATCCGGCAATATTCAGTGCTGTCTTGGAGTGTCTTGTTTCTGGGGGCATCCTCTTAGCTACGGCTGAAGTGGATTCCAGTCTAGGGAGAGTTCGAGTGGTTGAATCCAAGCCTCATCCGCAGACGTCCAGTACCGAGTATTCATTGGCAGTTCTCGCAATCATTGGGCTCCCCAGCGGTCCACCCTCTGTACGTCGGCCGTTGTCATTGGCGCCCGTCGGGGCGCCCCAGAAAGCGAAAGCCCCGCGCCACCGAAAATGTTACCAGAAAGCACCACGGCGCGCTTCTCGCCCATACCGATCCGGATGGACGGGAGATCATTGCTGGCGTGGCGTCGCCTCTAGGCTTGGATCGTGTGGCACGCCCCGGGGGGTGTCGTTCTCGGGGTAAAAATGCAGAACCAGAGTTGAACCGACGAGGTCGCGAAACTCACCTCTTGGTCGCCGCCATAGATGCCGCCAACTGCGGTTGCTTTAAAATCAGGAGCCGGATCACCAACCTTAAGTTCTGCAGCCATGTTCGTCCTGGGCGAAAATGTCACGTCTGAGGGTCCCCCTCAATCCACTTCGTGGCTCCCTCCGGCGACTCCGCAGTCCAGGAGAAACTGCTGATCAGTTGAAACATCGCGGCGCGGCGCTCGAGAGTCGCGCGCCCCTGCGTTTTCGTGATCGTGGCCGCCCCGATTCTGTGGACGCTCAGGATGGTCGGTCACTCATTTTTGCGCGAGGCAATTTGTGCTCGATTGATTCGCGTAAGCTTGCGAGGACGGCTTGAGCCGCCATGCTTCCTCAGGCGCATCGGATACCTGTAAGCGTTCTCCCTTGGCGGCGTCTATTTAGCGGCCATATTGAACGACTCGGACCTGATCCTCGTCAAAACCTGTAAGCAAAGGAGTGCATTAGGGCTGGCGTGAGTCGCTGGCAGTATTATGGTAACACCAGAAGAATTAGCTGAGGCAGCTTGCAACGATCAAGCATGGAAACAGATTCAGAGCCGCGCAGCTACAGAATGTCGCGCGACCTGCTTTCGGGCTGCAATCAAGATTCTTAATAGGCAGATATCCAGGTTTCCCCCGAACAGTCTAGAATCGGCTAGAGAGCAAATTGAGAAGCGTTTGGGGCGGGATCGGCTTAACCGGCTCGCGCCTTTATTACAACGCAATGACACTCACGACATTTATCGGCTATGACAGGCTTGGCGGGTCGCGCCATGGGATGCGTGACTAAAGTCACATAATCGTCCACAGCGGGAACGACTTGCCTGCTTTCACGCCGGGATCTCGGTAGTAAAAAAGGTCAAGCTGACCGTGGAAGCAAGTGCCCGTAAACGGTATCTGTTCTCCGAATCTCAAGGTGTGGAACGAACCCAGATATTTCTCGAGTTCGATCTGAACGAGCACTCGGTATTGGCTGCTCTGCTTATCGACAGCAAGAACTTTTGCGGGAATTGGAGTCATTTCGCGTCACTTTCTACGTCTGACTTCGCCGGAGATGAGATCCGTCTTTAACGCTTCAGATACGGAGAAGCATCAGGGAGGAGAGAGAGAGTTGGCGACACTCGCGCATTTCACCATAAAAGTCGAAACTATTTTTGCAATGCGGCTACCGCGATATTGAGACTGAGGAATTTAGGACAAGTCTAATCTGCGTGGTCCAAAGAGATTCATCGGCCGACCTTGCCGAAAAGACGATTCAACCGGAATTGATGAGCGTCGCTTCGGGGGGCGCGGCCTCCCGATTAAATGACCTTAAGGGAACGTCAAATCGCCATCCGACACCTTCGGCGGGACGTGCCATCAAAAGTGGGCCATTTAAAATTTTGGTGCTCAGGAAATGAACGCCATAGAGACATTGAAAAATTCCGTGAAGCTAGCGTTCTCTATTCTTTGCTCAGTGGCTGTCCTAGCCGCCGCCTTGGTATTGCTCCTGGCGCTTCTTCTGGAACAGTCGGTACGCTTTCTTTGAGCCGCTCCGCGCGCGAATCTGTGGTGGACATCGTTTGAGCCGATTTGCGATTCCATATGAAGATTCCATAAAATACTGGAATCACTGTTTCATAAACTGTATATTGGTGGTATAGTTTGCATAGCCCAGCCCATGAAAGCGTATGACCTACTAGACTCGCCCCAAGCTTGGTGCCAGGAGTCGCCAGCACAAGATCGCCAGGGCAATAAACTTCAAGCGCTTGATCCAAGGGCAGTAAAATGGTGCGCGCTCTCAGCAGTCCAAAAAGCCTATCCTCCTTCGCGATGGGGGAACACAATGGACCGCCTATTGCTCGCGCTCAGCGTTTCAGAACTGGGGCTGGCTCAGATGACTAAATCTGATAAGGCCTGTTCCCTGATGGAGTGGAACGACGATCGCCAAAGTTCGTTTCAGGAGGTTCGGGAAATCCTCTTATCAGCCGACGTCTAGAGCAGCACGCTGAAAGGACGAACGCGATCCCGCATCTGACATGTTAAAGCGTGAACCGGACGGACTGCCCGAGAAAAATCGAAATAGAAACCGGGATTGAGCGAACGATCAGTTCCCACAGCAATGTTTGTATTTTTTGCCCGAATCGCAGAGTCAACGATCGTTGCGTCCGATTTTTCGCTCTGCTTGACGATATACAGTTTCTTCTGCGGCGAGCTAACCATCGAGTAGGTCTCCGCAGTCGCCTTGGTCTGAAATCACACTCTCGGCAGCGCAGACCTACTCGACTCGAGGTTATATATCATTAAGTTTAGGCGAGGCTAAATCTTCTTACTGTTAGTGTGACTTTGGGAACTTTTGTTCGATAGCATGGCGGATCTTCAGTGACCGGTCGATCCCTATCCTCGGACAGAAATCAGTTGCCACGCCGTAATGAGCCACCACGCCGTAATCGAGCCATTTGTAGAGTTCGATTCTCTCGCTCGATCTCAGGCTCCGAATCTCGTCTTTGATTTGTTCGAGGGTCATGATGACTTCTCCACTCGTTCAACCTCCGGTGCCGACTACACTTCTAATAAAAGTTTACACACTGGACGTTTACGAATCAAGAAATAAGCGAGGGGTTTAACTGCAGCGCCAATTCATGAGAGTCGTTTGTGTGGGGTATTTGCTCAAGGCTAGGCGGAGTCCCCGGACGGTGATGGTCTTCGGACAAGGCAGATTGGGAATCGGTTGTGGTGACATGGTGTGGGCGTCGCTTATACCCAGTCCATCGGCGTCGATCATCTTTGGCCGATCATAAGAGGCTGTCCGGCGGCTGCGATTTCAACTCGCTCAACAACTCTTCCAGGGGCACGGTCGCGAAGCTCGTGCACTGGTCGCTCATCGCGTAAGGCAGAATGAGCCGGCCGGCGTGAACCAGCGCTCCGCAGCTATATACGACGTTCGGCACGTAACCATCACGCTCCTCCGGAATTGGCTCGAGCAATGGCTCCGGTAGCCTCCCAATGACACGGCCAGGATCATTGAGGTCCAACAGGACTGCACCGATTGCGTACCGCCGTATCGACCCAACGCCGTGCGTGAGTACGAGCCAGCCGGCGTCGGTCTCGATCGGCGAGCCGCAATTGCCTAGCTGCACAAACTCCCAAGGAAAAGTCGGCCGCAGCAGCAGTTGCTTATCATACCAGAAGTGCAGCATGTCCGAATACATCAGGTAAATGTTCTCGTTGTCCTGCCGCGAGAGCATCGCATAGTGGCCGCACACCTTTCGCGGAAAGAGCGCCATCCCCTTGTTTTGCACTTCCGGCCCGTTGAGCGTACTAATTTTGAAGCGCGCGAAATCCTCCGTTTCGAGCAACTGTGGCAATGGGACTTGCCCGTCGAACGCGGTGTAGGTGGCGTAGTATGTCGATCGGCCCGCTTCGTCATGAAACCTCACAAAACGAGCGTCTTCGATCCCGCGCGCCTCTGCGGGTGCCAAAGGGAAGATCACGCGTTCTGAGTACCGCTCCGATGGCTCAAAGCTGATCTCGTAGTTCGCCCGCGCCACCGCTAGTAAATTCTCAGCAGTGCGTCGTACGCTGCCATCGAGCAGCCGAATACCCCGCGATCCCTCATCAGCGACCGCACTGAGCTGCTCGAAAGTAAATTGCTCGCCGAGCTGATCCATCAGGTGCTGCGCATCCCGGGACAGCACGCCGAGTTCGCGGAGCTTTCGCTCAAAGAGCCGCTTTTCGTAACTCGGATTCGGGTGCACCTCTGCCGCGGTGATGAAACGGGTCGGCGGATTGATCGAGATTTGACCGTTCTCATCGACCACTCCCGTGCGGAAAACGATCGATGACACATGCCCCTCACCGGTCGCACGTAGACTCAGCACAAATCGCAACGTGCCTGGCGAAAGTCCTGATTGATCCGGATGCGGTACGATCGAGGGGTTGAAAAGCGCCGCTGCCTCAAGCGAATATTCAAGTGTAAAGTAAGCGCCGACTAGCAGCTTCTGCCAATCGTTGAGCGGTCGATCAGTGATAACGTGGTCGCGCACCACCTCGAATCGCCTGAGAAGGAAACCCTCAACCTTCACGTGCCGCTCCATGAAGCGGTCGAGCATGATCCTGGCCTCTTGCTCCGCTTCACTGCGCTCCAAAGCCGTAACTCGCGCGACGATCCGCGTAATGCGCTCCTGACTCATTAAATCAAATGGCCGGAAGAAAACACGCGAGGGATCGGGTCGGAGAACGATATTGGTCCGGGACGCACGGATGGACATAGCTGCAAAACTCAGCGGAAAAATACACTCTGGCGGATGTTTTCAAACAGCTATTTCACCAAGCGCGCGTTGCGGCGGCTGCCGGTGGATGTGGAGAAGCGTTCGTAGAACTTTATACCAGTCAAATTTAAAATCACGGCGCAGCTCCAAGTCGGCGCTAAGTTGCCCGCTGGCACGAGAGCTTGTAAAAAGAAGCCAATCATGATCACGCAAAAACATCGACCAAAATACGCAAAAATTCCAAAAGCCACGCTTTCACGATCGTGATTCCATCCTCTCTAAATGTTCTCGGCGCTATCGCCTGTAAGTGGGAGGCAAAGACTTGATTTCAAGTTTATAATTAGTAGCGAATCCTTTCCATATCCTCGAGCAAAACCTTTTGTCGGCGGCGATCACAAAGCTTCGTCGTGCGGCTATTAGCGTGGCCGGCAATCCGCTGAACGACCTCCAGAATCCCTCCGTTCTCCAGATAGTTCGTAATGCCGGTCGCCCTGAAGGAGTGGGGGGAGTAATCCCCAACAATGCCCGCGTCTTTCAATCGTCGTTTCAGCAGATTAGCTCCATCAAACCTAATCTGGTCGAGATCCAAGCTCCCGACTTTGCCAAGTGTCGTTGGGAACAGCGGCGTGTCCGGCCTTCTCGCAGCTTTGAGACTTTGAGATATTCATTCAGAATCTCCTCCAGTTTGTGGTGAACAGGAATTTCCTTTTCCTTATAGGAATTGGCCGAGCGCGCTTGGTAGTACGCGATCCGCGTGTTCTTGTTGCGGAACGGGACCGTGAGAGGAACTCGAAAAATCGCTTGGTCGCTTCGGGTCCGACGTCGGCAACGATCGCTGGAACTTGGAACGATTCGGGTTTGTGAAGAACCAATGTGCGCTCTGACATTGGCGCCGCAGGAAATCGCAGACTCGATCACTCTCGCGCCATATTTTTGCAGTTAAATCGTAGACTAAATCTGCTCAATAGTGTTGAGCACGGAGCGCTCCAAAAGAGCTTGAGAAGCCAAGCCGCCGAACGCAAAGTGCTGGCATCTCAACTAGTGCCGAACGAGATTTGGAGGTAATGAACAATTCGACGATATGACGTCGCGTCGAAGAGCATGACAAAGCCCAAAAAAAGTGTGGCTATCCTGTCGCCGATAGCCTGGCGAACGCCTCCTCGGCAATACGGCGCCTGGGAAACGGTTGCAAGCAACATCACCGAAGGGCTCGTCGCCCGTGGTTGGGATGTGACATTGTTCGCCAGCAGGGATTCTGTGACCCGCGCTCGCCTGCATGCCGTGGTGGACAAGGGGTATGAAGAGGATCCCGCCGTCGATCCCAAAGTAGCCGAATACCTTCACATCTCCGAAGCGTTCGAGCGTGCGGCTGACTTTGACCTCATCCACAGCCACTACGACTTCATGGCTTTGACCTACACCCGGCTGGTCAAGACACCGGTCCTGACTACCATCCACGGATTCTCGTCAGCCAAAATCATGCCTGTTTATGAAAAGTATCGTGACGGATACTTCGTTTCCATCAGCGACTCCGATCGAGCCGCAGGGCTTAATTACCTGGCGACGGTCTACAACGGTATCGATCTTTCGTTGTACCCGCTTCAGCAACCCGGCGGTGATGACCTGATTTTCCTCGGTCGGATCCACCCAGATAAAGGTGTTCATCTGGCCATCGAGGTTGCTCGTCTGAGCGGAATGCGTTTGATCATCGCTGGTATTATCCAGGATGAGGTCTATTTCCGAGAGCGGATCAAACCCCATCTCGACGATCAAAAGATCATTTATATCGGTCCAGTGGACGTGTCGGGCAAGAACGAACTGTTTGCCCGAGCCCGAGCTCTACTACACCTGAACACCATCCCGGAGCGATTCGGACTTGTCCTCGTCGAAGCCAATGCCGCCGGCGTGCCCGTCATCGCGATGAACCTCGGCTCGTGCCTTGAGGTTATCAAGGACGGGCAGACCGGTTTTCTCGTTAACAACGTCACTGAAGCAGTTCGGTCCCTTGGACGAATTTCTGAAATCGATCGTCGTGCCTGCCGCAGCCGTGTCCGGCAATTCTTTTCCATCGATACCATGGTGGAGGGATACGAACGGGTTTACTCGACGATTTTCGATCTGGAAGCGAAGAGACGACCATGAACGCTTAAACCCAACAATGCGATCACCAGCCACAACATTGGAGGCAAGCTCCGCCGCGACTTTGACCTGCTTTGCGATAAATTCCACCGCCACCGCAAGTACGGCCGATGCTTGTTGCGGAAAGTACGCTTCCAATTGGAAAAACTTCATCAGCAACCGCAAAGCCAGCCGGGTCGCGCCAGTCTTGTTCGTCAATTTAATAACCCCGTCTCGCGCGGCAACAAGGTCCAATACTCAATCAACTCGTCGGGTCCCCAACGTCGCTTCATGGTGATCTCTCCTGCGTTGCTTACTTTTTCTCGCGATGGCGACCGGAAGTCTAGCGCGTCGACTATCCAAAGAACTCTGTCTCTGAGACAGAGAAAAAGCCAGTTACTTTGCGGCTGTTTGACAGCGTTGTTGGGTTTAGGCCAGCGTGACAAATGTATCGATCGCACGACCGGGCCATGTGGCCCGGTCGGAGCGGGTGCGGCTTAAGCCGCTAGCATCGTGTGGGGATCCATCACGAATTTTTTTTGCGGTACCTTTGTCGAAGACGACGTAATTGACGCGTCGTCGAGCCTGATGACAGTTACGTTTACTGCCTTTGCAATCTGAATCTTGTCATGGAGAATCGCCTGCATCAATTGGCGGTTGTATTTCAATACCGGTGTCTGACCCGTGTGAAATGAGTGGCTTTTAGCCCAGCCGAGTCCAAGGCGAATGGACAGTGACCCGGTCTTTGCCGCCTGGTCAACGCCGCCGGGATCATCCGTAACATAAAGACCTGGGATTTCAATTGCTCCTCCAGCTCTGGTGAGCGTCATCAGCGAGTTCAGGACCGTGGCCGGGGCCTCTTTTTTCGCCTCCACGCCATGGCCGTGAGCTTCAAAACCGACGCAATCGACTGCGCAATCGACCTCGGGAGCGCCGAGGATCTGATCGATCTGATCTGCTATGGAAGTCTGAAGCGAGACGTCAACGTACTTGCCAACGTCTTGCCACTTTCAAAGGGAACCCCCCAAGCGGGTCGTGCGACCAAGTCGACCCGTGGAAAGAGACCGAGCCCCGCCGCGGCTTGCTGCACAGCTCCTTAAGCTTAAGCGACGGCGGCGCCGACCGCCGTCGATCGTTATCGCTCAATGCACTTCCCCATTCCCATTTCTCTGTTTGCTGCCTTTCTGATCGATTCACAAATTTGCTCTCTTTTCGTCGTTTGCCTTGAACGCTGAACTTGCCGGATCAGCTCCGCCTCTTTTTGTGTCGTGTCTCCATGGTGTCCGATCTGCCAGAGGTCCACTTCTGGCTTCGATTCACCGTCAATCAGCTCAACGGCTGATGCTCCTTGCCCGGGCCTGATCGCCGCTTCTCTTAAGACTGCTTTTGAGTCCGTGTAAAGCCGAACCTCCCGGCTTGCTCGTGACAAGCTTACCAGCATCTGGACCGCGTTAATCTGACTCGTCGCGCTCACGGGCAGGAAGGCGAACATTTTCGGGTTCTCGTGCCCTTGCGAAGCTTGCGAGGTCATGGTGTAGCCCTGGCGAATGTGCAACGGCTTGGACGCATCCAGCTTGTAGCCGTTATCCAGAGTGATCGTGTTGCCATCGATAGCCTGGATCTGGCGCAAGTCCCCGTTCCTCAAGTTTGCGCGGCGGTTGTTCTTTGTGATGAGCAAGTGTTCGCCGGCCGCTATCGGCATTGTGTCCCGGTAATAGACGTTGAACCCCTTAGACTGTTCCAACGGCAAAAGCT